>OLFU01001892.1_pt1 | contig 18486 bp, 16 predicted proteins | sample 1605161 | NCBI WGS metagenome assembly OLFU01 (sample SAMEA3888914, study PRJEB22519) | human gut metagenome | biome: human gut; feature: human-associated habitat; material: faeces | place: Denmark | collected 2011
ACCTATCAGAAGACCATCCACATTGTCAAGTCCGATAAGGTTACCGGCATTGGCCGGTTTGACGCTCCCACCATACAGGATCGGGATCCTGTTGCCGGTCTCGCCCAGGCGCTCGCACAGCAGGCGGCGCACCACGGCATGGGTGGCCAGCACTTCGTCGGGACCGGCCACCTTGCCGGTACCGATGGCCCACACGGGCTCATAAGCCACGGCAAAGCGGCCTTCCAGCGCGTTTTCCCCGGCGGGCAGGCCGCTGTCCAGCTGACGGCGCAGCACGTCTTCCAGCTGGCCGGATTCGCGCTCTTCCAGCTTTTCCCCGATGCAGAGCATGACCTTGAGGCCCTGCTCCAGGGCAAAGGCCGTCTTGCGGCCCACCAGCTCATCGGATTCGCCCAGCACATGACGGCGCTCGGAATGCCCGGTCAGCACCCAGACCGCACCGGCGTCCTGCAGCATGCGCGGCGAAATCTCGCCGGTGAACGCCCCTTCCACAGCAGGCCACACATCCTGCGCACCGGCCTGCGCCTGCGAAGCGGCAAAGGCATCCGCCACGTCGGCGATGGCCGTGAAAGGCGCGAACACCACGACCTCGTGCGGGGTCGGCTGTTCGTTCAGGGCAGCAGCCACGGCAGCGGCCGTTTCGCGGGCTTCCTGCCGGGTCTTGTACATTTTCCAGTTGGCAGCGATGATCTTCTGCATGGAAATATCCTCTCTGTCAGTCCTGCGGTGCCAGATCACACTGGTAGATCAGGGCATCCTCGCCGGTGTCCGCATAATAGCGGGGCCGTTTGCCCACCCGGACGAAGCCGCATTTCTCATATAAGGCGATGGCCGGGGCATTCCCGGTACGGACTTCAAGCAAAGCCCTGTTGATACCTGTTTTTTCGGCTTCTTGCAAGGCTGTGCGCAAAAGCCGTTCGCCCAATCCCTGCCGCCGTGCACCGGGCAGGACGGCCAGATTGAGCACTTCCAGCTCGTCCGCCGCCTGGTAGAGCGAAATATAGCCCTGCAGCACGCCCGCGTCTTCCAGCCCGTAGGCCACGAAGGCCTGCTGGCCAAAGGCGGCACGGCACTGTTCCTCGCTCCACGGCAGGGAAAAACAGGCCGCCTCCAGCGCCTGCATGGCGGCGGCATCCCCGGCCGTCAGACGGCGGGGGGCCGTGTCCCCGGCAGGCAGGCTCATGCGGGGCGCCTTTCCGCCTGCACGGGCGTCACGCCAGCCAGCAGATGGCGGAGTTCCTTGTGCACCAGGCCGTTGCTGGCCATGATCTCGTCCCCGAAGGAATACGGGCGGCCATCCAGCGTCGTGACGCGTCCGCCGGCTTCTTCCACCAGCAGCCAGCCGGCAGCCACGTCCCAGGGCTTGAGCAGCATCTCGTAAAAGGCGTCCTGCCGTCCGGCGGCCACATAGGCCAGATCCACCGAGGCGGCCCCGAGACGGCGCACGCCCTGGGCCTTGGGCAGCACCAGGGCCAGGCGGGCCAGCACATCGTCCAGACGTTCGGCGATGGCATAGGGGAAGCCGGTGGCCACCACGGCATCGGACAGGGTCCCGGCCGTGCTCACATGGATGGGCTCGCCGTTGCGGAAGGCGCCCATGCCCAGACCGGCCCAGAAACATTCATCCATCATGGGCACGTTCACCACGCCCAGCACCACATGCCCGTCCGCCCAAAGGGCCACGGACGTCCCCACCTGGGGGATGCGGTGCACGAAATTGGTGGTGCCGTCCACGGGGTCGATGATCCAACACAGGGGCGACGGCTCCTGCCCGGCCACACAGCTTTCCTCGGCCAGGAATTCGGCCTGCGGCAGCAGTTCTCCCAGACGTTCTTTGAGGAAGGCCTCCACGGCCACGTCCGTTTCCGTCACCAGGTCGATACTGCCCTTGTGCCTGACGGCATGCGTTTTTTCCCACTGGCGGCGGATGATGTCGCCGCTCTCGCGCACGACGTCCACCACATCCTGCAAAAATCGGGCTGTCAGCATGAAACGATATCCCAAGACCGGCCCCCTGCCCGGCAGGGGCGCACGGCAGTTGCGAGGACAGGACGCACGGCGGCCATCCCGGCCGGAAACACGCCCGCCCTTCCGGCATGGCACGCGCCACGGCCGCAAGGATCAGGGCAGACGCCCGTCCCTGTCCTAATTGATGAAAATCCCTTCGTAATCCTCGCGGTACAGCATGGCCTGGGCCGTCCCGCGCAACACCGTGGTCAAGGGATCCTTGTCCACCGTGACCTTCAGATGCGTCGCCCGGGCGATACACTGATCCAGACCGCGCAGCAGCACCTCGGCAGTGGCAATGTTGGTGGCAATGGGCACGCCGTGCATAGCGCACAGGCGCAGCAGGCTCTGCTCGTTCAGGCTGGAAGCATCCACCTTGAGCGGGTCGCGGAAGAAGAGCACGAGGTCTACTTCGTCGCAGGCCACCCGGGCCGAGATCTGCTGGATGCCGCCCAGCTTCCCGGAGAGGTAGCAGTGTACGGGCAGGCCGGTGGCCTGCGCCAGCATCCGACCGGTGGTGCCGGTGGCAATGACTGTGTTGCGGGATAGGATGCCGCTATAAGCTGTGCAGAACTGCAGCGCCAGCTCTTTGCGGGAATCATGTGCAAGAATAGCAATCGTCATAACGCTCTCTCCTTCATTCCAAGTATAGTGTTGTGAGTGGGCGGATATGCTCGGAAGAGTGTTCTCCGCAGTAAAACGGTCTGAAAAGTTGAAGTCTTGCGGAGAACAATTCTCGATAAACAGACTAAACCAGTGCGATTGTGTCGAATCACACTCTCATTTTAAATTTAACCCGCAGAAGGCCCGTATGTCAAGAGGTTTGTTGTGATTTTTGCAAGATAAAATGGCAAAAGTATGACTATAGCTTTGTGGAGAATGGAGAAAATTTGGATACAAGGAATTATTCTCGGATGTATTTGCAAAACTTTTTCAGCCAAAAGTGTGCTTGAGAGAAAAACGGCCCATCTCGATGAAACAAAAATACAGGCCGGGGCATTTGACCCCGGCCTGTGGAGAAAATTTTTACCGAAAGGGTGATGCATCCCGGGAAAACCCGAAAATTACCGGGTCTGGCCGTTGCCGTGGATGATGTACTTGTAGCTGCACAGCTCGCCGAGGCCCATGGGTCCCCGGGCGTGGAGCTTCTGGGTGGAGATGCCCATCTCACAGCCAAGGCCGAACTCTCCGCCGTCGGTGAAGCGGGTGGAGCAGTTGACGTAGACCGCCGCGCTGTCCACGCAGGTCGTGAACCGCTGTGCCGCCGCGGCGTCCGCCGTGACGATGGCCTCGCTGTGGTGGTCGGCGTGGGCCTGTGTCCGGGTCAGGATGGCTTCGCTGTGGCCGGTGGAGTGAGCCGCGATGTGGGCGATGGCTTCCTCCACGCTGTCCACGACTTTCACCGCAAGGATGTAGTCGAGGAACTCCGTGTCGAAGTCCTTCGGCCCGGCAGGGGTACCGGGGATGAGGGCGGCGGTGCGCTCGTCCAGCCGCAGTTCCACCGGGTGCAGACCCTTGGCGGTGCGGTCGGGGCCGAGGCGCTGGGCCAGCTTCGGCAGGAACTCAGCGGCGATGGCGCTGTGGACGAGGCAGACTTCCTCGGCGTTGCAGACGCTGGGGCGGCTGGCCTTGGCGTTCTCGATGATGTCCAGCGCCTTGGTCTGGTCGGCGGTGTCGTCCACGAAGATGTGGCAGATGCCGGTGCCGGTCTGGATGCAGGGGACTTTCGCGTTCTCGACACAGGCACGGATGAGTCCGGCCCCGCCGCGCGGGATGAGCAGGTCCACATAGCCGACGGCGGTCATCAGGGCGTTGGCCGAGGCATGGGTGGTGTCCTCAATGAGGCAGACTGCTGTTTCAGGCAGACCGTTTGCCCGCAGACCCTGCCGCAAGGCCTGAACGATGGCGTTGGCCGAGCGCCACGCCTCTTTGCCGCAGCGGAGGATGCAGGCATTGCCGCTCTTGATGGCGAGGGCGGCAGCATCGCTGGTGACGTTGGGGCGGCTCTCGTAGATGATGGCGATGACGCCCATTGGCACGGCGGTTTTCTCGATGACGAGGCCATTGGGACGCTCGATGCGGCTCAGCACCCGGCCCACCGGGTCAGGCAGGGCGGCAACGTCCCGGATGCCCTTGGCCATGGCTTCGATGCGCTGGGGCGTCAGGGCGAGGCGGTCCAGCATGACGTCGCTGATGCGGCCCTTGGCGGCGGCCATGTCCTCGGCGTTGGCGGCGAGGATGGCGTCCATGGACTCCGGTGCGCAGAGGGCATCAGCCATCCCGAGAAGGGCAGAATCACGGGTGCCGCTGTCCGAAAGGGCAACGGCAGTCTTGGCCCCGCGGGCGGCTTCCAGAATTTCCTGTGTGGTCATGTTATGCCTCCTGTCTGTGGGCCGCAAAGCGGGTGCCTGTGGCACGGCCCTCGGCGATGTCATAGAGCAGTTCGGGGTGGGCGCCGTTCGTGATGACCATGTCAGCTCCGCTGGAGGTCACCATCCGGGCGGCCCGGAGTTTGGTGGACATTCCGCCGGTACCCAGCGCCGAGCCGGCTCCGTCGGCCAGCGCCATCACCTCGGGCGTGATGTCCTCCACCAGCGGGATGAGCTTTGCGTCCGGGTGGGTGTGGGGGTTGGCAGTGTAGAGGCCGTCGATGTCGCTCAGCAGCACCAGCAGATCAGCTTTGATGCAGCAGGTGACGATGGCGGCGAGGGTGTCATTGTCGCCGATGGAGGTGATCTCGTCGGTGGCGACGGTGTCGTTCTCGTTGATGATGGGCAGTGCGCCCAGCTCCAGCAGACGGGTGAGGGTGTTCTGGATGTTCTCACGGCGGCTGGCGTGCTCGATGTCCACACCGGTGAGCAAAATCTGCGCCACCGTGTGGTCGTAGGCGCTGAACAGCCGGTCGTAGGTGTACATCAGCTCACACTGACCCACGGCGGCACAAGCCTGCTTGGAGGACATATCGGTAGGGCGGGCGGAAAGCGACAGCTTGCCCACACCCATGCCGATAGCACCCGACGACACGAGGATGACCTCATGTCCGGCGTTCTTCAAATCGCTGAGCACTTTCACCAGCTCTTCGGTGTGGCGGATGTTCAGCCGCCCGGTGGAGTGGGCCAGTGTGGAGGTGCCGACTTTGACTACGATGCGCATAGATCAACCCTTCCCCATCTCTTTGGTCTTGTTGTAGGAGGCGATGACGGCGTCCATCACCGCGCCCCGCAGGCCCTTTTCTTCCAGCACCCGCACGCCCTGGATGGTGCTGCCGCCGGGGCTGCACACGGCGTCCTTGAGTGTGCCGGGGTGTTGGCCGCTCTCAAGCACCAGCTTTGCGCTGCCCAGGACCATCTGGGCGGCGTACTCCTGCGCCTTGGCACGGGGCAGGCCGCAGGCCACGCCGCCGTCGGCCAGCGCCTCGATGAACTGGTACACCCAGGCCGGGCCGCAGCCGGACACGCAGCTGGCCGCGTCGATGAGGCTTTCCGGCACAGCATCCAGCCGCCCGGCGGGGGCCATCAATTTCAGGAACTCGGCCTCTTCCTCAGCGGTGACATTGGAGGTGCAGTACTGGATCATACCGGCCCCCACCGAAGCGGGCGTGTTGGGCATGATGCGGATGACGGGGTAGTCGCCGCCCGCCATCTCCTGAATGCGGGCGATGGACAGGCCCGCCGCCATGCTGCACAGCACGAAGCGGCTGGGCCGTTCGGCCAGCGTAAAGCGGAGTGGTGCCAGCAGCTCCTCCATCATCTGGGGTTTGACGGCTAAGAAGATGAGGTCGCAGCGGCCTGCCACCTCGTCGTTGATGGTGGTGTTGCAGCCCAGCTCAGCGGCCAGAGCCTCTGCCTTGGCAGCGGTGCGGTTGGCCAGCCAGACGTTCTGCGGGTCTGCCGCCTTGCAGACGGCCCGGGCGATAGCCCCGCCCATGTTGCCGCAGCCTAAGAAACCGATGGTATTCAGCATAAGAAAACCCTCTTTTCCAATCAAAAGAACAGGGGAGATGCCCCCCTCTGTGTCTCCATTGTAAGCAGGGCCGGGGTAGAAATCAAGAGGAAAGCCGGAAAATGTCAAAGCTTTTCGGAAAGCTCATAATAGACGCGCTGCGGCGGAGCAGGCTTTTTTGCTGTCCAAATCTTAAGAAAACATAAAAAGTTCATGAAAAAGTCGAAAAAGGTGCTTGCACCTGCACGGGCAGATGAGGTATCATAATAGATAGAAGTTGGAAAACTCCGCACAGAACGGGGCAAACGCGAAAGGATGGGCATTCTCGTGGCACAGACGACAAAACGCGCGCTGGAAGCATCGCTCAAAAAGCTGCTGCTCCGCAAGCCGCTGAATAAGATAACGATAAACGACATTACCGAGGACTGCGGCGTGAACCGCATGACCTTTTACTACCATTTCAAGGATATTTACGATTTGGTGGACTGGATCCTGGTGGAGGATGCCACAGAGGCACTGGAAGGCCATCAGGACTTTGAGACGTGGAGCGACGCCTTCCGCGATATGCTGGAAAAGGTGCAGGCCAACCGGGTGCTGGTGCTGAATGTCTACCGCTCCATCAGCCGGGAACAGGTGGAGCAGTATCTCTATAAAATGCTTGACCCTCTGCTGCGGATGTTTGTAGAGCGTGAAAACATCCCGGTGCAGGAAGAGGACAAGCAGTTCATCATTGATTTTTATAAGTATGGCTTTGTGGGCATGGTGCTGGAATGGATACGCCGGGATATGAAGACCGAACCGGCCATCATGGCCGAACGGCTCAACACCATGATGCATGGTGATTTGAAGCGGGCGCTGCTGCGCTTCAGCACCGACGGCAGAGCATCAAAAACCGACGACTGATAAAAATCTGAACAAGCAGAGCAGGATGATAGAAAAACTATCACCCTGCTTTTGTTGTTTATAGAACCTTTGTCGGAAAAATGTTAAAGTATTGTCAAAACAAAGGGCTGGCAAAGACCCACATAAGGAGGCAGACTTTTATGAGTATCGCGTTGGAGCCGTTGAGCCATAAGGTACAGCGTACCGCTGTCGGAACGATGGTGGATGTGGCACTGGCTCATGTCAGAAAAGACCGTCAGAAGGCGTTTGCCGAGATGGTGGACGTCGCCAAGCAGTTCTATGGCGACTCGTTCAGCGAGGAGACGTATGAGCACGCCCGCGCAGTACTGACCGATGCGGACAGCAAGTGGTCGAAGCTCATCAACTGTGTGCTCGACCAGACCGCGCCCAACGTGGCACGCACCACGGCGCTCAACCTTGGCTATGAGGCGTTCTTCCGGGGGACAAAGACCATCCGCGAGAATCGCACAAAGTACCACTGCAACATTCCGTGGCTGATCCTGTTCGACCCCACTTCGGCTTGCAATATGCACTGCGTGGGATGCTGGGCGGGCGAGTACGGCCACAAAAACAACCTCAGCTTTGAGGATATGGACAAAATCATCACCGAGGGCAAGGAGCTGGGGGTCTATCTCTATATGCTCACCGGCGGCGAGCCTCTGGTGCGGAAGGCGGATATTCTCCGTCTGGCAAAAAAGCACAACGATGTGCAGTTTGCGATTTACACGAACTCGACCCTCATCGATGAGCCGTTCTGCGAAGAGGTCGTAAAACTGGGCAATATCGCCTTCATGCTCTCGATCGAGGGAACTCCCTCTACCAATGATGCCCGGCGGGGCGACGGCCACTATGCTGCTGTCATGAATGCGATGGACTTGCTCAAGGCCCACGGGATCCTTTTTGGCACCTCCATCTGCTATACCAGAGACAATCTCGAAGCCGTCACCAGCGACCACTTTATGCGGATGCTCTGCGACAAGGGTGCGCACTTCGGATTCTACTTCCACTATATGCCGGTAGGCAACGAGGCTGCGCCAGAGCTGATGCCCACGCCTGCTCAGCGCAAGTACATGATCGAGCGCATCCGGTATCTCCGCTCAGAAAAGAGCGATATTCCGTTTTATCCGATGGACTTCCAGAACGATGGCGAGTTTGTGGGCGGATGCATCGCAGGCGGACGCAACTATTTTCATATCAATTCGGCGGGCGATGCAGAGCCGTGCGTCTTTATCCACTATTCCAACGCCAACATCCACGACAGCAGCATCCTCGATATTCTCCGCAGCCCGCTCTTCATGGCCTACCACAACGGCCAGCCCTTCAATAAAAACCATCTGCGTCCCTGCCCGATGCTGGAAAACCCCGAGCTTCTGCGCCAGATGGTGCATGACACCGGTGCTCACAGCACCGACTTGCAGTCGCCCGAGAGCGTAGACCACCTCTGCGACAAATGCGGTGCATATGCTGCCGACTGGCAGCCTGTAGCCGACGAGATCTGGTCGCACGTCACCCTCAGGGAGAGCCGGTACGAGAATTACAAGGACTGGGAACCGGCGCATTCCACTGCTCACGCGAAATGACTTTATCGGTCTTTCAAACATAAAAATGCGCAGAAAAGCCCCCATCTTCACCGGCTGAGGCAGCCGGGAGGATGGGGGCTTTATCTTGTTATTTTATTCTTCGCCGGAATCAATGACGATTTCAGTTTCCGTTCCTTCATCTTCTACAGGCGCGGGAGCCGGGTCGCCGGGATCGCCGAACTCGTCGTGGTAGATGGTCATCTGGTCGAGCTGGCCGTTGCGGCGCAGGCCATGGAAGACCAGCTTCTTGATGACGTCATAGATGACGGCGAACAGCGGCACGCCCACGATCATGCCCACGAAGCCCCACAGACCGCCGAACAGCAGGATGGAGAAGAGCACCCAGAAGCTCGAAAGGCCGGTGGTGTTGCCCAGAATTTTAGGTCCGATGATGTTGCCGTCCAGCTGCTGCAAAACCAGCACGAACAGCACGAACCACAGCGCCTTGATGGGGCTCTGGATGAGGATGAGCAGCGTGGCGGGAATGGCACCGATGAAGGGGCCGAAGAAGGGAATCACGTTGGTCACACCAATGATCACCGATACCAGCAGCGCACTGGGGAACTTGAAAATCAGGCAGCCGATATAGCACAGCACGCCGATGATGGCAGAGTCCATGATCTTGCCGTTGATAAAGCCGCCGAACATTTTGTCTGCGTACTTCACTTCCTCAGTGATCAGCTGCGCCCAGCGGGGGCGGACGATGCTGTGCAGCACCAGCTTGCCTTGCTGCACGAACCGCTTGCGGCTGGCCAGCATATACACCGCCACGATGATGCCGATGGCCGCAATTTTGAACACAAGTTCGATATCCATCCGTTTCTCCTTTGTTCCGTACAGCTTTTACCAAAAGAGCAGCGCCAGCATCATACCGCCAGCCAACCCCAGACGGTGCGGCAAACCGGCCTGCCGCTGTGCTGTGCGGCGTGCCTGCTGTAAATAGTCCTCAAACCGCGCCGTATAGTAACCCAGCCGCTCGCATTCCTGTGCGGCCTCTGCGCGGCCGATTCCGCTAAAGCACTCTGCAAAGCAGGCACGCTCCTCTGCTGAAAGCTGCCGCGGTGCAGGCAACTGCTGCAATGTACCGCCTGGATTTTGTGGCAAAAGGCCCTCGCGGCAAAGCTGCCGGCAGAGGCTTTGCAGGTCTGCCCGGCGGTACTGTATCTCCTGCCGGATGCGCTGTAATAACGCGATGGTGCCCTGCAAGGCAGCAAGGTGCAGACTTGTCTGAGCCTGTACCGCATCCCCCGCCAGCCAGCCGCACAGTGGGAGCAAAAGCAGGCCAAGCCCGTGCAAAAGGCCACTCATACGGCGCACACTTCCCGGATGCAGCCCGGTGTCTCCCGCCCGGCAAGGATGACCAGCCGCCGCAGCATCCCGCGCTGCAACAAAGCCTGCACCTGCGGGCGGCACTGCGCCTGTGCAGCATCCGGCGCGTGGATACTGGCAATAAAATCCACCCCGCTGAAAAAGCCCTGCTCCAGTGCCATCGTTTCCTCCAGACTGCCCAACTCGTCCAGCAGGATCACATGCGGTGCCAGCGTGCGCAAGCCATCTGGACGGCGCGGGCTTTATCCACCCCGCCAATGCGCTCCAGCGGCGGCAGCGGTCCTTCCGGCGGGAAAAGCTCGCCCCGCTCGTCTATCACTGCCACCAGACGCTGCCGCTCGGCCAGCGTCCGGGCGATAGTGCGCAACAGGGTGGTCTTGCCGCTGCCGGGCTCTCCCACCACCAGCAGCCCGGTAAAGTGCTGTTCCAGCAGCTTGTCCAGCGCGGGCGGCAAAGGGATAACACAACTGCGTGCGATCCGCAGGTTGAGCGAAGTGACCTTTTGCAGAGCGATGCACTGCCCTTCCCGCTGCACGAACTGCCCCGCCACGCCCACGCGGTTGCCGACAGCAGTAGTCAGGTATCCCTCAGCAAGCTCCCTTTCGTGGGTGTGCACCGAGCCGTTGCAAAGGGTGTGAAATATCTCTTCTATTTGCAGCGCATTCAGCCTCATTGCAGCCAGCTTTGGAGGGCAGCCCGGCAGTGCCGAAGCAGGGCATTGCCGTCCCTGTACAGTAAATGTGACCGCACAGCCAGTGCGCAGCCTCAGCTCCTGTATGCGCACTGCCGTTTGTGCGGGCAGCTGTGCCAGCGGCGCCGCAAGCCATACGGGAAGGGCTCTGATGGCCCGGTAATACTCGTCCACTTTGGTTTCTCCTTCCACGAAAGCTTTGTGCTAGCATTGTATGCGCTTTGTGCGTCATTAGAACCGGGAACCGGGAACGGGTAAACAAAAAAGCCCCTGCAACAGCGTTGCAGAAGCTTTTGAAATCACTTGTATTTCGGCATTTAAGAGGGCGCTTTAAGTCGTTTCCTGTTCTACCGGAACATCCTGCAGCATAGCAAGAAATTCCTGCTCGGTCAGCACCGGCACACCCAGCGCCTGTGCCTTGGTCAGCTTGGAGCCCGCCGCTGCACCGGCCACCACATAGGCCGTTTTTTTGGAGACCGAGCCGCTGGCTTTGCCGCCGTTTTTCACGATCAGCGCTTCCGCTTCGTTGCGGGAGAGGGTCTCCAGCGTACCGGTGACCACCAGCGTTTTGCCCGCCAGTTTATCTCCCTTCGGCTCGCCCTTCCACTGCATATTGACCCCGGCATCTGCAAGGCGATGCACCAGATCGGTGGTGCCTTCCTTGGCAAAGAACTCCACAACACTCTGCGCCATCACGCCGCCAAAGCCGTCGATCTGACTGACCTGCTCTGCGGTGGCTTCTCGGATGGCCTGCAGCGTGCCGAAATGCTCTGCCAGCAGCGCGGCTGCCTTATCGCCGATATTGCGGATGCCAAAGCCGAACAAAAGCTTATCCAGATTGTTCTGCTTGGAGGCGGTAATAGCTTGCAGCAGATTGTCTGCGCTTTTCTCCTTGAATTTGTCCAGCTCCAGCAGCTGTTCCCGGGTCAGCGTGTAGATATCTGCTGCAGAATGCACCAGCTCCTTTTCCACCAATTGGGTGGCTACTGCCTCGCCCAGACCTTCGATGTCCATGGCATCCCGGGAGGCAAAATGGATGATGTTGCGCAGTGCTTGTGCCGGACACTCCGGATTCACGCAGCGCAGGGCAGCCTCGTCCTCCAAGTGCACCACCGGCGCACCGCAGGAGGGGCAGACCGTAGGCATGGTGTAGGGTTCAGCCCCCTCTGCATGATGGGTGACCCCGATGACCTCCGGGATGATATCGCCCGCCTTGCGCACCTGAATGGTGTCCCCGATGCACAGCCCGAACTGCCGGATGAAGTCCTCGTTGTGGAGGGTGGCGCGGGCTACCGTAGTACCTGCCAGAAACACCGGGTCAAAGCAGGCAGTGGGGGTAAGCACGCCGGTGCGGCCAACGGCCACCTCGATGCTGCGCAGGGTGGTCTCCTTGACCTCCGGCGGGTACTTGAAGGCAATGGCCCAGCGCGGGAATTTGTTGGTAGAACCCATCAGCTCCCGCTGCGCAAAATCGTTCACCTTGATAACGGCACCGTCCATGTCAAAATCCAGCTTGGAGCGGTTCTGCCCGATGTTCTCAATCTCGGCAATGGCGTCCTCGATATCATGCACCACATGGTAGCGCGGCGATACCGGCAGGCCAAGGCTTTTGAGGTAATCCAGACTTTCGGAGTGCTTGGTCAGGGTCTTGCCCCGGATCTGCTGCACATTGAACACAAAGATGGAAAGCCCACGGCTGCCGGTGATGCGGGCGTCCTTTTGCCGCAGAGAACCGGCTGCTGCGTTGCGGGGATTTTTAAAGGGTGCTGCACCCTGCAATTCCTGCTCGGCGCACAGGTGCTGAAAGACCTCGTGGGGCATATATACCTCGCCGCGCACCTCCAGAAACTCCGGTGCGTCTTTAAGGGTCTTGGGGATGCTGCGGATGGCACGCACGTTTGCGGTAACATCCTCGCCCACCACGCCGTCACCGCGGGTGGAGGCGCGGACAAGCTGTCCATTCTCATACTCCAAGCTGCAGGAAAGGCCATCGATCTTGATCTCCACGACATACTCCGGCTCTACTCCGGCCTCGCGGACGCGGCGGTCAAAGTCCCGCAGCTCGTCAAAGGAAAACGCATCCAGCAGACTTTCCATCTTGACGGCATGGGTCACCTTGGGCAGCTTGCTGCTGGCAGTACCGCCTACCTTCTGGGTGGGCGATGTTGCTGTGACTAGCTGGGGAAACTGTGCTTCCAGCTCCTTTAATTCCCGCGTCAGGGCATCGTATTCAAAATCCTCCAGCTCCGGCGCATCCTGATCGTAGTAAAGCCGGTTGTTTTTCTCAATAATTGCGCGCAGTTCTTTCACACGCTTTTTTGCCTGTTCCAGTTCCAAATATTCCACTCTCCCGCGATACGATTTTGTTTTCTGCCTGCTGTGCCCAATGTGACTTACAGAGCGCAGGTTGACCCGGGCAGAAAACATTCTGATTCTATAGACTGTACTTCAGTATACCACATCCATGGATGGTCTGCAAAGTATAAAATACAAATCGTATTTTTAAGATGTTTTTCAGAAATGAAATCGATGTCAGCATGATACTTGTGTTGATTTTTAATCTCTTTCGAAAGATACTAGGTGTATACTTGCCGTATTTTGCAGCGTCAATACGTCTTATTTTGCAAATTTTCTTTTCTGCCTTTTCGGTAACTCTTTGCATTGTTTTTCTGCGCAACACGAACGAAAAGCGCTCCATTCCCGGCGCGGCAGCTCGTACCGTCCGGGAATGGAGTGCTTTTTTCCGATTATTTACAGCCTTACGCTCAGGTGGCCGGGATCAGCAACCGCTGTGCCTGCGGCAGACAGGCAAGTTCCTCTTCCAGCTGGTTTGCCGCAAGGATCTGCGCCGGGGCTACATGGAACCGCCGGGCCACTGCAAACACCTCCTCTCCGGCCTGTGCGTAGTAGATACGCAAGGCGATCTCGGGGTCGGTATCGGGCAGCGGGTCGCCAAGGGTGATGCTGCCGATGACCGGGCTGGTGGTACAGCCTAAAATCGCGCCCTCTGCCCGGACTGTAATCGTAGCTTCCAGTGTGCCGCCCGCACAGGTGCACTGCACGTTCTCGGTACTCAGCCAGCATTCCGGCGCAAGCGCTGTTTCCTCCGGCGGCGTGATGGGCAGCGGAACAGCGACCTCCAAGGTTTTTTCGTAGCTTTCCAGCTCGCCGAGGGTGTTCTCTGCAAGGGCTGTTACCACCGCCTTTGCGGCAAGCACCCAGCCCTCCCCTTTTTGGACGGTCTGTTGGGGGCCGTAATGCACAAAACAGGCCCGCAGCTGCGCCCCTGCATCCGGAAGAGGTCCGGAGCCTGTGGCGGTGGCGGTATCGTTCAGGGTGCAGAGCAGCTGTTCTGTGACAAGCGGCTGCAATGTGAGTTCCGTTTCAAACCGGGTGGAAAAAGCATCCACCGCCACTTGCAGCTGATAGCTGCGCCATGCCCGCAGGTGCAGCATGACATTCGCCGTCAGCTGGGCGGCGGCGCTTTCCGCCTGCGACAGGGTAAAGCCCACCGGCTCTGCCACGCACAGGCAGCGGCAATCCTCGGTGATGCCCTCTAAATCTATTACCTGCTGGAAGGGCAGTGCCGCCGCCTGACTTTGCAGGGCAGTGTCCCCTTCTGCCCGCCACGCACACTGCACCCGCAGTTCCCCCTTGACCACAGCTTTACCGGCAAGCAGCTTTACCTCTGCCACACAGGCGTTTCCGGTAATATCCAGTACAGCCGCTGGGGGCTTTGCAAAGACCAGTTCGCCCTCCAAGGTCACCAGCTTATCCAGCACAGCTACACTGCGCACGCCTTGCAGTGTACGCAGCTGCTGCTCGATGCCGCCATCTGCCAGTGCGGTGATTACCTCGGTCTTGCACTGGGTGTGCACCGTGACCACCAGCCCATAGGCGCCCCGCACCTCGATACGGCGCGGGTCTGCCGCGCGGGTGTTGAGGTACTCTGTCTGCCCTTCCACCACGGCTGTCCATGCCGTAAAGGTAAGCTCCGGCAGTTCCAGCTGCCGGGTGAAGGGCAGCTTTTGCTCGGTCTGGCACAGGTCTTTTTCTGCTTCGCTCTGGTAAAACACCGTGCAGCGCAGATAGCCCTCTAAGGTAAGTCTGCCCGGTTGCAACTGCCGCTGCAGAACAACCGGGCGGACAAAACACTTGACCAGCTTACCCACCGGCGGCAGGTCATCCGAGATGCGGATATCGGTCTCCAGCGGAAGTTCTGCTTTTACGGTACAGCCTGCCCCGCCTTGCGGCAGCGTGTCCCGGAATATCTTCAGTTCCATGTGCAGTGTGCTCCTTTCCCTGTCCGTTTCCGTAAGAGTGTATGCGGCAGCAGGCGGCGGTATGCCGACAGTAAAAGGCCGGTGTGCAGCAACTTTGCCACACACCGGCCTTTTATGGATTCAGTTCTCTTTGCGGATGCCGAACAGCTTGCGCAGAATGCCGCACAGCGCTTTCGGGCTGCGAATGACCACTACCTGCATCTCCACCCCGCCTTTCGCTCATGTTTACCCCATTATAGCGTCTGACGGGCAAAAATGTTCCGGGAAGAGGTTTAATCTGCGATGGTCTCCACCACCACAAGCGCGCCCTGCCGTGTGCTGATGGTGATGCAGTCCGATCCTTCGGCATATTCGTTGCTCACGCCCAGCGGATAGCCTGCTGTGAGCACGGCATCCTCTAACTCATAGAAGGAGCCTTTTTCATACACGCCCTCGGCGCGTCCCTCCATGGGGAAGGCGGAGAAGTAGAAGAACTCCTCCTTGGGATAGCGGCGGCTCTCGCCCGGCAGCACAAAGGTGATGCGGGAGCGCTCGTCCTGCAAGGCAGCGCGGATGCCGTGCTGCTCCAGCCCAAGGCCGGTGCACAGGTTTGCAAGGGTGTGCTCCACCCGCTTGCCGCCCAGTGCGCCCAGCAAAAGCACCTCGTCAAAGCCCTTTTGCGCCGCGAGCTTTGCGGCATACTCGGTATCGGTGTCGTCCTTGACGTGGGGTAAAACGACGATATCGTCCGCATTCTGCTGCGGACAGGGAGCGGAATCAAAATCGCCTACAATGATATCCGGCTTGCAGCCCAGCCGTTCGCAGTTGCGGTAGCCCGCATCGCAGGCAATGATAAAATCATCACTGCGCAACAGGCGTTTGAGTTCCGGCTGCACCGGGCAGGCGGAAAGGATCACACAACGGGACATCTCATTCTTCCTTCCGTTTTACACTTTCGGGCGCTGCCAGTCCTTGACATCCTTTACCTCGTCGTACATGGCGCAGTAGCTGTCGTACCGGGTCTGGGAAAGTTTGCCCTCTGCCAGCGCAGCCCGCACAGCACAGCCTTTTTCGCTGCGGTGGGAGCAGCCGGTAAACTGGCACTGCCCCAGATAAGGGCCAAATTCCGGGAAAGTGTGCTCAAGATTCTCCTTGGGGATGAACCCGGCACGATTCGCCTCCAGGCTGGCAAAGCCCGGGGTGTCGGCAATGCGTCCGCCGTAGGCTTCAAAGATGGTCACCTCACGGGTTGTGTGGCGGCCGCGTCCCAACTTCTGGCTGATGGCGCTGGTCTCGCGGGCAGCGTCCGGCAGCAATGCGTTCAACAGGGTGGATTTACCCACACCGGAGTTGCCGCAGAAAGCGCACAATCTGCTCTTGATCCACTGCTTTACTTCGTCCAGACCTGCACCGCTTTCGTAGTCGATGCGGATAAACGGCAGGGTGGACTTTGCATAGGCATTTGCCAGAAAATCCGCCTCGGCAAGGTCGCTTTTGGTGCACACCACCACCGGCTGCACGCCCTTATCCACCGCAATGGCCGAAAGCTTATCCAGAACCAGCGTACTGGGGGTAGGCTGGGTGGTGCTTGCCACAAGAAACAGCACATCCAGATTTGCCACCGGCGGGCGCACAAAAACATTTTTGCGGGGCGCGATCTGCGCAATGACCGCTGCGCCATTCTCGGTCTCCAGCGTCACCTCATCCCCTGCCACGGGGGTGATCTTCTGCTTGCGGAAGATGCCGCGGGGTTTGCACTCCACGATGCCATCCGGCGTTTTTACATAGTAAAAGCCGCCAATGCCTTTTACGATATAACCGTTCATGCATATCCTCCGTCAGCCCAACAGCGAGGACCACCAGTCCAGAATACCGCCGCCTGTGGAGCTGCTGCTGGAGCTCGGCTCGCTGCTGCCGCCGGTGCTCTCACCGCCGGTAGAACCTTCGCCCGTGGTGCCGGAAGTAGTGCCATCGCCACCCGGCTGCTCCGGTTCCTGTACCGGTGCAGCGCCCGCGCTGACCACAACGTTTACGCGGCTGTTCAGTTTTGCGGTAGTACCTGCCGCAGGGTTCTGGCTGAGCACCGTACCTGCGGGCTGGTCGCTGTATTCTTCACTCTGGCTGCCAAGCCCCAGATGGTTCTGCACCAGCAGGGTGCGGGCATCATCCACGCTCATGCCGGTAAGCGAGGGCACCTTGGTGGTGGTGGACACCTGCGGACGACTGATATAGAGGATGACCGTAGAGCCTGCCGCCACCTGCGTACCGGCGGCAGGGTCGGTGCGGATGACCGCACCGGAAGCCACCGAGGTATCCACAGCCTGCGTGACCAGCACCGAAACGCCCAGTGCCTTGAGCTGCTGTTCGGCATCGGTCTGCACATAGTTGGTCAGATCCGGCACGGTGACATACTGGGTGCCCAGACTAACGGTCAAAGTCACGCTTTGTCCCTCGCGGACGGTGCGGCCGGATACCGGCGACTGCTTATAGATATAACCGGCGGCGTAGTTGCTGTTGTACTCTTCTTCCCACTCCGGGGAGATCTGGCCGGATGCGATTTGATCCGTGGCCATGGCCTGATCCTTGGTCATGCCGATATAGTCTCCAAGGGTGACATCGGCCTTGTTGTTCATCAGGTTGGAGGAGTCGTTCAGGATCATCCAGCACAGTGCCATGCAGGCCAGTGCAAAGGCAATGGTGATGCCGAACAAGGCCGGCAAAAAGACAGTGCGGCGTTTTTTGCCCGGTTTTCCCTTGCCTTTTTTGCGGGGTGCGGGCTGTTCGTTCTGACGGATCGCGCGGTTCTGGTTCATGGTACGTTTCACCACCTTTTCGGGCGCTTCTTCTGTAATATACTGATATTCAAACAGCACGGAGGGGTTCTGCACATAGGTGTCCAGTGCTTCCAGCATCGCCCGTGCCGAGGGGTAGCGGTTCTGAGGGAGCTTTGCCATAGCCTTTTCGGTGATCTCCACCAGCGCATAGGGCACTTCCGGTGCCAGTTCGTGCAGCGAGCGGGGCTCGTCCGAGATCTGCTTGATGGCAACCTCCACCACGTCGTCAGCATCAAAGGGCAGATGACCAGAGAGCATCTCGTACATCATGACGCCCACAGAGTAGATGTCGCTGGTGCGGTCGGTCTCGTCTCCTTTTGCCTGCTCCGGGCTGATATAATGCACGCTGCCCATTGCCTTACCGGCCAGCATCTGGTTATCTGCCCGGGAAATGCGGGCGATACCGAAGTCCATCATGCGCAGCTGGCCGTTATCCAGCAGCATAATATTCTGGGGCTTGATATCCCGGTGCACGACGCCGTTGGCGTGGGCATGCTCCAGCGCCTTGAGGATCTGGGAGATGAAGTGCACGGTCTCCCGGCTGGAAAGTTTGCCGCCCCGCTCGTTGAGATACTCCCGCAGGGTCATGCCGTCCACATATTCCATAACGATATACTGCAGATTGTCGTTGACCGAGACATCGTACACCTTAACGATATTGGGGTGATTCAGCAGCGAGATGGCCTTGGATTCGTTTTTAAAGCGGCGCACAAGATCCGGGTCGTGCATATACTCCCGCCGCAGCACCTTGACGGCCACCACAGTCCCGGCGGGCACAGGGCCGTTCTGTCCCCGCATGACCGCCTTATACACGTTGGCCATGCCGCCGGAGCCGATCAGCTCCTGCACCTCGTACAGACCGTCCAGTCTTTTACCGATCAGGTTATCCATGGCGCACCTCCATCGGCTCTACTCCCACCAGCAGGGAGGTAATGTTA
>OLFU01001895.1_pt1 | contig 18467 bp, 20 predicted proteins | sample 1605161 | NCBI WGS metagenome assembly OLFU01 (sample SAMEA3888914, study PRJEB22519) | human gut metagenome | biome: human gut; feature: human-associated habitat; material: faeces | place: Denmark | collected 2011
TTGAGATTTTCGCTGCCCCGTTGCAATAAATTACTAAGAGAAGCAACCAGCTATGAAAAAATGGTACAATGAAGAATATGAATTTGAAATAGAAGTTACAGGGTTTTTACGGGGAGATCACACAGAACATTATTGCAGAAATGGGGAAGAGGTTGGGGATCAATATACCTGCACCTATGGATGTCCGGTCAATAAAGATGGTCAGGGAATCTGCTCAAAAACAATGATGATGCTTTATCCACTCATGGAGGCGGTTAGAAGTGGCGGAGATCTTGAGAATCTTGGCGGAAGCAGCAGATATGTGAATGATATCGTGTGTCCGGACGGATGTGTGATGTTCCGACTGACGGCAATACCGTTAGGAAATGAAAACTTCCATAAGGGTGGATTTTGGAAGGAGCAGTAGGATATGGCATCAAGTAAGGAATATTTACAATTTATATTAGGACAGTTAGCGGAGTTGGAAGAAATCTCATACCGGGCTATGATGGGCGAATTTATTATTTATTACCGCGGTAAAATCGTTGGTGGTATCTATGATGACAGGCTGTTGGTAAAGCCGGTAAAAGCGGCACTTTCCTATCTGTGGGTCATAAAGAGTTTTTGCAGGGATTGTTCATTGCGATGTATGGGGAGCTGCCGGAGGCGAAAGGGAAGAAAAAGAAGTAGGAAGGTAAAATAAAGATGTAGTACAAAAAGTAATTGATAATTAATGAAATTTATCGTACTATAAACATAGAGAATAATTGTTGAAAAGATAGTTATTCTATAATATTGGAGTGCTTCGCCACTTTTTGAGAGCGAATTATATATGTTGGAGTGCTTCGCCACTTTTTAAGAGCGAGTTATAATGTTAGAGTGCTTCGCCGCTTTTGAGAGCGAATTATAATGGATAAATAAGAGATGGCTTGCCATCTCTTATTTAGTTCATGATAAGAGAATGTTCGCGGAGTTTGCCATCTCTTATTTATGTGAGTAATGAGGGAAATTAATCGAGTGCTGGCGTGAAGATTTGACAGGTATTGCGATAATTTGAGAGACGCACAAAGTGCATTTTTTTATTGTTTATAATAATGGGACGGTTTATGTAATGTATGAAAATATTGTTTTGGGGGAGGAAGAATGGCATTATCATTTTACGACATAGATAAAGATTACGTTAAATACTTACAAAAAGAAGAAATGAACGAGAGGGACTTTACTAAGGTTCCGAATATAGAATATCCGGGAAATTTGCCTAAGTTTACATGTGGAGTAGTTTTGGATGTTCATGAATATAAATATTATGTCCCGGTATCATCTTACAAAATGCAAAAACCGGATAATATATTGATAAACATTGAATCTGAACGCTATAACAAAGTGAAAGGGGCACTGCGGTTTAACTATATGTTTTCAGTTCCAGATGAATGTATAAAGGAAAGAATAATAGCGGATGATCCTAATAAAATTTTGTTAAATCTGGAGTGGAAATTTTGTAATGAGAATGAAATTCGCATAAGAAATAAAGCAAAACAAACTTACTCAAAAGTAATAAATAAAGTAAATCCAAGTATTGTAAATAACAGTTGTGATTTTAAATTATTAGAAAGATTGTGTGCCGAATATCAAAAGCAATGTTAATGAAATAAGGAAAAATGAGAAAGTTGAATTTTAACAACTCTGTTATGCAGTAGGAGGAGCATGCCACTAGGCATGCTCCTTCTGCTCTTTTGCCAACGGCAGCGTAAAGATAAACTCCGTACCAACGCCTTCCGTGCTGATACAGTTGATATTTTCTCCATGTGCCTGGATGATTTCTTTTACAATGGAAAGTCCAAGTCCGGTGCCCTTCTTGTCTTTTCCGCGGGAGAGGTCTGTCTTGTAGAAACGATCCCAGATCTTTTTGATGCTGTCTTTTGGAATGCCGATTCCGGTGTCTTTGACGGAAACAAAGACTTTCTCATTTTTTTCGGTCGTCTCGATCGTGATTGCGGAGTTTGCGTGGCTGAATTTGAGCGCATTGTCGATCAGGTTATAAAGTACCTGCTGGATCTTGCTGAAATCAGCGGAGACAAACAGGGTTTCGCCGCTTAAGATCAGGTTGAAACTGATATGCTTTTCCATGCAGGTTCCCTCAAAAGTCTGTACCGTCATGCGGATCGTATGATTGATATCAAAGCTTGTGATATCGAGCATGACACCGTGTGAACCGAATTTATTTAATTCCAGAAGGCTCTTCGTTAATTTGTTCAGGCGCTCCGTCTCAAACAGGATGATGTTTAAATATTTATCCTGCATTTCCACCGGGATCGTTCCGTCGAGCATTGCCTCCACATAGCCCTTGATCGAGGTGAGCGGGGAGCGGAAATCGTGTGAGACATTGGATACGAATTTTCGCTGATCCTCCTCGAGCGTGTTCAGTTCGTTTGCCATATAGTTGAGCGAGGCGGCAAGATAACCGATCTCATCGTTGGAATGGACATCGATCTTTGCCTCGAAATTTCCAGAGGCATATTCATTGGCACCCTGCGCAATTTTGCGGATCGGGATATAGACGATCCAGGTAAAAAGCGCTAAAACGACAAAGGCTGCCAAAAATAAAAGTGCAAACGTCTGGTAGGATAGATTTGTCAGCTGGTTGGATAAATTGACGATGGAGCTGCCCGGTTTATGTATGATCACATAGCCGCGTACTTTATAATTTACAGTGATTGGCGAAAAAACACTTAAAGTTTCCGTGTCAAAATGACCGTAAAAGTTTCCAGTGCGGTAATATTTACTTCCAAAATCGGTTACGTCAAAATCAGGAATTACTTCCGGCTCTGCATTTTCCACTGGAGAAGTAGCAGAAGCTGTGTTTAAAAGGATCTGTCCCTGCTTATCGATGATCCAGATTTCGCTGGAAAGGTAAGTGCTTAGGGTGGAGAGCTGTGTTTTCATTTCCTCTAAGGTTGTGGAACGCTTAAAATAGTTTTCCGCATAGTTAGAGGAAATCAGCGCAGACTCCCGGTAGAGCGTCGAGGCATCCCGGCGCTCTAAGAAGTTAAACGTAATGTGGTAACCAAAGGTTGAAATAATAATAAAGCAGATCAGTCCATAGATCAGATAGCCGCCGAGCAGTTTGGGGTAGAGTGTCCGTTTCATATATTTTTAACCTCAAATTTATAACCAATGCCCCAGACGGTCGAGAGACTCCAGCTGTCATTGTCCTTTATTTTTTCACGGAGACGTTTTACATGGACATCCACGGTGCGGGTGTCACCAATGTATTCGTAACCCCAGATGTGATCGAGAAGCTGTTCTCTGGTAAATACCTGGTTCGGCGAGGATGCAAGGAAATATAAAAGTTCTAATTCCTTTGGTGGCATATCGATTGGATTATCTTTATAAATAACGGAGTAATTGGATAAGTTGACGATCAGATCCGGGTATTTCACACATTTTAATTCCGGCGCTGGCTCTTCGACTTTGACAGGCTGGTAACGGCGCAAAACGGCTTTGACGCGCGCAACAAGCTCCTTGGAATCGAACGGTTTCATGATATAGTCGTCTGCGCCAAGCTCAAGACCGAGTACTTTATCAAAAATCTCGCCTTTTGCAGAGAGCATGATGATCGGCACGTTTGCTTTTGCACGGACCTCGCGGCACACCTGATAGCCGTCGATGCCCGGAAGCATCAGATCAAGAAGAATCAGGTTCGGGCTGTACTGCTCAAATGCTTTTAAGGCTTCCTCCCCGTCATTTACGATTTTTGTATCAAAACACTCTTTGGTAAGATAAAGAGAGATCAGTTCTGCGATATTGTTGTCGTCATCGACGATCAGTATTTTTTGCTTTGCTGCCATAAAATTGCCTCCTGTTAGTTGTGTATTCTGGTTGTAAATCAGACGAAATGGTATTGCTTGGGCAGTGTATTTGTACGAAATCAGTCTTTAAATTCGGCAATCGTTACGCCGGCATCACCTTCGCCATATTCGCCGAGGTGGAATGATTTCACATATTTTAGCCGTTTTAAATGCGCCTGCACGGCATTGCGCAGTGCACCGGTTCCCTTGCCGTGGACGATGCGGACAGACGGAATATGTGCAAGGTAGGCATCATCTAAATATTTATCCAAAAGAGCGATCGCCTCGTCGGTGGTCTTGCCGATCAGGTTGATCTCTGTGGAGACGGAGGCGGATTTGCTCATCTTGATCTTGCCGGCACTGGTCTTCTGGAACTTCTTGGTGCCCGGTGCGGCATCCTCTTCCAGAAGGATCAGGTCGTTGATGTTGACCAGAGAGCGCAGAATTCCCATCTGCACATACAGGTCGCCCCTGGCATTCGGAAGGGAATGAACGGTGCCTTTTAAGTTCATGCTGATGACTTTGACGCTGTCGCCGATGCGCAGCTTCTTCGGAACGTTGTGGTTCGGTACGGAAGCTTTTTTCTGCTCGGACATCTTCTGTGCGGCTTTGTCCATCTTGCCGCGCAGCTTGGTACGTTCTTTTTCCATCTCGCTGACCGGTGCGCCCGCCTTGCCGTATTTGTTGAAATTGCGGATCGTTTCATCGGCGACATCCTTGGCTTCTTTTAAGATATTGTATGCCTGCTCGTTTGCCTCGCGCAGAATCTTGTCGCGGCTGGAATCCAGACGCTCCTGCTTCTGCTCCAGCTTTTCCTTTAAGGACTCGATCTCGGCTTTGTACTGGTTGATCTCTAACTGCTCCCGCTCGATCGTGCTGCGGCTCTTCTCAAGATCTGCGATCAGGTCTTCAAAATCGCCCTCACTCTTGCTGATGCGCCCCTTGGCGTCGGCAATGAGGTCCGTCGGAAGACCGAGCTTTTCAGAGATGGCAAACGCGTTGCTCTTGCCCGGAATACCGATTAAGAGACGGTAGGTCGGACTTAACGTCGCCACGTCGAACTCGCAGCAGGCATTTTCCACGCCTGGTGTGGAGAGGGCATAGACCTTGAGCTCGCTGTAATGCGTCGTAGCCATAATGCGTGCTCCGTAAAGGTGGAGCTTCGAGAGAATGGAGATCGCAAGCGCAGCGCCCTCGGTCGGATCGGTTCCGGCACAGAGCTCATCGAAAAGTACCAGAGAACGGTCATTGACCTGCTCTAAGATACGGATGATGTTGACCATGTGGGAGGAGAACGTACTGAGCGACTGCTCGATACTCTGCTCGTCCCCGATGTCGGCGAACACTTCGTCGAAAATACCGAGTTCCGAGCGCTCGGACGCCGGAATATGCAGGCCGGACTGTCCCATCAGCGTCAGCAGTCCGACGGTTTTTAAGGATACCGTCTTACCGCCGGTGTTCGGACCGGTCACGATCAGCAGGCGGAAATCCTCGCCGAGCCGTACGTCGATCGGAACAACCTTTTTCGGATCGAGTAGTGGGTGGCGTCCCTTGCGGATGTGAATCCGCCCGTCATCATTGAACAGCGGGGCAACCCCGTTGTATGTCTGAGCGAAAGCCGCTCTGGCAAAGATAAAGTCCAGCTCGGTCAGAAGTTCATAGTCGGCGAGCAGCTGTGTGGCGTAGGAGGCGGTCAGATTGCTTAAGCCGGCAAGGATAACCTCGATCTCCTCCTGCTCACGGAGCTGCAGCTCTTTGTATTCGTTGTTCAGATTAACGACAGCCATCGGCTCGATGAAAAGTGTGGAGCCGGTGGAGGACTGGTCATGGATCATGCCGGGAACGAGAGACTTTGCCTCCGCTTTGACCGGGAGACAGTAGCGCCCGTCGCGCATGGTAATGACGGTGTCCTGCAGATAGCTTCTGGTCGTGGTGTTGTTGATCATGGAGTTCATCTGTGCGCGGATCTTATCGTTCATTCCGCGCATGGAGCGCCGGATCGAGTGCAGCGTGCTGCTGGCGTCGTCGGCAATCTCGTCCTCGGAGAGAATACAGCGCCGGATCTCGTCATACAGCGGCGTGAGAGGCTCGATGCCGGCAAAAAGACTGGTCAGGGAATCGTCCGGCTGATCGTTGTCGTCCTGTGATCTGGCAAAAGCCTTCGCGCGTTTCGCGGACTCTAAGAGGGAGCAGACGCGCAGCAGTTCGATGGCGCTTAAGGCGCCGCCGATCTCTAAGCGCTTTAGCGAATCGCGGATGTCCGTAACTCCAGAAAAGGACAGGGAGCCGTATTTGAACAGCCGGCTTAAGGCATCCGATGTCTGCTGCTGCAGCTGTTCGATCTGCGCGCGGTCGGTGATCGGGCGCAGCTTCTGACAGCGCGACTTGGCGTCAGCGCTGAAAGCATATTCGGTCAGTTGATCGAGAATCTTGTTATATTCTAAGGTGTGTAATACTTTTTCGTTCATAGCAGTTCCTTTGATTTGATTGTCACATGGTTATGTCCTTCTTATTATATATGATTCAGGGAGTCTTGGAAAGCGGAACCTGAAAAGAATTGTAGAATCCTATTGCAAGCGTATGTGATTCATTTTATAATGATTACTGGTACGGTTTTCAGAAATTCGTGTGTAAATACATGCAGAAAAGAGGAAATCATGCAGCAAAAGGATAACGATCAGTTTTCTTTTATTAACGAAAAAATCAAAGAAAAGCCGGTCAATAAGAAGCGATTGCTGATGCAGGCAGGTTTTATCGCCCTGATGGCAGTCGTTTTTGGAATCATAGCAAGTCTGGTTTTTGCGTATTTTCAGCCTAAGTTTGAATCACTGTTTTACCCCGAGGAGGAACCGGTGGTCACCATTCCGCAGGATTCGGTTGCGGTGACGGAGCTGACTGAGGAGACAGAGACATCCGAGGAGACTCAGCCAGTAGAATCAGAACCCGTCCAGGTTACGGAAACCCAGGAAAGCCAGATTTCGACAGAGACGGAAAGCATCCCGGTGAGTTCCATTGGTAATGGTGATCTTGTGGGGATGGACGGATGCAGCAAGAGAAGCAAACCGTTTTGTCGTGACCGTGACGGGGGTCAAGAGCGACACGGACTGGTTCAACAATTCTTACGAGAGCAGAGGACAGGCATCCGGCATTATCATTGCAGACAGCGGTCAGGAACTTCTGATCTTAACGGAGCGCAAGGTCATCTCAGATGCACAGGAGGTCTATGTTACTTTCATCAATGATGTGACGGTGGAAGCGTCCATGAAGCACTACGACGGCAATACGGGAATTGCAGTGCTCTCGGTGCCGCGCAGTGAGGTGGATGAGGATACCATGAATGCAATCTCGGTGGCGAAGCTCGGGAATTCACTGACTACAATGCAGGGAACCATGGTTATTGCGGTAGGAAGTCCGCTCGGAACGAACTATTCGATCCTTACGGGGAATATTACATCTACCAACAATGTGATTTCCACGATCGACAATAATTATACCGTCTTTACGACGGATATTGTGGGCAGCAGCAGCGGCAGCGGCGTCATCATCAATGTGAACGGCGAGGTGATCGGTCTGGTAATGCAGGATTACGGCAATGAGGAGGATCAGACGACGCTCACAGCCCTCTCGATCTCCGAGTTAAAGCAGTTGATCGAGAAGCTGTCCAACAATCAGGACATTCCGTATATCGGTCTGGGACTGACGACGGTTTCTGCGGCAACCGCCAAGGAATACGACATTCCGAAGGGTGCATACATCAAGGAAGTCAAGATGGATTCACCAGCGCTGGCGGCAGGACTGCAGAGCGGCGATGTCATTACAGAGATGGATGGAGAAGCTGTCTACACGGTGGACAGTTATGAGAGCAAGCTTCTGGCATTGAAACCGGGCGACGAGGTGGAGATCGTTGTACAGCGGCAGGGCGCGGAGAAGTACGAGGAGATCACCTGTACGGTACAGGTCGGAGTGTTAAAGTAGAGGATAGTAACAGAAGGCGGTGTCTTGCGGCACCGCCATATTATGGAAATGAGGTCAGAAATGAAGTATATTGAGAGCCTGCGTGAGGGCGAGAGAATCAACGAAATCTATTTGTGCAAGGTAAAGCAGTCAGCGCTGACAAAGGCGGGAAAGCCTTATGATAATCTGATCCTGCAGGATAAGACCGGTACACTGGACGCCAAGATCTGGGAGCCGGGCTCGGTTGGAATCGATGAGTTTGATTCGTTAGACTACATCGCAGTCATGGGAGACATCACAAGTTTTCAGGGAAATCTCCAGCTCAACGTAAAGCGTGTGCGCAAGGTGCAGGAAGGGGAATACGATCCGAAAGATTATCTGCCGGTATCCAAAAAGGACATCGACGGGATGTATACAGAGCTTCTCGGACTGATTGCTTCCGTGAAGCACCCATATTTAAGAAAGCTTCTGGAGAGCTTTTTTGTCGAGGATAAGGATTTTGAAAAACGGTTCAAGTTTCATTCCGCAGCGAAGAGCGTGCATCACGGATTTGTGGGCGGACTGCTGGAGCATACGCTCTCTGTGACGAAGAACTGTGATTATTTTGCGGCAACCTATCCGATATTAAACCGCGATCTGATCGTGTCTGCGGCAATTTTTCATGATATCGGAAAGCTGGAGGAACTCTCAACGTTCCCGGAGAACGATTACACGGATGAGGGACAGCTTTTAGGACACATCATGATCGGCGCCGAGATGGTCGGAGAGCGGATCCGCACGATTCCGGGATTCCCGAAGGGAACCGCCAATGAGTTGAAGCACTGCATTTTAGCTCATCATGGAGAACTGGAATACGGTTCGCCGAAGAAACCGGCACTTGCGGAAGCACTGGCACTCAGTTTTGCGGACAATATTGACGCCAAGATGGAGACAATACGGGAGATTTTTGCAAGTGTTCCGGAGAACAATCTGGAGTGGCAGGGATATAACCGCCTGCTGGAGAGCAATATCCGCAGATCAGGAAGAGAGTCATAGGTATATCACAGGATATGAAGAAAAACGACAGTATTGAGTTAAAGATCGAAGATATGGGCGTTGACGGAGAGGGCATCGGAAAATACGAGGGGATGACCTTTTTCGTGAAAGATGCTGTGATCGGGGATACGATCCGTGCCGGCATCACGAAGCTCAAGAAGAACTACGGCTATGCCAGGGTGCAGGAGATTTTAGAACCGTCGCCTTACCGTGTGAAGCCGGAATGTCCGCTGTATGCGCGCTGCGGCGGCTGCCAGATCCAGGCGATGGACTATAGGCAGCAGCTTTGCTATAAGCAGAAAAAGGTGCGCGGCAATCTGATCCGTATCGGAGGATTTGCGCCGGAACTCATTGATTCCGTGATGGAGGAGATTGTGGGGATGGAGCAGCCGTATCGTTACCGCAATAAGGCACAGTTCCCGATCGGCGCGGACAGGGACGGGATGCCGGTGGCGGGATTTTACGCAGCGCGCACGCACAGCATTATCCCAGTGGAGGATTGTAAACTGGGCGTTACGCAGAATGAACAGATCCTTGGAACGGTGCTTTCCTATATGCGTGAGAACGGCGTCCGCCCTTATGATGAGACGACTGGGAAGGGACTGGTGCGCCATGTGCTGATCCGTTACGGATTCACCTCAAAGGAACTGATGGTCTGCCTGGTCATTAACGGAGAGACACTTCCGCAGGAGAAGAAACTGGTGGATGCGTTGTGTAAAATAGAAGGTATGACCAGCATTTCCGTGAACATCAACCGGAAGAATACGAATGTGATTTTGGGGGAGGAGACCCGGATCATCTGGGGATCGGATTATATTACGGATCAGATTCATCTGCGCGACTGTGACAATGGGTTTGCCCTGACGAATACAGCAATCGCTTATCACATCTCTCCGCAGTCGTTTTATCAGGTAAACCCGGGGCAGACAGAGAAGCTGTACAGTCTGGCACTCTCCTACGCAGGTCTGACCGGAAAGGAGACCGTCTGGGATCTCTACTGTGGCATTGGAACCATTTCCCTGTTTCTGGCACAGAAGGCGGGAATGGTCTATGGCGTGGAGATTGTGCCGCAGGCGATTGAAGACGCGAGAAGCAACGCGGCATTAAACGGTATTACCAACGCCTCGTTTTTCGTGGGAAAGGCGGAGGAGGTTCTTCCAGAGTTCTACGAAAAGGAGAGCCGGAAGCCGGATGCGGACATGCTTCATCCGGATGTGATCGTTGTTGATCCGCCCCGGAAGGGATGCGATGAGAAGTGTCTGGAGACGATGCTTCGCATGAAGCCGGAACGGATTGTGTATGTCAGTTGCGACCCGGCAACGCTTGCAAGGGATCTGAAGATTCTGTGCGGGGGTGGCTATGAGCTGCGGAAGGTGCGGCCGGTGGACCAGTTCGGACATACAACACATGTGGAGACTGTGGCTTTGCTCAGCGCGGACCGAAGTGGAACGGAGAATGGCCGACAGCAGAAAAGTGAAGGTGGACTTCTCTCTGGAGGATATGGATTTATCTGAATTTAAGGGAAAAGCAACTTATGAGCAGATAAAGACTTATGTACTGGAACAGACTGGACTTAAGGTTTCTTCGTTGTATATTGCACAGATTAAGAAGAAATGTGGACTGGATGTGGGAGAGAATTTTAATCTGCCTAAGTCAGAGAATGCGAGACAGCCACAATGTACACCGGAGAAGGAAGAAGCGATTATGCAGGCGTTTAGACATTTTGGAATCATATAGATTGTGGATAAGCAGCATCATGTGTTAAAAATATAGTAAAGTATGGGAAAAAGGACATTCCGGAACTGTAGTTATTACAGGTCAGGGGATGTCCTTTTTGCTGATATGGAAGTGTTCAAAGGACAAGGTAATGATACTAAAGTATTAAGACTGATATGAATGATATCTATCTAATCTAATCTAGGGATGTCCATCTTGATGTACCAAAAAGGAAAACAAATCAGAGAAATGGACAGTGTGCCTGTCTGCTGGGAGTGGATAAAAAACATACAGGCTGACTGCTTTTGGAGAAGTCTAGCCTGTAAAAGATATCAGCGGTATTTCGATTGTATGAAAGCTATTGTAAAAATGATGCAACATGACATAATCGGATTGACTAAAGTAACATAGATATTTATAATATAGACAAAACGAAAATGACATGAACGGAGGACAGGGTAATGGAGAAATCTGTAACACTTGAAGAGGCATTAAAAAGAATTGAGGAGTTGGAAAAAGAGAATGCAGAACTTCGGGAGGAATTGGAGTATTACAGAAATCGTAAATTAAGTGGTCGTCAGAAACATAACGCCAAGTGGATGGCAATTTATAATGATTTTGTTGTTGGGTATGAGAGCGGCATGACGATGGTAGAAATTGCGAAGCGGAACAATGTCAGTGAGAGGACAATCTATAGGTATAAAGCGTATTATGACAAAATGAAGAAAAATGAGGAATAGACCATTTTACTGACGTCAGTAAAATGGTCCTATGAGAATTGCGGACGATTTTTTTGACCGCAAATGGATGGAGGAGTTCTATGGCAGAAGATAAAAAGAAAGATGAATTTGCTGTGATTGATATTACAGAAGAATATTTGAAAGAAAGAATTTATGAAATTCGAGGACAAAGAGTAATCTTAGATGCCGATCTTTCTGAAATTTATGGTTATACTACAAAAGCATTTAATCAACAAGTAAAAAATAATATTGAGAAATTTGATGAAGATTTTATGTTTGAACTTACGGATGACGAGGTAGAAAATTTGCGGTCAAATTTTTTGACCGCAAATCTTAACAGTAAGAGCAGATATAATCCTCATGTATTTACAGAGCAAGGATTATATATGCTGATGACTGTTTTGAAAGGACCGTTGGCTGTTAAGCAGAGCAAGGCATTAATAAGAACCTTTAAGAAAATGAAAGATTACATATTAGAAAATCGTGATTTAATAGGTCAGCGGGAAATACTTCAGTTAAGCATGGAAACTGCTAACAACAGAATAGAAATTAACAAAATCAACTCAGATATGATATCTCTTGAAAAGCAGATTTCAGATGTTGCAGAAGGCTTGAAGGATGTTGTGACAAAATCTGAGTTGGCTGATATGATGAACAGCTTTGTTTCAGATGATGATGAAAAGTGGCTCATGTTTAATGCAAAATTCAGTAGTGCAGATGAGGTATATGAGTCCATTTATAAGCAGGCAAAGTCGTCAATATATGTCGTTGACAATTATATTGGCTTAAGGACGCTGGTACACCTTAAGAATTCTCCGGCCGGAGTAGCTATTATTTTATTCAGTGATAATGTTGGAAATAATAAACTTCACAACATAGAATTTACAGATTTCTGCAAGGAGTACCCAACAGTAAATTTGTCAATGAAAAAGACAGGCGGTATATTTCATGATCGATTTATCGTATTGGATTATGGAACTTCTGATGAAAGGGTTTTCTTATGTGGGGCTTCATCAAAGGATGCAGGGGCTAGAATAACCAGTATTGTTGAAGACTATGGAGTATCTAAATATGCTCCGGTGATTGCCACGCTGTTGAAAAATCCAACTTTGATTTTACCACAATAGAGGGGAGTGAATGAATTGAAAAAGAAAACAAAATGCTACATATATACTCGTGTATCAACCTGAGAAATATCAAAGCCACCAAGCCAGCAGATTAATTATGCAACATTTCCTGTTGGTTAATTGATTTGAATAAAAATTAAACACTGCTCAATTGTGCAATCTATATGAATCTGATATGCTGAGTATCCGGTATATATGGGGAAGATAGCATATGGACGCAGGCGTACAGAGAAGAGAACAGGAATCCGTAATGAAACATATGTAGTGGAGCAATCAGATTTCCATGTTTATGAGGGAATTCATGAAGCAATTATTTCCGAGGAAGATTGGGATCTTGCACAGGAAAAACGTTCAATAATAATTACAAGCGTGAAAAAATTCATGATTCGGAACACGCACATTTTTTGTCAGGAATATTAAAATGACCTTTTGCTGCTGGGTATAAGAGCGGCATGACAATGGTAGAAATTGCAAAGCGGAACAATGTCAGTGAGAGGACGATTTATAGGTATAAAGCGTATTATGACAAGATGAGGGAAGAAAAGGATAATGAGTAGACCATTTTTACGGTGTTATGAAAATGGTTGCATGAATTTTGCGGTGGATTTTTTGTACCGCAAACATGAAACAAAAAAATATTTGCGGTCAAATTTTTCGACCGCAAAATTGAAGCTACAAGGTGCAAAACAAATACACTTATAGCGGCAGTTTCCAGTTGTTCCTGATATGAAGTAAGCTTGACATATAAAAGGATTGAGATACTTTTATATTTATGATACAATATCCGAAAACACGGAAACTCCAAAATGTGTGAGGAGATATTGTGTCATGAATATATATGAAAAAATCTTTGACAGATTAACGGAATTACATATGAGTCAGATTGAATTATCGCGAAGAACTGGTATTGCTACCAGTACGATCAGCGACTGGCGTAAGAAAAAAATTAATCCACAGGCAGACAAATTGGTTGCTATATGCAAAGCACTTGATATGTCGCTTGTGGATTTACTTTGCAATGGGGATGAGAAAGAAGAAAAGGTTGTGCAGACGGATTATATGTTAGATGAAAGACAGATAGTTGAAGTATTTAGAATGGCAGATAATGAAACGAAGAGAAGATTATTAAGATATTTTGAATTAGTAGAAATATGCAATCAGATCAATGAAAATAATATCTCGAAAAAAAATAAGAGAAATGTATCTGTTATTCAAGATATTGATGGCAATAATATAGTTGTGATTAATGATATTATATTTAAGGGAAAACGTTCTATTAATTGGAAAGATGTAAGGGAATACCTTAAAAACTATATTGGAGATTTTTACACCATAGCCTCTACAGGGGATATAGTGTATATTGGATTAGATTTACCGAATGAATATAGTGGTTCAAAATATACACATAGTATAAAGGGAACGAATGCGAAGGCAAAAGCCAATGCAGCACAAGGAATTCCGGAGCTGATAGAGATTGCAGTGGGGAAACATTTTCGAGAGAATACTGAAGCAAAGCATTGGAGAAATGCAAAATTTGGCTGGTATCGATATGATTCACGATTTGCATTGCCGGTATATGATGAGGTGGGGGAGATAGAGAGATACAATGTATTTCATACATCATTGATTGTTAGACATTCAGAGGATAAAAAATTATATCTATATGACATTTTGGATATAAAAAAAGAAACAAGCAACCCGATTGAGCCATAAGGCTGTACACGACAAAAACTCATTTCTTTATAGAGCAATGGTACTATATGATATGATATTTGTCAATCCGATTATTCGACAAACTGTTCGTCAATTATTTCATGATCGATTTATCGTGTTGGATTATAGTGTGAATCTAATCTGTGTGGAAGTTGGAATTGACAGTTCAAAAGAAGCCGAAAATTCGGCTATATATTATGAGGAATTTAAAATATGAATCAATACATTGATTTATCTATAAAAAAAATTGAAATTAAAAACCCAAAGAGAGACTTAAAACCGATTGTGAATTTACAGAATAAAGTAATTCTTACATTATCTCACGAAGAGTACTACTATCCCACAGACGAAAAGACAATAGAAGAGAGTCTTAAAGGCGATTATATTTTATTGGGAGTTTATAACAGAGATAAGCTTATTGCAGCAAGTTTTGCGTGTGAGGATGGTTTATTCTTTTCAAGACCTATTACTGATTGGATGGAGATTCCTGAAAATAAAATCATGTGTCAGGAATTTGTTGTGGTTGATATGGAGTACAGAGGCAATGGAATACAGAAGAGATTTATGGATGCTACTGTAAGAGAGGCAAATAGAATGGGCTATGATAATTCAAATTTTAAAAACAGTACTTCCGGTACTTTTCATGCTTTTTTTAGGGATGATTTGCAGAAAATCCAATTATATCAGTGCAGACTGCGTGGATGGGATAAAAAAGATTGTTGTAAACATAAAGCTTCCGATTGCAGTCTTTCATGGACTTGCAACATCTGTCCTGGGGAAAGAAACGATATTTAATATTGGCATGATGTTTGTGATTCTTTGTGTCACGTTTATTCTGGGTTTTGTCCTGAAACATTTTATTAGGAAACCCTATGATAAATACCTGCCTTTTATAGCTTGTGGGTATGAGGGCGGAATGATTGGATACTCGCTTTATACAGGTCTTGTCGGAGTGGAAAATTTGTCTGTGATTGCAGTGATTGATATCGCAGCATTACTTTTTACGTTCAGCATCATGAGTAATGTACTGGTTTTGATAGAAGACGGCAAAAAAGTAAGTGTGATTGAAATTGTTCAGAATGCGTTTAAGACACCTGCTTTTCTTGCGGTAATATTGGGAATACTTGCAAGTGTCAGTGGGCTGATGAATGGTTTCATGTTAAGTCCGGCAGGTGTGATCTGGACTACCATGAAAGACATGATAACGGCAGCGATGTCACCAATGATTTTACTGGTAGTAGGTTATGAAGTTCAGTTGAATAGAGAATTGTTGGGAACATGCCTGAAAACTGTAATAATAAGAGCTGTTATGCAGCTGATATTTGCAATTGCAGCTATTTCGTTGATACATATTCTTGGAAGATCAGATCGATTGTTAGAGATAGCAATCATTGTATATATGTCTATTCCTGGTTCGATGGGAATACAGGCATTTATTAAGGATGAAGACGGGAAAGTATATAGCAAATTGTAATTCCATATACCTGGCAGTGACAATTGTTGTTTATGCTATACTTGCTGCTGTGTTGTAGTTTATATTAATTTGACAAGTCTATCCATTCATGTATATAATACAGAAGATGTAAATATCAGAAGAAAACAAATATCCTAAGAAAGGAGAGCAGACTATGCGCTGGAAAACAACGAATCTTCACCTGCAAAAAGGCAACAAATTAGCTGTTTACAGGGATAGTGCGCTCTTTTTCAGGTAAACAGTTTCTAAAATTAAGAATGTAAATACGAAAAGACACTATCTCCTGTTCAAAAATATTGGAAAGATATTATTTTGAAAAGGAGATTTTTTTATGCGTAATTTTAATATAAAAAGACAGATCAATAAATTGTATACACTTACTACGGTAAGCTATTTTCGGATTGCGGGAGCATCGTGGGTGGCGCTTCTTGCACTCAGAGGATTTTCACTGTTACAGATTGGAATACTGGAGAGTATTTTCCATATCGCAAGCAGTTGTTTTGAGATCCCGTCAGGTGTTGTGGCAGATGTTTTTGGAAGGAAAAGGACGCTGGCTCTTTCGAAGCTGGTCAGTGTGCTGTCTTGTCTGGCTATGATTTTATCTGACAATTTTGGAACGGTGGCATTTGCGATTGCATTCAGTGCGCTCAGTTACAATCTGGAATCGGGAACCATAGAAGCTTTGGCGTATGACAGTTTAAAGTCGGTAAGGCAGGAGAAAAAATATAACCGATATGCTTCCACGGAAATGATGTTATATCGGATCACAAGTTCTACAGCAACACTTTGTGCAGGGGTTGCATTGTGGCTTGGATATAAAAAAGCATATGCGATTGATATTTTCTTTGGGATGATCGCACTTGGAATCGTATGCAGTTTAAGAGAAATATCGGGATTTACAGGTGCTGATGGTGAACCGACCAATCCACAGACAGATGATCATAAACAAAAGCAGATGAGTGAAGAAAAGCAGGAACGGATGAATGAAGAGGAAACTGATCAGAAAAACATTCAGAACATCCGCATTTCAGAGAGATTTCAAAACGTTGTCACAGAGAGCTGGCATTTCATGAAAAACAATCGAAAAGCCAGAAGTGTTATGATCGTAAATGCATTGATCGGTGCAGTGTCAACACTTGTCCTGTTTTTCCTGCAGGCAAAGCTGCCACTGGCGGGATTGAACGAGGCACTGCTTGGCCCGGCTCTTTTTGTCATGGGACTTGGAGCTGCACTCGGCGCCAAAGTGGTGGGATATTTTCCAAATTGGAAATACAAAAAGTATGTTATTTTAAGTGGAATCGGTGTGTTGTCTGCATTTGGAATGACGTTTTCGGGCAATCCATATCTGATGATTCTTGGTGGCTTTGTTGGTTCTTTTGCAGATGATTTTCTGGAAGTGCGCACAGACATCCTGTTAAATGATATGATTCCATCGGAGCAGAGAGCTACGCTTATTTCGGTAAATTCTTTTACATTTTCGTTGGTGATGATCGTGATGTCCACGTTGATGGGAAGTATTATGTAGTATATTTTACAGGGCTTGCGCGCTTGCGGATTTTCTGTGGGGTGGAAGCCCTGTTTTTTCTAAATATACGGAAAGCCTGAGAGGAACTAAAGCGAATACGAATGCTGCTCAAGGATTAGGGGAGATGCTTGAGATTGCCTTTAATGGGGAAGTAACACCTAATAAAAAATTAAAACATGAAATAGATGGAGCGAATGGATGGTATCATTACGAATCAAGATTTGGGCTATCAGTTTATTCGGAAAATGGAGAAGTAGAAAGATATAATGTTTTTCATGTATATATGATTGTTCGGCATGACAAAAATGGCAGGAAATATTTATATGATATTATAAATATAAAAAAAGAAACGAGCACCCCGCTTAGCTATTAACAAGTAATACATACGGTAAAAAACCCATTTCTTGAGAAAATCATAAAGGATTTTATATAAAAAATCAAGGAAAATTTATATAAAATCAATATATTCAATTATGATGAAGGAATATATGACAGAAGAGGAATACAGTAAATGATTGCAAAGCTGATCGGGTAAGTAGATAATTGACAATATGGTATATATACCATACAATAATTACAAAGAGGATTGTATGACAAAATTTAAACTGATAGCATAGGAAAAGGAAAATGGAGAAGTTCCAGTAGAGGAATTTCTTGATTCGATTAATCCTAAGATGCGTGCTAAGATATTTGGATTGTTGGGGATTTTACAGGAAAAGGGAAATATGATTAGAGAACCTTATAGTAAGCATATTGGTGATGGAATTTTTGAATTGCGTTGTAAATTTGGAAGTGATATCACGAGAGTTTTATATTTTTTTATTATGAGGGAAAAATTATATTGACCACTGGGTTTGTAAAGAAGACACAGAAGACTCCAAAGGAAGAGATACAGATTGCAAAAGATAGAAGAAAAGATTTTATAGAAAGGGTAATGAAGGATGAGAACATTTGATGATATGCTTGCTAAGCAGTTACAGAATGAAGATTTTAGAAAAGAATATGAAGCTATTCAGCCAGAAATGGATGTTATAAGAGCTATTGTAGAAGCAAGAACTTCTCAAAATCTTACACAGAAGGAACTTGCTGAGCGTACAGGAATTAATCAGGCTGATATTAGTAAGCTTGAAAATGGAACCAGAAATCCTTCTGTAAATTTACTGAAAAGATTAGCAGATGGAATGGGAATGATGCTTAAGATTGAGTTTGTACCTAAACAGAAAGCTTGATGTGCCAGGGCTTGTGGAAGAAGTAAAACAGCAATTTGTCCCAATCGATGAGCAGGAGAGTTTCTTTTTTAAAACTCCCTTTTCGGAATTGTGTACCCACTGAAAACGAGCCTATAAACATGCATTC
>OLFU01001904.1_pt1 | contig 18330 bp, 18 predicted proteins | sample 1605161 | NCBI WGS metagenome assembly OLFU01 (sample SAMEA3888914, study PRJEB22519) | human gut metagenome | biome: human gut; feature: human-associated habitat; material: faeces | place: Denmark | collected 2011
GGACGGTGCGTTCCAGTGATGATTGTTCCATTTTGCTGTCCTTTCTGTTCCTAATCAGAAGTGCACGGTGATTGCGTTATCTGTTCCGATTATGATATGGGAGACCGTTCGTTCGAAGCGTTCCCAGTCGATTTGGTCGGGCTGCGTTTGGCTTACAGCCATATCCACACCATCATCACAGCAGGCATACCGGGCAGCTGCCCCTTGCAGGATGTGGGAGAGAGCCTCCTTACCGTCTCCTGGCTGTTCCAACGCCCGGTTAATGGCGTTGGCCAGGCGAACAGCCTCCGCAGAGGGCGCGTATGGCTTACATATGGGTTTTTCATGTGCCGCAAGCTGCCGTGCCGTCTGCGCAAGCAGTTCCTCCTTCCCGACAACAAATGTGTTTCTGCAGGCAGAACATTTCAGATGGACGTTTCCGGTATGCCCGATTGGCCCTCCGGTTCGGAGCAGGCGCGTCTGACAGCATCCGCTTCGCAGCTTTTGCCATAAGCGGTCCGATTCCGTCCGGCGTGGAAACTTCCCACTTGTCTTTTCTGAGATCTTTTCCTGCACTTGCTGGAAGGTATCTTGGTCAATAATGGGTGGGTATCCATTTTCCCCGGCATAACGAGGATTTTCCAGCATTCGCTTGATTTTGTGTTTGTTCCACAGCGGCGACTCTTGAGAGAAAGGGATGTTGTCCGCATTCATCCGGTCTGCCAGTGCCTGATAGGATAACCCGGCCAGATAGGTGGTAAATATATTTTGAACAGTGAGTCGTTCCTCCTCCTGGATGACCAGATCGCCGTGTATGATCTGGTAGCCATACAATATCTTCCGATTTGCCATTGCCTACGCCTCCAGCGTCTCTTGGAATTCAAATCCGCCATATAGTTGAAAGCGGATGGTGCTCTGGGTATCTACAACGATTCGTTCCACCAGCTTGGTGAACAGGATTTCGTCAAAGCTGGACAGAGTCTCTGGTCCGTTCCGGATGGTATCAATCGTCAGGCGAATTGCATCCACCTGCTCATCAATATCCTCATTGCAAAGCAGCTTTCGCCTCTCCCGTCGTAGTTCTGTCAGCTTGGCGTTGAGTTCCGCCTGCTTTGCGGATAAGGCAGCCTTGTCCAGGAGACCTGCCGTGTGCAGCTTTGTGAGGTGATAACTCTGCTCGGATGCCGTAGCGATGGCTGTGTTGACCGCCAGCATGGCCGGGTTGCCGCGGTGCAGGGCATCTGACAAAGTATCCATTTGCCTCAGCACAGGTGCCAGCACGATGCCGTCATGGGTGCGGAGCTTACGATACATCCGGAGGAATGCCGTATGGATGCTGTCCTCACTGATCCGTCCATTGGGGCAGTCGGCGGCCTTTCTGTCATGCTTGCGGCATACCCAGGAGACATATCCAGCTTTTGAGATCCGCCGGACTAATGTACTGCCACAGAATCCACAGGTCATCTTTTTTGAAAGCGGGGTGCGTTCCCGCCGCAGGTCTATCCGCTGCCCCTTGCGTTGTAGAAGTGCCTGGGCTTTTTCAAAGATATCCTTTGAGATGATGGCCGGATGGCTATGCTCCACATAATATTGATCCCGCTCACCACAGTTCATTTGCTTGGTGAAGGGGAATGCGCTTGCGAATGTCTTTTGGCAGAGGGCATCACCCATATATTTCTCATTGGTCAGCAGATATGCGATGGTGGAAATATACCAGTGATGTCCTCCATCTGAAGTTAAAAGCCCCGTTTTTGTCATCTGGTCTGCGATCCATTCCATGCTGGCCCCATTCAGGTATGTATGGAAGATCCATTTGACATAGTGGGCTTCCTCTGGGATGATCTCCATCTCTTTTCCGTTGACGAGTCTATATCCGAAGGGTGCTTTGCAGGTAATAAACTCCCCACGCTCCATGCGGCGCTGATAGCTCATACGTTGGTTTTTGGAGATGGAGATGGATTCCTCCTGGGCCAGAGAAGCGGAAACGCTCACCATCAGTTCTGAGGTGAGCGTTCCGGTGTCGATATTCTCTTTTTCAAATTGGACGGTCACACCCAGCGCGGAAAGTTCCCGCAGGGTGGCGAGACAGTCGCGGGTATTTCGGGCAAATCGGGAGATGGACTTGACCACGATCTTGTCGATCTTGCCCTTCCGGCAGTCTGCCATCAGGCGGTTGAAGTCCTCCCGCTTATCCATCCGCGTGCCGGTCAGGCCCTCATCCGCATAGATGTCCACCAGATCCCAGCCATCGTGGGCGTTGATCGCCTGCGTATAGGCTCGGATCTGGGCAGCGTAGGAGTGGAGCTGGTCCGCAGAGTCGGAGCTGACCCGACAATAGGCTGCTACCCGTAGGGTGTCTGGTCTCGCTGCCTTGGGTGGGATTACTTGTACTTCAGCCATTTCTCATTCGCCTCCTTCCATCTTTTTCGGCAACGAAACCATACCACACCCCTGCGGGAATAGCCAGCACTATTCCCAAACAGTTCCGGGCCGGTATCGTTCTGCGGACAGCCGTTTGGCTCTGGCCAGTTCTTCTTTGGTCAGCAGGCCGTCTGCAGCCATCCGTTCCCATAGACCCGCCGATAACAGGTAACGCAGTTCGTTTCGGATCTCCATCACGCAGCCTCCTCAAAGTAGCTCTCATCCTTGACTCGCCGGATAAACCGTTCTACCGCATAGATGCTGCTTGTGATAGGCATTTCCGGCAGCGCGGATTGAACATCCCGGAAGTAACGGCTGCCCTTGGCAGCTCGTTCATCCAAAATGGCGATGGCACAGGTGTCAGTCTCCAAGCGGATGGCTCGTCCGAACCCCTGCTTGAGTCTGATCTGCATCTCCGGCACAGCTACGGCCCGGATGAAAGAGCGAAGGTCTGGATATACCTCACGCTTTTTTTCTTGCAGAGCGTCCGGATACTGGAAAGGCAGTCTTGGGATGACCAACAAAGAAACACAGTCTCCGGGAAAGTCAAAGCCCTCCCAGGCAGCGCCGGTGGCAAGCAGGACGCTTCCGGGTGCCGCCTTGAACAGGGCCATGGTGTGCGGGGCGTTTCGTCCCATGGTAAACAGTGGAAACGGAAGGGGCTGTTGCTTCAAACGATCCTTCACAGCTGACATGGCTGCATAAGAAGTGAACAGCACCAACGCATGGCCGTGAACCGCAATCAGTAATGTGCGGATCTCCTCGGCCAGCTTGGCAAAGTAGTCCGCTTCGTGCTGCCTGGGCGGCATCGTGGGAAAATAGAGCAGGCAGTTTTTCCGGTAATCAAAGGGAGAGGGCGAAGCAGATTCCTTCACCCGAGAGTTATCGGTGAGGCCAGCCTCCTCTTTGAAACGACAAAAGTCTTTACCTATGGCCAACGTTCCGGAAGTAAGGAGGACGGGCTGGGGCTGTGACCAGAGTGTTGCTTGGAGCTGGGCGGTCAGGTCGGAGATGGAGGCGCACAGCAATGTGCCGCCATCGTCATCCGCCGCAGTGTAGAATACCAGGTCAGAGCGTTCCTCCAAAAACAGATGGACTGCGGAGGATATCCGATCCAATTCCTTTTTGGCGGTTGGTGTCAGTACCCCGCCGATCTGTCTCTGGATGGTAGCCAGGGTTCGGGCCGGTCCTATCATGTGTCGGACATAGTCCGAAAAAGGGCGGTCACCATCAGGGGGCAGAGACATGAGCTTCAAAAGCGCCGACGTCATATCAGCCAGGGATTCCGATGCCAGCAGATATCGTTCCGCCCGTAGGGTGCGGATCAGCGTGCGGATGTCCTTGGCTGCCAGGGTAATGCCAAACATCTGCCGGGCAGTCTCAGGCAGCTTGTGTGCCTCATCGATGACCCAAGCACAGGCGTCCGGCAGGATGGGCCTGCGCCCGCTGCCACGATGGATGGCGTCTGCCAGCAGCAGGTTGTGGTTACAGATCTGAAACAGGTAGCGGTCTGAGTTGCATGCCTCCATATAGCAAAGATACCGGCACCCGTCCCGGCGGCAGTCGCACACCTGGGGCACACATACCCGGTTTCGGTCATACTGGCTGAGATGGGGGGCTTGGTCTGCGTCCAAATGATCCCGCAGGGAGAGGAGGGCCTGGGCGGCCAGGGGATTCTTCCGCTCCAGATCTACCTGCCGCAGGCGGCGCATTAGGCGTTCATCACAGACATAGTGGCTTTTTCCTTTTCGAATGACCGCCCGGATGGGGGCCTGGATCAGCTTGTCCTCCATCAGAACAGAGGAGAGGAACGGGATGTATTCCTCCCTTACCGCCGTTTGCAGGGCGATGCTGGAGGTGGAGATGAGGATAGGCTGGAAAGGGATGTTCTCCCGGCTCAACGCGCGAGAAAAAGAAACACCAGCCACCAGATAGGCGTAGGTCTTGCCGATTCCCGTTCCCGCGTCACTTAAAGCGATCTTGCTGTGGATCATGGCGTACAGCATCTTGTGGCTCAACTCGATCTGGCTGGGCCGGGCCGTCATACCATGGCCTGGGAAGAGGTCCTGAAAGATATGGTCGATCTCACGATGTGCGACCTGCCTGTTATCATAATTGATCATGGATAAGATCTCCTTATATTTTGTAAGTGGTTTTATGTTCGATATCGCCGTATTCGCAGCTCGCCCCCCGACGATGGGGAACAGTACGGATCGGCTTCCGGCAAGAAGCCGCACGGGCTTTTACCTGGCGTCTCTACTGCTTTCAACTCCAGGGCAGCGCCGCCTGTCTTACGCGCAGGCCAAGCGAGGTGTCTCATTGTGTACCCAAACAGCGTCTCTGCTAAGGAGCGTGCCATAGCTCCCCCATGCAGGTGGCGTTCTCGCTCGGCCCAGGGTATTGCCCTGGGCGTCATGGCGCGCGCTGCATGACGCTCGACTGTTCAGGTGGTTCTCCGTACTGCTGGTATGAACTTTTCAAGGTGCCGTGGAGCGACAGGTGCTCATTCAGGAAGCGAAACGGGCCAGGATCTGGTTCATTTCCTCCAGGTCCTCGCCGTGCAGTCCAACCGCCAATCGCTTGAGCAGGGCGGCCTGTTTGGGAGACAGCTTTGGCCGGTCCCGGAAGTACCAGTCAGCCATCCGAACGCCGCCGCCATATCGGCCTCGGACTGTTTCAAGGGGATAGGTGAGTGTGAGTTCTTCGATATCGCGGCGGATGGTCCGTTCACTGACGCCGAGTTCTGTCGCCAGGTTCTGAACGGTATCGCTTCGCCGATGGCACAGCAGGTCGATAATCTGCTGCTGACGGTCGTTGCTCCTCACACTCTCACCCCCTTTCACCTCCATGGCCGAATCATACAGGTTAAAGCGGACAGCTCATGTCCGGATTAAAAAACTTTTTTCAAAAATTTTTCTGTATCAGCCAGGCGTAAAAATACCCACCCAGCTCTGCCTGAGAGCCGGATGGGCATAAAAAGAACCGCTTGATCTCGCTGGGCATGCGCCGCTATACTTCCCCACCAATTCGGTGGAGAAGTTTCATCAAGCGGCACATGGGAAGTCAGCGCATCAAGCGGCTCCGGGGCACGATCTTAGGTTATTTTATTGTAGCAGGATAAGACAGCTATGTCATGCGGAAGGAAACAGGCGGGAACCCAACGGTCTCTCCGCAGTTAGGACATTTGATAAGCGAGTAGCCGTGAGTCCCACGGAACAGGACTTCGATCTTGTGGTCACAGTAAGGACAAAGACGGGCCAGAGTCATATTGCTGTTTCTGGCACACTCCGCCCGGAGCTTATCCTGCTCCGCCTTGACCTGTGCATAACGGTTCGGATTTTCGATTCGGACATTGTATCGTGGCAAGAAAACCATCCTCCTCCATCTCAAAACTCAGAGTCATCATCCATCTCCACTCGGACGAGGGCATAGGGGTCTTTCAAGTCATCCCGTTCTAAAAGCCCCAACTGCCTCATTCGGATGGCCAAGGCGGACTTGGATACCCCTATGGCCTCTGCGATGGACACAAACGCCTGGTGTGCTTTGGGCGCGAAGACACAGTTCAGTATCCGGATTTTTGCCGGAAGCCCAACTATGCGCATCTGTTCTATCAGCAGGGCTGGGGGCATCAGGATGGCAGCTGCCAGAGAATTGACGCGCCATTCTTCCCAGTCAACGGGTTTTATCTCATACTGGATGGCCGAGCCCGTATAGCAATAAACACGGCGGCAACTTGTGCCGGAGCCATATTCCTTTGGGAAAAGCATTCGGAAGATTTGGTGACATGCCTCATGGACAAGGGTAAAGTGCAGACGTCCAGGGTTTGTGCCTGGAGCTGTTAGTGCAGATTCGATGAGGACGGTTCGGCCATCCAGAAAGAAATGAGTCGGTTCTCCCTTTTCATAGACCCGCACCCCGATCTGCTCAAACGCAGTCATTCCAAGGATGGAGCCATCTGTAGATAGTGTGCGGTAACTAATGCTGAGACCAAGAAGCTCTTGCAGAAGGATCTCTGGACAAATCGGCTGAACACAGTGGTCCTTGCTGCCAACCAGACCTTGGTATGCGTTGACCACACGCGCGGCAATGGATTCTATCTCTCTTTTTGACAGGTATGGCACGATATTCCCTCCCTTCCTTTGTGCACTATTATAATTCTCTTAACTAGATATGTCAATATTATATTTATCTTAACAAGATAAATGTGTTGACTTTATAGAGGATAAAACCTATAATGGCCTTATCAGAAGGATGGAGGGATCATTATGTCCGATCAGAAGAGGGTTGGAGGGACTATAGCAGATAAAGTCGTATCTTTCTACCCCAATGCCTCTGGCTGGAACACGGCGGAGGACCGTGCAAACAATATCATTGGGAAAAGGCTTGCCGCAGAACGGAAACGGTGCGGTCTTACTTTGGAAGCTATGTGTGAACGTCTGAGAGGCCATGGTGTGGAGATCCAGATCCAGGGGCTGAACAAATGGGAAAAGGGACTCACGGTTCCCAACGCTTACCAATTCCTCGCCGCCTGCCGGGTCCTTGGGATCAAGGACTGCATGGTTGGCATAGAATCTTCCTGCCTGGACGATGTGGGCCTACGGAAGCTGGATGAGTATAAGATGGATCTGATTGCGTCTGGACGTTACCGGCCCGCACCATCTCGATATAAGGAGACTTATATCGAGATGCCGGTCAGCACATTGGCTGTTTCGGCAGGTACAGGTGAATTTCTGGACGAGGGAGGATTTGAGATGATCCGTTTCCCCAAAAGTGCCGTCCCAAGCAGAGCCGACTTTGGTGTACGGGTCAACGGAGACAGCATGGAGCCGGTCTACCATGATGGCCAGATCGTCTGGGTAGAAAAAACGGACACGCTTCGACCTGAGGAGGTGGGTGTCTTTATCTGCAATGGGGAAGGATACCTAAAGGTTTATGATTTGCAGGAGCCGGACAACGGAGATGTGGAAGACTATACGGACAGCTATGGTGTACTGCATCTGCAGGCTGCGTTAATATCATATAATGAAAAATATGAGCCTAAATCAATCCACCAAAGCGATACGTTTTCGATTGTGGGGCGCGTTCTGTCAGGCAGCGTTCAGTAAAGCTTGATGCGGTTTTGTTGGACTTCATGCTTCTACTAGTTGGTATCGTTTTTCTAGTATATTCACGTCTCTTTTCTTGGACAAACAGAGCGAGGCAATAACGGTTGATGAGTTGTTTGATGATAAAGCAAGTGTAGGAGACCAGAAAAATATTCTAAATAACGCTTAAAGAGGAAGACCAGGACTTTTGCTCCCGGCCTTCCTCTCTTTAAAATTACCATCTGCCTCATTCTTTATGCAGTTACTTCGTAGGGCACAATTTTACAATCTTTGATTTGATAAAGTGTATCACACAACTCAACCATATCACTGAAATTGTGGCTCGTTAAAAGTATTGTTTTTCCTTGTTTTTTAAGTTCTTTTATCAGTCCAAGCATTCTTGCATGCGATTCCGCATCAAGAGCATTGAACGGCTCATCAAGAAGTATGATACTTTGGTCCTCCATAATAGCCTGTGCTATTCCCAATTTTTGCTTCATACCAAGAGAATAGTTTTTGACGTGGGTCGAATCATTGTGGTCTAATCCGACTAAAGTCATTGCTTCCTCTATTTTATCCCTGCCAATCTTCTTTTGTATCTCAGCCAGATACTGTAGGTTCTTAAATCCAGAGTACATAAGAATAAACCCTGGGGCATCAATGAAGATGCCCATATCTGGTGGGAAATCAAACTTATCTCCTATTCGCTCTCCGTTCACAATTATGTTACCTTCGTCTGAACGATATAGTCCAGAAATAAGTTTGAAGAGCACGGATTTTCCACAACCATTCTCTCCTAAAAATCCCGTGATTGTTGCAGGCATGATTTCAATGTCAACATGCTCAAAGAGTGGTCTCTTTCCAAAGAATTTTGATACGCCTTGTAATTGAATAACTCCATTCATTGTATACACCTCAGTCAAAAATCTTTTTAATTCCCCACTGCCTCAATAAGAAGTACCCGATTATATATATTGCTAAATATATTGCTCCCCAGGTTAGAGCATTATCTTGTACTATAAATCGCTGGATAGACGATGCGCCGAATGGATACCATATCCAATTGACATATAATAATGGAAGGTACATGAGGAGAATCACAAAAAAAGAGACTGAAATATTTTGTACACATGCATATATCAATAGCAGAATTTCCTGAACACAGCAGAGCTCCAGTACCCGCAAGGCCATAGCCTTAAAGATGGATGCAGTAGTATCTATCATGGGTACGGTTCCCTGTAACAGTGCAGTTACTTTTTCTGCCTCTAAGGTAAAACGACCCAACAAAATAGATGAAATGGAAAGAGTCAAAAAGTAGGAAAAAAAGTAGAGCAACACTGCAATAACAAAAGAAATCTGAATAATTAAAAGCCAATTCCTTTTTTTGCGAAGCCGAATAACTACAAAATTTTCCTGTGAGATACTATGTTGTGTGAGGTTACCTGAAAAAAAATAGATTGGGGCCAAGGCAAAAATGAGAAATCCGAGGAACTCCAATACATTTGCATATCCACAACCATATCCCCAGAAGGTAAAGAAGGCCGCATCTATGAAAGTACTATCTCGGCCCAGTAGAGTCACTAAGTTGAATAGGAGCAAAAAAACTACTACAAACCCTTGCTTTTTAAAGGCTTGCTGCATAAGTAAAATAATATAGGGATTTGGAGATCTCATCGTTGTTCACTCCACCACCATTTGAAGTGTATCATAAGGAATATAGCAGTCGAACCAAATATTTCAACCACCAGAAATATCCATATATGCTGGTATTTTAGAGCTGAAGGGAGAAAAATGTAGTTGTTGAAGAATGCGTATGGAAACAACCGGTCAATTCCCCTTTGAACAGAGAAGAACATCATCATATAAATGATTATTATAAGAACCACAGCAACGGACTTTTTAAAAAAGAGGGTAACTCCTTGTACAATAAGTGCAAAGAAAGAGAATCCTAAAAACATATATGTGAGAGACCAGCCTACCGCTTCTTTCGGGGTATGAAAAATCGCCCGACAGAATTCAAGGATTTCGTTATTCTTCTGGGTTTCTGAAAAGGTGTTCTTTAATGGTAACCCTATACCTAAAATGAAGCTAACGGCCATATGCATCAAGAGAAGAACGAGTGTAAAGACTATAACTGACAGAAATTTTATAATGCAAAGTTTAAAAAAAGACTGATACCTTATCACAGCAATTGTACTTTCCTTTGTATACATCGCTATCAAAAATAGAATAAATACAACGCTTAAAATAAGACTGATGTAGCGCATATCTTGCATTGCTAGAAGAACATATTCCCAGTAGGACAATCCAGAACGTATAGCGTCGATTTTTACACCAATGGCAAATACTGAATAGATAGCCAACAATACCAATATTTTTGCCGAAATAATATAGTCACTGGCTCTCGTCAAATAATATTTAAACATCGGCCAGGCTCCTTCCGCCGTTTTATATATTCATACAAAAACAGAAGACCAGTTATCCCTATAAGTACAGCCGGACCAACCAAAAGATTATAAAGTGCTGTATAACCATATGCCAACCTTGTAGGCATAAATGATGTGATGATACTGTTTTGCGGGCATCCCAGTATTGACATAGTAAAATTTTCTAGTATAGAATAAACAAAAGGTGCTGTCATTACAATAAATATATTATTGTAAAATAAAGACAAAACAAATCCAAAGGTAAAGTAAATCGCTCCCAACACTCCTCGCCACAGAGACAATATGAACGAATAGAGGATAGGGTTATTGAGTAGGATGAATCCCAGAAGTTCCTTTTCAAATGCGGGAACATTCTTTGATATGTCTGTCTGTGGGGAGACTAAAAACAAAGAAATAATTGCGCTGGAGAATGAGATTATAAAAATGCAGAGGAAAACCAATAACCCTGATGCCACAAAGTTCTCAATAACATATCTCTTTAGCGGATAGCGATTTACAGTGTATTTTAAGTAACCATCCTTTCTCTCATAGAAGAACCTCCAGCAAAATGGAACTGAGCTCAATAACGGATATATCATACTGAAAAAGGGAACTGCAGTTATCCAGATTTCGATTCTGTAATAGAGACTGTAGGTATTCGCTACATTGAAGATCGCAATAACCATAAGGACCACCCCCGCGAGGGTCGTCAAAAGAAAGGGCAAGATATTTCTCCGAATAGCAGTTCCTAACATTTTATCCTCCTCTAATTGTTCGCTTTTCTCTGTCCTGTGTTGCCCCCACCGCATAAACCTGTTCTTTCCTATTTCACCAAAACCCTAATTTGCTTAGGCTGCCAAGCCTTTGCATAGGGGTACACTGGTTTCAGTTGGTATCAAAGGTACCCGAAACGTCCACATCGACCAGAGTGGCCAGTGGGGTCCGGAATTCGATGCCAACCTTGTCTCCGGCCTGGATTCTGGACGTGCCGTCGAGGTACATAGTGACACCAGTACGATACCCAGCAGACCAAGCGCCAGCTGCCCCATCCGAATCAACTTGACGGGCGTCGACCTGATAGCCACCGCCGACGCCGCAGTTGTATACGTACATGGACGAGCCGGTGGTCTCTTTGATGCCGTAAATACCGTGATCAAGAGTGTTCACGGACCCACGGAGTTTCGGACATACAACGCTGAACGTCACTCCGCTGGTAGCGAATGCAGCAACCGTCAAGGCCATCACTGCGATGACGGTTACGACAACGAGCCTGCGAACTTTCTTGGAAATAGTCATAAGAACCTCCCTTTCAATCAAGCGGTGGCAAGCGGTGGGGGCAACACAAGGCAGAGAAAACAAGCTTTACACCTTAAATATGACCAATAAACTTAATAGCTGACATATTTTTAGTTTTCTCCATTCTATGAAGCTGAAGGTATAACGCACGATATCCATAGAAACAACGGCAAATGGTTTCTATCTGGCATGCTGCGGAGTTTAAGTGTTCAATCAGTGCGGGGAGTTCTTTGATATTTTTTAATCATTGGCGACCCCTCCGTATAGCATCTTCGGTTTTACCACATCTGACTGCTTTTATTATAGCACGTCCTTAAGATAAAGTAAATAAAATAAGTCCCAATTATAAAATAATATTAGTTGATTTGACGAAATTTACATACAAGCACTGATGGGAAATAACCCATATACATATGCACGACAAAAATATGATTTTATTATATGCTAGAGACTAGGGCTTGTTTGAAAAATAAAAGTTGCACAAAAGGAGCAGATATGCGAAACTAGAGGTATGAAATGCTATGAATTAACAACAGAACAATGGGAACGTGTCAAACCTCTTCTGCCGCCGGAAGAAACAGGGAAGCGAGGCCGCCCCCGTAAGGACAACCGGACGATGCTGAACGGGATGCTCTGGATTGCCCGAAGCGGTGCCCAGTGGCGGGAACTGCCGGAGGCCTACGGCCCTTGGCAGAGTGTGTATGCCCGATTCGCCAAATGGCGGGATGATGGAACACTGGAAACCGTGCTTCACGCATTGTCTGAGGATGCGGATATGGAAAATCTCAGTATAGATTCCACCTGCATCAAGGTACACGAAAGCGCCAATGGTGGGGGAAAAAACAGAGGATAAGGCAGTTGGCCGTACCAGAGGCGGTCTGAACACGAAGCTCCATGCCATTGTAGATGGACTGGGCAACCCAGTGGAGTTCCTTCTTTCAGCTGGAAATGATAACGATTGTGTTCATGCCATAGAACTGCTGGAAAACGTTGAACTCCGCGGGAGCAACGTGCTGGCAGACCGGGCTTATGGTGCTCAATCCATTCGGGAATATATCTCAGAGCATGGGGCTAATTACGTGATCCCGCCCCAAAGCAATGTGTCTAATCCCTGGCCGGTAGACTGGTATCTGTACAAGGAGCGGCATCTGATTGAGTGTTTTTTCCAGAAAATCAAGTGGTTTCGCAGAATTGCTACCAGATACGACAAGCTGGACACCTCCTTCTTGGCCTTCGTTCACCTTGCCGCCATTGCAATTCTGTTGACTTAGAACAAGTCTCCTGATTTTTCAAACAAGCCCTAGCGACAAGCTTTTTATAAGAATGTCAGCAAATGAGAAAGCCATGGGATTCACAAAATCGGGAAAACCATGGCTTTCTCATATCTCATTTTTCTGTGTAATAGCTGGGGCGGGCAATTGTGGCAAACCCCGTTCTCCCAGTGATGACCACATTATTTTGGCTGAACGCACAGTGGATGATGAGCAGGTTTCCGCTTTCATCTCTGCCCCCTACGATCCCCACATGCTCATCGCCGGGATAGAACACCAAATCACCCGGCTGAGCCTCATCCCAAGAGATGGGGGTGCAGTAGGTGTGCTGGGCATGGGCACCGCCACCGTGCCCTATGATGTACTCGCCAGCGGTGACATTATAAAATACCCAGTCCACGAATCCACTGCAATCGAGCCCGTAAGGAAGATAGGTCCCGGTGGTGGAGCTACCGTCCGCCCATACCTTGGTGAGTTGGCCCCAGCGGGAGTCCCAGCCAATCACCAGGGACTTCATAGCGATAGGTAATCCACCGCTTTTATCCCGGTGTTACCAGGACAGTCAGGGTGGATTTTCCCCCGCTTCACACCGTGCTTGCGACTTTCGCCGCACACGGCGCACCATCAATGCAGATTATTTGTTGCGTGTATGCGAATTAACCAGGTTATCCCTAAAACCTTTGATTTTCTTTTGCGCTTTGGTATCGAACTCGCTGATATCCTGATTAGGATTATTCACAGCATCAAGGCATTTTCTGTGCATAGAAACCAGATTGTTGACACGGTTTACTTTGTTCAGCGGGAGATTGGGGTCAACTCTATGAGTACATGGCGTAACTGATATCAGCCATCCGCCGCATATTCGACATTTCAGCCTGTCTCGGTTGAGCGCATAGGCTCTGTTCATAACGAATTCGAAGTTGTTGAGTCGTCCCCATTTGCTGTAACAGACAGCGCGGGCTGTACTCTCTGAGTACATTTCATCAAGTCGCGCATTCATGCGATTCTTTTTCGTGCGTTTAAAATAGTGCTGCCTGCCCTCTTCTGAGTATGGCGTTTCCGCCTGAGCTTTCACAATAGTCATTTCCCACTGGCAAAAGGAGAGCGCGGTAAAACCGATGTATATATCGCGGTATTTTATCGAGGGAATTTTCTGCTGATGCTTTTGATGGATATGGGGGAGATTTTGCGTTTGGTTTGCTGGTATCCATCTGCCGCTGTATTGCTTCAGACGATCTTTGGCAATCATCTGCAATCGGTGAGAGTGCCGCCGCAAGGCAACACTCACCCATGTACAGCATTGGTAATACTGGATAATCCCCCGGACTTGGCTGTTGATGCGATTGATTTCCCAGATAAACTGTTCCTTACTGAAATTTCTTGGAATTTTCTTTATGCTTTCCGCAATACTATCGACTTTCCGCTGTAACCGTTCTCTATCTGGTATCGTTTTTGTGATATAGCCTGTTCTGCTGTTTCCCGGTATCATTTTGAGTTCGTAACCAAGAAAGTGGATGTGTTTCCTTCGGACATCTGTTATCAGCGTTTTTTCCGTGGATAATGTCAGCTTGAGTTTACTTCGCAGAAACGTTTGTAATCTGGCTTTCCATTGTTCAGCATGGGCACGGGTGTCTGTGATGATGACAAAATCATCTGCGTACCGTATGAGCCATCCCGGAGCGAGCGACGTTTGATAAAGAGATTTCCGCTTGGTTCCCTCGGTCCGGTAGGTGCGCCGGGTATTCTTTCTCTCCCACTGTTTGGCCACCCACTCATCCATAATGTCCAAATAGGCATTGGCCAGCAGTGGGCTGATAATTCCTCCCTGTGGGGTTCCGTACTCATTCACGGCACATTCATCCATAATCCCAGCCCTCAGCATTGCTTTGACGATTTGCAGTACACGCTTGTCCTTGATGCCGATGTGATACAGACGCCTTAGAAGGATGCTGTGGTCAATGTTGTCAAAGCATTTGCTGATATCCCCTTCAACAATCCAGTATTTGGCCGACACGTGCGATACCTGATTGATACGTGCCAATGCCATCTCGGCATCCCGCATGGGCCGAAACCCATAAGAATGCGCAAAGAATTGTGCTTCCAGAATTGGTTCCAGCACGAGCTTCATGCACTCCTGCACAATGCGGTCTCGAATGGTGGGGATTCCCAGTGGACGTTTTTCGGCTTTTCCCGGTTTGTCGATGTATTTCCGGCGTATTTCCTGTGCCTCAAAATGCTTGAGTGCGCCTTGGATATCCTTTATCACCCACTGATAAGGTTTTTCCAGATAATCCTTTCGCATGGTTTTTAAATCAACGCCGGGGGTCTCACTGCCGTGATTGCTCTTTATGTTGTGAATTGCTGTGATAATGGTTGCTTCTGCTGACATGATTTCCAAAAGGCCCTTGAACGCTGGCCGACCGCCTGCGTCATAGACCTCTTTGCTGTGCTGATACAGCTTGTCTTGGATTCCGCGTAACTGTGTTTCGGTTTTTGGGCTGTCGAATTGTTGTGCCATACGCACCGCCTCCCCTCGGACTTGGTGTTTCTGGTTTTAGTCAGGTATGCCTACGGCTTCCTCGACTTCCTGTTCACATACAATCTGCACTGACTATGCCCCTTCGCTCCACCCCCATTACAGGGGCTTCATCACTACTACGGGCTCCTGCCCCGTGGATGAGCAGGTCATTTCCTACCTGCGCGGGTGGGAGTGTCATCCCTTTTACATTTTCATGTACCCGTCCACGGTTCCTTTGTTCCCTATGCTTTAGCTTTGCATATCGGTTTTAGTCCGTCCCTCTGGCCCGACTGCCATCTTTGGCTGGTGTGATCTTCTGCCAAAGACATTCGACCTTAATGGTTTTCTGCTGTTCTTCGCGGGTGGAAGCGTCGAACAGCGGCAGTACCCCGCTCCGGGGCTGATGGCTGTATTATCATCCTCTTCTTTACGAGCCTTACTCTCAGGACTTTTGTCGGCTGCAACAAGACATACTGGACATGACCGATTTGTAGCCTCCTGCGGGTGCGGCCATCTCAGACCGCACTACCGCTCTTTACCGAGCTTCGCACACACCACATGACACTATGATGTGCACGTCGGAGTTTCAGAGTTTTTGTTACCCGTCACACCGGGTCAGGCAGGTACTTCCCCTGCCAAATCAAGCATAGAGTTCAGATTTCTTGAGAAATCTGCCTTGTTTTATTGCGTATTTCTACGCAGATTGTCAAGGAACAAAGCGCACCCTCCCCAGAAGTAGTTGACCTTGCCCACCAGTTTGCAGGCGGTCTCCACCACGGCCCGGCGCTCCGGGTCCAAGTCAGCGGGCAGATCCGCCAGGAGTTTCTTTGCTGTGGCATCGGAGATCGTGAGGTCCCCGGTCAACGTGGTCAGGAGATCATAGTTGGCCAGCAGCTCATCCAGGAACGCATTCGGAGTTTCAGTAAAGGCGTAAAACACCCGCATATCGTCCGGCGTTCTGGCAGTGATGGTCACAGTAAGTATCCGCTCCGTCCAGGCCGGGGCGTCTCCAGAGGAGGGGTGCTCCACCTCTCTGGAGGAGGATGTGAGCTTTGTCATGTCCCAGAAGACTGTGCGCAGGGCCTCTACATTAGCAGCGTCCAAAACAGCCACTGGGACCCCATCCTCCGTACCTGCTGTCTTGACTGCGAACACCGCCAGCACGTCCGGCCAGGGGGGCGGCTGTCCCTGGAGTTCCAGAGTGTCATATCTCCCCTCCGCCTGCATGCTGGAGAGCTTCTCTCCCAATTCGCCGTTGATCTGTGCCACCGCCTGGGCGGGAGAGATGGCTCCGGTTGTTTCATCAGGTCCGGCAAAAAAGATCCCCAGCGGTGAGGCAAGGATGATGCCGCACAGACAGATGACGACCACGACTGCGATCACCACCCCACCGCCTGCTGTGGCTGCGGCGGCCAGAGCCTTAGCTGCCGCGATCACGGCGCGGAGCGCGCGGTTTGCCGCCTGTGCGGCCTGTCTGGCGGTCACACGGGCCGCCTTTGCGGCCTTTTGGGTTCGTGCCAGCCTGGCTCCCGCCTCCGCCGCACGGCGGGCCTGTTGGGCCGGAAACGCTCTTACAGGCGGTTTCCCACCCGGCTTTCCAATCCCAGCCGTTTGGCGAATGGGATGGCCAGCCGATTTGACCGGCACGCCTCGCTCTTTTACTACCGTCTTTGCGGTGCTGCCCATAGCCTGCCTGGAAGCCTCCGCATGAGGCCGGGGCTGCACACGAGAACCACCTGTCTGCCCAGACACCTGCCGTAGCTGCTTGCGGGCCTCTATACCTTGTGGCCGTTTTCCCGAGGGAGGAGCTGCCAAGGGGCCGACCTTTCTCACAGGCAAGCGCTGCTCCAGTTTCCTGCTGCGGAGAAGGGTGCCCTGGCGCTCCCGCACAAAGGACGTTTTTCCCTGCTGCAAGGCGCTTGGCGGTGTGGCAGGCGCGGGATCGGCTTTCATCTTCAGATAGGCGTCCTTGGTCTTGATATTTCTTTTTTGAGGCGTTTGGAGTACGGACTGCGGCTGGGGCTGGCTTCTGCCCGCACTCTGCGTCCGGAGCAGATCTCCCGCTTCTTTCCCGCGGCGGCGGCCCCTTGGAGGCCGAGTGCCGTCATCTCTTGGTCTTGCCGCTCCTGGCGGATCGTGACGGTCAGGGTATCCGTCCGGGCCTGCATCCGGGGTGTGCTTTGCACCTTTCTTTCGTTTTCCCAGCAGATGCTCGGCCAGCTGCTCCGCCCGTTTGACACCGCTCACCTCGGCATCGCCCAGCTGGTCGCCGCCGAAGTCATCCCGCTGGCCGTGCTGGGCCGTGTCCCGCAGCTGGCCCCGCAGGCGCTCTGTGCCGTCATCCAGCCCTCTGCGGATCAACTCTTTCGGCGCGGACTTGACATGTTCTTTCAAAGTGTGCTGCACCTGGGGTTTCTCTTTGATTTTATCGATATATCTCACCTCACTCCAGCAGGGAGGGGCCTTGGCCCCTCCCTGCTTTTGTTACGCGGCCAAGTCAGAGGGCTTGGTGGTCATCAGTTTATAGAGCTGCGTATGACGAGGGAAATTGTCCATAAAGGGCACAATGGCGCTACCGCACTTGATGAGACCCCGTCCGAAGTCCACATTGGTGATGTAGGAGAGCTGGTTGTCGGAGATGTTCAGCAGTCGGGCCAGCTCCAGCCGGTCGGTGCTGGCCTGGTTGAGCATGACCAGGAATTCACTGTTGGCCAGCATGGTCCGGGCTGTGTGAGACTGGAGCAGATCGTCCACATTCTGGGTCAGTCCGGTGCAGCAGGCACCGTACTTCCGAACCCGCTTCCAAAGGGTGAACAGAAAGTTGGCGCTGTACTCATGCTGGAACAGCAGATAGATCTCATCGATATAGATCCAGGTGTTCCGCCCCAGGCGGCGGTTGCGGGTGATCCGGTTGAGAAAGCTGTCCAGAATCACCAGCATGCCCATGGAGAGCAGCTGTTTGCCCAGCTTTCGGATGTCATAACAGGCGATGCGGGAGCTCATGTCCACATTGGTGGGTTTGGCAAAGGTGTTCAAACTACCCTCCGTAAACAATTCGATTGCCAGTGCCACGTCCGCAGCTTCCTTTTCCGGCTGGCGGAGCAGCTCCGCATGAAAGTCCTGCAGGGTCGGGGCCTGCCCCTGATATCCGCCGCGGATGTATTCCCGGTATACCTGGGCGGTACAGCGGTCAATGATGGACTTTTCCTTGGCAGACAGCTTCCCGGCGCCGATGAGCTGCTCACAAAGAGACAGCAGAAACTCAGATTTCAGCACCACGGGATTCTCGCCGTCACCGTAGCCCTGCTCCATATCCATGGCGTTGATATGGTTGG
>OLFU01001913.1_pt1 | contig 18239 bp, 14 predicted proteins | sample 1605161 | NCBI WGS metagenome assembly OLFU01 (sample SAMEA3888914, study PRJEB22519) | human gut metagenome | biome: human gut; feature: human-associated habitat; material: faeces | place: Denmark | collected 2011
TACGAGAACTACCGTGACCCGGTGTAGGGGCGGCCTTTGGCCGCCCGCTTCCCCCAGGGGAAGGCTAATTTCAAATCAAAGCGAGGACAACGACATGAAACTGAAGATCAAGGCCCTTTCTCCCAAGATCGGGCAGGAGATACCCGCACCCTTTTATGCCAGCGCCGGGGCGGCGGCCATGGACCTGCACGCCTGCATGGATGCGGCGGTGACCATTCCCGCCGGGGAGCGGCGGATGATCCCCACGGGCATCGCCATCGCCCTGCCCAGTGCCGACTATGTGGCCCTGGTGTATGCCCGCAGCGGCCTGGGGGTGAAGCACGGCGTGGCCCCCGCCAACTGCGTGGGCGTTATCGACAGCGACTACCGGGGGGAGATCATGGTTGGGCTGCAAAACTCCGGCAAGGAAGACTATGTCATCCAGCCCGCCGACCGCATCGCCCAGCTGATGATCGCCCCGGTGATCCAGGCCCAGGTGGAGCTGGTGGACCAGCTGGACGAGACCGCCCGGGGAGCCGGAGGCTTCGGCTCCACCGGCGCGTGAGACAAAACGAGGTGACGGCATGGCAATGATACTGGCATCCCAGTCCCCCCGGCGGCGGGAGCTGCTGGGGCAGATGGGATTTTCCTTCACCGTCCGGCCCGCCCGGGGCGAGGAGCTGCCCCACCCGGAGCTGACCCCCGCCCAGCTGGTGGAGGAGCTGGCCCGGCAGAAGGCCCTGGAGGTCTCCGCCGGGGCCGATGCAGACGACGTGGTGGTGGCCGCCGACACGGTGGTGGCCGTCGACGGGACCGTCCTGGGCAAGCCCCGGGATCGCGCCCACGCGGCAGAGATGCTCTCCGCCCTGTCCGGCAGGGAGCACACCGTCTACACCGGCGTGGCGGTAAAGCGGGGGGAGAAGCTGCTGGTGGAGCACGAGGCCACCCTTGTCCGCTTCCGCCCCCTGACCCAGCGGGAGATTCACCTGTATATCCAGACCGGCGAGCCCATGGACAAGGCGGGCGGCTATGGCATTCAGGGCTATGGTGCCCTGCTGGTAGAGGGCATCCGTGGGGACTATTTCAACGTGGTGGGGCTGCCCATCTGCCGCCTGGGCCGGATGCTGGCTCAGGTGGGGGAGGACGCCCTGACCCGGTGCGCCGAAACGTGCGTCGAAAAGGAGCGCTGACGTGAAAAACTTTTTCCGGCAAAACGGACTGCTGCTGGCGCTCATCGCCCTGCTGCTGTCCATCCTCATCGGCGTGGGCTCGGCCCTGCTGGGGGGCAACACCGACCCGCTGTCCAACGTGGTGAACACGGTGGCCTCCCCCATCCGGGGGGGCGTGTCCGCCGTGATGGACTGGGCGGAGGGGGTCTATACCTATGTGTTCCACTATCAGGAGCTCCACGACCAGCTCAGCGACCTGCAGGTGAAGGTGAGCCAGCTGGAGGAGCAGGTCCGCCAGGGGGAGGAGGCCAGCCGGGAGAACGAGCAGCTGCGCCAGCTGCTGCAGCTCCAGGCCAAGCGCCGGGACTTCACCTTCGAGTCCGCCCGGGTGACCACCCGCTCCACCTCCAACTGGGAGTCCACCCTCACCCTGTCCAAGGGCTCCGCCGCCGGGGTGGCGGTGGGCAACTGCGTCATCACCGAGACGGGGGTCCTGGTGGGCGTGGTCTCCCAGGTGGGGCTGAACTGGTCCACGGTGTCCACCGTGCTGAACACCGACATCGAGATGGGCGGCATCGTCACCCGCACCTATTCCGCCGGGATTCTGGAGGGCAGCTTCGATCTGATGAGCCAGGGCCGCCTGAAGCTGAGCTATCTGCCCGAGGACGCCCAGCTGGTCTCCGGGGACGAGGTGGTCACCTCCGGCAAGGGGGACGTGTATCCCTCCGGCCTGGTGGTGGGCCAGGTGGAGGGCGTGTTCACCGACCCCTCGGGCATGACCCGCTACGCCGTGGTGCTGCCCGACGTGAAGCTGGACAGCCTGGTGGAAGTGTTCGTCATCAAGGACTTTGACATTGTGGAATGATCCCGTGGAGTAAATTATGACAAGACAAGACCTGATCCATAAGTGGGCGGTGTATGCCCTGGCCCTGCTGCCCGTGTGGCTGCTGGACAGCTGCATCCTGCCCCGGTTCCCCCTGTTCGGGATCACCCCCATGCTGCTGCCCCTGGCACTGACGGCGGTGGCCGTGCTGGAGGGCTCCGGGGCCGGGGGCGGCTTCGGTCTGGCGGTGGGCCTGGTATGGACCCTGTCCTACCCCCTGGGCTGGGGCGGCGCAGTGATCGGCATGACCCTGGCCGGGGCGGCCATCGGCAGCGTGTCCCAATATGTGCTGTCCCAGTCCCTCCCCGGCTGTATGCTGTGCGGGGCGGGGCTGCTGGCCGTACTGGACGGCCTGCGCATCGCCGGGGCCCTGATCTCTGACCGGGGCGACCTGCCCGCCCTGCTGGAGGTGGCCGTCCCCGAGTGTCTGCTGTCCCTGGCATGGATGCCGCTGATCTATCTGCTGTTCCGGGCGGTGTACCGGAAGGTGGGCGGGGATAAGCTGGCGTGAGCGTTTTCCCTCTCAGTCACGGCTGCGCCGTGCCAGCTCCCCCATAGGGGGAGCCAAGTTTGCCGCTCCTGTCATTGCGAGGAGCGCAGCGACGTGGCGATCCGTCCCCCCGTCCAAAAGCCTTCCCCTCGGGGGAAGGTGGCATGGCGCAGCCATGACGGATGAGGGGAAGGCTGGCGACCATTGATCGCCTTCGACAGAATCCCCCCGCCGCTTTGCGGCCCTCCCCCCTTTCACAAGGGGGGCTGATATACCGCACCATTAGGCCCCCTTGTGAAAGGCCAACTCCTAACTCCTAACTCTCCCACCCCTTGCCTCAGAAAGGAGGCCCCCTCATAGATACCAAACAATTTCAGCGGCGGGTGCTGGCCGTGGTGGTGCTGATGGCCCTGCTGCTCACCGGGCTGGGCTCGGTGCTGTATGACCTACAGATCAACAACGGCGAGTCCTATCGCCGCCAATCCCAATATAAGATCGCCGAGACCGAGACAGTGGAGGCCGGACGGGGCCAGATCCTGGACCGGAACGGCCGGGTGCTGGTGTCGGACAAGGCGGTGTATCAGGTGAAGCTGAACACCTCCCTCATGGGCAAGGCCCCGGAGCGCAACCAAGCTATTCTCTCCCTGCTCCAGGTGGCCCGGGCCACGGGCACGGAGTGGGAGGACACCCTTCCCATCTCCCGCCAGGCCCCCTTCACCTTCACCACCGACAACCCCTATTACGCCCTCACCGACAACGAGGACGGCACCCAGTCCCGCACCCTCACCCGCCTGGGCAAGCTGTGCGTGAAGATGAAGTGGATCCAGGACCCGACAAAGGACCCGGAGCCCGTCTCTGACGAGGAGACCGCCCCCCAGAAGCAGGGCTTTTTTGACAAGCTCAAGTCGATCTTCTCCGGCGGGAACGGCGCATCCGATCAGTCCGCCCCCCAGGAAAAAGAGGAGGACACCGCTCTGCCCACGGCGGAGCAGCTGCTGGGCCGCCTGTGCCTGTACTTTGACCTGGCCGAGCAGCCGGCGGACAGTCAGAGCGCCAGCCAGAGCACCGCCCTGTCCCAGCTGGACCTGGGCGGCCTGGGACAGGACCAGGTGCGGGACGCGGCTGGGGTGCTGTATGAGCAGCTGCTGCGTACCAAGGGCGTGAACCAGACGGCCTATCGCTTTGCCGCCGACGTGAATATCGACTTTATCTCCCGGGTGAAGGAGCTGTCCATCCCCGGCGTGGTCATCGAGGCCACCACCACCCGCCAGTATCACACCACCTACGCCGCCCACCTCCTGGGCCGGGTGGCCGCCATCGACCCGGATGAGTGGACGTCCTACTATAAGACGGCGGACATCGACGGGGACGGGGAGCCCGACTATCAGATGAACGACACCGTGGGCAAGGAGGGGGCGGAGCGGGCCTTTGAGAACTATCTCCGGGGCTCCTCCGGCGTGCGGGCCCTGGAGCGGAACACCAGCGGCAAAGTGGTGTCCGAGACCTGGCTCACCGACCCCAAACCTGGAAACAACGTGGTCCTCACCATCGACCTGGACCTGCAATCCACGGTGGAGGACGTGCTGGCCAATTCCATCCCCAAACTGTCCAGTAAAGAGGTGGAGGGTGCGGCCTGCGTGATCTTGGACGTGAACAACGGGGACGTGCTGGCCTCCGCCTCCTACCCCACCTTCAGCCTGGCCACTTACGGCCAGGACATCGCCCAGAACAGCTCCAACCCCCTAAAGCCCCTGACAAACCGGGCCCTGACGGGCACCTACCCCCCCGGCTCTACCTTCAAGATGGTCACGGCCATCGCCGGACTGGAGGAGGGCATCATCACCCCCTCCACCAAGATCCTCGACAAGGGTGCCTACACCTATTACCCCGGTACGCCCCCCAAGTGCTGGATCTACCGCCAGCACGGCACCACCCACGGCCTGGTGAATGTGAGCGAGGCCATCAAGGTCTCCTGCAACTACTTCTTCTATGACGTGGGCCGCCGCCTGGGCATTGACCGGCTGGTGGACTACGCCACCCGCTTCGGCCTGGGTCAGAAGACGGGCATCGAGCTGGGGGAGAAGCCCGGCGTCATGGCCAGCCGGGAGTACACCGAATCCCTGGGCCAGAAGTGGTACGACGGCAACACCCTGTCCGTGGCCATCGGCCAGGAGAACAGCGCCTTCACCCCCATCCAGCTGGCCAACTATATCGCCACCCTGGTCAACGGGGGCACCCGCTACTCCACCCACCTGCTGAAAGAGGTGAAAGCCAGCGACTTTACCGGCGTGGAGTACAGCTACCAGCCCCAGGTGCTCAGCACCATCGACATCCAGCCCAAAAATCTGGAGGCGGTGAAAGCCGGTATGCTGGCCCTGACCTCCGACGGCTCGGTGAGCCGCTATTTCCAGAATCTCGGCGTAAAGGTGGGCGCAAAAACGGGCTCGGCCCAGATCAGCGCCCAGACCGAGTCCAACGCCGTGTTCGTCTGCTTCGCCCCCTATGACAAGCCGGAGATCGCCATGGCCATCGTGGTGGAGCACGGCGGCAGCGGCTCGGAGCTGGGTGCCATGGCCGCCGACATCCTGTCCTATTACTTCTCCGCCAAGCAGACCCAGGACGAGGTGCCCACCGAGAATACTCTGACCCGTTGACAACATGCTATAATATTTGTCATTCCGAGGAGCGCAGTGACGTGAGAATCCGTAATCCCCGTCCCTTGGCCCCCTTGTCAAAGGGGGCTGGCATCGCGAAGCGATGACTGAGGGATTCCGTTTCCAGGACAGCTTTCCTGTGGTCGGAATCCTTCCGTCACGGCTTCGCCGTGCCACCTAGCCCTATCCCTTTTGTCCCTTCGGGACATTTCCCCTTGATAAGGGGAATCGGCCTTTGACAAGGGAGGCTGATGGACGCAAGAACGGATTGCTGCGTCGGGCTTCGCCCTTCCCGCAGCGACCGTTAAAATTCCAAATTCAAGGAGATGCCTAATTATGTCTGAGTGTACCCATGATTGTTCCACCTGCAAAAGCGACTGTTCCTCCCGGGACCTGAGAGTCCCGGCCAACGCCAAGTCCAGCATCAAGCACGTCATCGCCGTGGTCAGCGGCAAGGGCGGCGTGGGCAAGAGCACCGTCACCGCCTCTCTGGCCGTGGCCATGGCCCGCCGGGGCAAAAAGGTGGCCGTGCTGGATGCGGACATCACCGGCCCCTCCATCCCCACCGCCTTCGGCATCCACCAGCGGGCCACCGGCACCGACGAGGGCATCGACCCCGCCGTCACCCCCGGCGGCATCAAGCTCATGTCCCTGAACCTGCTCTCCGCCGAGGAGACCGCCCCCGTCATCTGGCGGGGCCCGGTGATCGCCGGGGTGGTCACCCAGTTCTGGCAGGACGTGGTGTGGGGCGATGTGGACTATATGTTCGTGGATATGCCCCCGGGCACCGGCGACGTACCCCTCACCGTATTCCATTCCCTGCCTGTGGACGGGGCCGTCGTTGTCACCTCCCCCCAGGACCTGGTGTCCATGATCGTGGCCAAGGCCGTGAACATGGCCAAGATGATGGACGTGCCCGTGCTGGGCCTGGTGGAGAACTACAGCTATTTCCAGTGCCCCGACTGCGGCAAGCGCCACGCCATCTTCGGCGAGAGCCATCTGGACCAGGTGGCCCAGCAGCTGGAGGTGCCCATCTTAGCCCGCCTGCCCATGGACCCCACCGTGGCCGCCGCCTTTGATGCGGGGAAGATGGAGACGCTGGAGACCAACTATCTGGCCGACGTGGCCGAGAAACTGGACGTGTAAGCGTCCGCATACAGCAAAGGAGAGAGAACGACCATGCGGGACGGATTTATCAAGGTGGCCGCCGGTACCCCGGAGATCCGGGTAGCCGACTGCACCTACAACGCGCAGCAGTGCCTGACGCTGATGCGTCAGGCGGCGGAGCAGGGCGTAAAGGTGCTGTGCCTGCCCGAGCTGTGCCTGACGGGCTACACCTGCGGCGACCTGTTTTTGCAGGAGAGCCTGCTGCAGGGGGCGGAGGATGCCCTGGCCCATATCATAAGGGAGACAAAGGACCTGGACCTGGTGACGGCCCTGGGCGTGCCCGTGCGCTACCACGGCAAGCTGTTCAACTGCGCCGCCGTCCTGTGCCGGGGAGAGCTGCTGGGCCTGGTGCCCAAGCTGAACCTGCCCAACTACACCGAGTTCTATGAGGGGCGCTGGTTCACCTCCGGCCGGGCGCTGCTGGGCACCGACTTCTGTATCCCCTTCGCCGGGCAGGAGAACGTGGAGTTCTCCCCCGGGCTGATCTTCCGCTGTGCGGACCTGCCCCAGCTGTGCATAGGCGTGGAGATCTGCGAGGACCTGTGGGTGGCGGACACCCCCTCCACCCGTCTGGCCCAGGGGGGCGCGACCCTGATCCTGAACCCCTCCGCCAGCGACGAGACGGTGTGCAAGGACGACTATCGCCGCACCCTCCTCTCCGCCACCTCCGGGCGGCTGGTCTGCGGCTATGTCTACGCCGACGCGGGCTGGGGGGAGTCCTCCACCGACCTCATCTACGCCGGGCACAGCCTGATCGCAGAAAACGGGACCATCCTGGCCCAGCGCCGGTTTGAGACGGGGCTCACCGTCACCGAGCTGGACCTGGAGAAGCTCTGCCACGAGCGCCAGCGTATGTCCACCTTCCCGGCGGACGCCCCCGACCTGTTCCCCCAGTATTTCCGGCTGAATGTGGAGGAGACAGCGCTCACCCGGCCCGTGGCCAAAAACCCCTTCGTCCCCGCCGACCACGGGGACCGGGCCGCCCGGTGCCAGGAGATTTTGACCCTGTCCGCCCTGGGGCTGAAAAAGCGCCTGGCCCACACCGGGGCCAGAACGGCGGTGGTGGGGCTGTCCGGCGGACTGGACTCCACCCTGGCCCTGCTCATCACCGCCCGGGCCATGGCCATGCTGGACCGGCCCATGACGGACATTCTGGCCGTGACCATGCCCTGCTTCGGCACCACCAGCCGCACCAAGTCCAATGCCGAAATTCTGGCCGAGCGCATCGGCACCACCTTTGACACCGTGGACATCGGCGATGCGGTGAAGGTCCACTTCCGGGACATCGGCCAGTCCATGGACGACCTGTCCGTCACCTTTGAAAACGGCCAGGCCCGGGAGCGGACCCAGGTGCTGATGGACCTGGCCAACCGCACCGGCGGCATGGTCATCGGCACCGGGGACCTGAGCGAGCTGGCCCTGGGCTGGGCCACCTATAACGGGGACCACATGTCCATGTACGCCGTGAACGCCGGCATCCCCAAGACCCTGGTGCGCCACCTGGTGGCCTATGTGGCCGACGAGGCCGAAACCCGGGACCCCAAGCTGTCCGCCGTGCTGCGGGACATTCTGGACACCCCCGTCTCCCCCGAGCTGCTGCCCCCCAAGGACGGGGAGATCGCCCAGCGCACCGAGGAGCTGGTGGGGCCCTACGAGCTCCACGACTTCTTCCTGTACTACGCCGTGCGCTGGGGCTTCACCCCCGGGAAGATCTATCGCTTGGCCCAATACGCCCTGGGGGATACCTATGACAACGCCACCCTGCTGCGCTGGCTGGACAACTTCTACCGCCGCTTCTTCGCCCAGCAGTTCAAGCGCTCCTGCCTGCCTGACGGCCCCAAGGTGGGCTCTGTCACCCTGTCCCCCCGGGGGGACTGGAGAATGCCCAGCGATGCCTGCGCCACCCTGTGGCGGGCCCAGCTGGAGCAGCTGAAGACCCGGGAGGGCGTGTAAATCCGCACAGAAACAGCAAGACCCCCGCCCGTCCGGCGCGATTCGGACAGGCGGGGGTCAGTTTTTTGTGGGGGAAGGCTATTTGATCTCGCGTTCCATTACACCATCAGCGACGAGACCATCTGGGCGAAGCCGGCAGGGTCCTCCAGGGGCAGGCCGGCCAGCAGCAGGGCCTGGTCATAGAGCAGGGCGGCATACTTGCTCACGGTGTCCTTGTCCCCGGCGTCCACAGCCTTTTTCAGGGCGGCGAAGGGGGCGGAGTCGGCGTTGAGCTCCAGCACCCGGTCGGCCTTCATGTGCTGGCCGCCCTCCACCTTGTTCATATACTTCTCCATCTCCAGGGAGACGGGGCCGTCGGCGGTGAGGCAGCAGGCGCCGGACTTGAGGATGGAGGAGATGCGGACCTCCTTCACCTGGTCGCCCAGGGCCTCTTTCACGGCCTCCAGCACGGGCTTTCCGGCCTCGGCCTTCTCCTGGGCGGCCTTCTTCTCCTCCTCGGTCTGGGGCAGGGCATCCTCGTCGGCCACGGACTTGAACTGCTTGCCGTCCAGCTCGGCCAGGGCCTTCATCACAAAGTCGTCCACGTCCTCGGTGCAGTACAGAATTTCATAGCCCTTGTCCAGGATGCGCTCCACCTGGGGCAGCTTGGCGATCTTCTCCGGGTCCTCGCCGCAGGCGTAATAGACGAACTTCTGGTCCTCGGGCATCCGGTCTTGATAGGCGGCCAGGGTGGTGTAAGTGTTCTCTTTAGAGGACCAGAACAGCAGCAGGTCCTGGAGCAGGTCCTTCTTGGCCCCGTAGTCGGCCACCACGCCGTATTTCAGCTGGGTACCGAAGGCGTGCCAGAACTTTTCGTATTTTTCTTTGTCGTCCTTCTGCATCTTCAGCAGCTCGGACTTGATCTTCTTCTCCAGGGCGGTAGCGATGACCTTCAGCTGGCGGTCGTGCTGCAGGATCTCCCGGCTGATGTTCAGGGAGAAGTCGGGGGAATCCACCACGCCCTTCACAAAGCGGAAGCAGTCGGGCAGCAGGTCGGCGCACTTGTCCATGATCATCACGCCGGAGGAGTAGAGCTGCAGGCCCTTCTGATACTCCCGGGTGTAGAAGTCATAGGGGGTCTGGGCGGGGATATACAGCATGGCCTTGTAGGTCACAGCGCCCTCGGCGCTGGTGTGGATGACGGCCAGGGGGTCCTGCCAGTCGCCGAACTTCTCCTTGTAGAAGGCGTTGTACTCCTCGGGCTTTACCTTGGACTTCTGGCGCTGCCACAGGGGGATCTGGGAGTTGATGGTCTTCCACTCCTTCACCGTCTCCCACTCGGGCTTATAGTCCTCCCCGGCGTCGGCGGGCTTGGGCTTCTGGCGGTAGTCCTCCACCTCCATGGTGATGGGATAGCGGATATAGTCGGAGTATTTCTTGATGAGCTCCTGTAATTTAAAGGTCTCCAGATACTGGTCGTAGTTCTCCTCGTCGGCGTTGGCCTTCAGGTGCATGATCACGTCGGTGCCGGGGAGTTCCTTTTCACAGGCGGTGACGGTATAGCCGTCGGCCCCGTCGGACTGCCACATCCAGGCCTCGTCGCTGCCCCAGGCCTTGGAGATGACGGTGACGGCATCGGACACCATAAAGGCGGAGTAGAAGCCCACGCCGAACTGGCCGATGACGTCGATGTCCTCGGCGGCCTTGTCGTCCTGGGCCAGGCCGGCCTTGAACTGGCCGGAGCCGCTGCGGGCGATGGTGCCCAGGTTGGACTCCAGATCCTCACGGGTCATGCCGATGCCGTTGTCGGACACGGTGAGGGTGCGCTTCTCCTTGTCGGGGACGATGGTGATCTTCAGGTCGGCCCGGCTGACCCCCATGGAGTCGTCGGTGAGGGACTTGTAGGCCAGCTTGTCCTCGGCGTCGCTGGCGTTGGAGATGAGCTCCCGCAGGAAGATCTCCTTATGGGTATAGATGGAGTTGATCATCAGGTCCAGCAGCCGCTTGGACTCGGCCTTGAATTGCTTCTTTGCCATGGTAAATACCTCCTATGTAAAACAAAGCTGTTTGATAAACAATTCTAGCACTCTATTTATATGAGTGCTAATGTTATGATAGCGCGTTCCCCACAAAAATGCAAGGGAGTTCACAGTTTTTTTACACTTTATGCGGGGGAGTGTCAAACGGCACGGGGTATGCGCGGACCGATCAGAATCCGGTTGACATATGGCAGGGCAGGCACGATAATACGGTTTTATCAACGGTACCGTGCCGAGGCAGAAAAATTTTTAACTGCTGCAACCTTTTGGCGATTCAAAGCATCTATTATAATGACCGGAGAGCGAAGAACCGGAGCAGGAGGCCGTCAGATGTGGAAAAAACCTTGAATAAAGAGGACTTCACCCGTCTGGTGCTGCAGAATCAGACGGCCATGTTTCGAGCTGCCCGGGCCATCGTGACGACCGACGAGGACGCAGAGGATGCGGTGCAGAATGCCATCTGCACTGCGTTTGCAAAGCGGGATACCCTGCGGGAGCCTGAAAAATTCAAACCGTGGATCTTACGGATCGTAGTGAACAACTGCTATGATCTGTGCCGGAAATATCGGCCCACTGTGGATCTGGCGGACGTGCAGGACTGTTTGCCGGCCAATGATCCCGATCCAACCGTACATCTGTCCCTGTGGGAGGCCGTGCTGACGTTAAAACCGGAGATGCGCTGTGTTGTGACCCTGTTCTATTATGACGGCTTTCCCATTCGTGAGATCAGCCGTATTTTGGGGATCAGCGACGCAGCCGTAAAGTCCAGGCTGTCCCGCAGCAGAAACCAGCTGCGCCTTCTGCTGGCTGATGAATCAGGAGGGTTTTATGGATCAATTTGACAGGCTGCTCCGCCAGCGCGCGGCAGAGGAACCCGTTCCAGTCCCAAGCGACTATGCCGGCCGGGTGTTTCAAACCTGTGCGGCGTTAAGCGAAGCGCCGCAGAAGATGCACCGCCGCCACTGGGGCAGATGGCTCGCCGCAGCGCTGGCGCTGTTCATTGCCCTTCCCAACGTGTCCACCTCAGCCGCAGCGGCGATGGCGGAGATCCCGGGGCTGGGCGTCTTGGTAAAGGTGATCACCTTCCGCAGCTATTCCTACGACGACGGCCACAGCTCTATGGACATCCTTGTGCCGGAGCTGTCCGGCAGCGACGCAGCCAATGCAGTAAATCAGGAGGTCCGAACCTATACCGACGAGCTGCTGACACAGTTCTACCGGGACTGCGAAAGGGTGGGAGAGGGCTATCAGGACCTGCGCGTATCCAGCGTGGTGCTTGCCAATACGGACACCTGGTTCACCCTTCGGATCGACGCAACACAGACAGAGGCCAGCAGCTATGCCTTCAGCCGATTCTATCACATCGACAAGGCGACGGGACAGGTGGTCTCCCTGGGGGACCTCTTCCGTGATGGGGCGGATTATACGGCGGTACTGTCTGACGAGGTGCGCCGGCAGATGGAGACACAGCTGTCCGCAGACCAGACCCTTGCCTATTTCCCGGATGATTTTGACGGGATCGACCCGGAGCAGAATTTCTATTTTGACGCAGAGGGAGATCTGGTTCTGGTTTTCGATGAATATGGCATTGCGGCGGGCTCGATGGGTATGCCGGAATTCACGATGGAGAAAAACATCTATCAAAGCCTCTTAAAAGAGGAATATCAGAAAGGATGATCGCAATGAAGAAGAAACTGCTTATTTTACTCGCAGCTGTGTCGATCCTGACGCTGGCTGCCGCCTGCGGCGGCCCGGCGTCTAGTGCAGGCTCCGGCTCCGACGGCGGAACGTCCGGCACCCAGCAGCAGGAGTCCAGCACCTTGACCGGCAAGCTGGAGGAGAAGAAGGACTTTATGTTTGTCGTGACCGACGACGACGATGTTTCCTACCAGTTTTCCATCGACTCCTCCGCTGCGCCTGAGGGCTATGACGACGTGGCCGAGGGGGATTCCGTTACCGTGACCTACACCGGCACCCTGTCCGAGGTCGATCCCTTTGAGGGTACGGTGATCTCTGTGGAGAAAGTGAAATGACGATCCTCTGTTGAGGATGGAAAAAAGCACAAATCAGAGCTGTTTCGGCTCCGATTTGTGCTTTTTGCTGCCGTTCGTTCGGCGGAGTTTCCGCTGTTTCCGTTCAGCACTGCCTGTTCCGATCCTGTTCTGGGTCAAACGTGGGTCAGAAACTGTAATGTCCGGAGGGGATTGGCGAGCTGCAACCTTGCGCCACAATCTGCGCTATCTATCCTCATACCACAAATGGCGTAAGGGCCAGCGTTTCGTGGGTGTATTTGTCCATCACGGCAGTTGCTTCGGCCTCAGTGACAGAGCGGAAACCCTTGCCGCCAACATAGTGGTCGGTCGTATCGGAGTAGAGCCAGCCGTCTAAAGAAATCACAGTTTCCAAGTGCCGCAGCGCACCGTTTTCATAGCGGTAGTAAGAGTAGGTCCCCTCGCTCGCACCGTCGCTACCCTCGTGGGCGAGACTGCCATCGGTGCAGAGATACCAGCGGCTGCGGTTCCAGCCGTTGATCATACGGACAGCCCTTGCGCCGTCGAGCCGGTAAATATTGAAGATCACGCTGTGGCCGTTGCCCCAGTCTGCGCCGAGCAGCAGCTCGGGGCTCCCATCACCGTCAAGATCACGCAGCAGCCAGCCGGGTGTCTGGTAGTAGTCGTTCCCTGTCAAAAAATCAGAACTGAACTCCGTTTCGGTGCCGTGTGTACCGGCGAGGCGGAGATCGCAGATATTGGCCAACACCACATCGTACTGGGGGTATCCGGTCACGCGGGGCCAGAAAGTAAACACCGCACCTGCGGCAAGATAGCTTGTGGAAACGGGAGATTCTGTCAATGTAACGATCAGGCGCCCGGTCCCGTCTGTGGTTACATCTGCCGCAAGAGTGCCGCCAATATCCGCAGTGCCGGAGATATGCAGGATATTCATCTGCGGGTCATAGCTTCCTACTGTATTGCCGACAGAAGTAAACTTATAGATGCCAAGGTCTACCACATAGCTGCCATCGGCGTTTTTCCGGATCGTCAGACTGGAGCCCATGTCATCGGCGTAGCTGCCGATGAGGGCATCTGCCGGACTGCTCCCATTTTCCACACGGAAGCTTTCCGCCATCATGCGAAGCTGTTTCGCCTGCAATTCAACCTCTGACTCGTCTGCATTGTCATAGCTCCAATGAGTTTCTACCCAGTAGCAGGATTCATGGGAGGGCACGGGATAGAGGTAGACGATCGTGCTGCTTAATCCTTCCTGCGTGACGCAGCGGTAGTATCCGTCCAACTCTTCTACAGTACGACCGGCATTCCGCAGACCGGCCAGCTCATCTGCAAGGCTGGTCTCCTTTGCAATGCTAAGGTAGGCATCGCTGCGGTCAGACAGCCACTGGCGTGTTCCGGCGCTGCGCAGCCATTGACCAACAATGCAGATGCTCCAATCATCCTCATAGAAGCGGTCGGCATCGGCAGCTTGTGTATCACCGACCTGAAAACTGTCAGGCAGAGGGGAATCTCCCTCGGTGTACGGCCAAGTGACGTAGAAATTCCGGTAGGCGTCGCCGTCAATGCAGAGGTAGACGTTGCCGTTGTTCACGACCGTGTGCCGCACACCGTCCGTCGTGGTGACATAGAGCTCGGTGCTGCCGCCGTTAAGCGGCTCCATACTGCGGACATACCGGCCGCCGCTTTTGTTGATGAGTGCAACCGCCTCGGCAATTTCGTCTGCATTGAAGTCTTTATACTGCTTGTCGGTCACCTGCGGCATAACCGTCAATTCAACACGCACCACATCATCCACGCGCAGATTTTTCGCCCACTTCATCGTTTCGTGTTCCGGATTTGTCAGAAAGCACACCGCCACAGCGATGCACACAATGGCTGATGCCGCAACCACCCAGAATGCGGGCTTTTTGTAGTGAAGCGCATTCCGCACACGCTCCTTGACGCCGACTTCCCCGAACGCCAGCGGGCAGGAGATGACCGCCTTGTGCGGCATACTGCACGCAAGCAGAACCGTGGAATAGGTTTTGACGGCGCTCTTGTCCATCGTGCGGATCACCCGCTCATCGCAGGCCAGTTCAATGTCACGGCAGAGCAGCGCATAGGCCAGCCACAGCAGCGGGTTGAACCAGTAGACGGCCAGCAGCGCAAAGCCCAGCGGCTTCCACCAGTGGTCATACCGTGCGAGATGTGCCTGCTCATGGGCCAGTACGTTCTGCCGCTGCACCTCGTCCAGCCCGGAGGGCAGATAGATACGTGGTTTTACGATACCGAGGATGAACGGCGAGGAAATGGCATCGCAAAGATAGATGTTTTCCTGAATGGGGAGCGATACGCTCACACGCCGGCGCAGCCGAAGATAGCTCACCAGCGCATAGAGCAGCATGGCCCCAAGGCCGATGAGCCACACCCAGCCTGCGATCTCCGTCCAGACATAGAGCGGGTTGACGCTCATTCCCGGCACGGCGGCAAAGTGCTCGCTGAGGGAGGGATTCACAGCGTTGTCGATGACGCTCACGCCGCTGGTGATGGTCGGCGCAGGGTCAAACTGCACGGCTGCGGGACTGACCGTTTCGGCACTGGGGATCAGGCTCAGCGCACTTTCAATGGAAAACGGCAGGACCAGCCGCAGTGCGACGATGCCCCAGAGCAGGACATTCATCCACTTGGGCGAACGCTTTGATCCCAGGCGCAGCACCAGCACGGCCAGCACCAGCCAGCTTGCGGAGATGCTCAGATTCAAGAGCTTCAAAAAGACGGCGGCCATAGGCTCACTCCTTTCCGCAGCGGTCGATCATGCACTGAATTTCCGCAATGTCCTTCTCCGAAAGAGATTTTCTTGTGGTGAACGCCGCCAGAAAAGCGGGGAGAGAGCCGTCGAAGGTGTCCTCCACAAATTTCTCACTCTGTACGGCGTTATAGTCCTCCTGCGAGAGAAGGGAGGTGACCGTGCCGTTTTCGTTCTGAAAGATACCGTGCTGGCAGAGTTTTTTCAAAACTGTGTAGGTCGTGGATTTTTTCCACTGCAGCTCCTGCTGGCACAGCTTCACCAGCTCGCCGGAGGTCAGCGGCTCGTGCCGCCAGATGAGTTCTGCAAAATGCGTCTCAACAACGCCCAGTTTGTAATCGTCCATGTATGCGTCCCCCTTTTTATTGGTCTATTTATGATAGACTTCCCGATGCTTGAAGTCTATCATAAATAGACCAAGCCTGTCAAGTGCATTTTGTACCGCTGAGATCAATCAAAGGATCTGCAGGCCGAGGAAACGGCAAATGAGCCGCTTTGACAAGCGGGCACACATCACAGGTCTGTATGTTCATGCAGCGACCGCAGCCAAGCGCGAGGCGGTGAGCAAGTAATGGACGCAAAAGCGCAAAAAAGTCCTGATTTCGTAAGAAATCAGGACTTTTTTGCGTGTCGATAAGCCCGTTTCTGTCATTCCGAGGAGCGAAGTACCCGCAAGGGGTACGCCGCATCCGTAAGGCAGCAGAGCTGCCAACGGCCTCGCAATGACAGGCTTTTTTGATACGCTTGGCTCCCCCTATGGGGGAGCTGTCAGCGAAGCTGACTGAGAGGGCAGGCCGCCGGGGACAGCAGCCCCTGCGCATTTACGTTCTCACAGCCAGATGCTGCTTGCGTGGGCCATGCGGGTGCGGGTGTACAGGATGACCCGGTCCCCCTGGTGCAGGGTCAGATCGCCGTTGGGGATGAGCATCCGGCCCTTGCGCTTGACGATGACGATGAGGGTCTGGCGGGAGATATCCAGGTCCCGGATGCGCTGACCGTTCCAGGGATTGTGCTGGCGCAGCTCCAGCTCCTTCAGCTCGATATGGTGCTGGTCGCTGCTGCCCACCGACTCGGCCCCCAGCACCAGCACGTCGTTGTCCATCAGCTTCACGCTGCCCCGGGGGACCACCACCTCGTGCCCCCGCTGGATGGCCACCACGATAACGCCGTGGGGCAGGCCCAGCTGCTGGATGGTCTTGCCCGACCAGCTGTCGTGCTCGGTGAGGGCCACCCGGATGAAGTGGACCTCGTCCTCGTCGGCATACTCGCTGATGCGCTTGATGCGGGTATACTGATCCACAAATCCAGCGGAAATAATACCCGTTGGAATGGCCACCATGCCCACGCCCAAAAACGTAATGAAGATGCTGAATATTTTTCCCATCGTCGTAACGGGATAGATGTCGCCATAGCCGATGGTCAGCAGGGTGGACACCGACCACCAGATGCCGGAAAAGGCGTTGGAGAACACCTCCGGCTGGGCATCGTGCTCCAGGCTGTACATGCACAGGCTGGAGGCCAGCATGAGCACCAGCAGGATGAACACCGAGGAGAATAGCTGCTGCCGCTTGCTGGAGATGACCTGGGTGATAACACCCAGGGAGTCGTAATAGGCGTTCACCCGGAACAGGCGGAACACCCGGGCCACCCGGAACATGCGGAAGGCCACCGCCCCGCTGGGGAAGAACACCGGCAGATAATAGGGCAGAAAGGACAGCAGGTCCACCAGGCCGCTGAAGGAGAAGATATACCGCAGCACCGCACGGGGTTCCGTCAGGCTGGGCCGCAGAAACTTGGCCGTCCACAGCCGCATGGCAAAGTCTGCAGCGAAGAAGGCCACCGTGACCGCCTCGATCGTCACCAGCCAGGGGCCGAATCTGGCATGGAGATCGTCGAAGGTATTCATCACGCTGACCACCAGATTGATCACGATAGACAGAATGTTAAAGGCATCGTACACCTGGCTGGCCACGTCGCCGGGCAGCCCGATCTCGATGATCTCGAACAGGCGCTTACGCCGATCGTCCCACTCAGTCTCCATTTCTCTCTCCTCCAGACGCCCCGCCGCCGATTTGCACGGACTGCGGAGCCTTTGGTGTTACAGGGCGGCCTGCCTGGGGGCCAGCTCCACCCCCTGGTCCGTCACCGTGGCCTGCACCCCCAGCAGGGGGCACAGGTCGCTCAGGGGCAGACAGCGCCCGCCGCTGCGCTCCACCGTGGGGCCGGACAGGCGCACCAGCATTCCGTCCAGCAGGGCCCGGCGGCCCACGGGCAGCTCGATCTTGTGCAGGCCGTCAGACAGGCGGAGCACCCCGTCCTCCCCCGTCTCCCCCGTCCAGCCCAGGGCGGCGGCCAGAGCGGCTGCATCCACATAGGTCACGCCGGACAGCCGGGTCACCCTGTCCCCCAGGTCCAGGGCCTGTCCCTGCCAGAACAGGGCGGGGGCCTGATTCTCCCCCGGCTGGGTCTGGGCGGCCAGATACTCCTCATAGGTCAGCCCCTGGTCCATGCAGGTCCGGGCGATGGCCTGTCCCACATAGCGGTAGTGCCAGGGCTCATAGCGATAGCCGGTGATGGACTCCTTCTCCCGGGGATAGCGCAGCAGAAAGCCGAACCGGGCACAGTTGGCCCGGAGCCAGGCATATTCCGCCGTGTTCTCGAAGTGGGCGCTGATGCTGGCGGTGTTGATGTCCAGGGCCAGGCCGGTCTGGTGCTCGGAGTAGCCGGGGCGGGCGGAGTACCGCTCGGCATTGGCCTTGCCGTCTATGGACACATAATGTTGATACAGCCCCTGCTGGGTCTGATAGGAGCGGTAGGCGGACACGCTGCGCAGGGAGATGCCGTCCTGCTTGGCCGCGTCGGCCATGGCCCGAAAGGCCGCCGCCGCTTCGGGGACCATGCTGCCCACGCCATAGCGCCCGCCCAGCTTCTCCAGCTCCGGCACATAGGTCTCAGACAGGCCGTGGTACTTGTTCACCAGCACCAGGGGGTCCGCCGGGTCGTCGATGGGCAGGGCATCGTCATAGGGGGTGAGGTCCAGGTCCAGGTTGACCTGGGTGACGATCTCTGCCGCCTCCGCCTCCGGGTGGGCCTGGGCATAGGCCAGATAGCGGGCCTCCCGGTCCAAGC
>OLFU01001919.1_pt1 | contig 18190 bp, 19 predicted proteins | sample 1605161 | NCBI WGS metagenome assembly OLFU01 (sample SAMEA3888914, study PRJEB22519) | human gut metagenome | biome: human gut; feature: human-associated habitat; material: faeces | place: Denmark | collected 2011
GCTTTGAGGTCTTTCTGTTCCTCGGTGTAGTTCTTGCTCATCATGGCGAAGCGTTCATCCACGATTTTGACGTCGGGCAGCCAAAAGGCGGACGGATTTTTCACCACGATGTTGTCCTTTTCATCGAAAGAAAACTCCCTCTTGGGGGGCATCGTCGGGACGAGGCTCAACCTTGGCATACGGGTCGGGATTGGAGAAACCAAAAGAGTGGATTTCTCCGTATTTCTCGCTATCATCAAAATCGTCATCGGCTAAAATCTCTTTCAGCTCCTCGTCGGACAATTCGATAATATCGTCATCACGTTTATCGTGAATATCGCTCATTTTGATTTTCGGACTCATTTCGTCAAGCCTCCTTTTCATTCATTCGTTTCGATTCGTTTCAATTAAATATCGTGTAGATAGCAAAACAGACGAACGCTGTCAACGGTCAAGATGAACGGCTTCGCCGCCATTGACAGCGTCCGTCCGTTTCGCTTTTGGGCAGACAAGGCGGCGGTTGCCGCCGATTTCCATTTAAGGAAATGGCGCTTGCTATTATGGAAAACGAGGAATAGCAAGCACAGCAGGTGTACGTACACTCTGCGATTTTTGCAAAAATCAGCTTTGCCGATTTTGCGAAAAATTAGAAATCTTCGATTTGCTTGCTAAGATGCAATCATCTGTAGCAAGCAGGGCACGGCAGTACCCACTTGTGCGTACTTGTTGGGAAGCATCCCAAGCCCTTTAACAATTTCAGAGGAATTGGCTGCGCACCGTTGGTGCTGATTTTTTGATTGGGACAGATCGGTTCTTGATTTATAAAGATGAGTTTCGTGAACACTTGGAACATTTTCCGAGATTAACTTGATTCATTCCGCCATAATAGCTGAATTCACTTTCTTCTTTTATTTCATGACAAATCTCACATTGTACCCAGCGTCGCCCAGAGGAATCTCTAATTGGCGTTTCCTGTTGAACAAATTTTCCTTTAACTTCATTGTAGCGCTTCATATAATCCATCTCAGCACGTTGCTTTTGATCTTCACGAGCTTTTTTTGCAGCTTCTTCTCGTTCCTTTTTCAAAGTTTCTTGTTGTTGCAGGTAACGTTCTCGTTGTATACGCATTTGCTCCCGTTCTTCCACAAACTTTTTTGGTTTTTCTTCTTGCTTTTGAGGTCGAAGCATTCTTGCTTCGGGAAAGAGTTCATCAATATATGGACTTTCTCTTTCGTTAATCTCGAACAAGTGCAGTTTATTTTTGGCTCGTGTAATACCTACATAGAACAGGCGTCGTTCTTCTTGTTCACCATCAGCACTATCCTTAGAACGACAAAAAATATTGGATCTTGATGACGGGAACCGCCCTTTATAAACATCGACCATATAGACAGTGTCATATTCTAAGCCTTTGCTTGAATGGATTGTTGAGAGGATGATTGGGCTTTCATGTTCGGAAGTAAAACCTTGTTTCAAGAGTCGTTCCAAATCTCGCAGCCTATTCAAGAAACCTTCAATCGTTGGCTCCTGCTTTGCAAGAATCTGTAAAATCTCTATCTTTCCTGTGTCGAAATGCTTTTCACTAAGATATGCTTCATATCCAGACTCCAACAGAATAGAAATCGCCTTAACAGGACTCGCTTTAGATACTTCGGTTATTATATCGCGAAACCGAGAAGATCGGTTGCGATAGCAAGGAGCGACATATTGCATCTGTTCATCAATTGCATCAAAAACGGATATGTGTTTCTTATAACAATTTTGAATAGCCCAATAACGCTGTTTTTCTTTAAGATACAAAATCCCTTTGTTGCATATTTGATCAAGCTGACGAGCATCATGATTATTTATCGCAAGAGAAAGAAAGGCAACAATATCTTTAACGATGTGAACTTCGAAGAAATTCATTTCCGGCTTGCGGAGTTTGAACTGTACATTGTTCCTTAGAAACAAATCCACAAGAACGATGGCACTTTCGTTATCGCGATACAAAAATGCTGTTTCTGTTTTTGCTGTTTTCGCTACATCGAGCAAATACATATATTGTGCCTCTCTCGAAGCAACACTTATAAGAGAAACATCTTCGCCATCACCTCGCTCTGCTGTCATGTTTTTCTCATATCGACCTTTATTCTGAGAAATAAACGTTTGAGCTTTCTCCACAATTTGATTGGTCGAACGATAATTGCGCTCCATACGCAGAATATAGGGGTTGAGATAATCGTATCTGAAGTTTAGCAGAGCTTTGGGGTAAGCGGCACGGAAACCATATATACTTTGATCCTCGTCGCCAACCATAAATAGATTATTGCCACAGGCTAATAAGCGAATGATTTCGTGTTGGATTCTGGATGTATCCTGCGCTTCATCCACACAGATATATTTATATCGCTGTTGCAATGAATGCAGAGCATCACCATCCTCACGCAATATCTTGAGAGCAAATATCATTTGGTCATCGAAGTCCATTTGATTCTGCTTGTCCAGTGCGGATTGATAAGCGTTATACATATCATTCAAGTGGGGATAATCTGCTTCAATGTCAAGAATCTGCTTTCCCGCAAGCATCATGTTTTTGATATATACAATTGCAGAAGATAGTTCTTGCAAATCGTTTTCGGAAGCATATTCATGGTAGTACTCCTTAAATATGTTTCGAATTAACTTTTTCCTTTCTTTCTCTTCAATAAGTGTTTTGCTGCGCTGGTATGTTTTGCGGCAATAATCAGTATAAATCAATCGCGATAAACTGTTAATTGTCCTAAAATCAATTCGCCTACCAATGTTTCTTCCAAACAAAGAGCTAAAGCGTTCCCTCATCTCATTTGCAGCCGAATTATTGTAGGTGATTGCAAGGATGCTCTCCGGAGCGATATTCTTATTAAGAACCATATAGCCCAATCGCGCAACGAGGACAGTGGTTTTTCCGGAACCTGGTACCGCCAATAAAAGATTAGAACCTTCTACAGCCTGCAGCGCTCGCTCTTGCTGCTTGTTTAGGCTAATATGATACTGTTCCTTGAATTGGTGATATAGTTGATTATGCTCCAAATCATCACGGCATGGTGGCAAGCAAGTTCCGTCGCACAATCCTACATAGGTCAAGAAATCATTTTTCTCCATAAGAGTTGTCGTGAAAAACGATTCAAATCCCATAGGAGAAACATCGGTAACACGCACAATGCTACTGCCAAGTTGGAAGAAAAGGTCTATGCAACCACTCTGAATGTCGTAGTTGTTGAAAGCCTTCTTAGGATTCTTCCATGTAAAAACCAGTCCGTTATTTATAGGTTTATAAGTTAGTTGTCCAATTGAATAAAGATCGGACAAGTCAAAGAGCCATATAACTTTATAACCCAAATTGAAATAGAAGTTATTTCTATCATCAAATGCCTTTACTGGCATAATGCTATGTTGGAACTCAATAACTGTCCTATCAACCAAGACATCGGCACGATGCTTTGTTTCACCTAAACACAATTTCACCTCTTGGTTCACCTTGGGAAAGAGGGATTGCCACTCATTGTGCCATGGTGAAAGATCATAACCATGGCTACCGCCATTAGCCCATGTATCAGAGCAAACATGGCTTTGTTTATGGGCAAAATGGTGCTGACGAATATCGCCCTTTTTAGTAACCAAAGGCGCGCCACAGTAAGGGCAATAGTATTCTTGATTACTGTGTGTATCATCTATGTGAACACGATTATCTTCAAAATCGCTTGCAAATAACATCTTTAATCCTCTTCGAAGTAAAACAAATCTTCAAATTTGCAGTCAAGAGCAACGCACAGTAATGCCGCAAGATAAGCCGTCGGGCAGAATTGACGAGTTTCTATTGAGCTAATTGTATTTTTTGAAGAACCAACTTTTTCTGCGAGCTGCGTTTGCGTAAGTCCTGCATTTTGCCGATACTCTTTTAATTTGTTTTTTAATTTAAGATGCGAATTCACTGCAACACCACCTGCCCAACAAATGCTAAAATAGCAATTAAAGCAATCAGCGTTTGAATTGCACCGATTATAGTTAGATAAAGTTTCCTGACTTTAAGCCCCTCGTAAAGCGACTGTACCCCCGAAGCAGTCATTCCAACCGCAATAAGTCCTATGTTCACAGAATTATTGATGAAATATTCCAGCAAAAACAAGCCTATACCAACAAGCAAGGCAACGAGAGTGCCCAAAAGGCTACTACGAGTAGATTCCTTTTGTTCAAATTCTTTGCCTCTATTTTTGTTTTTGCGTGCGGCTTCTAATATCTTTTCGTTATTCATACTCAGCACCATTCCAAGTTTTATTGTACTATTACACATTATAGTAATTCCAAGTTTTCTTGTCAAGAGGCTTTAAGAATAAGTTACAATTAGTTCAAGAAAAATGCTCAAATAATACGTAAGAAAGAATGTTCTCACTTGTTTTGGCAACCAAAACATGGTTGTTGTGGTTTTCGAAAAAAGCTTTGCCACAGAACGAAAATCTTTCACCCGATTGTGCTTCTTTAATTCGTGTAGTCGATTTGCTGAATAATAGCAATTTTCACGCTTTCAGACCAAATCGAACGAATAAATGAAGTCAGATATGCCCGTCTTTGAACAATGCATCACAGAGCAGAAAATAAGTGATTTTCAACCCTTAAACGCACAAAAACAGACGACACCCAACCGAAGTTGAATGTCGTCTGTTTTGTTGTCCAATCCTGTTTGACAGATGCCGATTTTGTAGTTTCCTCAAATTACTGTCTTATCGGCACACGGCAAAAAACCGCTGTTTTTACAGTTCCTTTTTTATTATCGGTCAAAGCTTTTTTAAATCAGCGTTTTTGTTGTTTGACGATGCGGCGCAAGCGGCACAATTGCCGGAGCAGCCTATACACTTGCCTTTTTTGCGGCGCCTGACTATAAAGACCGTTGCCGCCGCCACAGCCGCCGCCAAAATGCAGATAATCACAATGTCGGCGATACTCATACAAAAAGGCCTCCGACGCTGTAAACTATAAATGACGCTATGTACGCGACGGCGCACTGCATAAATACAACGCCGACTGTTTTAATGCGCGAGCCGAGTTCCTTTTTAATGGTGGCAACAGCCGCAACGCACGGTGTATACAAAAGGGTAAACACAAGGAAGCTGACAGCCGAAAGCCCCGTAAACAGGCTCGGAAGAACCGAGCCGAGCTGCGCCGTGCCCGTATTCATAAGAACAGACAGCGTACTTACAACGGCTTCTTTTGCGGTAAAGCCCGATATAAGCGCCGTTACGGCTCGCCAATCACCGAAGCCGAGCGGCTTAAATATCGGTGCTATAAATTTACCTATCATGGCGAGCAGGCTGTCCGCGCTGTCGTCCACAACATTGAGTCTTGTATCAAACGACTGTAAAAACCAAATTATTATCGTCGCAATAAATATTACGGTGAATGCTCTCTGCAGGAAATCACGCGCTTTTTCCCAAAGCAGTAAAAAGACGCTTTTCGGCGATGGCATACGGTAATTCGGGAGCTCCATTACAAACGGTACGGGTTCGCCGCGGAAGGCAGTCCTTTTTAATATCAGCGCAACAATTATGCCGAGAAGTATACCCGTGGCATAAAGTCCTATCATAACAAGCGCGCGGTATTTTGTAAAAAATGCCGCCGTAAACACGGCATATATCGGTATTTTTGCGGAACAGCTCATATACGGAGTCAAAAGAATAGTCATTTTGCGGTCACGGTCTGACGAGAGAGTCCTCGTCGCCATTATCGCAGGTACGGAGCAGCCGAAGCCTATGAGCATCGGAACAAAGCTTCTGCCCGAAAGGCCTATTTTTCTGAGAAGCTTATCCATAACGAAAGCGACGCGCGCCATATAGCCAGTGTCTTCGAGAATTGACAGGAAGAAAAACAGCGTAACTATTATAGGCAAAAAGCTCAAAACGCTTCCGACTCCGGCGAATATACCGTCAATAATAAGGCTGTGTACTATGGGATTTATGCCGTATGCGGTAAGTCCCCTGTCGCATATGTCCGTCAGCGCGTCAATTCCGAGTGACAGCAGATCCGAAAGGCGCGAGCCTATTACGTTAAAGGTGAGCCAAAATACAAGGAACATTACGCCGAAAAACACCGGCAGCGCCGTGTATTTTCCCGTGAGTATTTTATCTATTTTCACGCTTCGTTTATGTTCACGGCTTTCACGGCACTTAACCACCGACTCGGAAACCGCCTTTTCGATAAACGTATATCGCATATCGGCAAGAGCCGCATTACGGTCAAGACCGGTATCATGCTCCATTTCCACAACGCTGTGCTCAATAAGCTCTCGTTCGTTTTTATCAAGCTCAAGCTTGTCGGCAAAATATTCGTCGCCCTCTATGAGCTTTGTGGAACAAAATCTCGGAGGGACCGAGATGTTTCGCGCATGGTCCTCTATCACGTGGGCTACCGAGTGAATGCAGCGGTGTACGGGGCCGTCTGAGCAAAAATCTATTCTTTTCGGCAAAATACGATTTTTTGCGACATATACCATTTTATCCGCAAGCTCCGAAACACCTTCGTTTTTTGCGGCACTTATCGGAATTACCGGTATGCCGAGGCTCTCGCTGAGCTTTTTGACATTGACCGTTCCGCCGTTTGCCCTGACTTCGTCCATCATATTCAGTGCCAGCACCATAGGCAGGTTCAGCTCCAAAAGCTGCAAGGTCAGATAGAGATTCCGCTCAATATTTGTGGCGTCAACTATATTGATTATTCCGTCGGGCTTGCCGTCGAGTATAAAGTCTCGCGAAACTATCTCCTCTTGTGTATACGGTCTTATCGAATAGATGCCGGGAAGGTCGACAACGGAGCAGTTTTTTGCCCCCTTTATGCTTCCCATTTTTTGGTCAACCGTAACGCCCGGAAAATTTCCGACGTGCTGATTTGAGCCTGTCAACGCATTAAAAAGTGTTGTTTTACCGCAGTTTTGATTTCCTGCAAGTGCAAATATCATTTATTATCCTTGACCTTTCCGAATTAAAAGCTTTATGCTTTTTCTACCTCTATAAGCTTCGCGTCCGCCTTCCTGAGCGTCAATTCATATCCCCTGACCCTTATTTCTATCGGGTCGCCCATGGGCGCGGTCTTTTGAAGAGTGACGGCCGTATGCGGAATAAGCCCCATATCAAGAAAGCGCAGTCTCAGCGCACCCTCGCCGCCAACCGTTTTGATTACGGCCGTTTCGCCGTTTTTCAACATATCAAGAGTCATTTTGATCCTCCGCAGTGTGTTAGTTTTGACTAACTTCGACATTATAACAGTTCGTTTATTTTTATATTTTAATTATATAATGTTAGCACAGCCGCACTTTTGTTGTCAACTGTTTAATATATATTTACCATGTTAAACAGTTGACGGCTGTATACATGCTATTCAGCCATCCGAGCGCCCATAAAAAATTATAAATCGGTTTAGGTTGAAACAACAAACGGTATAATTTTAAAACTGTTTGAAAAACTATAAAAGTAACAAAGTTTTAAGGAGCAAAATTTATGAAAGCGACAGGAATAGTGCGTAGAATAGACGATCTCGGCAGAGTTGTCATTCCTAAGGAAATTCGCAGAACAATGCGTATCAGAGAGGGTGACCCGCTCGAAATATTTACGGCGTCGGACGGAGAAGTTATCTTTAAAAAATACTCGCCGATTGGCGAGCTGTCCGAATTTGCCGACCAATATGCCGAGGTGCTTTGCAGAGCTACCGACTTGCCTGTTATAATAACGGACCGTGACCACGTGATTTCCGTTTCGGGAATATCGAAAAAAGAATATCTTGAGAGAAGAATATCGTCGGAGCTTGAAACACTCATGGAAAGCAGAACCAACTATACCGCATCTGCCGATGAAGAGCCTGTTTACCCGATAAGCGGAATGAGCCGTGAAGCGGCGGTAGCTTATCCGATAATAGGCAGCGGCGACGTTTCGGGCTGCGTTGTGCTGCTTTTAAATTCCGACGGTTCTCTTCCCTCTGAGACGGAGCGCAAACTGGTAGCTGTTGCGGCGTCTTTTCTCGGCAAACAGATGGAGGAATAACCGTTTGCACGCCTAAAGAACGGAAAATATACAAAGCAAAAGAAAAACCCACCGCTTTTTGCGGTGGGTAAATTTCTTATTAAGCCTTAATTATTCAGCAACAGCGTCTTTAAGAGCTTTACCTGCTTTGAAAGCCGGAACCTTGGAAGCGGGAACAGTCATGGTCTCGCCTGTTCTCGGATTGCGACCCTGCTTAGCTGCACGGTTGCGAACCTCGAAGGTACCGAAACCAACGAGCTGAATCTTGTCGCCTGCTTTAAGAGCGTCGGTTATAGCACCGAGAACTGCCGATACTGCTGCGTCAGCGTCTTTCTTAGAGAGGTCGGTCTTTTCAGCAACTGCTGCGATAAGTTCTGTCTTATTCATTTTGTTTTCCTCCGTTTTACAATGTTTTATTTATCCGTCGCTTCGCCCTCGGCGTGCGAACAGAAAGCTGAATTTAATTTTGCCTCGTCCCAAAGCTTATCAAGCTCCGTGATAGAGGACTTTTCCATATTGATATTCCGCTCTTTTGCAAGGCGTTCCACCGTCGCAAAGCGAGACAGGAATTTATCGGATGAACGGGTAAGAGCCTCTTCGGCATCAACACTTATGAAACGTGCTGCATTGACTGCCGAGAAAAGTAAATCGCCGAGCTCCTCAAACGCATTTTCGCTGTCGCCGTTTTTTACAGCGGCTTTGAATTCGGCGCTCTCTTCGTCTATTTTGTCTATCGCGCCGCTCACATCGGGCCAATCAAAGCCCACCTTGCTCGCCTTTTCCTGAAGCTTCTGTGCACGCATAAGTGCCGGAAGCTCTCTCGGAACGGACAGCATTTTATCGGTAACGGTTTTGCGCTTTTTCGACTTAGACTTAATGGCGTCCCAATTACTTAAAACCTCGTCCGTGGACGAAACCTCGGTATTGCCGAAAACGTGCGGATGACGCTCTATCAGCTTTTTGCAGACACCGTCCGCAACATCGGAGAAATCAAACGAGCCGTTTTCCCTCTCCATCTCCGCATGGAACACGATCTGCATTAAAACATCGCCGAGCTCCTCACATAAAAGCTCCTTATCCTTTTTGTCGATGGCCTCAACAACTTCATAGGTCTCTTCGATAAAATTCTTTTTTATCGACTCATGAGTCTGCTCCATATCCCAAGGACAGCCGCCCGGTTCACGGAGTATGCGCATAATGCTTAAAAGGTCATCAACATTGTATTTTGATTTAAACTCAAAATCAACCGCCATTTTTAATAAGCCTTCCTTTGTATTTTACTCTATAAATCCATATTTTGCAAGCTTTTTGGCAATTTTTTCTCCCTTGGGCATCATAATTATATCGTCCTTTGCAAGCCCTCCGATAAGCAGCATGGAAATAACATAGACGATTATGGCTGCAACTACGGCAATCAGTGTTGCGGTTATATTGGCAAACGAATATCCATGTAAAAGTCTCTGAGGCAATATCTTATAGGATATGCCATATGCACAGTATGCAGCTACGCCGCAAAGAACCGAACTGATAAGCGGCTTCACCACAACCGACATAAGGTTGACTTTGACCTTAGTCGCCTTAATAAGTGCTATATAGTTATATATCACCACAATGAGATAGCACAAAACGGTACCTATGACCGCTCCGTTGATATTGATGGATGGTATGCCTATGAAAATGTAGTTTGCCACTACCTTGACAACGGCTCCGACAGTCAGCGATTTAACGGGGACGTTTGCTTTGCCGACAGCCTGAAGCATATTAGTCATGGGCTGGGAAATTGCCATCAGGAAAATGGTGTAGCCGTAAGCCGCCATTATAGGCGCGGCTATTGATATGGCGGGTGCGGATTTGCCGTTCTCGTAAAACATACGAAGTATCGGCTCCGCCAAAACGCCCATACCTATACCGGAGGCAAGCGATATTATCATACCCACTCTTAAAACGGACTCTACCGACGACTTCAGCGCATGCTTATCTTTAACGGCATAAGCCGCCGAGAGTGCCGGTATGGCGCTGACGCCGAGAGTTGTTGTTATGGACGGAATAAGGTTTTTAAAGTCAAGAGAGAGCGTATATGCACCGTAAAGGAAATCCTTAAGGTCAGCGTCAAGAACGTGAGCCTCGGCTATCTGCGTGGCATATATACTCTTTATAAGGTCAAGGTTATTTGAAATAACGCCGTCAAGCCTGTTTTGTATGGTTATGGCGTCTATAAGATTTGTAAGACTGAAAATTATGGACGACGTAACTACGGGAATCGCAATTGCCACAAGCGTTTTTGCAATGGCTCCGCTGTTTACCGGACGCGGCGAATTGACTATTTCGGTGCGCGTTATACCGTCGCCCTTCGCCTTGTGCATGATTATCATGTATATCATACCGATAACGGTACCCATGGTAACGCCTACGGCCGCTGCCGCTGCCGCATAAGGGTAAATGGCACTCATAGCCTCGGATTCGGTCGCGCATACCTTTCCGAACACCTTAGCACCCGACTCAAACTGCGAATAACCGTATGTTATGGTCAACTTTGCCGCAGCAATACCGAATATCATTTTCCCTATTGCCTCTATAACCTGCGAGATGGCTGTGGGGTTCATATTGCGAAGTCCGTTATAGTATCCGCGATATATCGACATCATACAGCAGAAGAATATGGACGGAGTTATGGCAATAATGGCGGGGATGACTTCATTTGTCTTTGCTATAAGAGCATAAGGATATGCAAAAATGAGAAGAAGCACCGTGCCCAGGATACCCGTAAACGTAAACAGCCTTGCCGACACGCGAAAAATCATACGCACATCGCGGTATCTGCCGAGAGCCACGTGCTGCGACACCATTTTTGAAACAGCAACGGGAAGACCCGCCATTGAAATGGTATATATCGGTATGTAAAGGTTGTATGCCGAGTCAAAATAGCCGCGACCTACCGCGCCCATCATATTGGAAATGGGTATCTTATAGATAACGCCTATAATTTTAACAAGCAGCGTCGAGACGCTCAAAACGAGCGCGCCGTTTAAAAGCGACTGGCTTTTTCTCTTTTTTTGCGCCAACTGACAATCACCTCATATTTTGCAGTAAAAGATAGAATATCATTTTATGTCGGTTTAGTCAATAAATTATCCCAAAAATTCGCGCAGCAACGATGTTTCCGGCACCATATCCGGAGATATGGAATTGAATTTTTCAAGAGCTCTTATAAGCCTTGAGGCATCCTTTGCACGTTCGCCGTCAAGCTCGGCATTGCGAAGAAAATTTAAAGCCGTCTCTTTAAACAGGCACGGCTCACTGAGATGTATCGAATTTATACGCATATCGGCAAGCCCCGAATACGGGAACAGATATTTGTCTTCGCCGCTGCGGACGTTATCCCAAAGCTCATATGTATTTTCAACCGAGCTGCCCCTGAAATTGTAATCGCGCACCATTCGCCTTATAAAACGCATGTTGCGCTTATTTAGAATTATCTTATTGTTTTCGTCATATATACGCGACGACACGCTGATATATATTTTAAGTATTCTCTCGTGCGGGAGCTTATCGGTAATTATCGGATTGAGCGCATGAAGCCCCTCCACAACAATGGCGTCGCTTTTGCCGAGAGTTATTTCATAGCTCTCGGCCTTGCGCTTACCCGACACAAAATCGAACATCGGCATAACCGTTGTCTCACCGCGCAAAAGGCTGTTTATACACTTATCTATAAGCGGTAAATCAAGCGCAAACACGGTTTCGTAGTCGGGTTTACCCTCGCTGTATCCCGGAATATCGGTTCTGTCAAGATAAAAATCATCAAGTGAAACACGGTATGTTTTCATACCGCGCCTTGTGAATTCCTCGGCAAGCTTTTGCGCCGTTGTGGTTTTCCCCGACGCGGAGGGCCCCGCGAGCATAACCACCTGAAGTCCCGAATCGTTTTCTACCTTATCCGACACATCTCGGATAATATTTTTAAATCTCTGCTCACTTCTGTCTATAAGCTCCTTTGGGTCGCTTTGAGACAGCGAATTTATGTATTCTATTGTGTTGTGAAGATTTGACATATCAAAGCCTACTCTTTCGGTTTTGTCAGCAGAGCGGATATCTCGTTTTTCCGCTCCTTTATAATATCGAACCTCGAAATATATTCATACGGATATTTGAAATTGAATATTCGCTTTATCTCGTTTTTTTCGGGAATACATATCTTCGTGACGGCTCCTGCTCCAACCGCAAATATGCTGTGGCACTCCTCCATCATAAAGATATTATAGAGGCACTCTCTGCCCTTTTTCGCATACCCCGTGTTTTCAAGATTATTCAGGGTTTTGGACTGACGGTACATATAATACGGGAAATAGCCGTTACCGGTGAGCAAGCCGTAGGCGAAATCGAGCATTTTATCTGCCGCGGCACCGTTTTCGGTGTTGACCTTGCCTATTTCCGTGCCGAGATTTGATGCGCGCTTTAGGGCGAGCGTATGTACCGTTATGTTTTCGGGTGAGAGCTCAAGTGTTTTGGTGAGCGAATCGCAAAAGCCCTCGTAGGTGTCGCCGGGCAGCCCAGCTATAAGGTCGGTATTTATATTGTCAAACCCTATTGAGCGCGCCTCAAGGAATTTCTCCCTCGTAAGATTTGCAGAATGACGCCTACCGATATTTTTGAGAACCTCGTCGCTGAAGGTCTGGGGATTTATGCTGATTCTGCCGGCGCCGCCGTTTTTAATCGCAAGCAGCTTTTCTTCCGTTATCGTATCGGGTCTGCCGGCTTCAACGGTGTACTCCCTGCACGTTGACAGGTCAAAATTTTCTCTGACGGCGTCAAACAGCATAGTAAGCTGAGGGGCCGCCAGCGATGTGGGCGTTCCGCCGCCGAAGTATACACTTTCAAGCCTGAGCTTTGCTTCTTTTGCGATTTTGCCCGTTATGCGAAGCTCCTCACATAAGAGCTTAACATACTCGGGAATTGTTTTCTTTGCACTCTCTGTTTCCGTTGAATGCGATACAAATGAGCAGTAACTGCACCGCGACGGGCAGAACGGTATTGCGACGTAAAGGCTGAAAGAATCGGGGCGCGACAGAGCGATTGTTTTTTCCTCTGCCGAGGCAACGCTTGCCGTAAGCCCGGTCTTTTGCTTCGAAACGAAATAATCGTCCGTGAATATTTTTTTCGCCTTTTCCTCGCCGTACCTTTCGGCAAATCCCCTGAAAAGCTTAGACGGCCTTATGCCCGTGAGCATTCCCCACTTAGGGATATATCCCGTGTTTTCGCAGAGCAGCGAAAAAAGCATAGATGCCATACACCGCTCTTCGTCCTCTTTTTCGGGACGCGGTTTGGTGAGAACCTTTTGCTTTTTTGCTCGGCAAACGACACGGTAACATTATCTTTTGTGAGCTCGGTTGTGATTACCGTTTCGTCATCGCCTGTATCTGCAGACGAAAACAGCAGGTCGATTTTTGTATTCGGATAAAATATCTGAGTGAGCTTTAACATCTCATACTGATATTTATGCCCAATTATAAGAAGCTTCATCAAAGCGCCCTCATATATCTGTTATTTTTGCGTTCAAAGTCCAAGGTTGTTTCCTTGTTATGCCCCGGACAGACCGTATAATCGCCCGGCAAATCGCGCAGCCTTTTAAGAGACTCGAATAGCTCCTTTGTGCTGCCTCCGGGAAAATCCGTTCTGCCTGCACTGAGACAAAACAGCGTATCACCCGAAAAAATAAGTTTGTCTTTTTCATCCATATAGCACACGCCGCCCTTTGTATGCCCGGGGGTGTGCATTACGCGAAGAACGGCGTCGCCGATTGATATTTTATCGTTATCGGACAGCAAAATGTCGGCGGACATCTTTTTCTGCTTTCCCGGACACTCCCATGAGCACAGGCTCTTATTTTCATCCGACAGGCAATCGCCGTCAAGCTTATGTATGAGCACCTTAGCCCCGGTAAACTCCTTTAAGCCGCAAACTCCGAGAATATGGTCAAAATGCCCGTGTGTCAAAAGGATGTATTTGATGTTTAAATCCTTTACGGCGTTTTTAAGTGCTTCGTTAAAATCGCCTGGGTCTATTACCGCACTCTCGCGGCTTTTTTTGTCGGTCAGAATATAGCAGTTAGCACTTATCGGACCGAGCGGCATAACCTTTATATCAAGTGACATTGTTTTCTCCGTTATTTTTTCCATACGGAAGTATCGTAAATTATTGTGACCGGACCGTTGTTTACAAGCGACACCTGCATATGTGCACCGAAAACACCGGTTTCAACTTTTTTAACTCCGTTTTTCAGAAGTTCCGAGCAAAAATACTCATAGAGAGCCTTTGCTTCATCGGGCTTTGCGGAATTGTCAAAAGACGGTCTGTTGCCCTTTTTTACGTCGGCACAGAGTGTAAATTGCGACACAACAAGCACCTCACCGCCGATATCAAGCACAGATTTATTCATTTTATCGTTTTCGTCGGTGAACACGCGCAGCATTGCGGTCTTTTTGGCAAGCAGTTCGGCGTCCTCTTTTGTGTCGCCGTTCATTACGCCCAAAAGCAGCATATACCCCTCGCCTATTTTTCCGACGGACTCACCGTCCACGGTAACTTCAGCGTTTTTGACACGCTGTAAAACAGCCTTCATAAGTATATTCCTTTTCGGGGGCTGTAAAACTATTGAATTTTACAGCCCCGTTGTGTTTTTTATTTTCCTTCGGCAAAAACCTTAAACGCTCTGTACGCCATATAGACATCAAGCTTTGATACCACTTCAAACGGCGCGTGCATTGAGAGCACCGGCACGCCCAAATCGACTACGTCAATGTCAAGATTTGCAAGATACATAGCTACTGTTCCGCCGCCGCCTGCGTCAACCTTGCCGAGCTCGCCCGTCTGCCATACTACGTCGTTTTCATCGAGCAGTGCTCTGATTTTGCCCATATATTCCGCAGAGGCATCGCTTGTACCGCCCTTACCCCTTGCGCCCGTGTATTTTGTTATGACAACGCCGTGGTTTAAATATGACGCATTCATTTTTTCCGATACGTCGGGGAACGACGGGTCAAATGCGGCGTTTACATCGGCGGAGAGACATTTTGTATTTGAGAGAACCGTGTGGTAATTAGCACCGAAGCAATCAGCCAAATCCGATACAAAATACTTAAAGTAAGAAGAGTTAAGTCCGGTGTTGCCGTCGGAGCCCGTCTCCTCCTTATCGGTGAGTATAGCAACTGCGGTATAGCGCGGCTCGGTCACGCTGAAAACAGCCTCGGCAGCCGGATATGCGCAAACCCTGTCGTCGTGCCCGTAGGCACCTATCATACTGCGGTCAAAGCCTATATCTACCGCTTTTAACGCAGGTACGGCCTCAAGCTCTGCACTTAAAAAGTCGCTCTCGGTAACGCCGTATTTTTCATTGAGAATACTGATGATATTGAGCTTTACTTTTTCGCTGCCCTCGTCCTTTGAGAACGGGCGGCTGCCTATGAGAATATTAAGCTCTTCACCGCGGATACCGTCGGAAAGCGTGCGTTTCATCTGCTCTGCGGCAAGATGCGGCAGAAGATCGGTAACAACAAACATGGGGTCGCCGTCGTCCTCGCCGATGTTTACCTTAACCTTAGAGCCGTCTTTTTTAACCATAACTCCGTGAAGCGAGAGCGGCATAGCGGTCCATTGATATTTTTTTATGCCGCCGTAATAATGGGTTTTGAAATATGCCAGTTCGTTGTCTTCGTAAAGCGGATTTGGTTTTAAATCAAGGCGCGGAGAGTCGATGTGCGCCGCAGAAAGACGGATTCCGTTTTCAACAGGCTCTTTTCCCATTACGCAAAGTATAACCGCCTTGCCGCGGTTGTTTAAATATACTTTATCGCCGCACTTGTATTTTTCGCCGCGGACAAACGGTTTAAAGCCGAGCTTTTCTGCCTTTTCGACAAAATATTCGGTTGCCTCGCGCTCGGTCTTTGCAGTGCGCAGAAAGTCCATGTAGCCGTCGCAAAATTCGTCGGCCTTTTTCGTCTCGTCGTCGCTTATTATCTCCGACGCGTGCTTCTGTGTGTAAAAGAGCTTCTCTTTGAGAGAATCAATTTTTTTGTTTTCTTCGCTCATATTTTATTTAACTCCTTCTTGTATAATTTGTCATATATCGAAACAGCCCTTTGGACCTTTTCTACATATTTTTTTGTCTCGCTCTCGGGTATGTTCACGAGAGTTTTGCCGTCGGGTGAAATATCGGGGTCGCGAAGCCACGCGTTTACCTGACCGCGCCCTGCGTGATATGCCGCAATTGCGGTTTTTTCGTCGCCGCCGAACTCCTTTAAAAGCAGCCCGTAAAATACGGCGCAGTATTTTACCGACGTATCCGCGTCATACAAAGCCTCCTCCGGCAAGGTTTCGCCTGTTTTGGTCTGAAGCCATAAGAACGTTTCGGGCGTTATCTGCGTGAGCCCTATTGCACCCGCGTGCGATTTAGCCTTTTCGTCATATCCGCTCTCCGTGTGGATAACTCCGTAGAGCAGATCCTCGGGGACGCCGTAGGTTTCGGCATACAGCGATATTTTATCCTGATACTTCATCGGAAATTCGGCTTTTAAAATACTTCTTACGGCAAAAAACGTCGCCGAAATTATTACCGTCGCAAGGCATACAACAATCACGGTATTTTTTACGGCACCGATTGCCCGTCTGCCCTTTTCGGTCTTCATAGCTTTGCCCATAGCAATACCTTTTTTACCTCGTCATCTAAATTATACGGCGGATAGTTTTTTATTATTATATCCGCATGATTTTTATAAAAACTCTCATCCTTTTGCGCCCTTATGCGCCTTAGCGCGGCTTCCTTTTTAATACCGTCGCGTACCATAATCCGCTCAAGGCGCATTTTTTTCGGTGCGATAACCGCAAATGTAAAATCACAAAGCCGGTTTTCGCCGCTTTCAAAAAGCGCTATCGCGTCCAAAAGGACTCCCTTTGTGCCGAGGGAGCTTTGTTCTTTTATTATTGCCTTTATTTTTTGAGTGACAGCCGGGTGGACGATGCTGTTTAGCTTTTCCGTATTCTCGGCGGACGAAAACGCCTTTTCGGCTATTTTAGCCCTGTTCGCCGTGCCGTCCGTATTTAAAATATCTTCGCCGAAGGCTTCGGAAAGAGCCGAAAGCACATCGGAGCCCTTTTTGTAAACCGAATGTGCCACCTTATCTGCGTCTATGTGGTACAGCCCGTATTTTTCAAGCATTTTGCAAACCGTACCCTTGCCGGCACCCGTTTGCCCGGTAACTCCTATCACAAGCATTCAAGGCACCTCACTTATTTTGCGTCCACTGTCTTAAATGCCGCAGCGCGGATAAGACGGTTGTATACGGCAAGGTCTACGCCGCTCGTCCCGGGGTCACGTGCATAAACGGTTTTTGCGCCCTTTTCGTCAAGCTCACGCAGAGCGTCAAACAATCTGTTAGCCTGTGACGAGGGGTCGTCGGCTCTGCCGTATGTGACATAATTTTTAAAATATTTTTCCTCACCCTCAAAGCATAGCACAAAGCAGTCACCCTTTTCCGCCACAAAACGGCGAAAAGCGTCGAAACTGCCTTTGACAATCGTAACGTCTGCCTTGGGTGCGTAATGCTTATACTTCATACCCGGAGACGCAGCTTTTTCTCCCGACTTCAGCATATGGAGCACAGCGTCGTCTATAACCACTTCGCCGAGCACGCTTTTAAGCTGTTCTGCGGTAATTCCGCCCGGTCTTAAAAGTCTTGCCGGCTTTTGAGCCAATGTTACCACGGTTGATTCAACACCGACCTCGCTCTGACCGCCGTCAACTATCATATCTATTTTGCCGTTCATATCTTCAAAAACGTATTTTGCGTTTGTGGGACTCGGTCTGCCCGAAATATTTGCGCTCGGCGCGGCAAGCGGAACTCCCGCCGCCTTTATTATTGCCCTTGCCACGGGGTGTGACGGGCAACGCACAGCCACGGTCGAAAGCCCTCCCGATGTCTCGTCGGGAATGAGGTCGCTCTTCGGCATTATCATGGTGAGAGGTCCCGGCCAGAACCTTTCGGCTAGGCGGCGCGCTTCGTCGGGTATGCTCTTAACAAGCGGCGTGACCTCTGATATATCCGTAACGTGAACTATCAGCGGATTATCCTGCGGTCTGCCCTTTGCCTCAAAAATCTTTTTTACTGCCTCGCCGGACAGCGCGTTTGCGGCAA
>OLFU01001926.1_pt1 | contig 18142 bp, 10 predicted proteins | sample 1605161 | NCBI WGS metagenome assembly OLFU01 (sample SAMEA3888914, study PRJEB22519) | human gut metagenome | biome: human gut; feature: human-associated habitat; material: faeces | place: Denmark | collected 2011
TCCGGGAAGACCAGTCATATACATTCGATGAAATAAAATATACAAAATACCTAATAAGATTCAAGTAAAAAGATTATGGCCAAGAAAGAGGAAACAATCAGTATGATTGACACACTTGCTGAGTTCAAGGAGTTGAAAAATATAGATAAAGATACGATGATCAGCGTGTTGGAAGACTCATTCCGCAACGTGATCGCTAAAATGTTCGGTACGGATGAAAATTACGATGTAATTATCAACCCGGAAAAAGGTGACTTCGAAATCTGGAGAAACCGTACGGTTGTCGCCGATGACGAACTGGAGGACGAGAATCTTCAGCTGACACTGACCGAGGCCCGTAAGATCGATGCCGACTGTGAAGTGGGCGAAGAGGTGACTGATGAAGTGCATTTTGCCGATTTCGGACGTCGTGCCATCCTGAACCTGCGCCAGACGTTGGCTTCAAAAATACTTGAATTGCAGAAAGACAGTTTGTTTGCTAAGTATAAGGATAAAATCGGCAATATCATCGCAGCCGATGTTTACCAGGTATGGAAGAAGGAGATCCTGTTGTTGGATGACGAGGGTAATGAGTTGCTGCTCCCGAAAACAGAACAGATCCCGACTGATTTTTACCGTAAAGGTGAAACCGTGCGTGCTATCGTACAGCGGGTGGACAACTACAACAACAATCCGAAGATCATCCTTTCCCGTACAGACAAATTGTTCCTGCAGCGTTTGTTCGAACTTGAAGTTCCGGAAATCAACGATGGTCTGATCACCATCAAGGCGATTGCCCGTATTCCGGGAGAGAGAGCAAAAGTGGCCGTTGAGTCGTACGATGACCGTATCGACCCGGTCGGCGCCTGCGTCGGAATGAAAGGTTCCCGTATTCATGGTATCGTTCGCGAGCTGAGAAACGAGAACATCGATGTTATTAACTATACATCCAATATATCGCTGTTTATCCAGCGTGCATTAAGCCCGGCAAAAATTTCCTCTATACGAGTGAACGAAGAAGAACATAAGGCAGAGGTTTATCTTCGTCCTGAAGAAGTTTCATTGGCTATCGGTAAAGGTGGTTTGAATATCAAGCTTGCCTGTATGCTGACCGAATACGCCATCGATGTCTTCCGCGATGTGGAAGGTGCAGATGAAGAGGATATCTATTTGGATGAATTCTCGGACGAAATTGACAGCTGGGTAATCGAAGCACTGAAGAATATCGGGTGCTACACGGCGAAGAGCGTATTGGCTATGAACCGCGAAGAGATTGTAGAACGTGCCGACCTCGAAGAACAGACTGTTGACGAGGTACTTGCTATCTTATCTGCCGAATTTGAAGAAGAAGAGGGAGAACCTCAAGAATAAGTATTACGACAAAGTTTGATATGCCCATAAAATTAATACAAGTACAGAGAAAATTAAATGTAGGAATCAACACGGTTGTTGAGTTTCTACGCAAGAAAGGGTTCGAGGTTGAGGATAACAATCCCAACACGCGAATCGGTGATGAACAGTATGCTTTGCTCGTAAAAGAGTTTGGAAAAGATTTACCGAACGGCGGACGTGAGCGTGAACGGGTCGTGCCCGAACGTTCTCACAGGGAAGCTTCTTCTGTGAAAGAAGAAAAGAGTTCGGAAATAAAGACTGTAATACCGGAAGAATTCAGACCCAAAATTGTGACGAAGGGTCGGATCGATCTGGACAGACCGCATAAAAAAGTGCAGGAGGTGCAGCATCAGCCTGTTTCCGTTCCTGTGGAAAAGAAAGTGGAGAAGCCTGTGGAGGCGGCCACTGCTGCAAAAACTGCTGATGCTCCGGTTGAGGAGGTGAAAACCCCCGAAGTAAAGGCACCTGAGGTGGAAATACCTGAAGTGAAAATCCCGGAAATGAAACAGCAGCCTGAGGAGATAAAAGAAGAAAAAGTTATAGTAGTGGAAAAGGAACCAGCAGAAGTGATGAAACCGGAGCCTGTACAGGAGCCGAAAACTGCAAATGTAGAGTCAACGACTGCGACTGCAGAACCGGCGGCATCTGCCGGCAACGATTCTGACGAGGGATTATTCCGGTTGAATACTCCGAAGTTCGAGTCGAAAATCAAGGTGACAGGGAAGATAGATCTGAACGCGTTGAATCAGTCTACCCGTCCGAAGAAAAAGACGAAGGAGGAACGCAAGAAAGAGCGGGAAGACAAGCGCGAGAAGTTCGCCGGTAACAAAGCGGGGCAACAGTCGGGTAACGGGCTTTTCAATAAAGGACCGAAAGACGGAACGGCAAGACCAGGTGCTCCTGTCAAACCGGGAGAAGGCGGTACGGATGCAAAGAAAAAACGTAACCGTATCAAGAAAGACCGCGTAGATGTGAACAATACGCCGGGAACTAATGCACGCCCGTCACGTCCGAACGATGATCGCAAGCCGCGCCTACGCAAGCCGGTGAAGGTGGAAATCAGCGAGGAAGATGTACAGAAGCAGGTAAAGGAAACCTTGGCCCGTCTGACCAACAAGGGAAATAAGAATAATAAAGGTGCCAAGTACCGTCGCGACAAACGCGATGCCATCCAGAAGCGTGAACACGAACTGATGGAACAGGAAGAAATGGAAAGCAAGGTGTTGAAGCTGACGGAGTTTGTGACTGCCAATGACCTTGCCAACATGATGGACGTTCCTGTGACGCAGGTTATCGGTACTTGTATGAGTATCGGTATCATGGTTTCCATTAACCAGCGTCTGGATGCGGAAACAATTAATATCGTAGCTGAAGAATTCGGTTTCCAGACCGAATATGTAAGTGCCGAAGTGGTGGAAGCCATCAAGGCCGACGAAGAAGACGACAACGAAGAAGACTGGGTGGCGCGTCCTCCTATCGTGACTGTGATGGGACACGTTGACCACGGTAAGACCTCTTTGTTGGATAATATCCGTAATGCAAACGTAATTGCCGGTGAGGCAGGAGGTATCACGCAGCACATCGGTGCTTACAACGTGAAGTTGCAGAGCGGGCGTCGTATCACGTTCCTGGATACGCCGGGCCATGAGGCTTTTACCGCCATGCGTGCCCGTGGTGCCAAGGTGACGGATATCGCGATTATCATTGTGGCTGCCGACGATAATGTCATGCCACAGACTGTCGAAGCGATCAACCATGCTTCGGCTGCTGGTGTACCTATCGTATTTGCTATCAATAAGATCGACAAGCCTCATGCCAATCCTGACAAGATCAAGGAGGAACTGGCTAACATGAATTATTTGGTTGAAGACTGGGGAGGTAAGTACCAGAGCCAGGAAATTTCAGCCAAGAAAGGTATCGGTGTGGAGGACTTGTTGGAAAAAGTATTGTTGGAAGCCGATTTGCTCGACTTGAAGGCTAATCCGAAGAGACGTGCTGTTGGTTCCATCATCGAATCTTCACTGGATAAGGGACGCGGATATGTAGCTACTGTATTGGTATCTAACGGTACTTTGAAAGTAGGAGACATCGTATTGGCGGGAACCAGCTACGGACGTGTGAAGGCTATGTTCAACGAACGTAACCAACGCGTCAAGGAAGCAGGACCTTCCGAACCGGCATTGATTCTGGGATTGAATGGTGCTCCTGCCGCAGGTGACACATTCCATGTAGTCGAAAGCGATCAGGAAGCTCGTGAGATCACTAATAAACGTGAGCAGCTGGCTCGTGAACAAGGTTTGCGTACGCAGAAGATCCTTACATTGGATGAATTGGGTCGTCGTATTGCTTTGGGTAACTTCCAGGAATTGAACATCATCGTTAAGGGTGACGTGGATGGTTCTGTGGAAGCGTTGAGCGATTCGTTGATTAAGTTGTCTACGGAACAAATTCAGGTAAATGTTATCCATAAGGGTGTGGGAGCAATTTCTGAATCTGATGTTTCTCTGGCTGCTGCTTCGGATGCGATTATTGTCGGATTCCAGGTACGTCCTTCGGGTGCTGCCGGTAAGATGGCCGACCAAGAGGGTGTTGACATCCGTAAGTATTCTGTCATCTACGATGCAATCGAAGAGGTAAAGGCTGCTATGGAAGGTATGTTGGCTCCGGAAGTAAAGGAACAGATTACTGCAACCATCGAAATCCGCGAAGTATTCAATATTACGAAAGTCGGTCTTGTAGCCGGAGCAATGGTGAAGACCGGAAAGGTGAAACGCAGCGACAAGGCTCGTTTGATCCGCGATGGTATCGTAATCTTTACCGGAAACATCAACGCATTGAAACGCTTCAAGGACGATGTGAAGGAAGTAGGTACAAACTTCGAGTGTGGTATCAGTCTGGTGAACTGCAACGACATGAAGGTAGGCGATATGATCGAGACATTCGAAGAAATAGAAGTGAAACAGACGCTGTAAATATATATAGTAAGGTTATAAGTGTATTATAATGTTATAATATAGCAGAGGTCATGATTGATAAAGAGGTGGTAATGTGGTACTGTTTGCAGAACACCACCTTACCACCTTATTTTTTATCATTCGGCACCTTCTCATTATAATCAGCTTATATACGACTTATTGGTTTATAGCTTATAACATAATAAATGTGGCAACGATTGATATAATTATCCTTATTGTAATAGGCGCCGGAGCGATTGTAGGTTTTGTAAAAGGCTTCATTCGTCAGTTGGCTTCTATTTTGGGGTTAATAGTCGGTCTGTTGGCAGCGAAAGCTCTGTATGCTTCTTTGGCGGAAAAGCTTTGCCCGACAGTGACGGATTCAATGACAGTTGCGCAAGTGTTGGCTTTTATCATGATCTGGATTGCCGTACCATTGATCTTTGTATTGATTGCCTCGCTATTGACAAAAGCAATGCAGGCTATTTCGTTGAACTGGTTGAATCGCTGGTTAGGAAGTGGGCTGGGAGCACTTAAGTTTCTGTTGTTAACGAGTGTAGTGATTGGTGCGATAGAGTTTGTGGACAGCGATAATAAGTTAATTAGTGCAACAAAAAAGGAAGAGTCTTTGTTATATTATCCGATGGAAACGTTTGCGGGGATCTTTTTCCCTGCTGCGAAGAATATGACGCAACAATATATATTAGAGAATAAAGATAAAGATGCAACAAGAACCCAATAAAATGAAACCCAATCAGAAAGACGAACTTGAAAAGAAGACTGATAATGAGTTTGTCCGGAAATTTGCGGAGGAGAAATATAAATACGGTTTCACCACAGAGGTGCATACGGACATCATTGAGCGTGGACTTAATGAAGATGTCATTCGTCTGATTTCATCGAAAAAGGACGAACCGGAGTGGTTGCTGGAGTTTCGACTGAAAGCGTATCGCCATTGGCTGACGCTGGAAATGCCTACCTGGGCACATCTCCGTATCCCTGAAATTGATTATCAGGCGATTTCTTATTATGCCGATCCGACAAAGAAGAAAGAAGGACCGAAGAGCATAGAGGAAGTCGATCCTGAACTGATAAAGACGTTTAATAAACTGGGAATTCCTTTGGAAGAGCAAATGGCTCTTAGTGGAATGGCAGTGGATGCCGTTATGGACTCTGTTTCCGTAAAGACTACCTTCAAGGAAACGCTGATGGAGAAAGGAATTATATTCTGCTCGTTCAGTGAAGCCGTGCGGGAGCATCCGGATTTGGTGAAGAAATATATGGGCTCGGTAGTAGGTTATCGGGACAATTTCTTTGCAGCGTTGAATTCCGCAGTGTTCTCTGACGGCTCTTTCGTGTATATTCCGAAAGGAGTACGTTGCCCGATGGAGCTTTCCACTTATTTCCGTATCAATGCCCGTAATACGGGACAGTTTGAGCGTACGCTGATTGTAGCGGATGATGATTCGTATGTTTCTTATCTGGAAGGATGTACGGCTCCGATGCGGGATGAAAATCAGCTGCATGCCGCTATCGTTGAGATCATTGTGCACGACCGTGCAGAAGTAAAATACAGTACCGTTCAGAACTGGTATCCGGGAGATGCAGAAGGCAAGGGCGGTGTATACAACTTTGTGACTAAACGCGGTAACTGTAAAGGAGTGGACAGTAAATTATCCTGGACACAAGTGGAAACCGGTTCGGCAATCACCTGGAAATATCCTTCCTGTATCCTGACGGGCGATAACTCGACCGCTGAATTCTATTCCGTAGCTGTAACGAACAACTATCAGCAGGCAGATACCGGAACGAAGATGATTCATCTGGGTAAGAACACTCGTAGTACGATTGTAAGTAAAGGCATTTCTGCCGGACATAGTGAGAACTCCTATCGTGGGTTGGTACGCGTGGCCGAGAAAGCGGATAATGCCCGTAATTATAGCCAGTGTGACTCTCTGTTGCTGGGAGATAAGTGTGGTGCACATACCTTCCCGTATATGGATATTCACAATGAGACGGCAGTGGTAGAACATGAAGCTACGACAAGCAAGATTAGTGAAGACCAGATATTTTATTGCAACCAGCGCGGTATTCCGACAGAAGATGCTATCGGACTTATTGTGAACGGATATGCAAAGGAAGTGTTGAATAAACTTCCGATGGAGTTTGCGGTAGAAGCACAGAAGCTGCTTACCATCTCATTGGAAGGAAGCGTGGGGTGATGTTGACTTTTTAATAGTAAATCGTAAAATCGTAAATATATCATGTTAGAAATAAAAGACCTGCATGCCAGCATTAATGGCAAAGAGATATTGAAAGGTATTAACCTGACGGTGAATCCCGGTGAGGTGCACGCTATTATGGGACCGAATGGTTCCGGTAAAAGTACGCTTTCCTCCGTATTGGTGGGTAATCCGGCTTTTGAGGTAACAAAAGGTTCGGTCACTTTTTATGGAAAGGATCTGTTGGAGTTGAGCCCCGAAGATCGTAGCCATGAAGGAATCTTCCTTAGTTTCCAGTATCCGGTGGAAATCCCGGGTGTGAGCATGGTGAACTTTATGCGTGCTGCTGTGAATGAGCAACGTAAATATAAAGGTCTGCCTGCACTGACCGCCAGTGAGTTTCTGAAGCTGATGCGTGAGAAACGTGCGGTGGTAGAGTTGGATAATAAACTGGCTAACCGTTCGGTGAATGAAGGCTTTTCCGGTGGTGAGAAGAAACGGAACGAGATTTTCCAGATGGCTATGCTGGAACCGCGTTTGAGCATCCTCGACGAGACAGACTCCGGTTTGGATATTGATGCGCTCCGTATTGTTGCGGAAGGAGTGAACAAGCTGAAAACTCCTGAAACAAGTACAATCGTTATTACCCACTACCAACGTTTGCTCGATTATATCAAGCCTGATATTGTGCATGTCCTTTATAAAGGTCGTATCGTAAAAACTGCCGGACCGGAACTTGCTCTGGAACTGGAAGAAAAAGGATACGATTGGATCAAGAAAGAAGTAGGAGAATGACAAATATAAAACGATGATGGTTGAACAACAATATATAGAACTTTTCTCACAGACGGAAGCGATGATCTGTAAGCATAGTGCCGAAGTGCTGAATGCGCCTCGTGCGTCAGCATTTGCCGATTTTGAGCGACTCGGATTTCCGACCCGTAAGATGGAGAAGTACAAATATACGGATGTGAGCAAGTACTTTGAACCGGATTTCGGTTTGAACTTGAATCGTTTGGCTATTCCGGTCAATCCGTATGAAGTGTTTAAGTGTGATGTGCCGAATATGAGTACCTCCTTGTATTTTGTGGTAAATGACACATTTTATAATAGAGCGCTTCCCACAGGAAATCTGCCGGAAGGTGTGATTTTCGGTAGTCTGAAAGAAGTGGCCGAGCAACACCCGGAATTGGTGAAGGAATATTACGGTCAACTGGCAGATACCTCCAAAGATGGTGTGACTGCTTTTAATACCGCTTTTGCACAAGATGGCGTTGTCTTTTATGTGCCGAAGAATGTGGTGGTGGAAAAAACAATCCAGTTGGTAAATATCCTGCGTGCAGATGTTAACTTTATGGTGAACCGTCGCGTACTGATTATCCTGGAGGATGGCGCGCAAGCCCGTTTGCTGATTTGTGACCATGCAATGGATAATGTGAACTTCCTGGCGACACAAGTTATTGAAGTATTTGCCGGTGAGAATGCGGTATTCGATATGTATGAGCTGGAAGAAACACATACAAGCACAGTTCGTATCAGTAACCTGTATGTAAAGCAAGAGGCCAACAGTAATGTATTGCTCAACGGAATGACTTTGCATAATGGTACTACCCGCAACACAACCGAAGTGTTGCTGGCAGGAGAAGGAGCCGAAATAAACCTTTGTGGTATGGCGATTGCCGATAAAAACCAGCATGTAGACAATCATACAAGTATTGACCATGCCGTACCGAACTGTACCAGCAATGAGCTGTTCAAGTATGTGCTCGACGACCAGTCGGTAGGTGCGTTTGCCGGATTGGTACTCGTGCGCCCCGATGCACAACATACGAATTCCCAACAGACTAACCGGAATCTTTGTGCTACGCGTGATGCAAGAATGTATACACAACCTCAATTGGAGATTTATGCGGATGATGTGAAATGTTCGCATGGAGCAACAGTAGGCCAGTTGGATGAAGGCGCATTATTCTACATGCGTTCGCGCGGTATTGCAGAGAAAGAAGCCCGTCTGCTGTTGATGTTCGCATTTGTCAACGAAGTGATCGATACCATTCGTTTGGAAGCGCTGAAAGATCGTTTGCATCTATTGGTAGAGAAACGTTTCCGTGGCGAGTTGAATAGATGTCAGGGTTGTGCCATTTGTAAGTAACCACTAAAAAATAATGAACGTGGATATTCAAAAGATACGTGAAGATTTTCCGATATTGAGCCGTACGGTTTACGGTAAACCTTTGGTTTATTTCGACAACGGTGCGACAACACAGAAACCCCGTCTGGTGGTTGATGCGTTGGTGGATGAATATTATTCCGTCAATGCCAATGTGCATCGCGGCGTACATTATCTTTCCCAGCAAGCTACGGAACTGCATGAAGCTTCCCGTGAAACGGTACGTGAGTTTATCAATGCCCATAGCACGAATGAAGTTGTCTTTACACGCGGAACAACAGAAAGTATCAACCTGCTTGTTTCCAGCTTCGGCGACGAGTTTATGGAAGAAGGGGATGAAGTGATTGTTTCCGTGATGGAACATCATAGCAACATCGTTCCCTGGCAACTGTTGGCTGCCCGTAAAGGAATTGCCATAAAAGTCATCCCGATGAATGATAAAGGCGAACTTCTGCTGGATGAATATGAAAAACTATTTTCCGAACGCACGAAGATAGTCAGCGTAGTTCATGTATCGAACGTACTGGGTACAGTGAATCCGGTGAAGGAGATGATCGCAACAGCTCATGCGCATGGTGTACCTTGCCTGATAGATGCTGCACAGTCTATTCCTCACATGAAAGTGGATGTACAGGAGTTGGATGCCGATTTTCTGGTATTCTCCGCCCATAAGATATATGGTCCGACAGGTGTCGGAGTACTTTATGGAAAAGAAGAATGGTTAGATCGCCTTCCACCTTATCAGGGAGGAGGAGAGATGATTCAGCATGTCTCTTTCGAGAAGACCACTTTTAATGAACTTCCTTTCAAGTTTGAAGCCGGTACGCCCGACTATATCGGAACTACCGGACTGGCAAAAGCCCTTGATTATGTGAACGGACATGGCATTGAACAGATAGCCGCCCATGAGCATGAACTGACAACTTACGCTTTGCAACGTCTGAAAGAAATCCCCCATATACGTATATTCGGTGAAGCAGCCGAACGGGGAGCGGTCATTTCTTTCCTGGTGGGAGATATCCATCATTTCGACCTCGGCACGTTGCTGGATCGTCTAGGTATTGCCGTGAGAACAGGGCATCATTGTGCACAACCTCTCATGCAACGTCTTGGCATAGAAGGAACTGTACGTGCTTCGTTTGCCATGTACAATACCAAATCGGAAATAGACACTTTGGTGGCAGGAATTGAACGTGTCAGCAAGATGTTTTAAAGATATGAGCTGCTATTCCTGTGGAGTAGCGGCTTTTTTTATTCTTTAACTAAAAAAAGAGGGCCTCGAGTGCAGTGATTTGAGCTTTCGTGCGTCTAATAGGTAAAGAAACAAAATGTTCATTGAATATCAGGAGGGTCGTGAGACCATGCTTATATTATATAAATTCTCTCTCTTTAACATTAATGCAGCTATATCGTAAAAAGTTACGGTGTAGCTGCAACTTTTTTAGAGACTTCCTCCGTCTAATAGAATAGTTGTAACCATTGAAACAGCTGTTGCGATTGAAGATGAATTGAATATTATTGTATGTAAAAAGAAAGGGGAAACGCTGATAACAGCGAATCCCCCTTTTTTATCGATTATTTCCTTCCTTTTTATTCAGCAGTCAGCTCAATTACGCGGCTGAAAGCCTGATTTGTTGTGAAAGCATTGATTCCCACTTTCATCAGATAATCTCCTGAATAAGTTTTCTCATTGGCAGCCAGATTCGATTTGGAATTCGGCATCAGGTTGATTTCTTTCACCTTATACATTTTCTTCGCATCCAGTCCCTGAAGTTTTACCGGGAGCAGTTTCTCACCGAAACGTGGGTGGATATCGTAGGTATAAAGCACAGCTTTGTTCTTATCCGGTGAGGCATACATGAGAGACATGTGATTGCCATCGTAGGGAGAAACCAATCTGTATTGATCGCCGTCCAGAATCACTTTTTTCAGACGCGTCCAGTTGGCAACTGCATTCTGGCAGTAAGTCTGTTCGTCTGCATTCAGTTCCTTCAGTCCAAGGTCAAAGCCCAGTTTGCACATACTTGCCACATCCGTACGGAACTTCACGCTTGTGTTCTTGTTCCAGCTGGTTACGTGTGCACACATGGCTTTTGCCGGGAAGATTTGTGAGAATCCCCACTGGATAAACAGACGTTCTATCGGGTCTGTGTTGTCGCTGCACCAGAATTCTGTGTAATATTTCAGAGCTTCGTAGTCGCAACGGGCGCCACCGCCGGAGCAGAGCATCATTGGCACGTTTGGATATTTGTCTTTGATACGTTTCAATACATTGTATATACCACGTACATGGTCGATATAAAGCTGTCCCTGTTTATTTTTTAAATATGGAGAATAAACATTTGTAATTGGAGAGTTACAGTCCCATTTAAAGAAAGCCACTTCCGGATTCTCTGTCAGGATCTTATCCACTACACCATATACAAAGTCCTGTACTTTCGGATTGCTAAGATCGAGTACCAGCTGATTACGGTAATAATATGTTTCGCGGTTAGGCAGTTGGATAGCCCAGTCGGGATGTTTTTCGAACAACTCACTTTTAGGGTTAACCATTTCCGGTTCAATCCAGATACCAAATTTCACTCCGGCTTCTTTGGCAGACTGTACAAGGGCAGGAATACCGCCCGGCAGTTTGGATCTCATCACTTCCCAGTCACCCAGTCCGGCATTGTCACTGTTGCGTGGGTGCTTGTTGCCAAACCAGCCGTCATCCAGCAGGAACATATCTACACCAAGATGTTTAGCTTCCTTCATCAGTTCGGCAAGCAGTTCCTCATTGAATTTGAAGTAAGTATTTTCCCAGTTGTTTAATAAAGTCATACGGTCGCCTTGTCCGTCTTTCAGCTGATAGTTGCGTGCCCATGCGTGAAGGTTGCGGCTGGCTTCGCCCGTACCGTTGTTGCTGAAAGTAAAGATGAATTCAGGAGTTGTAAACACTTCATTCGGCTTCAGTTCATAATCAGATGCATAAGGATTGATGGCGGGGATTACACGGAGGTTACCTACGTTGTCCACTTCGAAAGTGAACTGGAAGTTTCCTGTCCATCCGATAGTACCTAGCATGGCACGTCCCTGCGCTTCCTGTGCCGGTTGTTCAAAACCAAGCTCAAAGAACGGGTGGGTGTGCATGGCAGCACGGCTTCCCAGTTTGGTGTCGATCACCTTTTTACCGAACAACAGAGGTTGTGTGCTCATTTGTGCTTCTTTTGCCCAATCGCTACTGAATTCTGTCAGGTAATATTCGTTTCCGGAGAAATAAAGCATGGTGGAAGCATAACGCCATAAGGTCACAGGCTTCTTTTCAGCATGTTTGATTTCGCTCCACGTCTTGATGACGTTTTCTTTCGGATAAGCGATGTAATGCAGTGTGACTTCTACCGGATACTGATTATCTTTTAGTTGAATAATCGTTTCCGTTCCGCCCGCTACTGCCTTCTGCTCGGAGGATATATAGCGGAGAATCGTACTCGGGTTCCCGTCATTGTGCGTGATAGCTACAGCCGGTTCAAAATAATCTTCGGCGCCGGAGCCCGGATATACTTCCCATCCGCGGGTGGATACGCTACCGTCACTTCCTCCTTTTACGTAAGGAGAAAAGTTGTTGATGTCTTTCTCGTTCAGTAACTTATCGCCCAGATAAGCCTGATAGAGTCGTCCGTTAGGAGCTACTTGGAGAATTAAGTCTGTGTTGTCCGTTGCGATGCGGATAACGTTCTTTTCCTGGGCGTCCACTTGCGCCAGGGTAAACAATGCCATAAGTAATACGAAAAGTTTCTTCATGGTTTTTTAATAATTAATTAGGTATTAGTTAGTTTGTGGGCATAGAATGCCGCAAAGATAATTATAATTCGTCAGGAATGAACTAGAATTTAATGCTTGCGCTAAATTCTACGGTAAATGGGCGTAAATAATTTCCACTCATATAGTTGCCTGCATACTGGGCAGCTTCTTCTTTGGTAATCAGTTCCGAACCGTTGATGGTTCCGCTGGCCCCCTTCTGATTCAGGAAGTTGATGACTGTTGCCCCTAAAGAAAGATGCTTGTTTACATTCCAGTTGATCCCCCCGAAAGTTTCCCAGCGACCGTTGAAATAGAGGGCTTCCTGGAGATTGGCGTAAGTCTTGCCGAAATAGCGGAAACTAAGCCAAAGGCGTAAGTCCTTCGTGATATTATAGCTTGGGTCGAGTTCGACAAGAATCTGCGGAATCTCTTTTACAATCATCCCATTGGCGTTGACAGACATTTCCGAACCATCGTTGAATGTGACGCTTGCGTTATAGTTCTTGTAAACAGGTTTCTGATACGTGAACAGAGCGTGCAGGTGAAAACCTTTGAACGGGTCGATTTCGGCAGATGTGGTCCATCCCAGTGTTTTGATATTATAAATAAGCAATACGGTCTTTCCTTCTTCCGTTCCCGGTTTCGTCAGGTTTTGCTGGTCAATATTATTAGATTTAGAGATATAGGTAACCATAGAGGTGAGGTTGATCCACTTGTTCTTGTAGAACAAACCGCCACGGATTAACGGTATGGTGACACGTTTGTATTGCTCTTCCGTAGGACCTGTTCCGGCATATTCGTTGATACGTGGGAAGCGGGTGGCTACTGTTCCGTCGGCAGTCAGGCCGAATTGCCCGGTTACGTTGTAAGCGGCGCGGAGCGTGGCGGCATAGTTCAGTTTATCCTTTACCACTTTGGCGGGATGAATGCTGCGTTGTGTGGCAATGATATTTCCTGTTTCTTCCTCTTTGCTATAAGTGGTAAAGTCGCCGATGCGGAAACCCGGGAAACGGGAAGCGGATATTTGATCGGCACTCATCCGGTAATATTCCAGGCGTCCGCCATAATAGATATTGAATTGGGGAGTTACTTGCCAGTTGTCTGTAAAGTAAAGGGCGAGTTTATTTTCATATCCCTTTGTATATTCGGGACTAAGTTCGTTGTACCCGTATGTCTGTACGCGCTGACCGGTCAGGGTGGGGTCCAGGGAACTTGTAGTTGTGGAAGTCAGCAACTGTGGATAGTTCTGTACGGTGGCCATCCATTGCAGAGAAGAGGAATAATAATCAAGATGGTAATACCATTCGTTCACTCCCAGACGCAGATCATGGTTGCCAAAGGTCTTGTTTAGCTCGGAAGTGATTAGGAAGTTTTTCACTTTGCCTACGTGCAACCAGGTGCGGTGACCTTCTGCCAGTCCCTCATACGGATCACCGTTTGATAACGTAAAACCATCGTTGGCGGTTACTTCGCTGATGGTGCTGCCTCCGAAGTCGACATAGTTGGCACGTGGAGCATCCATATATTTCAGATTGAATTTCCATAGCAGATCGTTCCTGAAACGATAATCGGAGATCAATGCAATCTCATTGGCACGGTTTTCAGAACCATTGCCCAAGTTCCATGTTTTCATCTTTCCGTCTCTTACGTCCATGTATGGGAAAGAACCGTTCTGCGGAACATAAGAATTTGTTCCCAGTTTGAAACCGTCTATCTCTTTAACCGAGCCGTCGCCGACATAGATAAAAGGAGCTGCATTGGCATAGCTGGCCGGATTTTCACTGCGGGAGTGTTTGTAGAGCAAAGATATTTTGCCGCGTCCGTTGTTGAAGAGACGGGTCAGGTCGGCATGATAAATCTCTGTGCGGTCTGCATAGTTCGTAAATTCCAGGTCGAAACTTCCCGGGTCGAAGTTCTGGTAAATGCTTGCCGTGTAAAGCCATTGGTCATTGATGGCTCCTGAAACATTGAAGTCGAAGTTCTGCATACCGAAATGATTGGTGCGGTAGTTTAATATACCTTGGAAATCCTTTTGTCCCAGTTTGCTGAATGAGTTGACGGAGTAAGCAATATTACCGGTCGTGATGGCCGATTCGGAAGGAGATAAAAGTCCTACTTCTCCCAGGCTGCTGTCGCTACGCCAATGAGCGGCAAGTTTGTGAACGGTAGAGGAATATACGGCAGGAAGTCCATTCTCATAGACATTAACGTCCTCGCTGGGAAGTCCGATTTGAATTTCGCGGGGTTTGTTGGCGTCAGAAGCATTCAGCATCACATTGCGTTCGCCTTCTTCTGATTCTTTTTTAGTAGAGTTGGCAGGAATCGTATCCTGCTTCATTTCGGTTCGGTTCGTCTTTTTCTTGTTCACCTGAATGTTCGCTGCATTCCCGTTGGAAGGAATCAGTTGCAACAGGGTTGCTAGAGTAAGGCAACTAAAGGTTACTTTTTTCATCACTTGTATTCATTTAAAGATTTGGAAGTTCACATCGGTTGTGTCATTTTGACGAAGGCAAAGATAGGAGGAGGAGAAACAAGTGGCTATACTCTTTTTTGTCAAGATGTGCAAGAGATGTTTCAAGTGTGCGATAGCCCTTTGCAGTGCGACATTTATTGCCATCCGTGCAACAAATGTTTCATCCTTCCTATGCATTTAGCGTAAAAAAAACTATATTTGTCGCTATCTAATATCTGTGTATGAAAAGGAAATTGCTGCTTTTTCTCCTTTCTATTTGTTTTTTCCTTCCGGATTTTGCCGCGACGGGACAGTATAACTTTATCCGTGTAGATGGAGGAAGCGGTCTTTCGAACAGTCATGTCAAGTCCATTATTCAAGATAGTTACGGTTTTATCTGGCTGGGTACGCGCAACGGTCTTAATCGTTATGACGGCGTGTCGATGAAGCTTTATAACTGCTATGACGAAACTTTGCAGCATGGCAATCAGGTCATATCCGCTCTTTTTGAGGATAATCACCGTCAATTATGGGTAGGTACGGATGATGGTGTTTATATTCAGGAGCTTGCTACCGGGAAGTTTTCGTTCTTTGATGCCCGCACAGAGAGCGGAGAGCAAATCAGATACAACTGGATTGAAGATATTCTGGCAGATCATTCAGGAAATATCTGGGTGAATGCACCGAATCAGGGAGTTTTCCGCTATCAGGTGGAGACGGGTAAACTGTTCCGCTATATTCCCTGTCCCAGTAAGGATAAAAGCAAGGACTTTCCGCAGTCTATCTGTGTAGATAAAGAAGGTACGGTCTGGGTGGGTACGTATGGAGCGGGAATTTACCGTTACAGTCCGGAGCAGGATAAGTTTGTGCCCTATGCAACAGAAGCCCTTAAAGGGGATTTCATCTTTACTCTGTGCGATTATGGCGATGAACTGATTGTCGGAGTGCATGAAGAGGAACTGAAACGGTTCAATAAAAAGACTGGAGAAGTGAGTATATTCCCTGCGCCCAAAGTACATCGAAAAATTATCCGCTACGCTGTTTGCTTCGGAGACGAGCTGTGGGTGGGTACGCAGAATGGCGTTTATGTGATTAATGAGAAATACAACAGTGTGCAACATATTCCTGCCGATGCCGGAGGGAAGTATGGGCTTGGAGATGCTATCGTCGATAAGATTTATCGTGATCGTGAAGGGGGAACCTGGATCTGTACGCAATTTGGAGGAGCCAGCTATCTGCCTGTACGTACGCTCGATTTTTCGGTTTATCTTCCGGGAGCGCCCGGTACAGTCAGCGGACGACGCATCAGTGAATTGGCGGAAGGAAAAGACGGAGTGGTGTGGGTTAGTACACAGGATGGCGGTGTTTGCTACTGGAATCCGGGAACACAGACTTTCACTAAAATTCCCCAGTCGCCTGACCGTCAGAATGTATTAAGCCTGTTCGCTTCGGATGATTTGGTTGGCGCAGGTTACTTTAAAGGGGGCATCGACCTGATTGTTCCTCAAGATCAGGTTCAGACGTTCTATCCCGCACAACTTGGTATCAGTGAAGGTTCCGTGTTTGCCCTTTACCGCGATCGTGGGGGAGCAATCTGGTTGGGTGATGGCTGGAACATCTTCCGTTCGGCCGACAAAGGACAGACTTTTGAGAAAATGGAGCAATTCGGGTATGCTTATATGCGTGATATTCTCGAAGATAAATCCGGCAATATATGGGTGGCAACGATGGGTAGTGGAATATTCCGGTATCATCCGCAGACAGATCAGATGGTCAGCTATAAATGTATACCGGGGGACAGCACTTCTATCGGAACGAATGAAGTGACAGGTATTTCGGAGGATAGTAAAGGCTTTATCTGGTTTTCTACAGACCGGGGTGGATTGTTGCGTTTTAACCCCGAAACCGGAAGATTCAGGACATACACCAAAGCGGACGGGCTTCCGGACAACGTAACATATAAAGTCGTGGAAGACTGGCAACATCGTATCTGGTTCGGAACAGACCGTGGACTGGTTTGTCTTTATCCGGAAACAGACAGCCTGCAAGTTTTCAACCGAAATGACGGGTTACCTGATAACCAGTTTAACTATAAATCGGCCTTGGCTGCCTCTGATGGTACTATTTGGATGGGAACTATCAATGGGCTGGTCTCTTTTAATCCGCAAATTGTCCATCCGAATACTTTTGTGCCTCCAGTCTATATCACCGAAATGTACGTGCAGGGACGTGAAACTCCTTTCACGGCAGATGGTGTGCAACTGCCTTACCGTTCTAACGTCAGCTTTGATTTTGTAGCTTTAAGTTATACCTCACCGGGTGCAAATCGCTATGCCTACAAAATGGAAGGGATAGATAATGACTGGAATTATACATCTGATGTGCATACAGCGTCTTATGCCCAGCTCCCGCCGGGAGACTACCTGTTCCGTGTGCGGGGCAGTAATAATAATGGTGTCTGGAATCAGGAAGAAGCTACTTTATCAGTGCGTATTCTTCCACCTTGGTGGCGTACAGTGTGGGCTTACCTTATCTATATCATTGTAGTGTCCGGCAGCTTTGTCTTGACTCTTCGCGCCTATCGCCGCCGGGAAGTACAAAAGATCCGTGAGCAGCAATTATTGGCAGAACTGGCGCGTGAGCGTGAATCCCATCGTACGCATGAGATGTTTATTAATCAGATCACTTACGGAGCTTGTACTCCGCAAGGGGGTGCGATGTCACGGGCTGATGAACAACTGATGTCCCAACTGATAGCCAAAGTGCGTGAGAATCTTTCCGACGCCAATTATAATGTAGAAGCATTGGCTGCAGCCATGAATATGTCCCGCTCCAGCCTGCATCGTAAGATTAAGGCGCTGACCGATCTTTCTTCACTCGACTTTATCCGTATCATCCGATTAAAACGTGCGGCAGAACTATTGCAGGAGGGAGAATTGCGCATCAACGAAATCTCTGACAGAGTAGGTTTCCAGTCGCCTTCTTACTTCGCAAAGATATTTCAGAAGCAATTCGGAGTTACTCCTACAGAGTTTGCCCAACAAAATAAGCAGAGAATGGCAGAGGGTTAGTAACTATGGGCTATTATTCGTTATTTTATCATGGGGTGGTGAACAGGTTTTAGCTCCTTTCGGTACTGGAATGAACTAATCTTAGTTCTTCTAAGATTTAATTGGTAATATGCGATGATTTA
>OLFU01001935.1_pt1 | contig 18055 bp, 17 predicted proteins | sample 1605161 | NCBI WGS metagenome assembly OLFU01 (sample SAMEA3888914, study PRJEB22519) | human gut metagenome | biome: human gut; feature: human-associated habitat; material: faeces | place: Denmark | collected 2011
GGTGACCTCCCGCCGCATCCGCTCGGCTTCCGCCTGCTCCGTCACATCAAAGGCCAGCAAAACCGTACCCAGCACCTTGCCGTTGGATTCGATACGGCTGAAATCAAGCTGGTATTCCCGGCCCCGCCGCTCTGCCCGCAGCTGACTGTGCCCGGTCTCGGCGGCGTCATGGATGGCGGCGGTCAGGTCCGGGTGTCGATCCACTGTCAGGAAATCCTGTCCTACGCAGGTACCGTCCGCATGAAACAGTGCTTGGGCCGCCGGATTGATGCTGAGGATGCGCCCGCTGTGGTCCAGCAGCACCAGACCTTCCCGCATACTGCCGGTGATCTGTTCAAATTCGTCCTGCCGCTGCCGGAGGTCTCTGGTCCGATGGCGGATCTCCTGCTGCTGGGCGTAGACCCGCCCCAACAGCGGAGACAGCTCCTCATAGGCGTTGTTGTCCAGCGGGTGCTCCAGATCCAGCCGGTTCAGCGGCTCCACCACCCGTCGGGCCGCCCGGCTCGCCAAGAGTGCGGAAAGTCCCACCGCCAACAGTGCCACCACGATGACGGCGTGGAGCATCCCAAGAACCAGCATCCATACCGTTTTCTGACTGCCGGAAATGCGGAGCACAGAGCCGTCCGTCAGGCGCACCGCCTGATAGAGCATCTTTTCCGTCAGCGTCTCGGAATAGCGGGCGCTGCTGCCGCTGCCGCCGGTGAGCGCCTCCCGGATCTCCTCCCGCTGGCCATGATTTTCCATGGGCTGCGTATCCGTTCGGGTGTCATACAGCACCGTGCCGTCCGATGCCACCCAGGTCAGCCGCTCCGCCGTGTCCCGGACGCGGGCCAGATAGTCCGCGCCGTCCGCTTCCACCGCCGCCGCAGCCAGTGTCAGTTCTGTCTGAAGCTGCTGTTCCCGCACCGTGCCGAAATAGGTGTAAAGGCAGCCGGTGATCACCAGCAGCGATGCCAGCAGCACCGTCAGTGACGCCGCCAGAGTCGAACGAAAGATCTTCCCGGTCATAGGCCGGTCTCCATACGGTAGCCCACGTTCCGAACGGTCTCGATCAGCTTGCCGTAGGCCCCTAACTTCTGCCGCAGGGTGCGGATGTGCATATCCAGTGTGCGGCTGTCATCCATGTACTCCATATTCCACACCTGTGTGAATAGCTGTTCTCTGGTGAATGCCATTCCCGGATGGGACAGAAACAGCCGCAAAAGCTCAAACTCCTTATAAGTGAGCTGGAGCCGCTGGCCGTCCGCCGTCACGGTGCGGCAGTCCAGGTCCATAGAAAGGCCCCCGGCAGAGAGCACATGGCCCGTGTCAGCGGGATGACACCGCCGCAGCACCGCCTTCACCCGGGACACCATCTCCATGACGCCGAAGGGCTTCACCAGATAGTCGTCGGCCCCTAAGTCCAGACTTTGAATTTTGTCATATTCCGCGCCCTTGGCCGTGGCCATGATGACGGGGATGTCCCGCAAGGCCGGTGCGGCCTTCATCTTTTTCAGCAGAGACACACCGTCCTCCCCCGGCAGCATCACATCCAGCAGGACCAGCTCCGGCGTTTCCGTCTGCAGCGCCTCCCAGAAGGATGCTCCATCGTCAAAGCCTCTGGCCTCAAAGCCGGTGGATGTCAGGGCGTACAGCTCAATATCCCGGATACTGGCGTCGTCCTCCACGCACCAGATCATAGCAATCTCCTTATGTCAGTGTGATTTCGTCCTTGTGGGTCCCGGTCACGGAGTAAATGACCCACTCGGCAATGTTCGTGGCGTGATCGCCGATGCGCTCGTAGTACTTGGCGATCATCAGCAGGTCCAGGGCGTATTCGCCGTCTGCCGGGTCCGCCGCGATCTTTCCGATCAGGCTCTGCTTGACCCGGGCAAACTGCTCGTCCACAACGTCATCCGCCGCGATGACCTTTTTCGCCAACATTATATCACATTTCACATAGGCGTCCACACTTTCCGTCACCATTTGTATGACAGCTTTCGCCATTTCCTTCAAAAGGGCGTCATTTTCCGCCTGCCGCCCGTCTAAAAAGGCCACGATCTCCGCGATGTCCTCCGCCTGATCGCCGATGCGTTCCATGTCGGTGATCATCTTCAATGCGGCGGAGATCTGCCGCAGATCCCGGGCCACCGGCTGCTGCCGCAAAAGCAGCTTCAGGCAGAGGTTTTCGATCTCCCGCTCCTTGTGGTCGATCTCGCTGTCCAGAGGGGCTACCTTGGAGGCCAGCGCCGTGTCCCCCTCCGTCAGCGCCTGAGAGGACAGGGCGATGACCTCCTCGCACAGCGCCCCCATCTCGATCATCTCGTGGTTGAGCTGCAAAAGCTGTTCATCGAATTTGTTGCGCATCTTACCCAAACCTCCCGGTGATGTAATCCTCCGTCCGTTTGTCGGCGGGGGTGGAAAACAGCTGCTCTGTCTTGCCGAACTCCACCAGCTCGCCCAGCAGGAAAAAGGCGGTGTTGTCGGAAATACGGGCGGCCTGCTGCATATTGTGGGTCACCATGACCACGGTGTACCGGCTTTTCAGCTCCGCCGCCAGATCCTCAATTTTAGAGGTGGAAATGGGGTCCAGAGCGCTGGTGGACTCGTCCATCAGCAGCACCTCCGGCTCCACCGCCAAAGCCCGGGCGATGCACAGCCGCTGCTGCTGACCGCCGGAAAGCCCCAAGGCGCTTTTCTTCAGCCGGTCCTTTACCTCGACCCAGATGGCGGCGGAACGCAGAGAGTTCTCCACTATCTCGTCCAGCTTCACCCGGTTTCGGATGCCGTGGGTCCGGGGGCCATAGGCCACGTTATCGTAAATGCTCATAGGGAATGGGTTGGCCTTCTGAAACACCATGCCGATCTGCCTGCGGAGCCATGTGGGGTCCACAGAGCTGCCGTAGAGATCCTGTCCGTGGAAGTCCACCTCGCCGCTGAGCTTCACACCCGGGATCAGGTCGTTCATCCGGTTCAGCGTCCGCAGAAAGGTAGATTTGCCGCAGCCGGAGGGTCCGATGAAGGCGGTGATCTCGTGTTCGGGAATGGCGATGGATACATCGTGGAGGGCATGGTTGGGGCCATACCAGAGATTCAGTTTTTTTGCTTCCAAAATCGGTTCCATAGGGACTCCTCAATTCTTTTTCAGCTTCCGCCCCAGAAACACGGCGGAAAGGTTGATGAGCAGGGTCAACAGCATCAGAATGGTGGCGATGGAGAAGGCCACCGCCGTCTCGCCCCGTTCGTTGGCGTAGACATACAAAGCCACCGTCAGCGTGGCGGAGGAGGAATGCAGGGCCGTGAAAAAATCGTTGAGCACCAGACCGAACCCGGCGGTGTACAGCAGTGCCGCACTTTCCCCCACGATGCGGCCAACGGCCAAAATGCAGCCGGTGACGATGCCGTCGATGGCGTTGGGCAGCACCACGGTACGGACCATGCGCCACTTTCCGGCCCCTAAGCCCAATGCTCCCTCCCGGTAGGACTGGGGCACGGTTTTCAGGCTCTCCTGAGTGGTGCGAAGAATGGTAGGCAGAATCATCACCACCAGAGTCAGTCCGCCCGCCAGCACACCTGCCTGCAAATTCATTTTCTGCACGAAAAACAGCATACCGACAAGGCCGAAGATAATGGATGGGATTCCCGTCAGGGTCTCGGCAGCGAACTCAATGAGGCTCACCAGCCGCCGGTTTTCCGCGTACTCCGTCAGATAGATAGCGGCCCCCACGCCCAAGGGCAAAACGATGACCATGGCCGCCAAAATGATATACAGAGTGTTGAGAATGTTTGGTAAAATACCAATCGTATTCTTAATATAGCTGGTCTGGCCGGACAGCAGCTCCCAAGTCAGCCCCGGGATCCCCCGGCAGAAAATGTAGCCGATCAAAAATACCAGCAGCGCGCAGGTCAGTCCGGCGCATAGCCACACCAGCGCACGCATCCCCCGGTTGTAGACCCGGCGGCGAAGGGATAAGGTTTGTCCGTTCATGTCAGCCCTCCTTCCGGTTCTTGACGCACACGTTCAGGAACACATTGATGAGCATGATAAAGAGGAACAGCACCAGACCGATGGAGTAAAGCGCCTGTTGATACAGGCTTCCTACACTGGCGTAGGCCATGCCGGAGATAATGCCGGTGGTGAGAAAGCGCACCGGCGTAAACAGCCCCGGCATATTGGACACGTTGCCCGCCACCAGAATGATGGCCATCGCCTCACCGATGGCCCGGCCCACGCCCAGCACCACCGCCGCCGCGATGCCGCTGCGGGCGGCGTGGACGCTGACCCGGAAATAGGTCTCCATCTCCGCCGCGCCTAAGGCGAGACTGGCCTCCTCGTACTCCTTTGGAACGGCCCGGAGCGCCGTTTCCGACACGTTGATGATGGATGGCAGGATCATAATGGCCAGCACGATCATAGCGGCCAGCAGGCAGGCGCCGGAGCTGAGGTGGAACAGGTTCCGGATGGCCGGCACCAGCACGATCATGCCCACCAGACCGTACACCACCGACGGGATGCCCGCTAACAGCTGTACCGCCGTGCGGATCACCGCCGCCAGCTTCGGCGGGGCCACCTTCGCCAGAAATACGGCGGTCAGCAGCCCTACGGGAACGCCGATGACGATGGCCCCGGCAGTGCCGTAAACAGAGGTCAGGATAAAGGGCAGAATTCCGTACTGTGCGCCGGTGGTGGTGTTGGTGGGGTCCCAGACCTTGCCCAACAGGAATTGAAACAGGCCGATCTGCCGAATGGCGGGCAGGCCGGAGAGAATGAGATAGATGCTGATGAGCAACACAAAGGCCACCGCCACGATGCCGCACAGCAAAAAAATCAAATGGATGATCTGTTCCACGGTTTTGCGGGCGCGGTAGCTGCTCCGCTCCGGTGTATGCGGGGGATTTGTAATGCTTTCCACCGCGTTGACGGCGGTCAGAATTGCGTCAGAGTCCATGTCTGGCTCCTTTCTCGGTTTTACAGGAAGCGCCTCCACCTACGGTGATAGATGGAGGCGGGCTTGTCATGCTGTGGGAAGAAGGGGTGTGTGCGGGGAACCCAGGAAGGGTTCCCTGCACTTTTTTAATCGCTCGGATTTCAGCCTTTGCTGAAATCCATGCCTGTCGCTGAATTTATTTCGCGACAGGCACCGCACCGGCAGCCTTGATCAGCTGGCTGGCAGTGGAAGAGGTAGCGTAGTCGAAGAATGCCTGGGCTGCGGGAGACAGGGTCTCGCCGGTCTTGGTCACCAGCACGAAGGGCCGCTGAATGGCGTAGCTGCCGTTCAGAACAGTTTCCTCCGTGCAGGCCACGCCGCCTACGGTGACGGCCTTGACGGTGTTCTTACCCTCCACAGCGGAGAGGGATGCGTAACCGATGGCGTTGGGGTTGCCGGCAACCGCCTCGATGACGCCGCCGGTGGAGGTCAGCTCCTGATCCAGCTTGCAGGTGTCCTTGGTGCCGGTGATGGACTCGAAGCCGTCCCTGGTGCCGCTGCCCGCCTCACGGCCGATGCAGGAGATGGTACCGGCATCGCCGCCCACCTCGCTCCAGTCGGTGATCTCACCGGTGAAGATCTTGGCGATCTGCTCCACGGTCAGGTCCTCCACCTTGCTGTCAGCATTGACGATGACGGCGATGCCGTCCAGCGCCACGATGGTCTCGGTCAGACCGCCGGCCTTCTCCTCGTCCTTCAGGGCGCGGGAGGCAAGGCCGATGTCGGCGCTGCCGTTACTGGCAGCCTCAATGCCTGCGCCGGAGCCGGTGGGATCATAGGTGACGGTGACGCCGCTGTTGTCGGCCATGAACTGCTCACTCAGAGCGCCGATGACCTTTTCCATAGAGGTAGAGCCGTTGGTGGACACGCTGCCGGAGAGGGCGGCGGGAGCCTCCGTCTGCGCGCTGCTGTCCGTGTTGGTATCGGCGGGCGTTTCCGTCTTGGAGCCGCAGCCGGTGAGGGCCGCCAGGCTCAAGGCCAGGGTCAAAATCAATGCAAGTGTCTTTTTCATGTTTGTCTTCCTCTTTTATTTGTATTTGATATTTGGGTTTTCCCCTTTTCACATTGTCAGTGTACCGGCTGTATGTAAAGGACAAAAGACAAACCATGTAAAATCCATGTCAAATCATTCCGCAAATCACTTCTCTGCCGAAAAAAAGCAGAGAAAAAGCGTCTTTCCGCAGTGCGGAAAGACGCTTTTTGAAGCACAAACAGTCGATTCGGTTATCGCTGACCCTTGTCGTAGGGAATACCCTCCGCCTTGGGCGCGCGGGAATTCTTGGAGGTAAAGGCCAGCACGATCAGGGAGATGATGTAGGGCAGCATATTGTAAACGGAACTGGGAAGGTTCATGACCTTCAGGAAGGCAAAGCCGGTGTAGACGTTGCCCAAGGCCCGGAAGAAGCCGAACAGCAGCGCTGCCAGCGCGATGCGCTGGGGCTTCCACTGGCCGAAGATCATCACCGCCAGAGACAGGAAGCCGAAGCCAGCCACGCCGTACTCAAACCGCCACTCGGACACACCGGCGGTGATGAACACGATGCCGCCCAAGCCGCCCAAGAAACCGGAGATCAGCACACCGGCCCAGCGCATTTTATAGACGTTGATACCCACGCTGTCCGCCGCCTGAGGATGCTCGCCGCAGGCCATGAGCCGCAGACCGAACCGTGTCTTGTACAGCAGCACATAGGAGGCTACCAGCAAAAGCGCCGTAATGAGCATGAACCAGCTGAACTCAAAGGAGCCGATGCTCACGGTAAATGCCTTTTTGGCACCGGCGTACTGAATGATGGAGGACACGTCATCGGGATTGGCCGCAGTGTTGATGGCCTTGACAATGACGGTGGCCCCAGCGGTGCCCAGCAGGTTCAAAGCTGTGCCTACCAACGTCTGATCTGCCTTGAAGTTGATACAGGCCACAGCCAGCAGGCAGGAATACACCATGCCCACCGCGGCGGAAACCAGCACCACTGCCAGGATCGTCGCAAAATGAGAGCTGTTCTCTCCCAGATAGCGCATCGTCAGGGCACCGCCCAGAGCGCCCATGATCATGATGCCCTCCAGACCCAGATTGATCACGCCGGAGTGCTCGGAGAAGCAGCCGCCCAGAGCCACCAAGATCAGCACGGAGGCAAAGATCAGGGTATATTGCAGTAGCAAACTCATGCCTGATCGCCTCCTTTCCCGTTGGCCGCATCTTGTTCCGCGGCAGCCTTGGCCTTCAGAGCCGCCTTTTCCTCCCGTTTGGCAATGGAGCTGTTCATCACATGCTTCATGAACAGCACAAAGCCGCAGAGATAAATGATGATGGAAGAGATCAGATCGGAGATCTGCGCGCAGTACAGGGACTTATCCACATACGCGCCGCCAGCGGTGATGTGCTGGATGAAGAAGGACGCCAGCACCGTCCCCAGAGGATTCAGTCCCCCTAAGAAGGCGGCGGCAATGCCGTTGAAGCCCATGGCGGGAACGGAGGAGGTAGAGCACTGCCACTGCTCGTAGCCGGTGAGGTACAGCAGCGCCGCACCCATGCCGGCCAGCGCACCAGAGATCACCAGGCTCAGGATCACGTTCCGCTTTTCCGCCATGCCGCAGTATTTGGCGGCGTTGCGGTTGAAGCCGGTAGCCTTCAGCTCATAGCCGAATCTGGTCTTATCCAGTACGATCCAGATCAGAATCGCCATCACAATGGACAGGGGGATGGCCAGACCCACATACTGATTCTTGTTGAACAGCGCCCCCAAACCCAGAGAGGGCAGCACAGCAGAGGGGTTGTTGTTGGCCAGCACGATGGTGTAGGGGCTGGCGGCCTCTTTCACCGTGGTCAGCAGCATATTGGTCAGGTAGAGGACGATCCAGTTCAGCATGATGCCGGAGATGACCTCGTTGACGTTGCAATAGGACTTCAGCACACCGGAGATGGCCCCCAGCACCGCGCCGCCGGCCATAGCCACCAGCAGGCAGGGCAGCCAGCTCCAGCCCAAACCCAGCGCCGCGTACAGGCTCAGTGCCACGCCGAAGCAGTACTGGCCCGCAGCGCCGATGTTGAACAGGCCCACCTTATAGGCAAACAGGATGGACAGCGAACACATCAGCAGCGGTGCGGTCTTGACCAGCGTGTTGCCCAGATATTTCAACTGGGAGGATGTCTTTTTATAGGTCAGGAAGTTTTTGACCACAGTAAGGATCGCCTCGCTGGCGCCAGCGGGATTGATGACCAGCAGCACGAGATAGCCGAGGAACAGACCCAGCACAATGCACAAAAGAGAGGCCAGCAGCGATTGGAAGCCGTTGCTCTTGAAAATATTCTTTTTCATGCCTTCACCTCGTCTCTCTTGGCGCCGGCCATGTAGAGGCCCAGCTCCTCCTGGGTGGTGGTTTTCGGGTCCAGCTCGCCCACGATCTCACCCTCGTACATCACAAGGATGCGGTCGGGTACGTCCATGACCTCGTCCAGTTCCAGACTCACCAGCAGCACCGCCTTGCCCTCGTCCCGCTGGGCGACCAACTGACGGTGGATGTACTCAATGGCGCCAACGTCCAGACCGCGGGTGGGCTGGACTGCCACCAGCAGCTCCGGATCCTTGTCGATCTCCCGGGCCACGATGGCCTTCTGCTGGTTGCCGCCAGACATGGAGCGGGCAATGGTAACAGGGCCCTGACCGGAGCGCACGTCATACTGCTCGATCAGCCGCTCCGCGTAGCCGCGGATGTTCTTCCGCCGCAGGAAACCCGCCTTGTCGGTGAATTCCGGCTCAAAGTACCGCTGGAGTACCATGTTGTCCTCCAGAGAATAGTCCAGCACCAGACCGTGCTTATGCCGGTCCTCAGGGATGTGGCTCATGCCCATGGTGCTCCGCTTGCGGATGGAGGTGTGGGTGATATCCTGCCCGCAGAGGAAAAGCTCGCCGGACACCAGCGGTTCCAGACCGGTCAGGCCATAGACCAATTCCGTCTGGCCGTTGCCGTCGATACCCGCAATGCAGACGATCTCGCCCCGCCGTACCTGGAAGGACACATTCTTCACGGCGTTGTTCTTGTGGACCTTGGAGGCCATGGTCATATTCCTGACCTCCAGCACCACGTCTCCCGGCTCCGCAGGCTTCTTTTCCACATGGAAATTGACGTTGCGGCCCACCATCATGGCGGACAGCTCCGCCGGGGTGGTGTCTTTCGTATTGACGGTGCCGATGTACTTGCCCTTGCGGAGCACGGTGCAGCGGTCCGCCACCGCCATGATCTCCGCCAGCTTGTGAGAGATAAAGAGGATGGACTTCCCCTCCGCCGCCAGATTCTTCATGATCTGCATCAGCTCGTCGATCTCCTGGGGCGTCAGCACGGCGGTGGGCTCGTCGAAGATCAGGATCTCATTGTCCCGGTACAGCATTTTCAGGATCTCGGTGCGCTGCTGCATACCCACGGTGATGTCCTCGATCAAAGCGTCCGGGTCCACATGGAGACCGTACTTCTCGCTGAGGGCCAGCACCTTTTCCCGGGCCTCCTTTTTCTGGAGAAAGCCATGCTTCGTAGGCTCCACGCCCATGATGATGTTGTCCAGCACCGTAAAGCAGTCCACCAGCTTGAAGTGCTGGTGCACCATGCCGATCCCCAAGTCATTAGCGTCATTGGGGTCCTTGATAGAGACCTCCTTGCCGTCCTTCTTGATCGTTCCCTCCTCCGGCTGATACAGGCCGAACAGCACGCTCATCAGCGTGGACTTGCCCGCGCCGTTTTCGCCCAGCAGGGCATGGATCTCACCCTTTTTCAATTGAAGGGTAATGTCATCATTGGCGATGATGCCTGGGAACCGCTTCGTAATGTGGAGCATTTCGATGGCGTAATTCGTTTCCAAGTCAAACCGCCCTCCTTCCGTTTTAATGGCCCGCCGTGTGGATCTCGCGGGGACGGAAACCATGTTCATTTACCGGCAGCGGCATATTGCCCTCACATCCAGTATTATATTCAGTATACTATAACTCCGCTCAAAAAGAAAGGCAAATCGACGGCCGGAATCATTTTTTTGAAGAGTGGTCTCCTCAGGGCGCTTCCATCGGGAGACTCGTCCGCTTTCCGCAAACTGTTCCCGAAAAGACTGCCAGCCGCTTCAACATCCGAAATGCCCCATTCCACCAGGGTGCCAATGGTTTTCCGTACCTCCTTCTTTTGGCGGATAAAAAAGGAACGTCCTTTCGGACGTTCCTTTTCGCGTATGGATTTGCGTTCTGCGCTTAGCCCTTGATAGCGCCCTGGTCCTCCACAGCGATCACGGTGGCGAAGTCAGAGGGGGCCTTGCTCACATCGTTGGAAACGGTGATCTTGCCGTCGAACATATCCTTCACCATGGCCTTGTAGTCATCCTGGGTAAAGCTGTCAGACCACTGAGTACCCTCACCCATGGGGATCTGGACATAGTTCAGCTCGGGATCATCGCCGGACACCAGACCCAGAGTAGCGATCTTGCCCTTGTAAGCATCCCAGTTGCCGTTGACGATAACGTCAGTCAGGGTGTCATAGGTGGTGGGATACAGACCCTTCATAGCGGAGGTGACGGTCATGCCTTCCACGCCGGCGTAGCCAGCGATGACGCCAGCCTGGTCAACGTCCACGCCGATGACCTTGGCGTTAGCCTTCTTGGCAGCGTCCACAGCGGAGGTGTAGATACCGCCGCCGCAGGCGAAGACGACCTCAGTGCCGCCGGCATACCAGGTATCCATCACAGCGGTGATGTCAGCGTCGCCGAAGAACTGGCCGCCATAGACATAGTTTACGGTCACATCGGTCAGGCCCAGATCGGCGGCAGCGGCGTCAACGCCCTGCACGAAGCCGTAGCCATAACGGACAACAGCGGGAACAGCCATGCCGCCCAGGAAGCCCAGGTTCTTGTAGCCCAGCTTCACAGCAGCGTAACCGGCCATGTAGCCGCACAGCTCTTCCTGGTACACAGCGCAGTACACGTTGCTCATATCAACGTACTTGTTCAGATCCCAGTTGCTGGGGTTGAAGTCATAGGACTCACCAGCATTGGCAACAGCGGTCTCCAGCAGATCGCCGGCAGCCACGTCCAGAGCGATGAACTTCACATCAGGGAACTCGGGGGCAGCCTCAACGATGGCGCCGCCGAAAGCATAGCCGGGCATCACGATGACATTGTAGCCCTCGTCAGCGGCCTTCTCGATCATAGCCACACGGTCAGCGGTGTTGTCGCCGGCGGGCTTGAAGTAGCTGAACTCCACGCCGTTGTCCTCAGCGAATGCCTTGCAGGCCTCATAGGTGGTCTGGTTGAAGGACTGGTCGGTGATGTCACCGTAGTCGGTGATCATGGCGACCTTATAGGCGCCCTCGTTCTCAGCAGGCTGCTCGGTCTGGTCAGGTGCATCGGTCTTGGTATCGTCGGTCTTCTTATCGCCGCAGGCTACCAGGGACAGAGACATGACCAATGCCAGAGTCAAAGCAAGAAACTTCTTCATTGGAATCTACCTCTTTCATGTTTTCTCCTTTTAACGTCCGCTCCCGCTCTGAAACGCACCGTGCCGTGTTCCCCGGAGGGATCACAGCCTATGTATGGCTTCGGAAGCCGGGTGCAAGCTCTTTAAAAGGGTCGACCTCAAGGGTCTATGTTATTATAACAATTTCACCCGGGCAATGCAATAAGAAACCCGAATTGTTTTCAATTTTGCCATATCTTTCACGCATAAAAGAACACCCCGCCCGGGATCGGGCGGGGTGTTCCCTTCAGGAAGCGTTAACAGTCTATCGGTCTCAGTCCGCCATCTTCACGGCGACTTCCAGCGCAATCTTCATCATGTTGGTGAACGTGTTCTGCCGGTCCGCCGGGGACAGCTCCTCCCCCGTCACCAGATTGTCGGAGATGGAGCAGATGGCCAGCGCCCGCTTGCCGGTGTAGGCAGCGTTGCAGTACAGGGCCGCAGCCTCCATCTCCACCGCCATGACGCCCATCTTCTGGAAGCGCATGTTCCGTCCGGCGGCATCGTAGAAGGTGTCGGAGGAATAGAGGTTGCCCACAGGCATCTTCACCCCCAGCTCCTTGGCGCTTTCCACTGCCGCCATCAGCAAGTCAAAGTCCGCAATGGGGGCAAAGGTGCCGCCCAGCTCATACTGCTCCAGATAAGCGGAGTTGGCGCAGGCGCCCTGACCGGCCACCACGCTGCCCAGCTCCAGATCTGCCCGCAGGGCTCCGGCGCTGCCCACCCGGATGATATTCTCCACATCATACTGGGTATACAGCTCGTAAGAATAAATACCGATGGAGGGCATACCCATACCGGAGGCCATCACGCTCACCGGCACGCCCTTATACAGGCCGGTATAGCCCTGAACGCCCCGGACGTTGTTTACCAGCTTCAAATCCGTCAGGAAGGTCTCCGCGATGAACTTGGAGCGCAGGGGGTCTCCGGGCATCAGTACGGTTTTGGCGAAATCGCCCTTCTTGGCTTCATTATGCGGCGTTCCCATGATGACCTCCTTATTTTTCCATGGCCTTTACGGCCTTGACGATGCGGCTGGTGCCCAGGCGGGAAGCGCCCAGGTTGATGAAGTCCTCCGCGTCCTGCAAATTGGCAATGCCGCCGGCAGCCTTGATCTTCACATTGGGGCCCACGTGCTTGGCGAACAGGGCCACGTCCTCACGGGTGGCGCCGCCCCCGCCGAAGCCGGTGGAGGTCTTGATGTAGTCCGCGCCGGAGGCAGTAACGATCTCGCACAGCTTGATCTTCTCCTCGTCGGTGAGGAAGCAGCACTCGATGATGACCTTCAGCAGCTTGCCGTGGCAGGCCTCCTTTATGGCCTTGATTTCCGAGAGCAAGTCCTCCCACTTCCGGTCCTTCACCCAGCCGAGGTTGATGACCATATCCACCTCCTCCGCGCCGTTATTCACGGCGTCGGTGGCCATGAAGCACTTGGCTGCGGTGGTGTCATAGCCGTTGGGGAAGCCGATGACGGTGCAGATAGGCAGCTTGCCCGCCACATACTCCGCCGCCTGCTTCACATAGCTGGCGGGGATGCACACACTGGCGCAGCCGTATTTCATGCCGTCGTCGCAGATGGCCTTGATCTCGTCCCAGGTGGCCGTCTGGGCCAGAAGCGTGTGATCGCACTTGCTCAAAATGTCTTTCAGTTCCATTTCAAGTCACTCCTTTATCATAAAAGTTAAGCTTATTTCCTCGATATGTTTATCATACCAGTTTTTTTGATCGCTGTCTACTGTCCATCTCCACCTCTTTTGCCTAACGCTCCGGCGTCTTGCAATCCGGTCCATTCGGTGCTACAATGTAGGCCACCAAATCCAAAAGGAGCCTTTTTCATGAAAAAACGACTGTTATCCGCGCTGTGCGCGGTGATGCTTCTCATCTGCGCCGTCCCCATGGCCAGCGCCCAGACCGGGGATGCTGCCCGCCGGGCCGATGCCCTGACGGTGCTGCATCTGCTCTCCGAAGATCCCAGTCGGGATCTGACGAAGCCCGCCACCCGGGCTCAGGCCGCCGTGCTGCTGGTCCGTCTGGCCGGCGGCGAGAAAAAACCGGACACTGACGGCTGGTTTGCCGGTTTCCGGGATGTGCCGGACTGGGCCCGCACCGCTGTGAACTACGCCAACCGCCGGGGCTGGATCTCCGGCGTCAGCAACGTACAGTTTGATCCCAACGGTCACCTGAACGCCGACGCCTGGTGTGCTATGCTGCTGCGGATGCTGGGCTACAGCGACAAGACCGGGGACTTTGATATCTCCGACGCCGCAGCCTTCGCCTGGCGGATCGGACTCACCGGCCGCCAGCTAATTGGCATCCTCTCCATGGGCGATCTGGCGGAATCCATTTATGACGCTCTGGATTTCTGTTATAAGGGAACGGAGGCCACGGTGCTCTCCCGCCTGATGGACCTCAGCGTCTGCACCGCCTCTGCCGCCAACGCTCTGGGGCTGCTGAACAAGGACTATACCGCCCGCCAGCTGGCGGACCGCTACCTCTCCGCCGCCTTCCAGCTCAGCCTGTATGAGACGGAGGAACAGGTCCACGATGAGGTCTCCTCCGCCGACGCCAGCGGCTTCTTCATCAGCGCCGACGGTCTGGCCGTCACCAACTATCACTCCATCGAGGATTCCATCAAGGCCACCGCCACCCTGCTCAACGGGGAAACCTATGAGGTGGAGCGGGTCCTCTACTACGATACCGGTATCGACATCGCCGTGATCAAGGTCTCCCGGACCAATCAGTCCCGCCGCACCACCTCCGCCTTCAACCATCTGGATCTGGTGGGCACGGCGGACATCCGCCCCGGCGATCCGGTGTACGCCATCGGCAACCCTCTGGGTCTGGGGCTGGCCATCAGCTCCGGCATCATTGGCTCCACCGCCCATGAGCTGGACCGTTATGCCCTGCCCTGCATTGTCAACTCCGCCGACATTTCCCGGGGCAGCAGCGGCGGCGCGCTGATGAACGCCCACGGTCAGGTCATCGGCGTCACCTCCGGTGCTTATACCTATGGCAACAATATGTATCTGGCTGTCCCTGTGGACCCGGTGATGGCCGCCGACCTGACGGTTTCCGGCTGGACCTTGAAGGAGGTCAAGGCCATCGAAGCCGCCAAGGACAAGGACTGAGCTTTCCCGCTTGTAAAGGAGTGATCCCATGAAACGCATCCTGACCCTGTTGATGGCCGTTTCCCTGCTGCTGTGTCTGGCAGCCTGCGGCCAACCAGCAGATCACGCCCCGGAGCAGACGCCCCAGCAGACGGAGTCCTCCGATCCTCCCGCCCAGACCGACCCCCCCGCCTTGGAAGGCGAGGCCCTCTCCGTCCTTCCCGCAGAGGATGCCGGTCTGACGGAGGGCGGCTATGACGCTTACCGGGAGGCGGACCCCATGGCGGAGATCGTACTCCTGCCCACCCGTTCCGTCACGGACTTCCACTATTTCATCGTGGGTTTCCGGGAGGACGGCAAACAGCTCACGCTCACCCGCGAGGATGACCTCTACACGGCGGATGCCCTTTCCCCGGACCGTCCCCTCCTGCTGGCCATTCCCTTTGTGGAAACGATCCCCATCCGGGGCATCTCCTATGTGGACGCGGACGGCGCCCTCCGCCAGTACGCCATTGTGGAAAGTGGAAAGGACGGCACCATCTTCCTGATGGAAGAAGTCTTTGACTCCGCAGCCTAAACAGACAAGAACCGTATAAAAGGTCCCCGGAGCGCTGCTCCGGGGACCTGAGGCTGTCGATAAAGTGATAAATTTTCCGCGACGGTAAGGAAGGATGTGCGCGGGAAACCCAAGAAGGGTGTCCCGCGCCATTAAAATCCTAAGTTTTCAGAACTTTTATGAAGTTCTGAAAACTTGCTCAGCGGGGAGAAAAGACTTTTTCGACACGCTGAGGTCCCCGGAGCGCTGCTCCGGGGATCTTTTTATAGATGATCTTTTCGCTCCTTTTTCGGCTCCGGGCAGAGGAAATACCGGGTCATAATGATACCCAAAATGACAAGGATCACCTGGAAAACATCCACAGGCCAAATAGCTCCGTTGCCGCCTCCCCCGCCGCCGGAGCCGCCCTCCGAATTCCGGTACAGCTTTATCAGCTCCCCTGTATCCAACTGGCTGCCTTCCGCATCATAGTAAGCCACGGACATGCTGCCGAAAAAGCCAGCCTTGACCTGCTCCTCCGTCACCGGGATCACCTGAAGGATACTCTTGGCCGCCGTTCCCTCATACACCGGCGCCAGTGTGCTGATGTCCGGCAGGATCTCCTCCTCGCCGTCATAAGCAGGCGGACGGTACCCGGGAAATACCCGGAAGCTGGCAGCCTCCTTCGGCCAGTTTGCGGTGTAGATCTCCAGGTACTGCTGCCTGCCGATCTCCGTAAGGCTGGTGATGATCAGGGGATAGACCTCGTTGTGGCTTTGCCGGAACCGGTATCCGCCAAGCAGTCCCCGCTGGAATTCGTAAAGGCCCTGCCGGTTGAATGTTCCGTTTTGCTCGATTTGATACAGGATGAACATCCGGTCCTTTACTGTTGTGGTTTCCAGCACATCCACCTCTCCGCCCTGGGGAAATCCGGCAAGGGAATCGGATGCCAGGTCCTCTTGGATCAGCGCCTCTATTTCCGCCGTGTCGGTCAGGTCATAGCAGTATTCCAGCCGATACAGCCCTACCAGGCACAGCAGCGTCGCCGCCACGGACAAAACGGCCCCCAGCCGCTGCTGCCAGCGGAGCCGCTTCAAAAAATTCAGCTTCGGCGGCGGCGCTTTTTCCGCTTTCAGGTCCGCCGCCATGGCGTCCCGGGCTGCCCGGCAGTCCGGACAGGATTCCAGATGCGCGCAAATATCAGCTTCCGTCTCCGGCCCCGTCAGGTGCTCCAGATAGGACGGCAGCAGGTCTCTCACAATATGGCACGGCAGCATTACACACCGCCTCCTTCCAACAATTTCTGCTTTGCCCGGTAAAAGGTCACTCTCGCCCAGGTCTCGCTCTCCCCTAAGATCGCCCCGATCTCCGAAAAGGGCAGTTCCCCGGAGAGTCGGAGATACACCACCTCCCGGGTCTTTTCCGGCAGGGCGTGGATACGGCGGAACAGCTCCTGCCGGCTCAGATTTCCCATTGCCGCATCCTCGGCGCTGCCCTCCCCCGGCAGGTCCGTCATTTCCTCGATGGGAACGTGATTCTCCCTGGCCCGGCGGGAAAGCTCCTTTTTCATCAGGTTTCCGGCGATCCCGCAGAGATAGGTGGACAGCGCCGCCTCTCCCCGGTAATTCCCCGGATGCCGGATGGCCTCGTAGAAGGTCTGCTGGGTCACCTCCTCCGCCAGATCCGCATTCCGGGTGAGGGAGAACACATAGCGGTACACAAGCTCCGCGTTTTCCCGGTACGCCCGGTCAAAATCCGTCATGCTCTCCCCCCCCCTTTCTGTTGATTTGTGCCGGAACCAGACCGGTTCGTTACAGTCATTCTAAAAAATATTTTCTCAAAAAGCAACTCCCGCCCGTCTCCTTGCGTACACCGCCGACATCCGCTTCACCGCTTCCTCAACAAAAACACCCCCGGTGCGCGGATGCACACCGGGGGTGTTTCGTATACTTTTGAATTGGATAAGACGCTTAGACCTCGCCGAAGTCAGCGCACTTTGCGATCACGCTGGCGCAGCGGGGGCACAGGCCGTTCTCGTCCGCTGCGGTGCTGTGCTTCCAGCAGCGGGGGCACTTGGTACCGGCAGCCTCGCTGACGGAAACCGCCAACTCGCCGCCCACAGTGACCTCCACCTTGGAGACGATCAGCAGATCCGCCAGAGCAGCGCCGTCCATCTCCGCCAGGAAGGCGTCCTCGGCGGGGACCGTCAGGGCCACATCGGCCTCCAGGCTCTTGCCGATCTTCTTCTCGGCACGGGCGGTCTCCAGCGCGCCGTTGACGGCGTCGCGGACCTCGATGATCTTTTCCCACTTGGCCATCTCGTCAGCGGAGAGAGCGTAGTCGGCAAACACACCGTTCATATCGTTGAACAGCACGTTCCGGTCATCGTCACCCGCCTTGTGGGGCATGGCCAGCCAGATCTCATCACCGGTGAAGCACAGGATGGGGGCAATGATCTTGTCCAGAGCAACAAGGATCTTGTACATGGTGGTCTGGGCGGCCTTGCGGGCGGTGAGGCCGTCGCGGGCCACGACCACGGCCACTTCGTCGCCGTAATAGCGGACGTGCTTGGTCAGCAGAAGGCGGTCGGCCACGTCTCCGTGCGACGGGTCCATGGAGTAGGGATGTCCGGCTGTGGGAAAGAGGAAGCCCGGCACGTCATCGGCGGTGAAGACGGCCTCGACGCCGGGCAGGGCCAGCGCTTCCGAGGCATCGATGGAAAGGACCATGCCGTGGGCGATGGTGCTGTGCACATAGGCGGCGTGCCGCATACCCGGCAGGCCCATATCGTCGGTATACCGGGCCCGCCCCGTCACTTTGGCTTCGGCATCCAGCCGTTGTTTGGATTGTCCGATTGCCATGCCGCTTCTCCTGTTCTTCTGGTGTGAAATGGTTCGCTTGTGGCGTTGTTTACGCTGTGGGCACGTTCTTGTCCACAGGGCAGTGGAGGATGCCCCTGCG
>OLFU01001939.1_pt1 | contig 18047 bp, 18 predicted proteins | sample 1605161 | NCBI WGS metagenome assembly OLFU01 (sample SAMEA3888914, study PRJEB22519) | human gut metagenome | biome: human gut; feature: human-associated habitat; material: faeces | place: Denmark | collected 2011
AGAACAACCTAATGAACACAGAACCATGATGTGGTCTGTCCTTTTACAGCCAGTAGTGCTCGCCGCAGTCGAGCGACAGGGCGAAGCCCTCGAGTGAGCGAGGAAGCACCAGGGAACAGCACTTATATATTCTGCTTACACACGATGCCTGAAAAAACTTCCCTTGGGGTTATCCACTTATCCACGGGGATATTTTTATAAGATCTTTTTTAATAGTTGTTAGATCTTTATTTTTAGAATGCCCACAGGCCTTTATCCATGCGGGTTCCAGAGAGGGAACTGTGACATACCGCCCTTTCAGTGTGACAAATCCCCCTCAAATAGCCGTCCTTTCTGTGACAAGTTGCACTTAACTCTGTGACAAATTGCCCTCATGAAGCGTTGCTTTTCACAAAGTTATCCAGTGCGCCGTAAAACCCCGTCCTTCAGGGCGGGGATATAAGGCCCGGTTTTACGACTAACTTCGGTTAAAATAGCCTCATGAAACGACTTCAAGCCTTCAAATTTCAGTTAAGGCCGAATGGTCAGCAGGAGCGCGATATGCGGCGCTTCGCTGGGGCTTGTCGCTTCGTCTTTAACCGTGCGCTGGCGCTTCAAAACGAAAACCATGAAGCGGGGAACAAAAAAGCAAAGCAAAAATTACAAAGGCCAGTCTTATCAACATGCTTATCGAAAATCTGAACGTTGACGAAATTTATGATATAGCACGTATTCATATCGAGGACGAACTGAAACAAGAACTCACACAGATATATCAGAATACAGAGATGGAAGAACACGATATGGAAATTATCCGGCAGATGATAAAAAATAACTTTTCATAAACCGAATATGGAACAAGGCTCGTCCCCTTCCCCTGCATCTTCACGGTCACTACCCGGTGAATGATAAAGCACCACCAGCAGGATAGACTGCTTCGTCCACTAAAAGCTACCATCAGAAAAAGTTACTTTAGAAGCCTCACTGCTGTGGCTCCAGACAGGGCCAGGTATACGGTTCGTGTTCGTAAAAATTACGGTCCACAATGACGTGGACCTTAAACCGCATTAGACAACGGGCAGACCTGGCCCTTATCAGCGCCATTCAGTGGTTAAGTACTCTTCCATATATGACATCGCACGCGGGTTGCTGTTGCTCACCGGCACATCCAGCCTTCCCAGTGCCCGGGACAGCGTGGAAAAGTAAGGTTGCTTCTCCCATAATGCACGTTCGCCGATGACATAAATGCGTTGTTTCGCCCTGCTTACCGCGACGTTCAGAAGATTGGGTTTTTCCGCCGCCCAGGCTTTCGCCCCCTGACTTTTTATGTTGCCTCCCAGCACGAGGATAACCACAGTAGCTTCCTTGCCCTGTGTTTTATGTACGGTCCCCGTTCTGTCCATCCTGAATCCCAGTCTCTTTGCGATCCGGTTAAGCTGCTTAGCGCAGTCCCTGAATGGCGAGATCAGAAACACGTCGTCAGGTGTGAGTGAATACTGGTGACGCAACGCCAAAAGTAACTTTTCCACCGCCGCCCCTTCCTCCACTACCCAGTTTCCCTCGCATGTCCTCCCTTTCACATCCAGCCATCCGCTTTCAGGGAAATCCACCTGGCCCGGCTTTTTCCCGTGGACCATGAGCCCGTCATAGGCAATATGGTTACTGATACTGAACATTGGTTCATCACAGCGCCGGTGAACCCGTAACGGACAGCCTACCCAAATCTGTTCTGACTCCGGGTCGGGCAGATAGGTGCCAACGTCCATCGTCTGGTCTGCCAGTATCTGTGCTGAGACTTTTCCGGGCCACCAGCAGGACGGGATCTTATAATGTTTTGCCAGCGCCCCCTCTACAGTGGACGGAATACCGCTGACCGGCTCCAGTTGTTTTGGGTCACCTACCAGAACCGTGCGTTTTGCTCTCCAGATAGCCCCAATCGCATGCTGAGGTTGTGCCTGTCCGGCTTCATCAATCAGCAACCAGCCTATCGCTTCCTGACCTGTATCCCTGAACATCCGGGGCAAGGACGCAAAGGTGCTTGATATAACCGGGACGACCAGAGATAAGGAGTCGAGAGCCAGACCCGCCTGTTTTTCGGTCAGTTTTCGCCCTTTTAACCAGTCCATTGCAAGCCCTATATTGGCGGCTATTTTTACAGGATTATTTTCAATAAACGCCCGGTGAACGTCTAATGCTGCGATAAACACATCTTCCCTCGCCTTTCTCCAGCGCTCATGAAGCCATGGCGCTGACAACTCCCTTTGTTCATCTGTTGCATTCCGCTCCGGCCAGGAGGCTCCCAGATCGGATATAGCCTGCTTCAGCAAGGTATTATTCTGTTCCTGCTCTTTACAGACCGCCTGACCGTTGCTGATCACCTGAGTGAGCTCACGCTCAAGGCTCCTGAGTTCATTGTCTGCATTATGTTTTTCTGATTGCGCCAGCTGCAGTTCCTGCCGTTGCTGAGTCAACGTCGCCCGCAAAGCATCTGATTCGTCTGTCAGCCGTTGATAACGATCCCACCATGCCTTCGATATCCTCCCCAGCGAAAAGAGATTAGCCAGAAGGCCGGGTTTATTTTTTTCATGCTGGTGGATGCGCTGATCGAGTTCGTCCCGTTCTCCACTGGACAGGGTTAGGGTCATTTCCATCGCGGCGAGTCTGTCAGAGAGCGCCTGTAGCGCGTTCCGGCATTCCTCAATCTGAAGCGTTGCGGTTTGCTTCCTTTCTTCCCACACTCTTCGTTGTTCTTCGAGCCACTCAATTTTATGCGTTAGCCCTGAACTGGCGACCAGTTGCTGACGCTCGGCTTCCTCCACCGCCTGTGCCTGTTCAAAACGTGTGACAGCCTCAGTCCAGGTCAGTGCAGGCTCTCTGACTTTCCGGGGCGGTCGCAGTAAATTCAGATGGTATTTCAGCCCCTCTCCACGTTCGGGTGAAAACTTCTCCGGAGGTGCTTCATCGCCTTTTTCACTTTTCTGCAGATTTCCCCACCACAGTGTGTTAACGAACTGCTCTCTGTTACTTTTATTGCCCAGCCTTGCCGCCAGAAGTCCCCAGGCTGGCCTGTTAAGTATTACGGTAGCCAGCCCGCCAAAGTAATCGCTGCGATCTGACACATCCTCCGGTACCGCTTCCATCCCGGGGAGCTCAAGTGAGATATTCTCCACGGCTCCGTTATTGGACGATGCAATCACGATGGCACTCCCCGCCAGGGACGGGTGAAGCGAATAATAGGGTATCAGCCTGTCATCGTATTTGAGGCTGTCTTTGGCTTTAAATGCAGAGTCTCCGAGTTTAACCAGTTTACTCGCCCGATCGGTGACGACTGCGGCCACCACATCACGCAGGAGTGTTGTCTTCCCCGTTCCCGGAGGACCATTTACAGCAAAAATACCCGGTTCAGTGTGATTTCTGGTCCAGATTTCATTGACGGCCAGCTGCTGGCTGAATGCCAGCGGGTACTTTGAAGGCCAAGAGCCAGCTGGTGGCTGTGTGGGCAACAGTTTCTCAAAAGCAAAATCCAGGCCTTCTTCAGTGCGTATATCGAGGCGCTGTTGGTTATCCCAGGTTATCGCCATGATAAAGTCTTTAAAACCGGCCCCACCCCCTCCTTGCCTCCACTCCGCGTCGAGCTTTCGCAGTTCCTGAATGAAAAAACTGTTAATGAGGTCATCGGGCACCGCTTCTTTCTTTTTATTGTCTTTCTTTGCACTGTCTTCCTGGATGACTTTCGCCTTCCTGGTCAGGGAACACTTAACCACACTGACGATCGTCGTATCCATGGCTTCTTCCGGGAAATACAGTTTTGCGATGACCAGTTTCTCAAGCGTCTTCAACCATCCTGTATCGGCCTTCTGTCCCTCCTCCTGTAATCGATAAGCCTCATTGTCCACCCACTGCATGAGATGAAGGGTCAGAATATCAAAATCGTAAAAACCGCTATCCACCAGCGGGAGGCTGTCGTTTGGTGCGGGCAGGTCGGACACATCGGAGCAAAGGGGAGCATGAAGAGCATAAACGCCGCGATCATGCCTGAGTATCTGAGCCGCCGACCATGCAGACAGGGATAACATGAACGTGGCTGGCTGGGGGATGCCTTCTTCACTGAAACCAATATCAAAAAGCCTGCATTTCCCGGATTTACGTTCTTCAGGTACTGCTTCATGGGCACCGATTTTATCCTCCAGCATTTTGGAAATCACGCTCAGATGATAAACACCCGCCTGAGCGGAGTAGCGCCACACTTTGCCAGGCGCAACATCCTTACGGGTATGTTCCGGGTCATCCCAGGGAAGCATGGATCCTGCGCCTACTTTGTAAACCGGGTTGAGTTTGTCGCGTGCATTTTCCTTATCAATATCCTGAGGGGTTAAGGCTTCAATGGCTCTCCAGAAGAGGAACACATTTTCGGTTTTTATTGATGATTCATTCACGTAAACCTCACTGGTCTGTCTGTTCCTGACGTCGTGACTCCCGTTGACACACTACGAAGACGGTCTGCTTACCCGGCCGGGAAAAGAAAACGTCATTCCCCTTAATTTACCGGGTAGAACTGCCGGGGTGCTGTGTCGATGGCCGAGGAAAAAAGTAACTTTCCGGACCTGTGCAGCGCATAAACAACGACTGGTTTTCATATACGGTGAGCGAGTAATGCCTATGTTTCATACGGATACACTATCGACTATGGGCTGTAAAGCACCCTTTTTTGAGTTGAGAGTAAATCCGAGCTTATCGAGAAAGGGAGCGGGATACGGGTCTAAGTGCATCAGTCCTTCATAAGCAATATCTTTACTGATACTGGGCTTTGGGTCATCACTAAAAATTTGGAAAATCCAATGTCCTTTAGTGTATAATTTATAGACGTAAATTTTATGGGGGCCTGAAGATGTATAAAGTCGAGCTAAAACCAATCTCTGAAAGTCGTAAGACTACGATCGTACGCAAAGCTCTTACTTCTGCCCCCCAGCAGCAGACATCCAACACGGCTCAGAAAGTCACAAGCAACGATTTAAATCGAATGCTTAATAGGGCTTTTGAAGCTGCCAGTTCCGCCATTAAATAGTCATTTCATAACTTTTAAAATGCCGCTAATTCGCGGCATTTTAACCTGGAGGCAAGGATGTCACAACGTTGGGTTTTTGATGCTCTTGTTAAAGATCGCGAAGATAAAATTGGTTTAATCGCTTATTCACTGTATAAATTCGAAAAAAACGAACTTGCTAACAGACTAAACAGCGAGGGGAAAACCCCTACGCAAATTAGAAGTGAACTAAGAACCTTTCATGATCATGCGCTAGGTGATTCTCGAATTGAAGGCTTTAGGAACCATGCGGAAGTAATTATCCGCGATTTAATGGACCAAATCGAAGAAGACCTTAGGGCTGAATACCAACTTCAATTTGATAATGTAAATACACTTCTTGATGACTATGATAGTTTACAAGCTACGATTAAGGACTTCCCTAACGTAATAAAAAGAGAGCGAGAAAACGCCATTCTCGAATTTCACAGAGCCGTTACAAGAAAGGAATCGAGAGAAACTGGACGTATAATTCGTGCGATAAAATGGGTTAGGGATGGCTTCCAGGGTGTGATTGCAGCTATCCTGTTAGCATTGTTTATATATGGTCTTTGTGCTCTGGCGCTCTCACCAGATGACAGACAGGGTATTGTTGATAAAGCGTATAATAATTTTAAGGCTTCTTTCTTCCAGCAAGCTAACACTCCCATTGTTAACTCTCTTGATGGGCAATAGTAATTAATTATCTCTGCATCATATTACTAATATTAGAGACAGTTACCTTTCTATTTTGATGGTGAAAGTCAAAAACCCTACCAGAAGCGGTGTCAGGAAGGTAGCAGTAACGCATCACTGTGCCACAGCTACCTAAGAGCAGTTAACTCGATTTACCAGCTGACCTCCACCGTATAAATAGAAGTGGTACTCGTATAGCTAGCCTTGAAGCCTCTTTGATTTAGTACAGAAATTGCTTCGTCAATCTCTTTAACACTCAGCCGTTCCCGACTAATTTGACTAGTAATGGAAGTTGATCCAGCTTTAGAGTTTGCTTGGATTAGGGTTTCTAGTTGTTCGAGAACTTCGTCAGCGCCAAACGCAGAAGATTGGCTATTCTTTCTTGCTTCATCGGCAGTAATGCCCTTATTACTCATTATTCGCTCCTTATTTATCATGTTATTAATCGTTTTAAAATATACAGTTATAAATTTTAACAATCAACCCATGACGGTTCATATGAACACGGCACTCTGATTAACAGGTTTGTGTACCCCTGGAAAGGTGCTTTGTTAACCGTAAACCCCGCCATATATCACCCTCTGAAGGAAAACATTTACGAAGCGCCTGATAAAACAGGGAATGCCCCTCGTTATATAATAACCGATAACTATCTGCACTACGTAATAATAATATTCAACGAACTATAATCAACGATGGTTCCAATCTTCTTCAGATAATCGTCGCCGATTAATTGAGGATGATAGACCATGTTATCATTAAACTCAGAGTAATGTTGAAAGGAAGAACGTCCAATTACTGATGGAATATCATACACAATGCCATATGTTGTTGCGAAAGTAAGATCAATGATTTCAAGATTAGGAGTCGTCAGCCAGGCATGTAAATCAATCGCCCCAACACCTGAAACTGGATTATTCAAATTCCTTTCTAATTTTGGAATTTCTGTATAAAAAACTGGTCTCTTTTCAAATTCAACATAACCTAATGTATAATATAGTGGAGTTTGTAAGGCATCTTCCAAAGCACTCTGAATGCCATACATATACCCAAAACATTGTTGAGACACTTCCTCCGGGCTATGCATTGAAGCGTAGTCCTGAATAACTTTTAAAGCTATAGCAGCCCTTTCCCCTGCAAGAAATGGAGTCTTTTTTAAAGTGATATTAGGAACTTCAAGTTTCCACTTCTTGGATCGCTTTACGGCTGCGATGAACTCAGTCTCATAATTGACGCCCTTAACAAACCATTTTTTAATCTCTTTAAACATAATAATTTCCCCATCACTTTCTAAATAATATCTTCCCTAATGTATTTTAATCCGAAGTGTAGCATTTTGTCAGTTCCGGACGGAAAAACCCATAGTATAATGTATCAACAAAGTAGACGCTCCAGCTTCAGTGATCAGCTTTTCCCAGTCATCAGGCGGATCACAGAGATAGCGAGAAAGCGCCTGAAGGAGATGAGCTAATGAAAGTAAAAGGCATCCCATTTAACCAGGTCAAAGAAAGTCTGCTCAATACCCCGGAGGCAATCCGGGCTTACCAGGAAGCAGATAAAGAACTGGCACTGGTCGAAATGCTGTACGACATGCGAGAAAAGGCTGGGTTAAGCAAATCTGCCCTGGCGGAACGGTTGACATCCTCCCAGCCCTAAAGGACGGGGATTCCTGCAGCCAGACGGCAATGTCCTGCCGCAAGAATGTTCTTTGCGTCGTTCACATCGCGGTCTGCGAGGTACGCTTTACCTAAAGTAGTCAGATGCAGGAGGATTAAGGTACGGTACGGACTGCCAGGCGCGGATCATGTTAACCATTTGCTCAGCGATCCCCATTGACGGTTTTAGCCGGTATGCCGTCCGGGTTACCATTCCTTTCTGACGTTCATTAGATTTCACATCCACCAGCCTGAAGCGCCACCACTCCTTGCCGCAGCTGATGATACAGATATCAAACTCGGCTTTAACCACCGGCAGATAAGTGTTTTGATTCAGTTCCAGCAAAAGCGAATATGCCTGTGGCATATACCGTCCATCGAATGATCCCGCCCAACGATATGTTGCGATGAAGGGCGGCGAGTCCAGAGATTTGAGAAATGTCATGTCAGATCCACCAGCAGCTTTACCAGTATCTCATTATAAATATTCGAAAGCCTCCTCAAAGCCCCCATTTTCAAACATGCAACAAAGTGACGTTTCACCGCGTACAAAAAAGTGACTTATATCGGCATCGTACCCGGGTCTTGAACCATGTTTAGTGCGAGTTTTTGATAGGTTATTCTCCGCGTCCGGTATAGAAAGTCGTTCCCGTGTGCAAGTGCTCAAGCTGGATAGCCTGGAGTCGGTGTCTATCCACGAGTCCCAGAATTTATTGGGTAGAACCGCCGGGGTGCTGTGTCGATGGCCGAGGAAAAAAAGTAACTTTCCGGACCTGTGCAGCACATAAACAACGACTGTTTTTCATATCGCCCAGCGGAAACATCTGTGTATCAACGGATACACTATGCACTATGGGCTGTAAAGCCCCCTTTTTGAGTTGAGGCTCTATTCAGGTGTGATGAAAACAGGGGGTTGGAGGCTGGGTTAAATAGTTTATAATGTAATCAAATGAGAGGGAGCAGAGGGTTACACAATGATGTACGAACTGTTTGGTTTTGAACTTGCCGACTTTAGAGAGCTCTTCTATGTCTTTTGCCTGGGCGTGCTTGTCTATCGCTACTGCACTGTCGGGCACAAATACCCGCTTTTCAGTCGCCGTAAGAAAGAACCTGATACGGCTGAAAGGGTTGAAACCGGGGAATCCCGTGAAACGGATTACTATAGTGAGTTTCCGGGCTACAGACAATCGGATATCAATGACCCCCGTTCAACTGAATATTATTTTTTTGAAAAAGAAATTAATGAAAGACATCACCACTAAAAAGCCCGCTTTATAGCGGGCTTTTTTCTTAGTGTTTTCGGTATTTATCCAGGAAGGCTTTCGCATAATCCTTGCCTTCTGTGGTTCCGAGCCTTTCCGGTAGGCTTGCGATAAACGCAGGGTAAGCGGCGGCCGCTTCTGGCCCATATCGTGAGTCGTCAGCTAATTTACTCTGGACAGTCCTCATTGCGGTGTCCTGCGCGTCCTGAAGACGGGTTAATTTCTCGTCCGTCATACCAGGGCTGTTGTCAGCTAAATTGAGCGCCTGTCGTAACTGCATATTATTGCTCATGTTGCCGATGAGCGTTTAACCGGATGAACCGTTTTCTAACTTCATATAATCACCGACATAACGGTCTGAACCGGCTCCGGTTAACGTTTTTGCTACTGTACGGTTACCATCAAACACCTGTTCTCTGGCTGCCTGCCCTTTATCTAACAGATTCGGACTCCTGCTGTTGCTGTCGCGCATATCTCCACCCAGCTCATAATCAGCAGAGCCAGTCGGTACTCTGCTGGCCGTAGTGCCCGTCTTGCTGACTGCGTTATTCACGACGTCCGAAAGTCCGTTTTCATAACCATTATTTTACCATCCACGGCTAACCGAGCAACACGGTCTACATCGGATGATGAATAATTATTACCTGAAATCTGGTTGAATGCAGAACGCCATGCATCAGCTTCTTTAAGACTGTTTTCTCTGGCCTCTCCGGTCTGATTGCGGGCAACTTCCGCGTGTAACGCCGACTGGCTTAAGGCGTCTTTCGCATCTTTTTCTTTATTCCCGGACGGGCGGAAACTCTCAGCACTTGTCGGCATATCATGCGATTGCATGTCCCTCATTGCTTGCTGAGTCGGGGCATTGATATCGCTGGTTTCAGGATCTCCAAGAGCTATGATTTGAATTTTTGAAACTGCCATGGGAATAGCTGCATCTGTATCTGCCGTTTGTTTCGCCTTGTTAATGGTCTCTGCTGTATTTCCCATAGGCAGCGAATCATCGACGGCTTTAAGGTTTTTAGTATCATTGTCTGTATGGACATTTCTGATATTAGCCCCATAGGTATTAGCCACATTTGCTCTGGCTTCTTCTTCATTAAGTTTGTTAGCTGTCATGCCGCCAACTTGTGTTGTTGGTTGTACTTGCGCAGCCTGCTTCCGCTGAGCAAGTCCACCAGTTACCGTCCCTTGCTGATTCGCAACATTACCAGAAACCTGTCCGGCAGTAGGCACTGCGGACGTGTCAGGTGCGATTTGCTGCTGTTCATGTCCGCTGGCATAGTGTCCACCGGATCCCAGTGCGACAAACTGATCCAGTTTTTCCGTCGCGGGCGCAATCATACCGGCATTGGCCCCCATGATACTGACTGCATTTTTAAGCATCTGGGATGTTTTCTGGATATCGCCCAGATTATGTGCAACCGTCTCCCCTGCATCCATATGAGCCAGTTTCTCTGCTTCGTTAAACAACATTTTAACAAAGGCATCATTACCGTTTCTCTGGTCTCCCAGCGTGTTACTGCTGTTTAATGTCGCTTTCATCGCCTCCCATTTGCCAACTGTAGCTTCACGGGATAACCCCGAGGCCTGTGCCCAGTCACCTACAGATTGTGCGGTTGCTGGTTTACTCAGGGTGTCTGATAGTTTAGCCCCGTCGATGTTGAGGTTGCTACTCATTGAAATCTGGGAAGCCTAGCCTCCAGTTTTACTGAATAGATCGCTCTCCTTATTAGCGACAGACTGGGCATGTTGCTGCATTCTCTGGGCCATTTTCTGGTAGCTGTCAGAATCGGAGAAGTTATTATCTATGCCATTTGACGCTATCTTTGATATGTCCTTTAAAAAACCGCTTCCGGTTTTGGACATATTAGAGAGGCTATCCTGGAGACCTTTTTTTGCCCCGTCTGAAAGCCCAACGTCATTTTGTATTCGAGCGTTAAAATTTGCACGAAACGCACCCATAACGTCAGAGAGTGAAGGCTTGCTCCCACCATTACCGCCCCCGAATTTCATACCAAGGTCACCAGCTGCACCAAGAGCAGCAGCGAAAACCTTTGAATTTAGAGCATCTGCTGATATTCCTACATCTTTAGAAATGTTACCGGTAAGCCCGGTCACGAAATCTTCCATAGCCCTCATACTTCCCTGGTTTTTCGTCCCCGCAGTTTGTGTCCGACTGCCTTGCATTCCACTGGTCCAGGTTTCATTAAATGCCTCACTGGAGCTGAGTGTCGATAATCGGTCGGTCCCTATTGAGTGCTGCCCTGCTGCGTTAACGGTATCACTTAACGATGACCCCAACCCAAGCGTTGGCATCATCCTGGTCGGAGAAGCCAGAAGCCCGCCAGATGACATACCTCCACCGGTTGCAGTGGCTGCGGTGTGTGTCTGGTCACCAAAGGACTGTTTACCCGCATTACCCGCCGACCACACTTCTGGTGTGACATGACCAGTATTGGCAGGAGCATCCGGCGTCACATTTTTCAACGCCCCCATCATCGAGTGGATGCTGGTGGTCAACAGGAACAGCGTCAGCATCGGCACCATGCAATACAGCGCTGAAGTTACTGACAGGTAGCTGCCGTACGTCTCCTGAATACTCCCCATATTCGCCCAGTTCATAGTGGTCTGTACACCCAGTGATGACCATGTGTCAAACTGCTGATTTAATACCATTTTTACGTATGCATTGACCATGACCGCTGTTATCGGCCACATGTTAACGAAGACTATCAGTTGAAGGTATTTTGCAGCTGAAGTTATGCCTTCACCTCCCAGGAAGAGGATCGCAATCAGAGCAAATGGCGCAACCATATAACTGAACATCTCGAGAAAACTGATTGCAGCGCCTGAGATGTTAAGCCAGAGTTGCCCCTGACTGACCATGGCGTTGGTTCGTTTCATGCTCGCTTCGAAGAGTTGGTAATCTGCGGCGATACCCAACGACTTGCGATACTGCAGCACACCTTTATCTATTTGGTTGAGGACAAAAGCCCCTGTGGTGATATCGTGAGCCTGACCAGCGCTTCCAAAAAGCGAAGAGGCAACACCTTGCAGAAAGTCACTTTTTTGTCCGGTTTCTTCTTTAGCCGGTTCAATAAACTGATTCATCTGCCCTATATGTTTCATGATAGATACGCCCTGTGGCGAGGCGAACGAAGCTTTCACTGCCGCCCAGGCGTCCGTACAGGATGCATACTGCAGTCCGGTGGATGTCACCATGGGGACGCTTGCGGTCTTAAGGATGTTCGCCGTCATTGAATCCATCACGTTCATTACTGACGCAAGATCTGTGGCATAGATTTCATTCAACGCCACGCCTCTGAGTGGCGTATTGACCTCTGAGTCCTGGGTCGTTTTAATACAATCGCGTGCAATGGACTGAATGATTCTGCATACATCAAAGGTGACAGGTTTTTCGCTCCCGCTCATCGTATTCGGGAAAGCCTGACAGAATCCACTGGATTCCCCACCCCACTCCATATATTTGACCATTTTGGTCATTGGACCCAGCGTCAGGCTGTCATCGAGCGTGTCAGTGACCTGGCCCACCGGCGTAAGCGGGTCAAACGCTGCTCGCCAGTCCGTAATGAGCCCGTGCAATAATCCGGTTGTCAGTTCACCGGTTGACGCGATAAATAACGGAACATCGTCTATGTTCCTGACCTCCCCCGTTTTAACCGATTCCAGTGTGACATCGGCTTTAATTACGGCAATGGAATAGAACAATAACCCCATTATCCAGGAGAAGATCGGGACATCGTTTTTTGTGGGTGCAAGGACCCACCGCAGGGATTTATAAAAAAGGCCAATTGCTGCTGCATATGCAGCAGCCATTCATTGGAACCATGAGAGGGAAAAATCAGCGCGATCCCGTTAAAAGCCGTATAAACAAAATCGATATCACCAATGGTATAAATAGTGTAATTACTCATATCAGCCACCATTCCCGCTATCGCTATAGGTCCGTTTTTTAACGTATGCCATATCCCAGTAAGCCAGGACCGTTTTTTCCTCATTATTCTGTATGGACTGAACCTCTGAAGCGCTGCGGATCTGGTTTCTGAAGGTTTGGTTTATTTTTTCTAGTTGGTCCTTAAACGATGCCATTGCCTCTGAAGGCAAAGTCATATTCGTCATTTTATTCTGCACACTACTCAGCAACTCTATTGTGAAGTTTTTGGCCGCGATCGTACTGATATCTTTGATGTATTGAACCCCCTCAGCAGCTGATAAGGTCTGAAGAGTCGGAATGATGTTATTAACACCTAACATACTGATAAGTTTACGTTGGTCTTGCGTCAATTCAGTGTCATTCCTGACAGCCCTCTGAATTTCGAGTAATGTTTCAATAATGGTTTCAGAAAGACCTTTAAATTGTATAGAGTCCTGACGCATTTCAAGACACTGTGCTTTTCTGTTACTGCGTAAATCAGGTGTTGGGTTACAAACATTTAATTTAACGTTGCCGGATCCTGTCCCCTTTATGAAATCAGCGGCTTTCATTGTAGGTGGGATCGGTGTTATCGCTGAATTTTCTCCATTACTATCCCAGCTGACGATAAGTGTTCCTGTAAGCGACATTATTTGTTCTGCAAGTTTGTAACCTGTTAATTCAGTCACGCCCCCCACATTCATATTGCCGTTATCAATGCTCATGAATCCCTGGTAAACAATATTCCCTGCATATTTCTCTTTAAAGGCATCAGGATCTTTTGCATAGTTCTTTTTGTTGACTTCACTGGCAGGCTGACTCATGGTGCTACCAAAATCCGGGAAAATACCTGATACCATGGAGTCAACAGCGCCACCGCCGAGCCCTATTTTCTCAGTAAACTCCTGAGGTGTACCCAGCCCGTTTTGCAAAAACTCATAGGTTGCGTTACAGCTGTCTTTAGCAAATTTGTTCAGTGCTGCGAGCTTGTCCTGAATGTTGGCAATGATTGCTGCGCAGTCGGCACAGATTGCCGATACTGCCGTGTTAAAAGCATATACCGCTGACCCCTGCGCAATACCGCGTCCAATCTGCACAAGCTGATCACCATTGATCATGCTGAAACTGCCGAGGAAAATATCGATGCCGTTACACCCGACGCTGGCTTTCGGGAAACTGACATTGACGAGGTTGGTATTCACCTGAGGCTGGCGGTATGAGAAACTCCCCCCAACAGCTCCGACACGTGATGCCGTTCTTACGGAAGCGGGATCTGTTGAAGCCACCATGCCTTTAAATATGCCCTCCATGACGTTGGCAGCATGGACCTGCTGCATGGAGAACACACCAAAGAACATGGCCGATAAAAGTAACTTTTTCATGAAAGTTACTTTTGGAAAATCAGTAGCCACTTAAGCCCCCTTCATTTTCTGAAATACCGGTATTAACCCGATCGGTTGTTGGCATGTCGTACCCGCTAAGTTTTTCATCCATTATGTGCTGAAGCAGATAAGGATCCTGTTCATAGCGCTCTTTGTTCACGGTCAGGACATCTCTGTCGCCAATGGCATATTGTTTCTTAATATCGAGCGTGTTCTGGAATGTCGCTTCGTCGAGAAGGTTCATACCTCTGGCCGCAAGAATAATCGTATTTTTCAGTTCGTCAGCGGACACCAGACCGGTACTGACTCGTGTAGCCTGAGAACCATCATTGGACATGAGATAAATAGTGGGAACTTCTGTGATGGCGTATTGCTTGATCATCTCCATTGTTGCCCGTCCATAACGGGGAAATAAACCATTGTGAAGAGGTCGCCCGTCTATACTCTCCGGCATAATGTCAATGTGATAATAGTTCTGCATGAAATTCAGTATCTGGCTTTGCTCGTGACAGTACGCACAGGTACTCTGGAAAAAGAAAAACAATCCACCTTTCTGAAAGATGGAGTTAAGTGCTTTTTGCTGATTTTCCTCAAGTCCTGCACGGTGTGCATTTAACGCGACAGTTTCGGTTGGCTGTCGTCGTTTTTCTGACATCATCGGGTTATTAAGAAAATAGTCACGGGTCCGGTCAGAGAAACGGGTGGCAATATCCAGCATTAAACGTTGCGCAGTATAATAGCGGGACAGGTTTTCGTTGGTCGGATTATCCATTGCCGCATAACGAAGATTCAGAAGGTTTTCTTTTAGCCAGCGTGAATCGAGCTTAAGCTCTTCTTTTTTTTCCTGAGACGGCGACCCAGTTAATGGCTGTTGCGGTTGGTCTTCTTCATCTTTTACCGGTTCTTTATCGTTATACCAGAAGAAACCTTTTTTCAGGGATTGCCCTGAAACAAAAGGTGTGTTCTCAACTTTCTGCGTATCCGCCAGGCTCATAGTGGAAAGCACCAGCAACGAACTTATGGCGGCTTTCAGGATAAAAGTTTTGGTGTTCTGCATATGCTACCCCTCGATGGTTAGCATTATCATCCCATAAAAAAAATTCCGTTTTCTTCTATAAGGAAGATGTTCTGTACGAAATCTGAAATTTTTCTTGAGGGGTGTTGAGATTCAATGTCACCGGATCATGAATCATCGGGAAAGCCAGAAATGAGTAACGCCAGGTAACGGGTTTACCTGTAACACGACTATTCAGTAAAACCACCACGGTTATACGCTGAATGTTTAAGCCTATGTATTTTCGGAATGTTAGACAATAAACGGGAGGATAGATTCCTGACCCACGAACACGTTGACCTTCAGTTGGTTAAAAAGGTCAACACCAGAAAGTAAATGATAATGAGGAAGATATAACATGAACCTGTTCAGGGGCGCCTGGTATTACCCGGCGATTTAAATCTGGACACGGTTTCTTCTGCCTGCATCAAGAGTGCCAACTGATGCGAAAGATTACATTTTCTGGCAGTGAGTATTTTCTCAACTCTCGCCTTACGGTCAGGATTTTTTATCATCCGGAGAAAACGGGATGGGCCCGAAAGATATTCGGCCAGACGAATGCTGACAGCATCTGGACTGGCTGAAAACATGGCGTCCAGCTCTTTATCAAACCTGATTTTTCCGGATGGACAGGTAGTCCTTTTTAACGGTGCAAGTTCCTGAACAAGTTGCAGGATATAAGCAGGAAAATGGTTTTTAAGGTCGCCAGTTTTTAACTCTGCATGAATAACAGGCAGGAATAAATAAGAGGCACAACGGACATGAAGGTCAGGAGAAATCGCACGCAGGCGATTATGGATGCTGTCGGAAAGATGAAAAAAACCCTGCTCATCTGACGGTGTCGTTATTCCCGTCGATGCAAATGCGATATGGCAGATGGTGCTTGCCGTGTGTAAAAGCTGATTTTCCATGTAATCTTAATTACTTTTATTCAAAGGGAACTACAGACTGAGAATAACGCATAATAGCAACTTTGCATTTTTTTGCGCTACATGTCGGGCAGGAATCATACCTGTCCGGCGCATGTATGAAGGGCTTTTTACATACCAGGCAATAATCTTTATAGTCAGCTTCCGACATCCCGTTGAGAACTTCGACAATCCTGTTGACCTTGAGCGGATAGTATTCCGGCGTATAGCCCGTGTTAATTAACAAATCAACAAGTGCATTAAAATCCATTTCTCTTGTTGATTCTGTAGGGTTTTGAGGGTCATATCCGAAAATATGAATAGCATTGTTTACAACGACATTTGACAGTAACATGGCGGATTTTTCACCGAGCCATTTACCTACCCCTTTTCTTGTATTTATCCCTTTGGGGTACTCCAGGCTGTCGGCAACTTTACGACCATACAAATGTGTTATGGTATATTTATTGGCATCAAATTCTATTAACTTTATGGCACTTGCCAGACTATTTAGCTGGCTTACCTCGCTCTTTTTAAAGCCCATTATCCGCATTCTCCTTAACGTGTACCTGGTCCGGTTCTTTCTACCGGCAGGAAAAACCACTTCATGTTTTCAGAAAAGTTACTTTTCAGCGAAGCACGCTCGGATCCTGTTATTCACCAACATGAATGAACCGTAATCAGGTTACCATATCAATGAGTGAAGCCAGTTAACTCATATAGCATCCAGAAACCGCTAAAATAACTTTAGCTTCTCATATGAATCTTTAAGAGCAAATTCAACTCGTAAGTTTTCCATATTTTCCCTTGGAATGAAACCTTCCAGAACATCAGCCATAATCTCGTAACCCCATGCATATACTTTGTGATCACGTCGTCCGGTATCATAGGTTATAAACCGGGGAAAAGAACCACATTTGTCATCTCCATAAAGGCGGACATCTCTGTATCGAGGAGCATCTGAAAAGCGTCATTAGACAGGGCCAAATAAGCCCTGACATAAGCCGGTTTAAATCTGGCCAGATTCCATAGATTGACCAGGAAATTCATCTGTATAGAGACGATGTTTTTCCTGAATAACTCAAGGTCGACGGGTTTATAAACATACTGCTTCCCACTCAATAATTCGCATGGCTCATTTGGTTTCATCTCGGTACTGTCAAAAGGTCTGCCGTACGTTTCAAACTTCAGTAACTGAGAGTCATCCAGGATTAATTTTATTAACTCACCCCATAAAACAGGCTTCCCGTTGACACGGGAACTAGCAGGCTACCTGGCCTGACTTCTGACAGGGCAATTCTATTTAGACGCGCATCAGTGGCGAGATGGAAAAAACGCTCCAGCAGGTTGTCCGGTATATAGCGGTAGTCCGACGCGAGATCACGAGGCAACACACTGAGTAGTTTTTTCTGACTACGTATCAACTGCAACTCCGAGCGCAGAAACGCCTTAATGACCGTGTCAGTCTGTACGTTGGGTTGTACGTCCATACGCTCTCCAGGATACTTTTAAATCGCGCTACTTAGGTTACTGAAAGTAGGTTTTATTATATCATAGCAATCCGAGGGAGTGTAGAAAAGGGTTAATCACAAATAGTATAAGGCACTATCTTCGTTTTAGTTCCTTGTGCAAGAACATCCGAATTTTCACCAATATCATTAGGCACTTTTTTGAAAAAACCGTCGATAAGCGACATCTTTCATTAGTATCTTTTTTGAAAAAAGTTACCAATGGGGAAAAATCTTCATTTGTAACTTTTCCCGGAATAGTGACCAATGGACAACAGATTTTCATCCTCCATCATTTGTAACTATTACGCAAAAAGTTACTTATGTATAAGGGTAACTATTACTGGTTCGCAAAAAAGTTACTTTTCCATCTCCACGGTTGCGAGAAGTGGTTTTACGGGAGGTGGAACGCACACTTTGTTGGGCCTCAGTCAGAGGTTGCTGGTCGTGCTCACAAGAAAGTTACTTTTTTGGCGACGACATGAGCACAAAAAAAATCAAAAAAAAATGCAAACGCCCTTGTTAGTTCAGAAAAATCTTTTTGGATTCCTGTAGTCTGTGAGAATGGAGGAGTTGATATGAACCCGATAATTACGGCACATCAGGA
>OLFU01001942.1_pt1 | contig 18024 bp, 18 predicted proteins | sample 1605161 | NCBI WGS metagenome assembly OLFU01 (sample SAMEA3888914, study PRJEB22519) | human gut metagenome | biome: human gut; feature: human-associated habitat; material: faeces | place: Denmark | collected 2011
AATCCTGCACGACCCACCAATGTAAAAAGGCGCCCTAAAGGCGCCTTTTTGCTATCTGCATTTCCCTGCCACTCATCAATGTTAATAATTTCTTAATTCATTATTTTCCCACGGTCACGCTGCGCTTACCGTGCCTGCATAGGGTACGAACCGGTCGTTCGGGCAGATGCGCAGCACCGTCCCCGGGAAAAGGGTCTGATGTACAAAATTCATCACGACTTTTAGCTCGTAATCGGCTATCTTGTTTAGCATATAAAACACCATGACCGTGTTAAGCCGCCGAAAGGCCTTACAGACGGTTGTAGAGTTAAGCCAGTAAAACGAGATTGCATGATGAGCGTAATGTTTGATCCTGAAACGGCGATTTATCCTTTCCCTGCTAAACCGCAGCCGCTGACCGTCGACGAAAAGCAGTTTTACCGCGAAAAAATCAAGCGCCTGCTGAGCGAGCGCGATGCCGTGATGGTGGCGCATTACTACACCGATCCTGAAATTCAACAGCTGGCGGAAGAGACCGGCGGCTGTATCGCCGACTCGCTGGAGATGGCGCGCTTTGGCGCCCGCCATTCGGCCTCCACGCTGCTGGTCGCCGGGGTGCGTTTTATGGGGGAAACCGCCAAAATTCTCAGCCCGGAAAAGACCATTTTGATGCCGACCCTGAACGCCGAGTGTTCATTGGATCTGGGCTGTCCGATTGAGGAATTCAACGCCTTTTGCGACGCCCATCCTGACCGCACCGTCGTGGTCTATGCCAATACGTCCGCCGCGGTGAAGGCCCGCGCCGACTGGGTGGTGACCTCCAGCATCGCCGTGGAACTCATTGACCATCTGGATAGTCTTGGTCAAAAGATCCTCTGGGCGCCGGACCGCCACCTTGGGCGTTACGTTCAGCGTCAGACCGGCGCAGACGTGCTGTGCTGGCAGGGGGCGTGCATCGTGCACGACGAGTTTAAAACCCAGGCGTTGATGCGGATGAAGGCTCTGCATCCCGAAGCCGCCGTGCTGGTCCATCCCGAGTCGCCGCAGGCGATCGTTGAGATGGCCGATGCCGTAGGCTCCACCAGCCAGCTGATTGCGGCGGCGAAAAGCCTGCCCCAGCGCCAGCTGATCGTGGCCACCGATCGCGGTATTTTCTATAAAATGCAGCAGGCGGTGCCGGAGAAAACGCTGCTGGAAGCGCCCACCGCCGGCGAAGGAGCGACCTGTCGCAGCTGCGCGCATTGTCCGTGGATGGCGATGAATGGCCTGAAAGCCATTGCCGAGGGTCTCGAGCAGGGCGGCGCTGAACATGAAATCCATGTCGACGAAGCGCTGCGAACCGGCGCATTAATTCCCCTTAACCGGATGCTGGATTTTGCGGCTACACTACGGGGATAACCTATTGTCGCGTCGCCAGACGCTGAGGGGAGGAAATGGATTTTTTTAGCACGCAGAATATTTTAGTACATATACCCATCGGCGCTGGGGGGTACGATCTCTCCTGGATAGAGGCCGTGGGGACGATTGCCGGGCTGTTGTGTATCTGGCTGGCGAGCCTGGAGAAGATCAGTAACTATGCTTTCGGGCTGGTCAACGTCACGCTGTTCGCCATCATCTTCTTTCAGATCCAGCTTTACGCCAGCCTGCTGCTGCAGCTGTTCTTTTTTGCCGCTAACGTTTACGGCTGGTATGCATGGTCGCGACAAAGCAGCAACCATGAGGCTGAGCTGCAGATCCGCTGGCTGCCGCGCAGCAAAGCGCTGGGCTGGCTGGCGGCCTGCGTGGTAGCGATCGGCTTGCTGACCCTGTTTATCAACCCGTTCTTTGCTTTCCTGACGCGGATCGCGGTCAGCCTGATGCAAGCGCTCGGTTTGCAGGTCACTATGCCGGAACTGCAGCCGGATGCTTTCCCGTTCTGGGACTCCTGTATGACGGTGCTGTCGGTGGTGGCGATGATCTTAATGACCCGCAAGTATGTTGAAAACTGGCTGCTGTGGGTGATCGTCAACGTGATAAGCGTGGTGATTTTTGCCCGTCAGGGCGTCTATGCCATGTCGCTGGAATACCTCTTGCTGACGTTCATTGCGTTGAACGGCAGCCGGATGTGGATAAACAGCGCGCGTGAGCGAGGTTCTCACGCGTTTTCTGGCTAATGGTGGTGGTGATGATCGTGCCCGGCGTGCATCGTGTTGAGATGGCACTCCGGGCCGCTGCAGGGCTGGTACTCCATCTGCACCGTGGCATGCGCAATTTCATATTTATGTTCCAGGAAATGCAGGATGCGGTTGAGTAACGCGTCATGATCGTGCGGTGGAACGACCTGTACATGGAGCGTCATCACCGGTTTTTCCCCCACCAGCCAGACGTGGACGTGGTGAACATCGCGTACCTCCGGGATAGAGCGACGGATATCCCGCTGCAGGGCCGCCACATCCAGCGAACGCGGCGCGCCTTCCAGCAATTCATTCAGACTCTCTTTCAGTAATCGCCAGGCACTACGTAATACCAGGCAGGAAACCAGCACGGAAAGAATCGGGTCGACAGGCGTCCAGCCGGTGGTGAGGATCACCACGGCCGCCACGATCGCGCCGACCGAGCCCAGCAGGTCGCCAAGCACGTGTAGCGCTGCGGCGCGTACGTTAAGATTCCGCTCCTCGCTACCCCGATGTAGGATCCAAAACGCCAGCACGTTGGCCAGCAGACCGGCGACTGCAATGACCATCATCGTCACGCCGGCTACCGGCTGCGGATGCTGGAAGCGCTGAATCGCCTCCCAGACAATCAGCATGGTGATCACCACCAGAGCAATAGCATTGAGAAACGCCGCCAGGGTGGTTAAACGCAACCAGCCAAAGGTATGGCGGGCATTTGGTGGGCGGCTGGCGAAGCGAACCGCCAGCAGCGCAAACAGCAGAGCGGCGGAGTCGGTGAGCATATGGCCGGCATCCGCCAGCAGGGCCAGCGAGCCGGAGATCGCGCCGCCGACGGCTTCAATCAGCATAAAGCCGGCGGTGACGATAAACGCCCATAGCAGCCGGCGGGCGTTGCTGTTATCCGGAGCCTGGACAGAGGAGTGCGAATGCGAGTGCGCCATAGTGTCGTCCCTTAATAGTTATCATTATTACGCTATGACATCATAAACAGAGAGCGATAAAAAACGAAGAAAAGGCGAGACCGGCTCGCCTTTTCTTCGATCTGCCCACCTCATGTGTTACTGGGTGGTGCCGTCGGTTTTGCTGTTGTCTTGGGTCGTATTGCCGCCGTTGTCCAGTTTTTTACCGGTGTCCGGACAGCGGCCGTCTTTACACATCGAGTTTTTATGTACCTCATCGCTCGACATATTATCCTGGGTCATCGTCGAGCCCGTGGTGCCCCCAGAGCCAGAGTTGATCTGACTATTGTCCACGTTGTTCGGCGCCACGTTCTCACGGGCATCCGGCGCCACCTGACCGGCATCCGCGGAAGAGTTGGCCTGGCCATTATTGGACTGGGCGCCGGTGTCTGCCGCCAGGGCCGCGCCGCTGGCAAGACCTAAGGTGGCGGTGAGCAAAAGGGTCGTCAGTTTTTTCATATTCATCGGATACTCCTGTTAAGCCGGGAAGGGGAAATGCGCTTCCCGCGGTGAGTGTGCCAGGGATCTGACTCGCTATGGTTTAAGACTCCGCAGACGATCGCAGTGTCACTATATAATCCTGAAACGTAAGACTTAATTAGCTTTAACAGTTAAATATTGTAGTTCATGAGCCTGGTTTCGCTACTTTATGGCGTATTTTTGCCTATTTCCAGGATTATTCCATCACTACTGTAAAATCACGTTTACACTATTTCAGCGAAGAGATAGATTGGAGGGATTGCATTTCATTGAATAAGTATGGCAACGCTGGAAAGAAGATGAATTATCAGAACGACGATTTACGCATTAAAGAGATCAACGAATTATTACCTCCCGTTGCGCTCCTGGAAAAATTCCCTGCTACCGAAAATGCTGCAAACACCGTTGCACATGCTCGCAAAGCTATCCATCAGATCCTCAAAGGCGACGATGACCGTCTGCTGGTGGTGATTGGGCCTTGTTCTATTCACGATCCGGCAGCGGCGAAAGAGTATGCCGCCCGCCTGCTGACCCTGCGCGAGGCGCTGAAGGGCGAGCTCGAGATCGTCATGCGGGTCTATTTTGAAAAACCGCGCACCACCGTCGGCTGGAAAGGGCTCATCAACGATCCCCATATGGATAACAGCTTCCGCATCAACGACGGGTTGCGCATCGCGCGCAAACTGCTGCTGGACATTAACGACAGCGGCCTGCCGGCGGCGGGGGAATTCCTCGATATGATCACCCCGCAGTATGTCGCCGATCTGATGAGCTGGGGCGCCATTGGCGCGCGAACCACCGAATCCCAGGTGCACCGTGAGCTCGCCTCCGGACTCTCCTGCCCGGTGGGCTTTAAAAACGGTACCGATGGCACCATCAAGGTGGCTATCGATGCGATTAACGCCGCCGGCGCGCCGCACTGTTTCCTGTCGGTCACCAAGTGGGGCCACTCCGCCATCGTGAATACGAGCGGTAACGGCGACTGCCATATTATTTTGCGCGGCGGCAAAGAGCCTAACTACAGCGCGAAGCACGTGGCGGAGGTGAAAATCGGTCTGGCGAAAGCGGGTCTTCCGGCCCAGGTGATGATCGACTTCAGCCATGCCAACTCCAGCAAGCAGTTCAAGAAGCAGATGGAAGTGGGCGCCGACGTATGCCAGCAGATCGCCGGCGGCGAGCGCGCCATTATGGGCGTGATGATTGAAAGCCATCTGGTGGAAGGCAACCAGAGCCTCGAGAGCGGTGAACCGCTGACCTACGGCAAGAGCGTCACCGACGCCTGCATCGGCTGGGAGGATACCGAAACGATCCTGCGTCAGCTGGCGGAAGCGGTGAAAACCCGCCGCGGCTAAGCTACTCCGCGCTAGCGCAGGTCATAAAAAAGCGTGGAGATTTCCACGCTTTTTTGTTCTCACCAGGAGAAATTACTTCGCTTTACCCTGGTTGGCGACGGCAGCCGCTTTCGCCGCGATCTCTTCCGCATTGCCCAGATAGTAATGTTTGATCGGCTTGAAGTTTTCATCGAACTCATATACCAGCGGTACGCCGGTCGGGATGTTCAGTTCGAGGATCTCGTCTTCGCCCATGTTGTCGAGGTATTTCACCAGCGCGCGCAGGGAGTTACCGTGAGCGGCGATGATCACGCGCTCACCGCTTTTCAGGCGCGGCAGAATGGTTTCGTTCCAGTAAGGCACGACGCGGTCGATGGTCAGCGCCAGGCTTTCAGTGGTCGGCAGTTCGGCGTCGGTCAGTTTTGCATAGCGCGGATCGTGGCCCGGGTAGCGCTCGTCGTCTTTGGTCAGCTCCGGCGGAGTGACAGCGAAGCCGCGACGCCACTGTTTAACCTGCTCGTCACCGTATTTTTCAGCGGTTTCCGCTTTGTTCAGGCCCTGCAGCGCGCCGTAATGACGCTCGTTCAGCTTCCAGGATTTCTCAACCGGCAGCCAGGCCTGATCCAGTTCGTCCAGCACGTTCCACAGGGTGTGGATGGCACGTTTCAGCACGGAGGTATAAGCAAAATCAAAGCTGAAGCCTTCAGCCTTCAGCAGTTTACCCGCTGCTTTCGCTTCGCTAACGCCTTTCTCGGACAGATCCACGTCGTACCAACCGGTGAAGCGGTTTTCGTTGTTCCACTGGCTTTCGCCATGACGAACCAGTACCAGCTTAGTTACAGCCATTCTCTCACTCCTCTCTACACGCCATCCCTCGCGCCGCGAACGGCGCGCTGAATGTGATGGTGTATGTGTTATTGATTGATAACTATTCTCATTATATTGCCGTGATTTGGCGCACGGCAATGCTTATCCCTAACCATAGCGAAAATAGTGGCGCAGTGTAAGGTGCTTGTAATACACAGGTTATTTTTTTGTCCTTTGGTGACGGAAAATAGAGCAGGTTGCTGAAAAAAGAGGCGGCAGAGAGGAGGGCGGGGACGAAAAGCAGCGCCCCCTGATGGAGGGCGCTGGCGATTATCGGGCGATAAACTGATATTCCGTCAGGCTGACGTACTCCTGGCCCGGACGTAATACACAGTCCGGCTGCGGCCATTGCGGATGGTTCGGCGAATCCGGCAGGAATTCGCTCTCCAGCGCCAGTCCCTGCCAGTCGGCGTAGGGCTCCGTCGTCTGCGACGGGGTGCCGCCGAGATAGTTGCCGGAGTAAAACTGCAGCGCCGGAGCGGAGGTATAGACCGTCATCTGCAGCTTGCCATCCTGCGACCAGACCTGTGCCGCAGGCTGGCTGGCGTCGCCTTTGGCATCCAGCAGGAAGGCATGATCGTATCCCTTCACCTTTTGCTGATCGGCATCCGCGAGGAAGTCGGCGGCGATGGTTTTCGGCTGGCGGAAATCAAAGCTGGTGTTAGCAACATCTTTCAGTTCGCCACCCGGGATACCGTCGCTTTCCACCGGCAGATACCTCTGGGCGAGGATCTGGAGCTGATGCTGGCGCACATCGCCCTGCTCACCGTCGAGGTTGAAATAGACGTGATTGGTCATATTCACCGGGCAGGGTTGGTCCACGGTGGCGCGATAGGTAATCGCGATGCGGTTATCGTCGCTCAGACGATAGTGCGCGGTGGCCTGCAGGGTGCCCGGAAAGCCTTGATCGCCATCGGGCGAGGTCAGGGCGAACAGCACTTCCTGCTCGTCGGCGCGGACAATGCGCCAGCGGCGCTTATCAAACCCTTCCGGGCCGCCGTGGAGCTGGTGGCCCGCGTCGTTTGACGGCGTGACGTTGACGACCTGGCCGTCAAGCGGGAAGCGGCTGTGGCCGATACGGTTGGCGTAGCGGCCTACCGAGGCGCCAAGAAATGCGGCCTGGCGAGCATAGTCTTCCAGCTTTGCGCAGCCCAGCAGCGGTCGGCGCAGGCTGCCATCGGCCAGCGGCACCTCGGCGCTGAGCAGCGTCGCGCCCCAGTCCGCCACGGTGACGGTCATCCCCGACTTATTGCGCAGGGTCACCTGCTGCCATGGCCGGCCGTCCGGGGCCAGCGCGGTGGTTTGCGTTAGCATTGCCCGGCCCCCTGTGACGGTTTGCAGACATAGAATGTCTCTTTAATACCGGTTTTCGCTTCATACTCGTTGGCAACGGCCTGCTGAACGGTATCGACCAGATCTTCCGGGATTAACGCTACCACGCAGCCGCCAAAGCCGCCGCCGGTCATGCGCACGCCGCCCTTATCGCCGATCGCGGCCTTAACGATCTCCACCAGGGTGTCGATCTGCGGGACGGTGATCTCGAAATCATCACGCATCGAGGCGTGGGACTCTGCCATCAGCTCACCCATCCGCTTCAGGTCGCCTTTTTCGAGGGCGCTGGCGGCTTCCACAGTGCGGGCATTCTCCGTCAGCACGTGGCGTACGCGCTTCGCGACGACCGGATCCAGCTCATGGGCGACGGCGTTAAATTGCTCAAGGGTGACATCGCGCAGGGCGGGCTGCTGGAAGAAGCGCGCGCCGGTTTCGCACTGTTCACGACGGGTGTTGTACTCGCTGCCGACGAGAGTGCGCTTAAAGTTGCTGTTGATGATCACCACCGCCACGCCTTTCGGCATCGAGACGGCTTTGGTGCCTAGCGAACGGCAGTCGATCAGCAGCGCGTGGTCTTTTTTGCCCAGCGCTGAAATCAGCTGATCCATGATGCCGCAGTTGCAGCCGACGAACTGGTTTTCCGCCTCCTGGCCGTTGAGGGCGATTTGCGCGCCATCCAGCGGCAGATGATACAGCTGTTGGAACACGGTGCCGACGGCGACTTCCAGCGAGGCTGAGGAGCTTAACCCCGCACCCTGCGGTACATTGCCGCTGATCACCAGATCCGCGCCGCCAAAGTGGCTGTTCCGCTGCTGCAGATGCTTTACCACGCCGCGGACATAGTTCGACCACTGCTGGGTGTCGTGGCTGATAATCGGCGCGTCGAGAGAGAACTCATCGGTCTGATTGTCGTAATCAGCGGCAATCACCCGCACCGTACGATCGTCGCGCGGCGCACAGCTGATCACCGTCTGGTAGTCGATAGCGCAGGGGAGCACAAAACCGTCGTTGTAATCGGTATGCTCGCCGATCAGGTTGACGCGGCCTGGCGCTTGAATGACATGGCTGGCCGGGTAGCCGAAGGCGTCAGCGAACAGGGTTTGGGTTTTCTCTTTCAGACTCATCATTACACTCCGGATTCACGAAAATGGACGTCGCTGACGGCGCGCAGTCGTTCGGCAGCTTGCTCGGCGGTCAGATCGCGCTGAGTTTCGGCCAGCATCTCATAACCAACCATAAACTTGCGGACCGTCGCGGAGCGCAGCAGCGGCGGATAAAAGTGGGCATGAAGCTGCCAGTGGTTATGGTCTTCGTCGTTAAACGGCGCGCCGTGCCAGCCCATGGAGTAGGGGAATGAGCACTGGAACAGGTTGTCGTAACGGCTGGTCAGCTTTTTCAACGCCAGCGCCAGATCGCTGCGCTGGGCGTCGGTGAGATCGGTTATGCGCTGCACGTGCGCTTTCGGCAACAGCAGCGTTTCGAACGGCCAGGCGGCCCAGTAGGGCACCACCGCCAGCCAGTGCTCGGTGTCCACCACCGTGCGGCTGCCGTCGGCCAGTTCGCGCTGCACATAGTCCAGCAGCATCGGCTGGCCCTGTGCGGCGTAATACTCTTTCTGCAGACGGTCTTCCCGTTCCGCTTCATTGGGCAGGAAACTGTTGGCCCACACCTGACCATGCGGGTGAGGGTTGGAGCAGCCCATCGCTGCCCCTTTGTTTTCAAAAACCTGCACCCACGGGTAGCTTTTCCCGAGGTCCGCGGTCTGTTCCTGCCACGTTTTAACCACGTCTTCCAGCGCTCCAAGGCTCAGTTCCGGCAGCGTTTTGCTGTGGTCTGGCGAGAAGCAGATCACCCGACTGGTGCCGCGGGCGCTCTGGCAGCGCATCAGCGGATCGTCACTCTCCGGTGCGTCCGGGGTGTCGGTCATCAGGGCCGCAAAGTCGTTGGTAAATACGTAGGTACCGGTGTAATTCGGGTTGGTGTCGCCGGTCACCCGGGTGTTGCCCGGGCACAGGAAACAGTCCGGATCGTGGGCCGGCAAGGTCTGTTTTGCCGGCGTTTCCTGCGCCCCCTGCCAGGGGCGCTTGGCGCGATGCGGAGAAACCAGAATCCACTGTCCGGTTAACGGGTTATAACGACGATGTGGATGGTCAACGGGGTTAAATACGCTCATGAAGGTTCCTTAGTCTGGATAACCCTGCGGATGACGGGACTGCCAGTGCCAGGTGTCCTGCGCCATTTCGTCCAGGTTGCGCGTTACGCGCCAGTTCAGCTCGCGGTCGGCCTTGGCAGCATCCGCCCAGTAGGCCGGGAGGTCGCCATCGCGGCGCGGCGCGAAATGGTAGTTAATGGGTTTGCCGCAGGCCTTGCTGAAAGCATTGACTACGTCGAGCACGCTGCTGCCGACGCCGGCGCCAAGGTTGTAGATATGCACCCCGGCTTTGTCAGCCAGTTTTTCCATGGCCGCGACGTGGCCATCGGCGAGGTCCATCACATGGATGTAATCGCGCACGCCGGTACCATCTTCGGTCGGATAGTCGTTACCAAAAATGGCCAGCGATTCGCGACGGCCAACGGCGACCTGGGCGATGTAGGGCATCAGGTTGTTCGGGATCCCCTGCGGGTCTTCCCCCATGTCGCCCGACGGGTGGGCGCCGACCGGGTTGAAGTAGCGCAGCAGGGCAATGCTCCACTCCGGCTGGGCTTTCTGCAGGTCGGTCAGGATCTGCTCTACCATCAGCTTGCTTTTGCCGTAAGGGCTTTGCGGGGTGCCGGTCGGGAAGCTTTCGACATACGGGATTTTCGGCTGATCGCCGTAGACGGTAGCGGAGGAGCTAAAGATAAAGTTCTTCACGCCAGCGGCGCGCATGGCAGAGACTAATTTCAGTGTGCCGGTGACGTTATTGTCGTAATATTCCAGCGGCTTGGCGACGGACTCCCCGACGGCTTTCAGCCCGGCGAAGTGGATCACTGCCTCAATGGCGTGATCGTGGAGGATCTCCGTCATCAGCGCTTCGTTACGAATATCGCCTTCAATAAAGGTGGCTTCTTTGCCGCCGAGACGTTCAATCACCGGCAGTACGCTGCGCTTGCTGTTGCAGAGATTGTCGAGGATCACCACCTCGTGTCCCTGCTGCAGCAGTTGAACGCAGGTATGACTTCCAATGTAACCGCTACCACCTGTAACCAGAACTTTCATGATTCGCTCCATTCGGCTTATCGTTTGTGAGGAAGATAGCATATCAAAGAAGTGAAAAGTGTGACATAGGGCAAGTTAGTGGAATCGTTTACACTTGGGGTGTAAATAACGTAAATTTTATATTTTTAATTTTAATTCAATGTATTAGGTTTGTTTGGCGCTATTTTTCTGAAAAATACCAGGGATCTTTCGATCCCCGGCAGGGGGCGTCAGGCCACAGGGCCGAGCTGATAAGTGTAACCGTCTCCACTGGGAACGAACGCCAGGCGATGGGTAATACAGTCCGGGGCATCTTCCGCATGGTGCGAGACAAACAGCAGCTGTGTGGCCCCTTCGCCAATCAACACGTCGACAAAGCGGCGCACCAGCTGGCGGTTGAGGGGGTCCAGCCCCTGCAGCGGTTCATCGAGGATCAGCAGGGTTGGATGCTTCACCAGCGCGCGGACGATAAGCGCCAGCCGCTGCTGGCCCCACGACAGACTGTGAAACGGCGCGTCGGCGGTGCGCTTATCGATGCCGAGAATATCCAGCCATTGCTGCACCAGCTTATGCTGCTTGTCGGAGACAGCCTGATAAATGCCGATCGAGTCAAAATAGCCCGACAGGATGACGTTGCGGACGTTGGTGCTGACCCGGTAGTCCAGATGCAGGCTGCTGCTGACGTAGCCGATATGCTTTTTAATATCCCAGATGGTCTCACCGCTGCCGCGCCGGCGGCCAAAGAGCGTGAGATCGTTGCTGTAGCCCTGCGGATGATCCCCGGTGACCAGGCTCAGCAGCGTAGATTTACCGGCGCCGTTGGGACCGACGATCTGCCAGTGTTCGCCTGGATTCACGGTCCATGAGAGGTGATTGATGACCGGGCGATCGTTATAGGAGACCACGCCGTCGTTGAGCACGATACGCGGCGCCGAGTCTGCCAGCGCATGACGGGCCGGTGGGACATCCGGCTCCGGCAGGGTGATGCCGTCCAGTTTTTCACTGTGCGCCAGCTGGGCGACCAGCGCCTGCTGCAGCAGGGAAGACTTCTCGCCGGTCTCGCTGAGGGTGCAGTCAGCCAGCACGCCGGCGAATTGCACAAACTCCGGGATCTCATCGAAACGGTTGAGCACCAGCACCAGGGTGATGCCGGCGCTGTGCAGGTCGGCCAGCAGGGCAGCAAGCTGCTGGCGGGAGTTGACGTCGAGACCGTCGAAAGGTTCATCGAGGATCAGCAGTTGCGGATCGGTCATCAGGGCCTGACACAGCAGGGTCTTACGCGTTTCCCCGGTCGACAGGTATTTAAACCGGCGGTCCAGCAGGGCGCTGATGCCAAACTGTTCGGCCAGGCGCGCGCAGCGGGCAGGATCTTTCACCTCATCCTGGATAATCTCCGCGGTGGTGCGGCCGGTGTCTTCTTCGCCTGGGCTGAGCAGGTCGGTGTTATTGCGCTGCCACTCGTCGCTGACCAGCTTCTGCAACTGTTCGAAGGAGAGGCGGGTCACGCGGGAGAAGTGGCTTTCGCGCTGGCCGCTGAGCAGGGTCAGGTCGCCTGCCAGGGCCCGCGCGAGGGCGGATTTGCCGCTGCCGTTGCTGCCGACGAACGCCCAGCTTTCACCCGCCGCCACGCTCAGGTGGTCTATTTTTAAGGTCTTTGTATCGCTCAGGCGAAACGTGCCTTGCGAAATTTGCAATGATGACATGATGTATCCCATTTTTTGCAGCGATGTGCATCAGGGATACGACTTCAGGCGCGTAATGTCAATGGGGTCAGCATAACGTCGCGAGAATGATGCGATCGGCATTGAAGTAAGCGATCGCCTCCGTTCCTTCCGCCAGGCCAGCGGCCTGCGCCTGTGGCAGGGTGGCGCACAGGGTTTGACCGTCCGCCAGGGTCATCAGTACTTCGCACTGTCCGGACCCGCATTCGATATGACTGATACGTCCCGACAGCTGGTTATCGGCCTGGCGGGCTGCTGCGGGATCGAGGGTGATGCCGACCCATGGCGCTTTGAGCAGGACCAGCACCTCCTGGCCCTCATCGAGTCCCAGCTTCTCAGCGCTTTGCGCGGTGATGGCGACGTTCAGGCGGGTTTTTCCGTCAGCCAACAGTACTTCCACGTGCTGCTGCACCTGCTGGCGATCGCGGCCGGTAATGGTGCCGAACCACTGGTTGCGGGCGCTGGTCTGCAGGGAAAAGCGCGAGATGGCCGCCAGCAGGCTATCCAGCGGCAGGGCATCGTCATCGCTGAGTACATCAAACGCTTTCTGCTGGATCTGCGCCAGCAGATCGTACAGCTGGATCAGACGCTGCCCGTAGCGGGTCAGCACCGCGCCGCCGCCGCCCTTTCCGCCGGTGGCGCGATCCACCAGCGGTTGTTCGCTGAGCTGGTTCATCTCATTGATGGCATCCCAAGCGCTCTTATAGCTGATACCCGCATGCTTCGCCCCCTGGCTTATCGAACCGGTCTGGTCAATCTGTTTGAGCAGGGCGATCCGCCGCGGATCGGCAAACAGGCGCTGCTGTAGCTTAAGGGTGAGAAGAATTTCGGCCTGCATAATCGTTTCCTGACAAAAAAGGGTATTGTGACCGATAGTCGCCCACTTGCAAAACCTCTCTGCGCGGTTGGTCATTACCCACCGCACAAATGGGACGTGTTTTTTCGGCTGAAATCGTTACAATCAGGAAATCATACTATCTGGAGTGAACCATGTTAGAGCTTTTGAAAAGTCTGGTTTTTGCGGTCATCATGGTACCGGTGGTGATGGCGGTCATCCTGGGACTGATTTACGGTCTTGGCGAAGTGTTCAACCTCTTCTCCGGCGTAGGCCACAAAGATCGCAGCCAGCAAAATCACTGATTTCCCGGCGCCCGGTTTAACCGGGCGCTGTGCTATTTCCCTCCTGTATCATTTCCCTTCGTTTTATTGTCCTGTGTCACTATAAAAACGCTTCGCATATCGTTATATTATCGACTACATAACGCATTGACAGGAGAGTAAGATGGCAGGTTCTTGGTTACGCGGGGTTGTCGGGGTATCACTCACGCTGTGCGTCGCGGGTCAGGCGCTGGCGGCAGAGGGTAAAGTGACCGTTTTCGCCGCCGCATCGTTAACCAACGCGATGCAGGATATTGCCCAGGCGTACAAGAAAGAAAAAAACGTCGAGGTCGTGTCGTCGTTTGCCTCGTCGTCGACGCTGGCGCGGCAGATAGAAGCGGGTGCGCCAGCGGACCTGTTTATCTCCGCCGATCAGAAATGGATGGATTACGCGGCAGATAAAAAGGCCATCGATCCGGCAACCCGCGCCACTCTGCTTGGCAACAGCCTGGTGGTGGTCGCGCCGAAAGCCAGTGCGCAGGGGGCGATAACCATTGATGAGAAAACCGACTGGACCAGCCTGCTGAAAGGAGGCCGTCTGGCGGTGGGCGATCCACAGCATGTCCCGGCCGGTATCTATGCCAAAGAAGCACTGCAGAAACTCGGTGCCTGGGAGACGTTGTCGCCGAAGCTCGCCCCGGCTGAAGACGTGCGCGGTGCGCTGGCGCTGGTGGAGCGCAACGAAGCGCCGCTGGGGATTGTCTATGGCTCCGATGCCGTGGCCAGCAAGGGGGTGAAAGTGGTCGGCACCTTCCCGGAAGCCTCGCATCAGAAAGTCGAGTACCCGCTGGCGATTGTCGATGGGCACCGCAATGCGGCCGTGAGCGCCTTCTATGACTACCTGAAAGGGCCGGAAGCGTCCGCTATCTTTAAACGTTACGGATTTACCACCCGCTGATGTTTCTGAGCGAACCCGAATGGCAGGCGGTGCTGCTGAGCCTGAAAGTCTCCTCCCTGGCGGTGGCCTTGAGCCTGCCCTTTGGCATCTTTTTTTCCTGGCTGCTGGTCCGGCGCACCTTTCCCGGCAAGGCACTGCTCGACAGTATTCTCCATCTGCCGCTGGTGCTGCCTCCGGTGGTGGTGGGGTACCTGCTGCTGGTGGCCATGGGGCGGCGCGGGTTTATTGGCAGCTGGCTGTATGACTGGTTCGGCATCAGCTTTGCTTTTAGCTGGCGCGGGGCGGTGCTGGCGGCGGCGGTGATGTCTTTCCCGCTGATGGTGCGCGCCATTCGCCTGGCGCTGGAAGGGGTGGACGTCAAACTGGAGCAAGCGGCGAGAACCCTCGGGGCCAGCCGCTGGCGGGTATTTTTGACCATTACGTTGCCGTTGACTCTGCCGGGGATTATTGTCGGCACGGTGCTGGCCTTCGCCCGCTCGTTAGGGGAGTTTGGCGCGACCATCACGTTCGTCTCCAATATTCCCGGTGAAACGCGCACCCTCCCTTCGGCGATGTACACCTTGATTCAAACCCCGGGCGGGGAGGGGGTGGCGGCCCGCCTCTGCCTCATCGCCATCGGTCTGGCGCTGGTTTCGCTGCTGATTTCGGAATGGCTGGCCCGCGTGAGCCGCCAGCGCATGGGAGGATAATGATGCTGGAGCTGGACTTTACCCAGACCCTCGGTAGCCACTGCCTGCAGATCCGTGAAACTCTGCCCGCCAGCGGGATCACCGCCGTCTTTGGCGTCTCCGGCGCTGGCAAAACCTCGTTTATTAACGCCATCAGCGGCCTGACCCGACCCCAGGCGGGGCGGATCGTGCTCAATGGCCGGGTGCTGAACGACACCGCGCAGCGTATCTGCCTGGCGCCGGAGCAGCGCCGTATCGGCTATGTCTTTCAGGATGCGCGCCTGTTTCCCCATTATAAAGTGCGCGGCAATCTGCAGTATGGGATGGCGAAATCCATGGTCAGCCAGTTCGATAAGCTGGTGGATCTGCTGGGGATTGCGCCCTTGCTGGATCGTCTGCCGGGCCGGTTATCCGGCGGCGAAAAGCAGCGAGTGGCCATCGGCCGCGCCCTGCTGACCGCGCCAGAGCTACTGCTGCTGGATGAGCCGCTGGCCTCGCTGGACATTCCGCGCAAACGCGAGCTATTGCCCTACCTGCAGCGGCTGGCGCAGGAGATTCATATTCCGATGCTCTACGTCAGCCACTCGCTGGATGAGATCCAGCATCTGGCCGATCGCGTGCTGGTGCTGGAGGCCGGTAAGGTGAAAGCTTTCGGTCCGCTGGAGGAGGTCTGGAGCAGCAGCGTGATGCACCCCTGGCTGCCGGCGGAGCAGCAGAGTACGATCCTTAGCGCCACCGTCGCCGCGCAGCACCCGCAGTATGCGATGACGGCCCTGGCGCTGGGGGACCAGTTGCTGTGGGTCAACCGGCTCGAACGTCCCGCAGGCGACACCGCACGGATCCGCATTCAGGCGTCGGACGTTTCGCTGACACTGGCCCAGCCGTCCGGGACCAGCATCCGCAATATCTTGCGCGCCGAGGTGGCTCAGTGTCTGGAGGTCAACGGACAGATTGAAGTGCAGCTCAGAGTGAGTGGCCGTCTGCTATGGGCCAGGATTAGCCCATGGGCGCGGGACGACCTGGCGATAGCGCCAGGTCAGCAGGTGTTTGCCCAGATCAAAAGCGTGTCGATCGCCGCCTGATTACAGCAGTTGGCGGTAGATAAACTCGGCGATGCTGGTGGACTCATTGTCGCCGATGACTATGTTGGCGCGGGCTTTCACCTCGTCCACCGCGTTGCCCATCGCCACCCCGGTGCCCGCCGCTTCCAGCATGCTAAGATCGTTGTAGTTATCGCCGAAGGCCACCACATCCTGCATCGACAGCCCCTGGTCGGCCACCCATTGCGCCAGGCGTTTGCCTTTGCTGTTGCCGGCGCGCGCGATATCTACCTGATCGTGCCACGACCATTCGCACTCGAGGCCCAGCGTCTCGCCAACCTGCTGCGCAAACCGCTGCAGGCGGGGAATGTCGTCATCGGTGAGAGCGAATTTCCATACCGCGTTAACTTCGCGAACCGCCTGCGCCAGCGAATCGACCTGAGCGAAAACCGGACGCTGATCTTCCGGTAACGCCTGCGCCCAGTTGCGGGTGCGGATCACATGCCCGGTGGGGTGTTCATAAAGCATCGCGTCGTCCACATATGCCAGGCCGTGGATCTGCTGTTTGGCGAGCATGGCAGTGAGGCTTACCGCTTGCTCTACCGGCATAGGATCGGCGGCCAAAACCTTTTTTGCGTGATAATCATACAAATAGGTGCCATTACAACAAATTGCAGGTGTATCGAGAGCCAGTGCCTGATAAAAAGGATGGATAGCGACGTGATGACGTCCGGTGACGACGATGACCTGATAGCCTGCCTCTCTGGCGCGGGCCAGCGCCTCCAGCGAAGCGGGCAGAATGGTTTTTTTGCTGGTAAGCAGGGTGCCGTCTAAATCCAGGGCAATCACGCGTGTTGTCATGTGTTATTTCCGGTTGATGTTGAAAAGTGACCTGGCCATGATGGTACACCGCCGTGGCGTCAGGACCAATTTTTCCACATCTGTCGTGAATGTCTGTATGCCCTTTGTGCCGCCGTCCGGCGGAAATTCGGCGGACGATGCGAGTATCATGGGCGGATGTCTTATAATTTTCAGGGTGCTGTTATCCTGAAAATGAAAATTCCACGTGCAGTGAGGGAAGGAGTAGTCATGAAACAAACCGTTTATACCGCCAGCCCGGAAAGCCAACAAATCCATGTCTGGAGTCTTGAAGCGGACGGCAAACTGACGCTGGTGCAGGTGGTTGATGCCCCAGGGCAGGTCCAGCCGATGGTGGTCAGCCCCAACAAGGAATTTCTGTACGTTGGCGTTCGTCCGGAGTTTCGCGTGCTGGCCTATCGCATCACGCCGGATAACGGGGCGTTAACCTTTGCGGGCGAAGCTGCGCTGCCGGGCAGCCCGACCCATATCTCTACCGATCGTCATGGCCGCTTTGTCTTCAGCGCCTCCTACAATCAGGGCTGTGTCAGCGTGACCCCGCTGCACGACGGCCTGCCGGGCGAAACCATCACCGTGGTGGAAGGGCTGGAAGGCTGCCACTCGGCCAATATCTCCCCGGATAATCGCACCCTGTGGGTGCCGGCGCTGAAGCAGGATCGCATTTGCCTGTTTACCCTCAGCGACGATGGTTTCCTTTCGGCACAGGAGCCCGCGGAAGTGACGACCGTCGAGGGCGCCGGTCCGCGTCACATGGTATTCCATCCCAACCAGCAGTATGGTTACTGCGTCAATGAGCTAAACAGCTCGATTGACGTCTGGGAGCTGAAAGATCCTAAGGGCAACATCGAATGTGTACAGACCCTGGATATGATGCCGCCTGATTTTAGCGGCGTGCGCTGGGCGGCGGATATTCATATCACCCCGGATGGCCGTCATCTTTACGCCTGCGATCGTACCGCCAGCATCATCACGGTATTCAGCGTTTCGGAAGATGGTAGCGTGCTGGCGGTGGAAGGCTATCAGCCTACCGAGACCCAGCCGCGCGGCTTTAACCTCGATCACAGCGGTAAATATCTCATTGCCGCCGGGCAGAAGTCGCACCATATCGCGGTGTACGATATCGTCGGTGAGCAGGGACTGCTGCAGGAGAAAGGCCGCTATGCGGTTGGGCAGGGGCCGATGTGGGTGGTGGTCAACGCCCACTGAACCGCCATCAGGTAAAAGAAAAAACCTCGCCTTAGCGAGGTTTTTTTTGCTCAGAGCGGACAGGCTCTGCGGAGAAGGCGTTGTCCTGGCGGGCCAGAAGCGTGACGACGTTAGATATCGTCGTAAGCGTCGTCTCAGCACCGTCTGGCAGATCCTGATATTCCTGAGAGGATAG
>OLFU01001943.1_pt1 | contig 18019 bp, 15 predicted proteins | sample 1605161 | NCBI WGS metagenome assembly OLFU01 (sample SAMEA3888914, study PRJEB22519) | human gut metagenome | biome: human gut; feature: human-associated habitat; material: faeces | place: Denmark | collected 2011
AAAGGTGAATGGATAAGATCGAAGTTCGGGGCGCCCGCACCCATAATCTCAAAAACATCAACCTCGTTATCCCGCGCGACAAACTCATTGTCGTCACCGGGCTTTCCGGGTCTGGCAAATCTTCACTCGCTTTCGACACCCTGTATGCCGAAGGCCAGCGTCGCTACGTCGAATCGCTCTCCGCCTATGCGCGACAGTTCCTGTCGCTGATGGAGAAGCCGGACGTCGACCATATCGAAGGGCTGTCGCCGGCGATTTCCATCGAACAGAAATCAACCTCTCACAACCCCCGCTCGACGGTGGGTACTATTACCGAAATTCACGACTATCTGCGTCTGCTGTACGCCCGCGTCGGCGAACCGCGCTGTCCGGATCACGACGTGCCGCTGGCGGCGCAAACCGTCAGTCAGATGGTCGATAATGTCCTCGCCCAGCCGGAAGGCCTGCGCCTGATGCTGCTGGCGCCCATTATTAAAGAGCGCAAAGGCGAGCACACTAAAACCCTGGAAAACCTCGCCAGTCAGGGCTACATCCGCGCGCGGATCGACGGCGAGGTCTGCGATCTGTCGGATCCGCCGAAGCTGGAGCTGCAGAAGAAGCACACCATTGAGGTAGTCATCGACCGCTTCAAGGTGCGCGACGATCTGGCGCAGCGCCTGGCCGAGTCGTTCGAAACCGCGCTGGAGCTCTCCGGCGGGACCGCCATTGTGGCTAATATGGATGATGAGAAAGCGGAAGAACTGCTGTTTTCCGCCAACTTCGCCTGCCCGATCTGCGGCTACAGCATGCGCGAGCTGGAGCCGCGTCTGTTCTCCTTTAACAACCCGGCGGGCGCCTGCCCGACCTGCGACGGCCTCGGCGTGCAGCAATATTTCGATCCCGATCGCGTGGTGCAAAATCCCGAGCTGTCGCTGGCGGGCGGCGCCATCCGCGGCTGGGATCGGCGTAACTTCTACTACTTCCAGATGCTGAAGTCGCTGGCGGAGCACTATAAATTCGACGTCGAAGCGCCATGGGGCACCCTCAGCGCCAACGTGCAGAAAGTGGTGCTGTACGGTTCAGGTAAAGAAAGTATTGAATTCAAATACATGAATGACCGCGGGGATACCTCGGTGCGCCGCCATCCGTTCGAAGGCGTGCTGCATAACATGGAGCGCCGTTACAAAGAGACGGAATCCAGCGCGGTGCGCGAAGAGCTGGCGAAGTTCATCAGCAACCGTCCGTGCGCCAGCTGCGACGGCACGCGTCTGCGTCGCGAGGCGCGCCACGTGTTTGTGGAAAACACCCCGCTGCCGACCATCTCCGATATGAGCATCGGCCATGCGATGGATTTCTTCAACAATCTGAAGCTCTCCGGCCAGCGGGCGAAAATCGCCGAAAAAGTGCTGAAAGAGATTGGCGATCGTCTGAAATTCCTCGTCAACGTCGGCCTCAACTACCTGACGCTCTCCCGCTCGGCGGAAACGCTCTCCGGCGGCGAAGCCCAGCGTATCCGTCTGGCAAGCCAGATTGGCGCCGGGCTGGTTGGCGTGATGTACGTGCTGGATGAACCCTCTATCGGCCTGCACCAGCGCGATAACGAACGCCTGCTCGGCACCCTGATCCACCTGCGTAATTTAGGCAACACGGTGATCGTCGTTGAGCACGACGAAGACGCCATTCGCGCCGCCGACCATGTGATCGATATCGGTCCCGGCGCTGGCGTTCACGGCGGCCAGGTAGTAGCGGAAGGGCCGCTGGAGGCCATTATGGCGGTACCAGAATCCCTCACCGGGCAGTTCATGAGCGGTAAACGCAAAATTGAAGTGCCGAAACAGCGCGTTCCCGCCAACCCGGAGAAAGTCCTCAAGCTGACCGGCGCGCGCGGCAACAACCTGAAGGATGTAACGCTGACCCTGCCAGTGGGCCTGTTTACCTGCATCACCGGCGTCTCCGGCTCGGGTAAATCCACGCTGATCAACGATACCCTGTTCCCGATTGCCCAGCGCCAGCTCAACGGCGCGACCATCGCCGAACCAGCGCCGTATCGCGATATCCAGGGGCTGGAACATTTCGATAAAGTGATCGATATCGACCAGAGCCCGATCGGCCGGACGCCGCGCTCCAACCCGGCAACCTATACCGGGGTGTTTACCCCGGTGCGCGAGCTGTTCGCCGGCGTACCGGAGTCTCGCTCACGCGGCTATACGCCGGGGCGCTTTAGCTTTAACGTTCGCGGTGGGCGCTGCGAAGCTTGCCAGGGTGACGGCGTCATTAAGGTTGAGATGCACTTCCTGCCGGATATCTACGTGCCGTGCGACCAGTGCAAAGGCAAACGCTATAACCGCGAAACGCTGGAGATTAAGTACAAGGGTAAGACCATCCACGAAGTGCTGGATATGACCATTGAAGAGGCGCGTGAATTCTTTGATGCCGTGCCGGCGCTGGCGCGTAAGCTGCAAACCCTGATGGACGTCGGCCTGACCTATATCCGCCTTGGCCAGTCGGCGACGACCCTGTCCGGCGGCGAGGCGCAGCGCGTGAAGCTGGCGCGCGAGTTGTCCAAGCGCGGTACCGGCCAGACGCTGTATATCCTCGATGAGCCGACCACCGGTCTGCACTTCGCCGATATCCAGCAGTTGCTGGAAGTGCTGCACCAGCTGCGCGATCAGGGCAATACCATCGTGGTGATTGAGCACAACCTCGATGTGATTAAAACTGCCGACTGGATTGTCGATCTCGGCCCGGAAGGCGGCAGCGGCGGCGGCGAAATCCTGGTCTCCGGTACGCCGGAAACCGTCGCCGAGTGCGAAGCCTCGCACACCGCGCGCTTCCTCAAGCCCATGCTGAAATAATTAGCGGGTAAGCTGCTGCCGGACCGGCTCCGGCAGCATTTTCACCGCCTGCTGATAAGACGCATCGACCAGATAGTAGATTTGCGAATCCGGCAGCGAGCCATCCAGATAGACGGTGCTCCAGTGCGCTTTATTGAGATGCTGGCTGGGCCGGACATCGCGATGCTGCTGACGCAGCAGCTCAGCCAGCTCCGGACTCGCCTTCAGCGCGACCGCCGGCCGCTGGTCCTCAACCTCCTTCACCATGGCAAAAAGCACGTCTGAGACCTTTATCTGCGTGGCTTTCCAGTCGCTGTGGACGCTCTGCTCTGCTCCCGGTTTCGCCATGCAGTACTGTAATAACTCCGAAATTGTCATCTTTTATTCCCCCATGAGCGTCGCAACGATGCGCCGCGAACCGCCGTGTATCCGATGCTCCCCCAGCCAGATGCCCTGCCAGGTTCCCAGCCTGACGCGCCCGTCCTCGACCGGCAGCATTAGCGACACGCCAAGCATCGATGATTTGATGTGCGACGGCATATCGTCAGGGCCTTCATAGTCATGTTCATACGGCGCATTGTCCGGTACGGCGTTGAGAAAATACTGCTCCATGTCATAGCGGACGGTGGGATCGCAGTTTTCGTTGAGCGTCAGGGAAGCGGAAGTATGCTGGAGCAGGAGGTGCAGCAGGCCAACCTTCACCCCGGACAGCCCGCGGATCTGGCCAAGGATTTCGTCGGTGACCAGATGAAAACCGCGGGATTTTGGCCCAAGCGTCAGGGTTTGCTGATACCACATCATTGACTCCTTTTGCGAATGAATCCTTCTAAGTGTGCAGCAATACGTGAAAAGGTAAAACCTTCCACCCCTGATTTTGCATAAAAAAACGGCAGCGCCGTCGCTGCCGTTTATCGCGTTCAGGCGGTCATCAGTATTCGGAATTGACGATTACTTCCTCGCCCAGCGCGCCAGCCATCGGCAACGGCTTATAGGAGGAGTTGGCGGCCCGCAGCACGCGGATGCCACGGGCGCCCGCTTCGCGGGCGGCGGTGATATCGTTATCCGAATCGCCGTAGAAAACCTTTATCTGCTTCGCCTGCAGCCACTGGGTCTTGGTGTTCTGGCCAGGCTTATCGCCAGCGAAAATCACCGGATTCATATTGGCAGCCGGGATGAGAAAATCATCCTGCAGGGTTTTAGAAACGGTTTCGGTTTTGGTCTGGCTGCGGCCGGTGACGAACCAGATGCTGTCCCCGCGCTTCACATGCATCGCAATCAGCTGGCGCGCCACCTCTTTCGGCATGCTGAATTCATCCCAGCCATTGTTCATTTTTTCCCAGAACTGCGGGTTTTTCAGGTAATCCTCGCTGCCGGGAGAGAAGGTTTTTTGCCCGCGCCAGAAACCCGGACTTGAGAAGAGGACGGTGTCATCGATATCAAAGCCGACGGCCATCGGCGGCCGCCCCAGCAGGCTGTTCTCAATTTGCGCCACCGAAACCCAGTGGATCGGCGCCTGCTCGGCCAGCTGGGCCACGTTGGTGCCGACCCACAGCGGCTGCGGCGTGGAGGCGCGCGCCACAACGGCGCTGTTCAGCGTGAACAGGAGAGAAGCCGCCGCAAGGGCGAGAGTAAGTTTGCGCATATTTATCCCTAAATCTATCAATCATTATTGTTTTCAATAATGTGCATGCTTATCAACGTCCCGACCTTACCCGCCGGCGGCATGGATGAAAAGCCTTTTTCGCGCAGATGTCATAGAAAAAGAGGATGATCACATCCGAGGGGGGTTGCCCCTGCCCGTTGACCGGCAGAGACAACCTGCTGGAGAGCGGCTTACATTACCGCGGCAAAAGCTTTCGCTACCTGCTGAACATTACGTGAGTTTAACCCCGCCACGCACATGCGTCCGCTGGCAATCAGGTAGACGCCAAACTCGTCGCGCAGACGATCCACCTGCGCCGCGCTAAATCCGGTATAGCTGAACATCCCACGCTGCTTGAGCAGGTAATCCACTTTGCTGCCAGGGGCAACCTGCTGCAGCGCGTCGACCAGCGCCTGGCGCATGGTCAGGATGTGCGCGCGCATGGCGTCCACTTCCGCCTGCCACGTGGCTTTCAGAGCTGCATCGTTCAGCACCGTCGCCACCACCTGCGCGCCAAAGCTCGGCGGGCTGGAGTAGTTGCGGCGCACGGTGGCCTTCAGCTGCCCCAGCACGCGGCCCGCGGTTTCGCTGTCTTCACAGACCACGGACAGACCGCCGACGCGCTCCCCGTACAGCGAGAAAATTTTGGAGAACGAGTTGCTGACCAGCATCGGCATCCCGGCGCTGGCGATGGCGCGAATGGCGTAGGCATCCTCTTCCAGCCCCCCGCCAAAGCCCTGGTAGGCGATGTCGAGGAAGGGGATCAGCTGACGCGCTTTCAATACCTCAACCACGCGGTCCCACTGGGCTGGCGTCAGGTCGGCGCCGGTCGGGTTGTGGCAGCAAGGGTGCAGCAGCACAATATCGCGGGCCGGCAGCGTTTGCAGCGTCGCCAGCAGGTCCTCAAAGCGCACGCCGTTGGTGGCTTTATCAAACCAGGGGTAAGTACTTACTTCGAAGCCAGCCCCTTCAAAAATGGCGATGTGGTTTTCCCAGGTCGGATCGCTGACCCAGACATGAGACTCAGGAAAGTAACGTTTGAGGAAGTCGGCCCCGACCTTCAGCGCGCCCGAACCGCCGACCGTCTGAATAGAGGCAATGCGATTTTGCTTAAGCGCGGTATGCTCTGCGCCAAACAGCAGCGGCGCAATCGCCTGACGGTAGCCGCTCAACCCTTCCATTGGCAGATACAGCGAGGCGCCATGCGGCTCGGCGTTCAGGCGTGCTTCCGCTTCCGCCACCGCCTGCAGCTGCGGGATAATGCCGTCATCGTTGTAGTACAGCCCGATACTCAGGTTGACTTTGTCGCTTCGCGGGTCTTCTTTGAAGCGTTCCATCAGAGAAAGAATAGGGTCGCCGGCGTAGGCGTCAACTTTTTGAAACACGCGATGTATCTCCAGGTTTACATGGGGCAGGTTCTTACACAATAAACCGGATATGACGGCAGGTCGAGAGGATGTTGAGGGGAAAGTGACCGCGCAGCGGTATAAACCGCTTTTTTGAGCGCCGCAGGCCTGGTGCGTACCGGATCAGCCTCTGTGCTATCCGGTACGCCAGAGGCTTAGTCGAGGTATTTCATGGCGACGCGGGAGGTCAGTCGCGTAATAAGTTCGTAAGCACTCACTTTCGTTATCTCGGCGATGCGCTCTACCGGGAGCCCCTCTCCCCACAGCACTACCGCGTCGCCGGCCTTATCCTGGGCCTGCGGTCCGAGATCAACGCAGATCATATCCATCGCCACCCGGCCGACAATCGGCACTTCCCGGCCATTGACCAGCACCGGCGTGCCCGACGGCGCCGCGCGCGGATAACCGTCGCCATAGCCCATCGCCACCACGCCGAGACGGGTATCGCGTTCGCTGATCCAGGTGCCGCCGTACCCGACGGGCTCCCCTGCTTTATGCTCGCGCACCGCAATCAGGCTGGACGTCAGGGTCATCACCGGCTGGCAGCCGAAATCTTTCCCGGTGGAGCGATCGTCCAGCGGCGACACGCCATACAGGATAATTCCGGGGCGCACCCAGTCGTAATGCGATTGCGGCCACAGCAGAATGCCGCCCGAGGCGGCGATAGAGCGCAGCCCCGGTTTGCCTTCGGTAAAGGTGGTGAAGATATCCAGCTGGCGTTCGGTGGCGCCGCAGGTCGGCTCATCGGCGCGCGCGAAGTGGCTCACCACGTTCACCGGCTGGCGGACGTTTTTACACTGGCTCAGACGCTGATAAAACGCCTCGGCTTCCTCCGGGCGCACCCCTAAGCGATGCATGCCGGTATCCAGCTTCATCCACACGGTCACCGGCTCGGGGAGATCGGCTTGCTCCAGCGCCGCCAGCTGTTCGGGGCTATGCACCGCCGTATGCAGGCGCTGGGCGGCGATCACCGCCAGGTCGGCCAGCCCCCGGCGCAGCCGGTCCAGCACATCGTCGCTGCTGCCGTTCCACAGGCTGTAGCGCACCCGGGGGAACTCCTCCCGGAACCCGGCGATCCACCGGGCGCACAGATAGGGGGTCCGGCCCTCCACCATCCCCAAACACAGCGTGCCCGAGATGCCGTCCTTCATGGTGGTCAGCTCCTGCCGGGTCTTGTCCTCCAGGTCCAGCAGCTGGGCCGCCCGCTGAAGGAGAAAGCTGCCCTCCTCCGTCAGGGTCAGCCTCCGTTTGCCCCGGACAAACAGCGTCACCCCCAGCTCCTCCTCCAGCGCCCTGATCTGATTGCTCAGGGGCGGCTGGCTCATATTCAGCCGCTCCGCCGCCCGGGTGATATTCAGTTCCTGTGCCACAGCCAAAAAGTAACGCAGCTGCCGCAGTTCCATCTGCCTCATCTCCTCCGGTTTATTATATCGAAAAGATATGATAAGCACAATGCAATATGTATTTTATTTTTTATCAAAGTGGTGCTATGATAAGACCATCAAAAGGGAATACAAAAATTTCAAAACAAAAAGTCACATGAAACAAAGGAAATAGGAGGTCTTGATTCATGAAACGGAACATTTGGAACGAGCTCACTGAGATGTTGCGGATGTATTATCAGACTTTCGCCGAGAATTTCTGATGTTTCATTTCCGCCATTCACTTCAAACAGAAAGGGAGTCTTGATATGAAAAAACTGGCTGAATTCCTGAAGGATTATTACCGTACCTTCGCAAAATAAGAAACCCGCTCCCCTCAAATCCATCTTCTTCAACAGAAAGGAAGTTTTCAATATGAAAAAGCTGTCTGAGTTCCTGAAGGATTATTACCGTACCTTCGCCAAGTAAGAAGCGAGCATTCTCCTCCGGCCATCTGGCCGAACTGCTTTTGCAGGTTCCATCCAAACCTATCAAAAGCCATATAAAAATACGGACCCGCGGTTCTCTCCTGCCGCAGGTCCGTGTTTTTATGCCCTTCTCTTGACAAATCCGGTCAAACTCCATACAATTAAATTATTATTGTACTGTTCAAAACGTCCCCGGAATGCGGGGGGAAAGAGAGACCCTATGGGAAAATTTGATGGTGTGCTGCTGGTCAGCGACTTTGACGACACCCTTTACGACTCCCACCACCGGGTGCCGGAGCGCAACCGCCGGGCCCTGGACTATTTCCGCAGCCAGGGCGGGCGCTTCACCGTAGCCACCGGACGGGCCAGAAGGACCTTTGCCCCCTTCCACGACCTGGTGCCTTTGGACGCCCCGGTGGTGCTGTCCAACGGCTCGGCCATCTACGACTTCTCTAAAAACGAGATGCTGGAGCAGACCTTTCTGCCCCCCTCCGCCCCGGCGGACTTTGCCGCTATTCTGGACCGTTTCCCTTCGGTGGGTGCAGAGGTCTATCACGCTGAGGACATCTACGCCTGGAATCCCAACTATATCACCCAGGCCCACATGAAGAAGGTGGGCGGGGGCTACACCGTCCTCCCCTTCCACCGGATGCCAACCCCCTGGACCAAGGCCATTCTGCAGCAGGAGCGGGACGTGCTCCGCCCGGTGCAGCAGTGGCTGCTGGAGCGGTGGGGGGACCGGTATGAGGCCATCTTCTCCAACAACTACTATCTGGAGATCACCGCCAAGGGCAGCACCAAGGGGGACTTTGTAGCCAAGGTGGCGGACATGCTGGACATCCGGCCAGAGAACCTGTACTGCGTGGGGGATAATCAGAACGACCTGTCCATGCTCCGCCGCTCTTCCATCCCCTTCGCCCCCGCTAACTGCGCCCAGGAGGTGAAGGACTGGGGAGCCACCGTCCTCTGCCACTGTGACGAGGGTGTCATCGGGGACATTGTGGACATTCTGGACCGGCGCTATTCTTAAAACAAAAAAGGACCCCTGCCTTCCGAACCGCACCGCTGCTGCGGCTGGAGGGCAGGGTTCTCTTTTTACTTTTTTCCTGATTTTTTGGGCTTTGCCTTGGCCCAGCCCGCCTTTTTCACAGGCTTTTGGGCCGTGGAGCGGGAGACGGCGTGGCGGCCGTCGGGCTTGCCCTGAGCGGGTCTGCCGCCCTGGGGCCCCTTGGTGTATTTGCCGTTCTGCCCCGGTCTGCCATTCTGGTCCGGCTTGCCGGCCTTGCCGTATCTGCCGCTCTGGCCGGGCTTGTTCTGGTCCGGACGGCGGGCACTGGAGTTCTGGCGCTGGTCCTGGCCGTGGCCATAGCGGTCAGCGCCGGGACCCTTGCCCGGACGGATGAGACAGTGCTTGCCATAGCCGATCAGGTCCTCCCGGCCCGTCTTGTGCAGGGCCTCCAGCACCAGCGCCCGGTTCTGGGGCTTGCGCCACTGCATCAGCGCCCGCTGAAGGGCCTTGTCGTGGGGCGTTTTGGGGACGAATACCGGCTGCATGGTCCTGGGATCGATGCCCGTATACCACATGCAGGTGGCCAGGGTGCCCGGGGTGGGATAGAAGTCCTGCACCTGCTCGGGCATGTGGCCCTCCTTGTTCAGCCACTCGGCCAGCTGCACCGCATCCTCCAGGGTGCAGCCGGGGTGGGATGAGATAAGATAGGGCACCAGATACTGGTCCTTGCCATAGCGGCGGTTGAGCTTATAGTACTTATCCCGGAACTTCTCATACACCTCCACATGGGGCTTGCCCATGTAGTCCAGCGTGTGGTCCACACAGTGCTCCGGGGCCACCTTCAGCTGGCCGGAGATGTGATGCTGCACCAGGTCGGTGAAAAATTCCCCGCTGGGGTCCTTCATCAAAAAGTCGAACCGGATGCCCGAACGGATGAAGACTTTCTTGATGCCGGGCAGGGCCCGGACCTTCCGCAGCAGCATCATATAGTCGGTGTGATCCGCATCCAGATTGGGGCAGGCCTCCGGAGCCAGACAGGCACGGTTTTTGCACATGCCGTGCTTCAGCTGCTTCTGGCAGCTGGGGCGGCGGAATGTGGCGGCGGGGCCGCCGATATCGTGGATATAGCCCTTAAAGCCGGGGTGCTGGATGAGCAGCTTGGCCTCCCGGATGACGCTCTCGTGGCTGCGGGAGGTGACGGTGCGCCCCTGGTGGAAGGCCAGGGAGCAGAAGTTGCAGGCCCCGAAGCAGCCCCGGTTGTGGGTGATGGAGAAGCGGACCTCCTCGATGGCGGGCACGCCGCCCATGTCGTCATACATGGGGTGGGGCTCCCGCACATAGGGCAGCTCGGCCACCCGGTCCAGCTCCTCGGTGGGCAGGGGATAGGCGGGGGGATTGACGATGAGAAAGCGCTTGCCGTGCCGCTGGATGATGGCCTTGCCCACGGCGGCGTCGTGCTCCTGATACTCCACCATATTGGCCTGGGCATAGGCCCGCTTGGAGGAGGACACCTCTTCAAAGGAGGGAACTTCCACCCGGGGATAGGCGCACACCCCGGGGTAGTCGGCGGCCACGCAGGTGCCCCGCACGTCGGTGATCTCGCTCACCGGGGTACCGGAGTTTAAGCGGGCGGCGATGTCCAGGGTGGCCGTCTCCCCCATGCCATAGGTGAGGATATCCGCCTGGGCATCGAAGAGGATGGAGCGGCGGACCTTGTCCTCCCAATAGTCATAGTGGGCAAAGCGGCGCAAAGATGCCTCCAGTCCGCCAATGATGATGGGGATGTCCCCAAAGGCCTCCCGCACCCGGTTGGAGTAGACCACGGTGGCGTGGTCGGGGCGCAGTCCGGCTTTCCGTCCGGGGGAATAGGCGTCGTCGTGGCGGCGCTTGCGGGCGGCGGTGTAGTGGGCCACCATAGAGTCGATGTTCCCCGCGGAGATGAGCACCCCCAGCCGGGGGCGGCCCATGGAACGAAACGCCTCCGGCCCCCGCCAGTCCGGCTGGGCCAGAATGGCCACCCGATAGCCCTCCGCCTCCAGCAGCCGCCCGATGATGGTGGGGCCGAAGGACGGGTGATCCACATAGGCATCCCCGGTGATGAGCAGAAAGTCATAGTCCTCCCAGCCCCGGCGCTGCATGTCTGCCAGGCTGACGGGAAGAAACAGGTCGCGGTCAAACTCCATGATGTGCCTCTCTTTTTCCGGCGGACAGCTTATCTGTCATAGCCGATGTATTTTTCCAGAATATCCAGGGGGACCCGGCTGCCCTGCTCCTCGCCCACCTTCACAAAGCCATACTTCTGATAGAAGTGCTGGGCCCGGTCGTTATAGGGGGCACAGCGCAGGCGCAGCTTGTCCCGGCCCAGGGGACGGAAGAAGGACACCGCCTGGCCGATGAGCTGCACGCCCAGGTTCTGGTCCCGGCGGCTGGGGGCGATATAGCAGAAGGGGATGTATCCGGCGTTCAGCTCCTGATAGCGCCGGGTATCCAGCTGGAGCAGCCCGGCAAACTCGTCCCCGGACATGGCCACCGTCACCCCCCAGGGGGAGCGGGACAGGTGTTCCTGGGCATCCCGCAGGAAGCCCTCCCCGTCAAAGGCCAGCTCCGGTCCGTGGGTAGAGCGCCAGGCCTCCGCCCGGGCAGCCAGATAAACAGACTCTTTTTCCTTCTCCCAGTCCAGGGGGCGGTACCACAGGTTTACGTCCCGGACGGAGCGGTCCTTCCGCCACCAGTTCTGCCGGGCCATGGTGCGGATCTCCTCCGGCAGATGGGAGGCGTCCAGCTCCAGATCGGGGTCCAGGGTCAGGCGGCCCCCGTCATAGAACAGCCGGGTCACAGCGGTGTTCTCGCTGTGACCCATCTTGTGCCAGTCCTGGGGAGCCACGCCCTTCACCATGGCCAGCAGCTGGCGGATGGCCGTGCCATGGCAGAAGACGGCGATGGTCTTGTCGGGATAGCCGCCGGCAATGCGGCACAGGGCGGCGTGGACCCGCTCTCCCACCTGGGCCAGGCTGTCCCCGTTGGGGGCCTGCCAGCTGGGGTCGCTGCGGTTGAAGAGGGCGATGCGGTCTGCGTCAAAGCGGTACACCTCGCCCCAAGGCTTGTCCTCCCAGTCCCCCATGTGGACCTCCCGCAGGCCGGGGTCGGTGTGCAGCTCCAGCCCCTTTGGGACATAGACCGCCCGTGCGGTGGTCATGGTACGATAGAGGTCGCTGGACCACACCGCATCGATGGGGATATCCTGAAAGCGGCGCTGGAGGGCGGCGATCTGGGCAAAGCCGTTGTCGGTGATGAGCGCGTCATACCAGCCGTGGATGCGGCGGTACAGATTCCCCTCGGCCTCGGCGTGACGGATGAGATAAATGGTGGTCATTGGCAAACAGTCCTTTGTTCCTGGAATGTAGGTCGTTGGGGGGCGGGTCGCCGCATCAATTCGTTCCTCGCAACGACAAAGACCGTAGTCGTTCTGTCATTGCGAGGAACCCCGGAGGGGTGACGTGGCAATCCGTTCTTACCAGGGCTTTACTTGCCCGGTGAGTTCCTTCACGGCGGTCAGGCCCTGGCGCTGGGCGATCTGGCCCAGCTCGTCCCGGACCTTGATGGGGGCGTAGGGGTCGGCGAACAGGGCGGTGCCCACGGCCACGGCAGAAGCGCCGGCCAGCATCAGCTGGGCTGCGTCCTCACCCCGGCTCACGCCGCCCATGCCCAGGATGGGGATCTTGACCGCCTGGGCCACCTCCCACACCATGCGCACCGCCACGGGCAGCACGGCGGGACCGGACAGGCCGCCGGTGTTCATCTTCAGAATAGGCCGGCGGGTGTTCACGTCGATGCGCATCCCCCGCAGGGTGTTGATGAGGGACACGGCGTCTGCGCCGGCCTCCTCCACCGCCCGGGCAATGAGGGTGATATCGGTGACGTTGGGGGACAGCTTGACCATCACGGGCACCTTGCCCGCATGGGACTTGGCCATCTGGGTGACCTCGGCGGCCAGCTCAGGCCGGGTGCCGTAGGCCAGACCGCCCGCCTTTACGTTTGGGCAGGAGATGTTCACTTCGATCATGTCCACCCCGGCCCCGGCCAGCTTCTCGCACATGATGCCATACTCCTCCGGGGTGTTGCCGGAGATGTTGGCGATGACCTTTACGTCGAAGTTGCGCAGGAAGGGCAGCTCGTGGGCAATAAAGGCATCCACGCCGGGGTTCTGCAGCCCCACGGAGTTGAGAATGCCCATGGGGGTCTCGGCGATGCGGGGGGCGGGGTTGCCCTCACGGGGGTTCAGGGTCAGGCCCTTGGCGCAGATGCCGCCCAGCTGGCCCAGATCATAAAACTGGCCGTACTCCCGGCCAAAACCGAAGGTGCCCGAGGCCACAACCACCGGGTTTTTCATGGTCATCCCCGCCAGAGTGACGGAGAGATCGACGTTGGTATCAGGCATTCCAGTCCACCTCCTCGGAATCGAACACAGGGCCGTCCTTGCAAACGTGCTTGCGGCTGCCGTCGGCCATGTCGCAGGCGCACACCAGGCAGGCGCCTACGCCGCAGCCCATTCGCTCCTCCATGGACACCTGGCAGGGGATGCCGAACTCCTGGGCCACGTTGGCCACATTCCGCAGCATGGGCTTGGGGCCGCAGGCCAGCACGCCGTCGTAGTTCTTGTCCTGCTCCAGCTCCTGGCGGACCAGGGCATCCACAAAGCCGTGGTGGCCCAGAGAGCCGTCGTCGGTGGCGACGAGAACCTTGGCGCACTCGTCGTTGAAGCAGCTTTGCAGGATGATCTTATCCTTGGACCGCCCGCCCAGAATGGCGGTGGAGCGACCTTCCGTAGCCTGGGCACAGCCCCGCATGGGGGGAATGCCGATGCCGCCGCCCACCAGCAGATAGCGGCCCTTGGGCTTGATGGAAAAGCCGTTGCCCAGCAGCCCCATCACGTCCAGGGTGTCCCCCACCTTCCGCTGGGCCAGCCAGCGGGTGCCGTCCCCCCGGACCTCGAAGGCGATGGCAATCAAGTCGTTGGGCACGTCCTCCTGACAGGAGCAGACGGAGATGGGGCGGCGGAGCAGCAGCCCCTCGCCGCACTTTACATGGACAAACTGGCCCGGTCCGGCATAGCTGGTGCGGACCATGTCCCCGGCCTCCAGCACCAGATAGATGGCGTCGCCCATCTCTTCCCGGGCAACAATAGTACATTTACGTTCAACTTTCATGGCAGGCATCACCTTTTCATCAGTTAGTAGTTAGGAGATAGGAGAGATGAGTTTGCCTTCCCCTGGGGGAAGGTGCCCCCGAAGGGGGCGGATGAGGGGAACGCCAAAGGGCTTTGAGTATCCTCGTCAGAACGACCCTAGCCTTCCCCTGGGGGGAGCTGGCACGGCGCAGCCGTGACTGAGAGGGTCATCCCCTCACTTCTCCCACGGCGGCTTCTTTCCGCCGCCCCGGGGCGGTTCGCTCTGGGCCGGGCGTCGGTTCAGGGCGCAGTTGGGGCAGTTGATGAGGGGGCTGTGCTTGGCTCCGCACACGGGGCAGACCACCTGCTCCTCCGGGGCCTTTGGGATGCTCCCCATCTCCGGCGGCTCTGGCAGGAAGAACTCCGCCCGGCCGCAGTCGGCACAGCGCAGAATATCCACCGTCAGCCAGCTGGCGAACAGTCCGTCCCGGGCCACGGTGCCGAACAGGCTCTCCTCCCCCAGGTGGAACTTCTTGCGGCCATAGCGCTCCATCACGCCGCCGCAGCGCAGACAGCGCTTATCCGTCTTCAGGGCCTCCCGGGCCCGGGCCTGGGCCTGGCGCATTTGCTCCAGTCTGTCTAGATAGGCCTGGATGACCTCCGGCTCCTCCGCCCGGCCCGTGTCCAGCGCCCGGTGGGCCCGTTCCTCCTGGTCCAGGTCCTGCAGCTCGGCCCAGCAGGCCGTGCAGACCCGCTGGAGGGCGTTGCCGCACAGCAGAGTCTTATCATCGAAAAACGAGAGGTTCTTTCCGCAGAAAACACAACGTTTCGCCATAGGGACCTCCTTTGTTCAGTTAGGAGTGATGAGTTAGGAGTTAGAAGTTTTAGCCTTCCCCCTTCCAGGGGGCCGATTCCCCTTGTCAAGGGGAAATGTCCCGAAGGGACAAAAGGGATAGGGAAGGTGGCACGGCGCAGCCGTGACGGATGAGGGTGACCACGGGAATACGGATCGCCACGTCGCTGTGCTCCTCGCAATGACCGAGTTACTCCACCGTCACGAACTGGGCGATGTCGTCCCGCATGGCGATGGCGGCATTGCGGGCAGCCTGGGCAAAGTCGTGGCCGTCGCCGCCGGTCTTCTTCCAGGCGCACATGATGCCCCGGGAGGAGTTGACGATGGCCCCGTGGCCCTGGGCATCAAAGGCGTATTTCACGTCGGCGGCGGTGCCCCCCTGGGCCCCATAGCCGGGGACCAGGAAGAAGGTGTGGGGCAGGTCGGCCCGCAGCTGGCGGATCTGCTCAGGATAGGTGGCCCCGGTGACGGCGCCGGCCATGGTAAAGCCATATTTGCCTTCCGTCCCGGCGGCGATGGACTCGTTCAGGGCACCCATCACCTGGTACACCGTGCGGCCGTCGGCGGTCTTCACGTCCTGGAGCTCCCCGGAGCCGGGGTTGGAGGTCTTTACCAAAACAAAGGCGCACTTGTCCTCGGCCTTGGCGGCCTCTAAAAAGGGCTTGATGGAGTCAGAGCCCATATAGCCGTTCAGAGTGACGCAGTCGGCATCAAAGGACTTGAACTGCTGCCCCTCGATGCCGGCCCCGGACAGCCAGCCCTCGGCATAGGCGGTGGCGGTGGAGCCGATGTCCCCCCGCTTGATGTCGGCGATGACGAACAGGCCCTTGCTCTTGGCATAGCGGATGGTGCGCTCCAGCATCTCCATACCCTGCCAGCCCAGATTCTCGTAATAGGCGGCCTGGGGCTTCACGGCGGGGACGATGTCGCACAGGGCGTCCATCAGACCCACGTTGAACTGATAGATGGCCTCGCAGGCCCCCTTCAGACCCACGCCATACTGCTCATAGGCGGCCTGGCGGATATACTCGGGCACATACTCGATGCGGGCGTCCAGTCCGGCCACCGTGGGGTTCTTCATGGTGCGGATTTTCTCTTGCAGAACGTCAAAAGACACAAAAATCAATCCTCTCTGTTATAACTCAAATATTTATCTCAAATTGTTGTCAGACAATTCGTAAAAACTCAGGTATCCTGATAGACGATCTGTCCGTCCACGATGGTATACTTCACCCGGCCCTTGACCTGTGTCCCGGCGAAGGGGGTGTTCCGCCCCTTAGAGGCAAACTGCTCCGGGTCGATGGTCCACTCCTGGTCCGGGTCGAAGATGGTCAGATCGGCGGCCACGCCCAAAGACATGCGGCCCTTGGGCAGGTGCAGGATGTCGGCGGGGTTGGTGGACATGCGGCGGATGATGTCGGGCAGCTCCATCTTCCCCGTGTGGTAGAGCCCGGTCAGCGTGATGGCCAGACTGGTCTCCAGCCCGATCATGCCGCTGGGCGCCCGGACAAGGGGGCGGGCCTTCTCCTCGGCGGAGTGGGGGGCGTGGTCGGTGGCGATGACATCGATGGTGCCGTCCTTCAGTCCGGCCAGAATGCCCTTCACGTCCTGGCTGGTGCGCAGGGGGGGATTGACCCGGGCCATAGAGCCCTGGGTGAGGATCTCGTCCTCGGTGAGCCAGAAATACTGGGGGCAGGTCTCACAGGTCAGGTGGATGCCCTTCTTCTTCATCTTGCGGATGATGTCTACGCTGCGGGCGGTGGACACGTGGCAGATGTGGACGTGGGCCCCGGTCTCCTCGGCCAGCATGGCATCCCGCATGACCACCAGCTCCTCGGCAATAGCCGGTCGGCCCTCCAGCCACAGCTGGCGGGATACGCTGCCCTCGTTCACCGCTCGACCCTCTACCATCGAGGTATCCTCGCAGTGGCACAGCACGGGCATATCCAGACGGCGGGCCCGGATCAGCACGTCCCGCATCAGATTGGCGTTGTCCACGTTGCAGACGTCGTCAGACATGGCGATGGCCCCCGCCTTTTTTAGGGCCTCGGCATCGGTGGGCTCCTCCCCCCGCAGCCCCATGGACACCGCGCCGATGGGATAGACGTGAACGCCGGAGCCGAATCTGGCCCGGTTCAGAATGTATTCGATCTGCTCGGGGCTGTCCACCACCGGGCTGGTGTTGGCCATGCAGGCCACCGAGGTCACGCCGCCGTGGGCGGCCGCGGCAGTTCCGGTGAGAATGTCCTCCTTATAGGTGAGGCCCGGGTCCCGCAGGTGGACGTGCATGTCCACCAGACCGGGGCAGACCACCAGTCCACTGGCGGGGATGACCAGATCGGCCTGTGCATTCAGCCCCCGGTCCAGCAGGGCGATCTTGCCATCCTCGATAAGCAGGTCCTGCAGCAGGACCGTTCCCGTGACCGGGTGGACCACCCGACCGTGTTGAATCAGTATTTTCATGGTTTTCGTTCCTCCGAAATGCGTCAGAAAGTCAAAAAACGGAAATGCTATTGTAATTTTAATACACTGTTCCTGTGAGAAACCCGGAAGCTCGGAAAAATTGCCCAGGAAAGCCCACATTATAACAAGATAAATTATAGCGGAAACAGCAGGATTTAGCAATGGATTTTTCCGCCCTTTGGGAGAGAATAATGGTCAGCGGCACAGCAAGCTCCAGTGCGCCGCAGAAAGGAAGGAGAAACACATGAGCGAACACTGCTGTGGAACGGGAAAATTTTTTGCCGGCATGGTCCTGGGCACGGCGGCGGGGACAGCCCTGGGCATGACCATGGCCCCCTCTCACCGCCAGCTCAAGCGCGCCGCCCGCATGGCCGCCAAGCGGGTAAACCAGGCGGTGGACAACCTGGCCGATGCCATAGACCTGTAACCGTCGGCGCAGGCAAAAAAATAACGGAGAAGGTCCGCTGTGACCTTCTCCGTTATTGCGCGTTTTAATTGCTCCGCTGGGCCAGGAGCATCAGCGCCGCCTCCTGCCGGGTACACCAGCCCTGGGGCCGGGTGCCGTCGGTGAGCCCGGCGGCCTTGGCCTGTTCCAGGCCGGCCTGGGCCCAGTCGCTCACCGGCAGCTTATCCCGTTCTGCCTGGGCGGCGGCCAGCTCCTCCCGGACGATAGAGCGCACCTCCTGTTCCGTCAAATCCCGTTCACCTCCCTGCGCTCTTGCCATTTCCAGAGCTACGTCGGCCCGAAAATCGTCCATGTCCACGCCAAACTTGCCCCACCAGTGCAGCACGTCGGCGTGGTTGGACGCAATGCCCC
>OLFU01001955.1_pt1 | contig 17909 bp, 19 predicted proteins | sample 1605161 | NCBI WGS metagenome assembly OLFU01 (sample SAMEA3888914, study PRJEB22519) | human gut metagenome | biome: human gut; feature: human-associated habitat; material: faeces | place: Denmark | collected 2011
AGTCATCGGGCATTATCTGAACATAAAACACTATCAATAAGTTGGGACCATTACCGCAGGCATGAAGCTAATGGTTTTATTTCTAAGGCTTTCACTTTTGTACTGGCTGTAACATATCCGCCAGAGGAATGGTTCTTTTGAGTTGAATTCTTTGAGGTGGATGAGGTATCAACAAAGGAATCGATGCTTAAGCTTGAGGTGCATAGGCATGAATTGATATTTAAAGGCATGTACCCTCCGTATAAGACTGACTGTCAATGAAGGGGGAAATAATAGCAAGAAACAGAGCCTATCATATAAGTGTTTCACCCCGAACAAGACAGTAGGAGCGAATTTTTCCCACCATGATCGGGGAAGACCCATATATATACAGTGCGCATTTAACATAACGTACATTATGCGTACTAAGTTATTGATTATACAGATTTTTGTGGTTTTGTGTGGCTATGGCCAGATATACGAAATGCCATTATGAACACAACAAACTTAGGCTGACACATACATCATTACAATGAAAACTGTAATCAAGACCAATGTAATGACGTTTAACCACAGAGAAACCATACTCTTGCTTATGAGAAGGTTAGTTAAATCCGAGTCCTCATCTTCATACTTACCAGCCCTGGATGACGTCTGTCTACGGTTCATTACCGCATAAACCTCATAATGGCTGACTATACGGCATATCAACACCAGATAAATTAGAACAATACCAGCAATGATTAGATATCTGGAACCGTTAAACAAATCCATAACGGTCTCAATATGATCGTTTAACATAGTAATCTCTCTGTGGCCGGACCAACCACGATAATGCATGTCGATGATGAAAAAAACCACCTTGGTAAGGTGGTTAATTAAAATAAAGAAATTTTGTTTTAGATCAGAAAATCTTCTAGAGTTTTTCCAGCATCCAGTTGAGCTTTAATTGGTGCTGGAGTACGTCCCTGACCTGTCCAGGTTTTTTTCTCACCAGCATCGTCTATGTAAGCATATTTCGCAGGCCGAGGTTCACGTTTTTTGCGAACTTTAATGTTGACGGCCGCGTCCATCAGTTCATTCGGATCAATACCATCAGCGATCATCATTTCCCTGTACTGAGCGAGTTTTTCTAAACGCTCACGGTTAGCCGCTTCGGCCGCCTTTTCTTCTTCACTGCGTTCAGCGACGACAATAGAGAACTTTTCTAATACTTCTTCAAGCACTTCTAATGGTAGCTCTCGTGCCTGAGCGCGAAGCGTACGGATGTTATTGAGAACCTGTAATGTCTCGCTCATAGTTACCTCTTTATGCACATTGTTATGCAGTTACATAACAACATTAAATTAATTAAAAAAATTCAGCAAGTGGTTTAGAAAGTTTAATTATTTCAATCGAGAAATGTCTTAAAATGAGTCTATCTCATGCTGAATGTATGTCCCTAGTCTGGAAACTGCACTGTTGGTAATTTCACCATCCGAAAAAACATCTCGGGATATTTTATCCGGTTATGATTTTATCGTTGTGTGAAGTGAATAAGATGTTGTAATTGTAAAGGTCATTAAGCAAACAATCAATGCAATTTGAATACATTTTTTGACTGCAAAAGAATCCTGCTTAAAACATTTCTTGCTGCAAAAATGTTAATGGGGTGATTAACAAACCACCCTGCATTTTAAAAGTTTACCCTCTTAGAGAGAAGTATCAGAAGGCCATAAAAAATAAAACTCACCTTTTTTATAACGATTGGGTTTACTCTAACCACCGATGGAAATACCAGTAGAATGCCGATATTGTGAAAGTGGAAGTGTGATTCCTTATTTAATTATTCGCTTTTCGCCATTGACGTGGTTCAATAGTGTGCGGATCAGACCACAGACCCTTCCCTTCATTTCGAGCGTTTTGTTCAAGAGGTCCATATTCAGGAACAATCAACCTCCCCTGATACCGATATGCCCAGGCCATACCGTTTGCGACCATGATGGCGTTAACATCGTTGTTGTTAAGATAGATTGTGCCAAGCGTACGACCATAGACGTCCTGCCCATGGTCCTGAATATTAACAACCTGATTTGCTACTAACTGAATCATTGTTTGCTTTGCCTTCTGCCCGAAGGCTTGCTTACTTTCAGGGGCATCAATCCCATAGAGCCGTATTCTTGTATTTGTTGCACCGTCATAAGCCTGGACTGTATCACCATCAATAACACGCACCACTTTCGCCGAGAAAGTTTTGGCAATTGAAGTTAGTGGGGAATATAAAAGGATAACAGCCAGTGGAAAAGTGGCTAATCTAGTTGTCCGGATGTTTATCATTGGTTGTCTCTGGATGATAATCATTAAATGTGATTTGATGGGGAAATCACAACGATTTTGAAAAGTTACTTTCAAAGTATAGGTTACTTTATTAACAACATGCTATTGTGTCAATGTATATGAAAATTATTACCTGAGGTGAATGAAAACGCATCTTGGCTCAGATCAATTAAGGGGGGCTTATGTCTACTGTTAATGATGTGATTGTATCTTATGAAGGTGACAGTAAAAGGTATTCAAGAGACTTCCAGACAAAAGAAGAATTTAAAAAGAGCTGGTACGCCGTTTTGTCACGGGCGCATGCTTCGGTAGAAGCGAAGGTAAGCTGTGCCTGTAAAGGAAAAGGACAAAAATCACTTGCCGTAAAATATCACTCAGGCGGTGATACTTATTTCCTGGCACGGTACCCGAATACAGGCAGTCAACATTCACCTGACTGTATTTTCTTTACGCTTGATAAAGACAATTCAGGTCTAAAATGCTATACACAAGGTGTCGTCAAAGACCTTAAAGATGGAGGCTATGGAATTAGGTTAGACGTGGCATTAGCCTCATCTGACTCGGAGTCTACCTTGATCGTACCGGTTGATAACAGGAATAAATCAGGTGGTGTTTCTCAGAATAGCATGTCATTGCTAGGTCTTCTCCAGTTCCTGTGGGATGACAGCGGTCTGAATCGTTGGTATCCGAAAATGGCCGGGAAACGTAATCCTGGCAAGGTGTTCAACCTTATAACCCACTCTGCGGAAAAAATTAAAGTCGCATCACATACACTGTCCACGCATTTACTTGCAGGTGCATATCCTTCGACACCTCAGGAGACAAAAAACATAAAAATGACATCAGAGGCGATGATGAATAAAGAGCGTTTGATTTGCCTCAATGTACTTTCTAAATATAACCCTGAAAGACACTCGAATGCATCAAAACGACTTCCGATAAAGTTTTTTTCAGGTGTTCCAGTTGTGCTGATGAATACTGATATTTGGGCATCACTGGAGAAGAGATTCAGCTCTGAAATAGCAAACTGGCGTTCTGGAGGTAACGTAATCTGTATGGCTATAGGGGATCTGGGTAAATTTAAGGGGAAAGATACATACTATCTTAAACCACTTCAGATAGCATTGATGAATGTTGATGAAAACTGGATCCCGGCAGACTCGAGTTATGAGCTGACCATGCTAAATTATCTTCATAAGCATGAGCGGTCATTTATCAAACCCCTGAGATATGATGCTTCTAATAATGATGTTTTCCCAGATTTTTGTCTGACGGATATTGGGGGGCATGAACTGTTTCCTATTGAGGTATTTGGTATGTATACTGCTTCATATTTGGCGCGTAAGGCGATCAAAGAAAGTTACTATAATGAACGATATGGAAAGGATGGTTGGGCATCATGGGTTGCCCCGGCTGGCCCCCTACCCCATTTGCCCGATAAGGGCTGCAGTTAACGCCAAAATGCTACAGTAAGGGCTTCGGCCCTATTATACCTATAAGCACTTTTCATCACATAGTAAGAGAATTTGTTTAAAATTGTCTCTAACATGTGCATAGAAAGTAACTTTTTTAAGATAATCTTTGTTTTCGTGATTTCAGACGATAACTTTTAAGTGTATATGAGTTTTCACCCGTTTTTTTTCAGATACATAAAGCTTCATTTATTAATTACCATTTCGTATCTTTAGAAATAAAACATGTTATTCTAATCAAAGCGATTGTTATCTATCCATATCAAGGAGTGCTTCATGTTAAGCGTAAAAGTATTCGCACCTAAAGTTTTCTATTTTTGTGTCTGGTCCGGCATCTTGATGTACATCTTTTTTTTATCATTAACAAATATTATGTTGAGAAGTATAGATCATGAAGTGGCTACGACTTTCAAGGATAGTGAAGGATTTGTTTCAAGTGAACCAATGGCGGTAAAGAAAATTGATTTTTCTGATACAAGGCAAACAATGACTCTTGTTAGACTAACTGGCGTCAAGTGGAATTATTATAATATCGGTGCAAACGAAACGATCGGGGTTTTTAGTTACAATCAAATTAAAGAAGGTGACATTTTAACGATAACCTCACCCACTGAAAAGGCACAAGAAGAATTAAGAAGCGGACGTTTTAAAAAGTTCCAAGAGTTTTCTTTTTTCAAAGGCTTAGTTAAGGATAGTAAAAATGTGCATTTTGCTAAAGTGTGCATTACCAATGGAAATTGTTTTTCAGCAATACGGCTATAGTAAAAAGGGCCTATTGGCCCTTTTTGTTTATTAAAAAACTCACGTTCTTATATATTTTCTTTAAAAGACGAAAGAAGTCATGTTGCATAGTTACCGCCCCCCAGAAAATGAACCAGGTCGCAAGCAAATGTAGGAATAACCCATATTTAATTTCAATCCCTACAGATAATAAAGAATTTATCGTGGCTTCAGCCAGGTACGGAGAAAAGTAATATAGAGCAATAACAGGAATGATTGAGTAAATCACAAATAACAGGGTTCTCCTTAGTGTAAGATCTTCACTTATTTTAGAGTCAGAATTAAATCCCCTGTCATGAGTTATGGATATTTCTTTTATGTTCATTATCGTTCCTTAATTAATGTGGAAAGTTACTTTTCTAAGCTTAACCTGCCTACTATCATTAAGCTTTTTAAAGCGAATTAGTTTAATATCTTTGGCTACTGATTAAGTTCAAATAGCGTCAGTGTCTTCGAGTGGATCTCCTTGTTATGTCCTAGTATATTTTAAAGTGAATCTTACATGGGGGGCTGAGACTTCTGTTGAATCCACTATTTTTCAAAGATTGATGCATTTTTATGATTATATATCATATTAAAAACAACATGGCCTAGTTTCAATGTGTTTGTTTGGAAAATAATTTTTAATACCACATCAATGTTGATTAAAGTGTGGATGTTTTTTTACTCATGTCTACTTTATCCCTCTATGTACAGGCCTGCATATATTGACCGCAAGACTATTAAATAAAAAGGTCATGATGCGCATTATGGTTCACAGTACCGATATCATGGTAGACACTGATACCCCTCGCTTGTCTCGCCCAAAGATAAAAGTAACTTTCTGGCATAAAAGGCTTCAGCCCTGTTGTCCTTCATCCTACGATTTCAATTTTGATCAATTAACCGGCCAGAAATCATACGAAATTTTATTTTCGTCTCCGTGCGCTACGTGAAATCTGACGTACTCACCCCTCCGTTTTTCTTCAGATTTCGCGTAGCGCAACCTGAACATAAACCACTAGAAAAGTAACTTTTGGACTGATTTAGAAGCTGGTTACCTCCACTTCGGATGATAACATTAAATTAACACATGGAATAATCGTTATTATTCTAACTGTTAATAGGGTGTTACACACTTCTTCGGGCGGTCGATAAATGAGCACACTTCATGTTATTCCTGAATTCATGCTTTTTGATTGTTTTTATATCGACATATTGAAACCTTGTTTTACCTAATAAGCATCAATTTTATAATCAATTGCTGTTATTTTATCGCTATTGACATTTACCATTGTGACTATATCCAATGATATTAAATCACTTACATCTAAAAGTGACAGTGTCACGTATTGTGAGCCCAGAGAGACCCTTTTCATGAAAAAAGTAGTTCACTCCCATAACGATACGTGGGCTTCTTTTTTGCAGATCGTATGTGGATGTCTTCAGGTAGCAGGAAGGAAATTGATGCAGGCATGAAAGGATGACAAACCGGCAAAGGGGCTGCTACTGCTCCATATTCAACAAACCACCCCTGGTTAGTTGAATCCTTTGCCGGTTTTCCTGACAATACCAGACAGGTAAACTTTTTCCATCAGATTTTCTCGTCAACATGTTGCATTCATAGTTTTTCCATAATTGGATGCCCTCGCAAGGCTACTACGGTTTTCAAGCATTTCGTGCTTCAGTTTAAAAAAAATAGCTAAATAGCGATTTTGCGCTTTTAAAGGGAAAATCATCCTCAGGCTCACAGTACTATAAAAGTATCAATAATCAGGAGCCATACTATGACTATCCTAAAAGTACATTATTCACCAACTGACGGAATCCCTTTGAACACCCTTTATTTGAAGGAAACTTCAACCACTGAGCGTTCAGGTTCAATGCTGGGTGGCGGCATATCGGGAGACTCTGTTATTCTGGGAGGCGGAGGTTATGCCGGTTCAGAAATTCAGAAAACGACTCGCTCTACTGTCTTTGCACCACCTGATGAAGTTACTGCTGAGCCTGACAACTCAAAAATGTTAACCCGGATCTCGTTCGTAATTGGTGGGATGATTGTACTTGTATTTATTACTTTAATAACAAATGGCATTGTTGATAGCTTTGCCGTAAATTTATCTCAAACTACTGCCTCGTTACTGGAAAATGCCCCCTTCTTTATTATCGCACTATCTGTATTTTGTTCTTTATTTGTAATAGGATTTACAGAACATGATTACACTCCTGTATTAGAAGAGCACAAACGAAATGAAGAGCGTTTGTCTGTATACCACAGACTACGGTATGTTGAAGCTGATAATGTTGTTTTTGACCCTAAATCGATGAACGGATGTTACGCAGAGAGAAAGTTCATTAATATACTTGTTGAAAGCTGTATCTCTAAGAAATAACCTTGTTTCCTTTCACTAAGCCTTTCATGAAAGGCTTAGTAACTTTTAATCCTCCCTTCGCTCACCGTTTCTATATGTTTACGGATTTTGAAAGTACTGGAAAGTTACTTTCTCATGCTTGAAGTCGAATCCAAAAATATTAACTGTTTTTGACAATAATTAAATGTGACGATTAACACAATTGTGACTGGCGAGAAAAATAATTACTGATAATATGTCTTTATGTGCTGCCTATTCTCTAAGGATGGTAATTTATGACATTATCCTCGCTTGTCCCGATTAACCCTTTCCAGCGATGTGCAATGGCTTCTATTGCTTCTGTAGAGAATCGCAGATCTTTGGGACGGAAAACAGGAGAGCTGGCCTACGTCAAAGCCTTTTTTAAAGAGCTTACAGGTAAATCTCAAATTACCTCGAATGACTTGAGAAAAGTCGATGCGAGTTACGATCCATTTGTTCGTGGAGAAGCAACAAAATTTGAGTACCTTCGTGCTATCGATATTCTGATTGAATCTCGTGGAGAGCGCTTTATTCTACCCCTTTCAAGGTATCTGGCAGTCTCCATGTTTCCAGGGTTACAGAACCGGGATTTACAGCGACGCGAACACCGTGACCGGATTCATGATCAAAGGGTGGAGCGCCTGACAATCTAAGAGTCTAACTTGTTGAATTATAAACTGGAACTTAACGTCTCAAAATCCAGACTTTACCTGTCTTTCTGTCTTCCTGGTCAACATAAACTCTGGTTAGAGGAGTGGCGAAACGATATCCATGGACAAGGACTTACAACGACTGATATTTACCTGCTGATTAACGACTGGTGGTCATCATTCTGGATCACTTCATACAGAAAGGACTATATCTGGTGTTACACACTGGCTGATTTGCTGGACGAGATTGATTATGTTCTTAGCACTATTACAATTATGGAGTTTAACGTCTGTTTTTCGGCACTACCATTATCCCTTATATATAAAGCTGGATAGAATACAAAGCTTCAATCAGAAAAGGTTTAATTTTGTAAGCCCATTATTTCTTGCTTCTTTTCATGGCCTTTTTTTTCCACAATGGGTGTGAATATTATCATCCAGAATTTATGAGCCTGACTTTGATTATTATTGCTTCCGGTGAAAATACCCCCTTGATGGGCTGACTTTGTTTAGTATGATGGTCTTACTCCCAATCGACCGTACTCATCAATAACAGATATGAGGTTTATCATGGCTGACTATTATTCAGAATGCGCTTGTCTTATTGAAGCAAATCCTACTCAAACTGCTATATTACTTGAAGCAATGAATGAATTGTTTGAACCTGACGATAATTTTATTCAAAAACTCATTTCATGTGATAACACAAACGACCTTTCAGAAATGGAGATTATTGTACGTCACTGTGTGCTAAACCACCCAGGCAGAACTGTTGCTAATATTCCTGAAGACCTGGACTGGCATTTTGACGGGGATAAATGCCCTGAAGGTTTTCTTATTAACAGTGATCTCGGAGATTTCAATTCTGAACATGCTGCGCTGTTTGCTCAGGCGGCACTTATTGCATCTGACAGAAACGAATTGATAGAGTTCAAAATCGCTTTTACATGCAGTAACTCAAAAAGGCCTGACGGGTTTGGAGGCGCTGCCTGTGTCGTGAGCAAGGATTTTGTCCGATGGACAGGTCTACACAATTTTCTGGAGGCTGAACGAACCGCTTTCGCCGAGAAGATGAATTACTTCTTTTGTGAATTTACAGAGGTCGTCGGTGAGCTTGAATATCCAGTATCGTTTATATTGCGTTGCCTGGACAGCGTTAATGCAGCGCATAGATATGATGAGATTCAGCTTAACTATCGCGAAGGGGGGGAAAGAAATAGCGAAGGAGGGATACAATTTAACTCTGGATCGGCCATAAAAAAAGCCAGTATGAAACCGATCACTCCGGATGAGTTCCGGGTGATGAAATCGTATCTGAACGTCATGTGAAGTTCCTTTGGCCTGGGCATGATCCCGCAACTCTTGCCCTGATAAGTCTATTTTGTGAGGCATTATGACAAAGCAAATATTACCCAATGAACTGGCTGAAATCGTCACCGGTCTTCTTATTAAACCTGAACTGCTAGGTGAGCTTGACTCCCGTGAGGCGCACCAGGCCTTCATGCTGGATATTGGACGGGTTATTGCTGATCACTGCGGTGGACTGGTCAACGGTATTACGGATGGTGACGTAGCAAAACCCTATCTTTCAGACATTGAGTGTACCCCCATTCTCCACATCGAACCTGATGACCGCCTGCCTTCGACTGAACGTAACGTATGGTCAAATTATCATGTTGAAGCGTGGGCAGACGAGGGACACGAAACTATCCTCGACACGGCGATCCGAGAGTCTGACAGAGCTGCCCTGCAAACTCTCCTTATTGTAGCTGCGCAAAAAGGATGAGCCGGTGCTCCTGTTATTAAACGAATGACGGACTGACATATCCCTGAAGGTGAATCGGTTTGTCTTGAAGCGGATAGTGGAATCTATACGGCACCTACCATCTGGATAACCAGACTTCAATCGAGGGCGCGGAAGATACGGGCCAGCTTTGCTCGGGTGTGTTACTTGAAACAATCAGTGCATGCCAGCGCTACATCTGAAAGTGTCGGTGGTGATACGCTTTTCCACGTACATCCTGCACATGGTGGACTTGTCCGGCACCACCCACTGTTGGGATACTGTTTCAGCGTGCTGAATGTTATGTATCACTAATCATTGAAACTGCTTGATTTCATGCCGTCAGGGTATCATGCTCAGACCATGCACATCAGACACTCACCGGAACAGATTGCTGTCCTCGAGGCTCAGAATTGACACAGTCGTGTCCGCCGCGTCTGCGACAGAACTCGTTGTGTGCTCATTTCTGCTCAAGGCTGGTCAACCGAATTGATTGCCCGGCCCCTGCTTATCCACGAGACTACCGAAATGTGCCATATCGAGGGTCATATTGATTACGGCGAGCTGATCTCTGCAACGGCGACTCACAGGAGCACCTCTGTTTTGAAAACTCAGCATAACTGATTTGTTTGCTGACCGATGAAGTCCACTTTAACATATTCAGAATTATTGCCCTTATCATGCAGCGTTTCAGTGTGTCTTACAGCATTCCGGGCATGAATATATGGTTTCACCGCAATGGGTATGGGATTAGCCAACCGCAGTCTCACATAAGTTAAGCGAAATAAAACAGCAGCAGTTTATGGCTGAATATGAGAATCTCCATCTCGCTGCGGGTATTAAATGGCGGAAATGGGATCGCAGTGCAACGGGACACACTTTGACCACACAGAGCAGGAATAAATGATGTTACGAGGAACAGAAAGAAAAGCAGCATTAGAAAGCCTTTCCCGAGCCAGAACGCGTTATGAATCGCAGGCAACGGATACCCAGACTGCAATCACTGATCTTTTTTTACTGCGTCAGAAATGCAGCAAAGACCTGATTGCCCGTTGCGAGCACTTCGTCAACCGTCTGGCGAACACGCCAAAAGAGTTCGATAAATCCTGGAGCGAGCTAAAAGCGGAAATTGAAGAATTCGACGATGTGGTCGAAAAGCTGGAAGAGGAGTATCGCGCCTCTCACGTGGGTAAAGGCACCGCCGCTGCGGGTGTTGCCGTTGGTGCAGGTGTGGCGGCGTTTGCCCCGACTGCCGCACTGGCGATTGCAACTACCTTCGGCACGGCCTCTACCGGAACAGCAATCGCCACACTGAGCGGTGCTGCGGCAACCAATGCCGCCCTGGCTTGGCTGGGTGGCGGTGCGCTCGCGGCAGGCGGTGGCGGGATGTCTGCGGGAAGTGCACTACTGGCGCTTGCAGGCCCGGTCGGATGGGGGATCGGCGCGATGGGTATAGCAGGCGGAACCTTACTGGCACGTCGTAAAAACGGCAAAATCATCGATCAGGCTCAGACTGAAGAGCGTGAAGTACTTTTGGAAACCTCAAAACTGCGCATAGTGGGACGTAGCGCGGAGGAGCTGAAGGTGCTGACCTCTGAGCATTATCAGGGTACAGAGGGTATTGTGGATGTACTGGAAAAAACCGCGCCGCGCGATTACAGCCAGTTCAATGCGCATCAGAAAGCGCAGCTGGGTGCATTGGTTAACCATATCAATGCCTTGTCAAAACTGATCAACAAGAAAATCCAGTGATCGACGTAATGAAAAGTCATACTCCGTTGTGCGATCAGCTCATAGGTAGTGCGGTAAATGCCCTTAATCAGGCACGTATTGACGATATGGTTGTAAAACTCTCTCATCAGGATATTGCGTTTGTTCTGGCTCGTGAACAGATGCAGAAGGTACGTGATTTTATCGCTTCGCCGGGCAATATTCTTGGCAGCATGAACACCAAACATGGCGAAATAGCCGAGCAGGTTGAGGTGGGCTTACGGAACTCTGAGCAGGCCATTAAAGAGGGGCTACAAGATGCCACCACCTTTCGAGCTACGTTTGAGGGAGTGGGCCGCAACGCACGGATGGATTATCTGATTGATGGCATAGAGGTTCAGTCGAAATTCATTAACGGCACTAACAAAAATCTGATGCATATCCTGAAGCACATGGATGAGTACTCCAATTTCGGCAAGGATGGGTCGTTCTACCATATTCCGAAAGATACCTGGCAGGAGATACAGGACGTTCTTGACGGCAAACCCGTTGAAGGACTCAAATCGACCACGATTGAGGCGATTAAAGCAAAAGTCGCTGAAATTGAGAGTGAAACACAGCGGCCTTTTGCTGAAGTGGTGCGTCCGGGCATCTCTGATTATAAAGATGTGCAACTAGGGAAAATCAACGAGACGCTCGATAAGCACGATCAGGAGCTCGCCAGACAAAACGACGCGAAGCGCACTGAAATCATCGATGACCATCAGCATTCACTGGCTGAAGGGATGCGCGCAACGGCGATGGGGGCCGCTGTGGGTGGGGCCTTTGCGCTCGGAACCGGGATATATCGCAAATACCGCGACGGTAAAAATATCTTCCTCGGCGACTTTGATGCCCAGGACTGGCAGGACGTTGGGCTGGATACGCTGAAAGGTGTAGCTGTCGGTGGCGTATCCGCCGGGGCGATTTACACCCTGACCAACTGCGCGTCGATGGGCGCTCCCTTTGCCAGCGCACTGGTCACTGCGACCAAAGGTGTGGCGAGCCTTGCCCTCTCTTATCAGCGCGGGGAGATTGACCTGGATGAGTTCACCGATCTAGGGCTTATTGTCTGCGCAGAGTCGGCCATTGTTGGTGCCATGACCGTGGCAGGACAGGCCTTGCTCCCTGTGCCGGTACTGGGGGCGCTCATGGGCTCGATTTCCGGGAAGTTTATGGTCACCGTGGCTAAAAGCCTAGACGGTAAAGCACGTCATGCATTACAGGCACGCATGGATGAGTTTTCCCGCCGGTTAAATACTCTCGAGCAAGAGGTGCTTAATCGTATCATATCCGAATTTGCCGCCCTCGGCGAACTGACGGCTGCTGCCTTTAATGTCGAAAATAACCTTCAGTTGCTGGAAGCAAGTATCACACTTGCACAAGTGCATGGCGTTGAAAAAGACAAAATCATTAAAAATGCGGATGATCTGGATGCGTTTATGACGGCCTGATGTTGGGATAAATGTGTTTAAGATTAAAACAGCCCCGTTTGCAAAAATGAGGCTGTTTTATTTATATATTTTACCTAAGTAACTTCATGACGGATGATAGAAGTACTCCTACAACTGCCATCATGCAGCGCCATGGGCACAGGCTCCAGCAACTTGAAGTACCATCTGTATAGGTATGACTACAGAGGTCTGAACTCTATACTTGTGAAGGAACAGTAATATACTGCCCTCCGTCGATCCAGAGTATGGGGTTACCGCATCAGATTTTACTGAGCAAACAATCACGAAAAAGTTACTTTTTTCTCAGGAGGTGCCTGGACCCTTGCCCTTCATTTTGACGCGAGCAGGATGTCAGCACCTTACGTGCGGTTACTGTTATTCGCGTCCTGGTGGTATAGTGCAGCGGCTGGCAGAAGTAACCTACTATCCAACGGAATAAGATCACGATGAACGTCATTCAGCCCCGCATGCTCTCTGTATTTGACTTTGACGGTACGTTAACGCGGCATGATAGCTTTATCCCTTTTCTGCGGTTTGCCTTTGGCAATCGGGCGTTTTCGCGACATATCGTCAGCATGGCTCTACCCACGTTACGCTGTATGGGTAAGCAGATGACGCGTGATGAGCTAAAAGAAACGCTCATTACAACTTTTCTTACTGGTGTTGAGGAAAAGTGGGTGTCTTCTAAAGCAGAGGAATTCTGTCAGCTCTACTGGCATCGCCTCATGCGCCCGGCAGGTTTGATTGCTGTGGCGAATGAAGTCACTTCCGGCGCGATCGTCACCTTATGTTCTGCGTCGCCGGAAATTGTACTCAGACCCTTTGCCGAAAAACTTAGGATCAAACTGATTGGTACACAATTAGAGACAAAAGACGGCATTCTGACCGGCAGAATCAGTGGTCATAATTGCAGGTGCTCACAGAAAATTATCCGGCTTGAAAAAGAATATGGACCTCTGACTGACTATCATCTTCGGGCATGGGGTGATACGCGGGGTGATTATGAACTCCTTTCCGCAGCGACTGAGCCTCACTGGCGTCACTTCCATCAAGGTTTCCGTCGTAAACTTCCGTCGAAGCTAATCATCAGATAAAAATTGCCCTTTATCGTTCTGCAATTTCTTCTTTACATAAAGGCAACATATATTCTACATTTAACAAATGTAACTGGTCAAAAAAAGAGTGCATCCTGGTAAATCGGTAGCTCGGACTATTAGGTATGCTTCAACCTGTTACCATTGGAATACCTACTTTCAGCCCGCTTTTCCGAGCGGGTTTTTTTCATCCCTGCCGATGTGTTCCTGGGTCTAAATTACTGGGTGAAGTTGGGTTTCAGCGATCACATCTGCGTATAGCCCTGTTTAGCTCTGCGTATTATGAAAGGGTATCGTCATGGCAGCAGGCCTATCGCCCCTTACCGGGGCGATGATTCAGATAATGCCTTCCTTTTTTGCCAGTCCAAGCCAGTCTTTGAACTCTTCGAGAAGTTTTTCATACAACTCTTCGTCCTTTATGTGGGCAAAATTATCGATCGCAAAAAAGTTGCTGTTGTCTACCCGACGGTCGCTAAAGGTGTCCAGCCTCTCCAGAATCCCATAATTTGATCCGCCCAGTCCAACGAACTTCCAGAAGACAGGATAGTTGGCTGAGCGGCGGATGGCCTCTTTAATTTCTCGTGTTTTGCTGATCCCGCCATCTGTAATGCACACAACAAAAACAGGTAAGGTGCTGTCCTTGAAATAATCGATAACCTCATTCATGACTGGCGGCTCATTGTTCGTCCCGCCAAGGCCGGGAAGGATTTCCCAGGCAGATCGTTTACCTGTGTTCTGAATGGCAGCAATGTATCCGTCAAGATTGTCCAGTGTGACGTCAGGATATTTCTTGTGACGCTCAGCAAAGCCCCATACATCCATCGTGCCGTCATCGTCGAACTGGACAGACAGGACAGCTATACGGTCAAGAACGGCCTGTACATGCCCTTTTTTAAACTGGCCGGTCATAGAGCCTGAGGCATCGAGAACAAAAGCGACTCGTGCTTCAACGGTATCCAGTTTGTGTTTTGCCAGCGAAATACTGGCTTTCTTAGCCAGGCTGATAAGCGCAGGCGCTTTACCTTCGAGTTTCTTTTCAAGGCTGATCCGGGCTGGTTGCGGTACAACTTCTGCTGCAGGTTCCACGTCCACACCATAGCTGACTGCCAGTGGCTCAAGCCCGCCATTAAATCCCTGCCCAAGCGCCCTGAGCTTCCAGTTGCCCTGGTGTCGGTAAACTTCCCCCATAATTACAGCCTTTTCTGTGCGGCCATTGAGATCGACAAAAAAGGTGGCCTGACTTTCAGCAGAAAGTTTCAGTTGCGCGAGGCCGCTTATCGTATCACTGCCATCTATCACCATAGAGATTGCAATCTTCTGAATCGTATCCGGGATCTGGTCAAGCGCAAAATGAACGACTGCGTGCTGGTGACCGGGGTTGAGTTTCACACTGCCACCGGCAGCACTGAGATTGTTGTAAAAGATAAAATCGGCATCGCCTGTCACTTTTCCCTCAGCATTCAGCATAAACAGGCAAGTCTCAGGGGTACTGTGGAATCCTGGGCTGGGGGGATAATCAAGCCGGAGAGTCAGTGTAGCTGTGTGAAGCGGAATGTTCTGCCCTGATTGTAATTGCATTTAGGCTCCTTGTTGCCGGGTAAAGGGATCTCTCAGCGGGTAGAAAAAACCCCGGACAGGCCGGGGTTTGGTTTTACTGGTTTATCAGATGTTGATGCCGTGCTGGGTTGCCAGCGCAGCCAGGCCACCAGCAAAGCCCTGTCCTACAGCCTTAAACTTCCATTCCGCGCCATGGCGATACAGTTCACCGAAAATCATTGCGGTTTCAGTAGAGGCATCTTCTGACAGGTCAAAGCGTGCAATCTCGGCGCCATTATCGTTGTTCACCACACGCATAAAGCTGTTACTGACCATGCCGAAATTTTGCTTACGGCTGTCTGCTTCATGAATGGTGACTGCGAATACGAGTTTCTTAACGTCTGCGGCCACTTTTGTCAGATCAATTTTGACCTGCTCATCGTCACCGTCGCCTTCACCGGTACGGTTGTCACCCTGATGCTGTACTGCGCCATCCGGGCTGGTGGTGTTGTTATAAAATACGAAATGCGAATCGGACAGCACTTTACCGTTTTCGCCAACAAGGAATACTGATGCATCCAGATCAAATGCCTGACCATCAGTAACGCGTGCATCCCAGCCCAGGCCAACCAGAGCAACATTCATGCTCGGGGCTTCTTTAGTCTGAGAAACATTACCGCCTTTAACGAGAGAAACAGCCATTTTTTGCTCCTGCTAATCGTAGATATCGGGTCGTGGATATCGGGGGCATCACCCCCGAATGATTTGGGTAAGAAAGTTACTTTTTATCAGGACGCGTTGATGCCGTACTGAGCGCACACGGAAGCCAGTCCACCAGCATAACCCTGGCCAACCGCACGGAATTTCCATTCTCCGTTGTGACGATACAGCTCCCCAAACAGCATGGCAGTTTCAGTAGAAGCGTCTTCTGTCAGGTCGTAGCGAGCAACTTCAGTCTGATTGTCATCATTCACCAGACGGATAAATGCGCCGGAAACCTGACCGAAGCTCTGGCGACGAGCCTGAGCATCATGGATAGTGACAACGAAAATAATTTTGTCGACATCCCCAGGTACCGCGTCCAGTTTGATTTTGAGGGATTCATCGTCGCCATCACCTTCACCGGTACGGTTATCACCGGTATGAGTAACGGAACCATCAGCAGATTTCAGGTTGTTATAGAAAATGAAATCTGCATCGCCACGAACCTTGCCATTGGCTGCCAGCAGAAATGCGGAAGCATCGAGGTCAAAGTCCTGACCGTCCGTAGAACGTGCATCCCAGCCAAGGCCAACCAGGACGTTTTTCATGCTTGGCGCGGTTTTGCTCAGGGAAACGTTGCCGCCTTTAGATAGTGAAACGCTCATCTATTTATCCTCTTTCGTTAATCATTAATCAGCTGAGATCAGCTTTCTTTATTTTCAGCTTCCGGCTTTTCCGGAAAGATGACACTGGCCAGAATACCAAGAGCCAGTACACCCAGTACGACATACAGGCTGGTGGTCGCAGACAGGCTGTAACCATGGTGCCAGATGTGATCGGTAGCGTTCAGACCCAGCTTAAACGCAATGAAGAACAGCAGGACGATAACAGCTTTCTCCAGCTGGGACAGATACTGTTTCAGGGCTTCCAGTACGAAATACAGAGTACGCAGGCCCAGTATTGCGAACATCATGGCGCTATACACAATCAGTGGCTCACGACTGACTGCAATAATTGCCGGGACAGAGTCGAAGGCAAACATCACGTCAGAGAGTTCCACTACAGCCACACATAACATCAATGGGGTGGCGTATAGCGCTGCCTTTTTCAGTCGCCCTACAGATACGTCTTTGTTTTCTGGTTTAGCCAGTTCGGCATCCACTTCTTTTTGGGTCAGCAGGAATGCATGTCCGGACAGTTTCGGCCAAATCGGGAAGAAACGTTTAACCAGACGATAAGCAAGGTGCTGAGAATAATCCTCAATTTCGTCACCATCCCCACCGCCTTTGAGCATCATGACCGCAGTCCAGGCAACAACAACGGCAAAGATCAGCTCGACATAAGGGCCAAGGCTAAGCAGACCGGTACCGATCGCAACGAAAATCCCCCGGAATACGATAGCGCCAATGATCCCCCAGTACAGAACCCGGTGACGGTAACGGTCCGGAACTGAGAACCATGAGAAAATCGCCATCATGACAAACAGGTTATCAACTGACAGCACCTTCTCAAGGGCATAACCCGTGACAAACAGGCTGGCAACCTCGGCACCGTGATGCACATACAGGAAACCGGCAAATGCCATCGCGACAACAACCCAGAAAACGGACCATAAGGCTGCGCTTTTGAGGGAAATTGGCTTGTCATGTCGGTGCATGAACAGGTCAATAAAGATGGCACCGACCGACAGAGCAACAAAGACTGTCACTGTTTCAGCCGGAAAACCGATGTGAGTGGAAACCATATCGTACCTTTATCCGTTATTTATCAGAGGCCAAATTCAGCCGGGTCGAAACCCAGCGAACGGGCAATTTCACGGACAGCACTCTTCTCATCATCATCGAAGTTGCCATCACTTTTAGCAACAGCAATACCGACACGAAGAGCCAGTTGAGCTGCCTCTGGCTGGTCTTTCAGGGCGAGGATATATTTCATCGTTTCGCCTTTTCCGATTTCCAGATCAAAGTCGAAACTGGTCACCAGCTTGTTAAAAAACTCAATAACTTCAGCTGTATCGAAGAC
>OLFU01001962.1_pt1 | contig 17817 bp, 12 predicted proteins | sample 1605161 | NCBI WGS metagenome assembly OLFU01 (sample SAMEA3888914, study PRJEB22519) | human gut metagenome | biome: human gut; feature: human-associated habitat; material: faeces | place: Denmark | collected 2011
GATTCCCACGTCGCTTCGCTCCTCGGAATGACAGAAAAGGGTTTATCGAAACACTGAATAAATCATTAGGAGAATCAAGGATTATGGCTGACACCAAATGGCTGGAGATCGCCGTGAATACCACCCCCGACAAGCTGGACGAGGTATGCGCCAAGCTGGCCGCTGCCGGCATGGACGGCCTTGTCATCGAGGATGAGGGGGAGTTCCTACAGTTTTTAGAGCAGAATCGCCAGTACTGGGACTATGTGGACCAGGAGCTGCTGGACCGGATGCGGGGCATCACCCGGGTGAAATTCTATGTCACCGACGACGCCGACGGACACGCCCAGCTGGAGCGGTACACCCACGGTCTTGGCTTTGAGCACACCGTCACCCCCCTGAGCGACAACGACTGGGCCTATAGCTGGCAGAAATATTATAAGCCCCTGACCATCGGGGACAGACTGTATGTGGTGCCCGAGTGGGAGCGGGACAAGCCCGTGCCCGAGGGCCGCAGCCCCCTGTATCTGAACCCCGGCCTCACCTTCGGCACCGGCTCCCACGCCTCCACCCAGCTGTGTCTGGAGGGGGTGGAGGCCCACACCCTCCCCGACAGGTCCGTGCTGGACCTGGGCTGCGGCAGCGGCATTCTCTCCATTGCCGCCCTGTGTCTGGGGGCCAGCCACGCCGTGGCCGTGGACATCGACCCCAAGGCGGTGGATGTGGCCTATGAAAACGCCGCCCTCAACGGCATCGGCAAGGACCGGTATACCGTGATGGCGGGCAACGTCATCGCTGACAGAGCTCTGGCCGCCCGGCTGGCCCGGGAGCGCTATTATCTGGTGCTGGCCAACATCGTGGCCGACGTGATCATCCCCCTGTCCGCCCAGGTGCCCGCCCTGCTGGAGCAGGACGGCGTGTTCCTGTGCTCCGGCATCATCGACACCCGGGCTGACGAGGTCCAGGCCGCTTTAGAAAAAAACGGTCTGCATGTGATCCGCCGCCGGGAGAAAAACGGCTGGGTGGCCCTGGAGGCCCGGCTGGCCGATCAATAACCCCCATCAAAAAAGTGGCTCATGCCACTTTTTTGACTATCTGCAACACTGACTAGGAGGTGCCTTCATGGACCGGGCCATCGTCATCCACCCCACCTTCCCCGCCGGCCGGCGGATCATCGCCGTCAGCGACATCCACGGCAACCTGCCCTTCTTCCGGGCTCTGATGGACAAGATATCCCTGACTCCCCAGGACATCCTGGTCCTGGTGGGGGACATCCTGGAGAAGGGGCCGGAGAGTCTGGCCCTGCTGCGCCATGTGATGGCCCTGTGCCGCACCCACACCGTCTATCCCCTGTGCGGCAACTGCGACGGGCTGGTGTACCGCTTTTTTCAGGGGGACGAACTGGACCGGCGCTTCTTCTCCTTCTATCTGCCCCAGCACCCGGAGTCTACCCTGCGCCAGCTGGCCCGGGAGGGGGGCTTTGACCAGACGGAGGACCTGCCCCGCCTGCGGGCGGACCTGCGCTCGGCCTACCCGGAGGAGTGGCGGTTTTTAAGCCGGATGCCCACCATTCTGGAGACGGAGCACCTGGTCTTTGTCCACGGGGGCGTGCCCTCTCTGGAGCATATGGATCAGCTGGAACGGTGGCGCTGCATGAAAAACGACGATTTTCTGGGGCAGGGCCACGCCTTTGACAAGTGGGTCATCGTGGGCCACTGGCCCGTCACCCTCTACCGCCCGGACATCCAGTCCGCCGCCCCCATCCTGCTGCCCGGGCGGCGCATCGCCTCCATCGACGGGGGCTGCGTGCTGAAAAAAGATGGCCAGCTCAACGCCCTCATTCTCCCGGAGGAAAGCTCCCAGAACTTTACCTGGACGGCCTGGGACGGACTGCCCACCGCCACCGCTCTGGACGGACAGCAGCCCTCTGCCGACCCCCTGAACATCCGCTGGGGCCGCAGCGCCGTGGAGGTACTGGAGGAGGGGGAGGAGCTGTCCCTGTGCCGCCATCTGGAGACGGGGCGGACGCTGTACATCCTGAACCGCTATCTGCGCATGGGCCCGGACGGCCTGTGGTGCGAGGACTCCACCGACTACCGTCTGCCCGTGGCCCCCGGGGACGAGCTGACCCTGGTCGCCCGGACCAAAACCGGTTTTTTGTGCAAAAAAGATGGGGTGACCGGGTGGTATTATGGCCGCCTGTCCGGTATAATATAAACCCGTCGAAAAAACGGCCGGGCCGCTTTTCGTCTGCTGCCCCGAATGGGCAGCGCATATAAACGCGATTCTCTTTTATTTTTTGAAAAGTTGAGGTTATTTTTTTATGCTGGAGTTTCATCCCCTGCAGCTGGAGGACCTGCCCCGTCTGCGCTCCTTCTTCAATTACAGCGGCAGCCGCATCTGCGACACCACGCCGGGAACCGTGTTCATCTGGCGGGACCTGTACGAGACGGAGTGGGCCATCTGCGATGACAGCCTATATTTCAAGGTCCAGTACCCCTCCCTGGGGGAGACCTTCACCCTGCCCCTGGGCGGGGGCCGGACAGAGCACTTTCGGGAGATCGCCCAGTACTGCTGTGAAAAGGGCATCCCCCTGTCCTTCTACCCCGTGCCCAAGGACGAGCTGCCCCGGCTTCAGGAGTATTTCCCCAACAGCGCCGCCGTGGCCGAGCGGGACAGCTTTGACTATCTCTATCGGGCGGAGGACCTGATGTACTTCCGGGGCAAAAAGCTCAGCGGCCAGCGCAACCATGTGAACAAGTTTTTAAAGACCTATGGCAGCTGGACCTTCCGCACCATAGCCCAGGCAGATGTCCCCCAGGTGAAGGCATTTTTGGACCGCTACGCCGCCCGGTGGGACAAGGCCGCCGCCTCCTTCCACGAGGACATCGCCAAGACCCACGAGGTGCTGGACCACTTCGCCACCTATGACCTGTTGGGGGGCATCCTCCAGGTGGAGGACAACATCGTGGGCTTCTCCCTGGGGGAGATCGTGGGGGACACCCTGTTCACCCACATTGAAAAGGCGGACCGGGACTACGAGGGCTGCTATCAGATGCTGGTGGCCCAGTTTGCCCAGCACTTTGTCCGGGACGGGGTCCACTTCATCAACCGGGAGGACGACACCGGCGACTTAGGCCTGCGCACCAGCAAGCTGTCCTACCACCCCGTGGCCCTGCTGGAAAAATACACCGTGACCATCGAAGAACCCTGCGGCAAGTAATATAAGTCAGAATTCGAAAAGGGACATTTGCCGTTGGCAAATGTCCCCTTTCACACCAAATGTGAGCCCAGCGCAGCGGGCCGCATTTGGAAAGGAGGAGCAGCGGAGCGAGCGCATGATGAATTTTTTGGAACCAAAAACTCGTCGCAAGCGGTACGAAGCTTGCGACGAGCTGCCTTGCGTTAGCGAAAAAGATGCACTGCCCGCCGATCACGTCCCACCAAATCGAAGCCCAGTGGGAGGGATAAGCGGTAAAACCGGCCTTCTGGCCGGCGGCGCTTATGCGCCGTAAATTCGTTTTGCCCCGCAAAATGAATTGCGCAGGGGCGGCTTTGCCGACCCCGAGCATTGAAATCTCCGAAGGGTGGAGCGAATAAAATGAACGGAACCCAACAAAGAAGTCACGACTTTCGTCGTGACTTCTTTGTTGGAGCTGATGGTGGGAATCGAACCCACAACCTTCTCATTACGAGTGAGATGCTCTGCCATTGAGCCACATCAGCACAGTATTCATAATTAAGTCTATTATAGCGGAAAACGGTTCACTCGTCAAGTCGGAATTTCCGCATTCACCCGGCAGCAAGGGGCTATACTTTTCCTGATGAACATGCTAAAATAGGTCGATATTTCACGCTCCGGCGGAACACAGGAGGTCACATATGGTCATTTCCGGCTTTCAGGAACTCAAGCGGCGGCTGGGGAATATTTCCCCCGTCCCGGCGGTGGTGGCGGCGGCCAATGACAGACACACGCTGCAGGCGGTGCTGGACGCCAGCCGGGATGGCATCCTCCATCCCATTCTGGTGGGGGAGCGCAGTGCATTGACTGCCCTGGCCCATGAGTTGGATTTTCATCTGCCGCCGGAACAGATCGTGGACGGGGACGGCCCGGAGGACTGCGCGGCAAAGGCCGTGGCCCTCATCCGCCAGGGCCGGGGACGGATGCTGGTGAAGGGGATGCTGCCCACCCGCACCCTGCTGCGGGCGGTGGTGGACCAGGAGACGGGCATCCGCACCGGATCGCTCATGTCCCATGTGGCGGTGCTGGACGTGCCCGGCTATCCCAAGCTCCTCTTCGACACCGACGGCGGCATGAACGTGGCCCCCACTCTGGCGGAAAAACGGCATATCTTGAACAACGTGCTGCAGCTGTGCCGCTTTCTGGGCTATGACTGCCCCAAGGTGGGGGTGCTGTGCGCGGTGGAGACGGTCTCCCCCAACATGCCGGAAACGCAGGATGCCGCCACGCTGAAAGCTGAGGCTCAGGCTGGCCTCTTCGGCTCCTGCCTGGTGGAGGGCCCCATCTCCCTGGACCTGGCCCTGGATCATCAGGCCGCCATAGAAAAAGATTTCCACAGCCCGGTGGCCGGGGAGGCGGACATCCTGCTCTGCCCCTCCATCACCGTGGGCAATGTCCTGGGCAAGGCCCTGTACGGCCCCGCCGGGGGGCAGATGGCCGGGGTGGTCATGGGGGCATCGGTGCCCGTGGTGGTCAACTCCCGGGGGGCCACGGCCCAGGAGAAATATTGGTCCCTGCTGCTGTGCGCGGCTCTGGCGGACCGGAAAGAGGTGCAGTGACCATGGCCCAGCTGATCTTAGTCTTAAACCCCGGCTCCACCAGCACCAAGGCCGCCGTATATGAGGACGAGCGCCCCCTGCTCTCCTGCAGCATTGCCCACACCAACCAGGACCTGGCCCCCTACCCCACCCTCTATGACCAGCTGGACTATCGGGTATCCCTGGTGCGCAGCTGGCTGGCCCGGGAGGGCTTTGACCTGAAATGTCTGGCCGCCGTGGTGGGCCGGGGCGGCATCATCCCCAACATCGTGGCCGGGGGGTATCGGGTGGACGCGGGTCTTTTGGACTGCCTGCGCCACCACACGGTGTTCGACCACGCCTCGAATCTGGGCGGGCTGATGGCGGCGGCCTTCGCTGATCCCCTGGGCATCCCCGCCTTTATCTACGACGCAGTCACCAGCGACGAGCTGCTGCCCGAGGCCCGGGTCACCGGCTTTCGGGAGGTGACCCGCACCAGCTTCTGCCACGTGCTCAACGCCCGGGCCACCGCCCACAAATATGCCCAGGCCATGGGCCGGACCTATGGGGACATGAATCTGGTGGTGGCCCATCTGGGCGGCGGCATCTCTATCTCCGCCCACAGCCACGGGCGGATCATCGACTCGGTGTCCGACGACGCCGGGCCCTTCTCCCCCGACCGGGCGGGGAGCCTGAACATGCAGTATGTGGTGGAGCTGTGCTATTCCGGGCGGTATACCAAGGCCCAGATGATGAAGAAAATTCGGGGGGAGGGGGGCATGTCCGCCCTGTTGGGCACCCACGATGCCCGGGAGATCGAGCGGCGCATCCAAAACGGGGACGAGCACGCCGCCCTGGTCTACCGGGCCCAGGCCCTGCAGATCGCCAAGGGCGTGGGCATCATGCTGGGCTGCTTTCAGGAGCTCATCGATGCCGTCATCCTCACCGGCGGCCTGGCCCACTCCAAAATGCTCACCGACATGGTGGTGGGGTATCTCCACGACCTGTGCCGCATCGTGATCCTGCCCGGGGAGAACGAGATGGAGGCTCTGGCCCTGGGCACCCTGCGGATGCTCCGGGGAGAGGAACCCGTCCATACCTATTACCCCGTGTGCCCCCTTCCCGTGCGGTAAACGAATCCCCGGCCATTCGGCCGGGGATCATTTTATGCTCACATGCGCTGTTTCTTCAGCAGCCGGATGTCGTCACCGAAGAAGTGGAGGACGTGGTACTCCCCCGCCAGGCGGGAGGCGATCTGGGGGGAATAGCGCCGGGCGGCCTCGTCCATGGACAGATTGGAGGAGATGACGGTGCACCGCCCCGCCACCAGACGGGTGTTCACCAGCTCATACAGGGCCGACTGGGTGAACTGGGTGGTCAGCTCGCTGCCCAGGTCGTCCAAGATCAGCAGGTCGCAGTTGAGATAGCGCCGGGTCTCGTCCTTGGCCTCCTGGACATCCTGGGCGTCCCGCCGGAACTTTTTCAGCTCAAACTGGGCGAAGATGTTCCCCGCCGTGTCGTACACCACAGAGAAGCCCGCCTCGGACACGGTGCGGGCGATGCAGGCGGACAGAAAGGTCTTGCCCAGGCCGGGGGCCCCGGAGAGGAACAGGTTTTTGAAATAGAACCGGCCAAATTTCTGGGCGTAATTCAGGCAGACCTCGTACACCAGCTCCATATTCTCCCGGGGGGAGGCCCCCCGGCCCGGCCAGGGGGTCTGGCTGTAATAGTCCAGACGGAAGCTGTCGAAGGACTGCTCCCCCAGGTCCAGCAGCTTGGACAGCTCCTGGATCTGTTCCTGGGTACACAGCTTTTTCAGACACTGGCACATCTGCGCCCCCCGCCAGCCCGTATCCCCACACAGGGGGCAGGCCGGCCTGTCATCCAGGGCATCCTCGGGCAGGCCGATGGCCCCCAGCAGCACGGCCCGCTCCCTCTGGATCTCCTGATTCTGGGCCCGGATGGCCCGGATGGCCTGGGCGGTGCTCTCCCCCCGGCGCAGGGCGGCGGCCATCAGCTGGGACATGGTGCCCTGCAGCTTTTTGTCCAGCTGGGCCAGGCGGGGCTCCTTCTCATAGGCCTCCTGCCGCAGTTGGGCGGCCCGGTCGGAACGGGCCCGGCGCTCCTCCTCCAGGCGCTGGGTGGCCCGGCGGAGCACGTTGGCGTCATATGACATGGAATCAGCCTCCCTCTCGTTTCATCTGTTCCATCAACCGGCGCATCCGGTCCATATCCTCCCGGGCCTGCTGCTCCTGGGCGGCGGGCTGGGGGGGCTGGGGGCCGCCCCCGGCCCGGACAGGTCTGGGGTCCCGGTCCCCCGCCTGGATGGCGGCGGCGGTGTGCAGCCCCTTCTGGTGCCAGCGGCGGAGGATGCCGTTCATATACCCCCAGTCCATGGACTGCTTTTTCAGCACCGTCTTTTCATAGGCCATGCGGATGGCCTCGTTATCAAAGCCCATGTCGTCCCAGGCGGCGATGTACGTCTTCTCCCGCTCCACCAGAGGCCGGGCGGGGATATCCAGCAGGCGCAGTACCTCGCCCTCCCGGCTGCGCAGTTGGGTCAGGCGCTGGATGTGGGCCTCGGCCCGCTCCATGGTGTCGATGCCCCGGCGGGCCCAGGCAAAGCCCTCCCGGCGGATCTGAGAGAGGAAGGGCTTGCGCCCGGGGCCGTATTTCCGCTCCATCTCCTCGGTACACCAGCCCACCAGCATCAAAATCACCTCAGCGGGCAGCGCCAGGTGGTCGAACAGGGTGTACAGCACCCGCAGGTCGTTGGCCGACAGCTTTTTGCCCAGGCGGCGCTCCACCTCGTCACACAGGGCGGGGAAGGAGGATGCCTGGTCGTTCAGGGCGGCGTTTAAGTCCTCCAGGGCGTATTCCGGGGGCGGGGCCTCCGGGGCGGGCGGATCGGCTTCGGGCACCTCCTGAGGGGCCAGTCCCTGCCCCCGCAGCAGGGAGAGGGCGGCGGACAGCCGGGGCTGGGGCCAGTTCAAATCGTTCACCGTCCCCCGGCGCAGCAGGTGGAGATAGAGCAGGGCCGCATCCCCGTTGTCCAGCCGCAGCAGCAGGTCGGCGGCCTGCCCGGTGATGGCCAGCACCTCCCCGGGCATCAGCAGCTTCGCCATGGCGTTTTCCCTCCCTTTGTGTCCGGTTTCGTTCCGCCGGAATACCCGGCGGCGGTAAATCATATTTTACCGCAACTTTCGCCGTTCGTAAACTCCCAATTCATGCCGCAGGTAGTCTCCGGGCCCGGATTTCGACTGGCGTTTTCTTTTTGATGGAATATAATGGCAGTTACTATACGAGACCGGCCCAGGCCGGACACACAGGAGGAGAAGGGCTATGACTGCCAAAGAGACCATCCGCGCCAAATTGTTCAAGCTGCGCCTGCGGGCCAGACAGACGGGGCAGGTGCGCCTGCCCGCCTCTGCCGTGGCCCTGTGGACCCAGGCGGGCATCCATTTTCTGCTTGCCGCCGTTTTGTCCGGGGCGGTGCTGCTGGGGGACTGCGCCCCCTTCGGAGTGGCTTTTGTGGGGGCGGCCGGCTCCGGATTGTGGGGGATGGCCGCCCTGGCGGGGACCTGTCTGGGCTCGGTGTGTCTGCTGGAGCTGACCCAGGGGCTGCGGTGCGCCTCCGCCGCCACGCTGACCTTTGCCGTGGCCTTCGCCTTTTACGACTGGAAGCCCCTGCGCCGCCCCTGGGCCATGCCTCTGGTCGCCGGAACGATCAACGCCGCCACCGGGCTCATCGTCCGCAGTCAGTCGGGCTGGACTCCCTCGGGGATGATCGCCTTCGCTCTGGAGACCGCCCTCACCGTGGGGGCCTGCCGGTGCTATGCTCTGGCCCTGGCTCCCCTGCGCCCCGGGCGGCAGGACAGGCTGCCCGCCCCCGCCGGACGGGCGGGGCTGCTGGTGCTTGCGGCCACGGTGCTGCTGGCCCTGGCCCCTCTGCATTTGATCCAGGACATCTCTCTGGGCCGGTGTCTGGCCGCCCTGCTGGTGCTTGCCGCCGCCAGGCGGGCAGCGCCCCGGGAACCATTCTGGGGGCGGTGCTGGGGGCGGCCATGGACCTGGGGGCCAACGCCGCCCCGGTGTATACCATGGCCTATGCGCTGGGCGGCATGGCCGCCGGAGCCATGCGGGGAAAGGGGCGTCCCGCCGCCGCCCTGGTCTTTGCCGGGACCAACGCCGCCGCCCTGCTGTGGACCTGGGACCGGGGACTGCCCCTGTCCGCCCTGTACGAGGGGACGCTGGCCGCCCTGGCCTACCTCCCCCTGCCCCGGGGATGCCTGCGGGTGCTGGGGGCATGGCTGACCCCGGAATTATCCGGCCCCGGAGGCTTGGGCGGAGAGCGCCTGGTCCAGCGGCAGCTGGAGTCGGCCTCCGCCGCCTTTCGCTCCCTGTCCGAGACCCTGCGCTCCGCCTTCCGCCCGCCCCGGAACGACAACGACGTGTCCGTCATTTTTGACCGGGCCGCCGGAAAGCTGTGCCGGAGCTGCGCCCTGCGGGACCGGTGCTGGAAGCAGGACTACGCCTCCACCTTCAACGCCATGAACGACGCTACCGCCCCCATGATGGCCCGGGGCAGCGCCCTGGCGGAGGATTTCCCCCGGTATTTTGCCGACCGGTGCCTCCACTTCCCCGCCTATGTGGCGGCGGTGGACCGGGAGCTGGCCGCTCTGCTGTACCGCCGGCAGTATAACTCCCGGGTGGGGGAGAGCCGTGCCGCTGTCTGTCAGCAGTACGCCCAGCTGTCTGAACTGCTCCACTCGGCAGCCACAGAGCTGAGCCGGGAGCTGACCCCCGACCTGACGGGAGAGCGCCGCCTGCGGCAGATGACGGCCCAGCTGGGACTGGAGGTACGCACGGCGGTCTTCCGGGACGGCCGGGGGCTGCTCCACCTGGAGGCGGAGGGCCCCGGCTGCGCCGCCCTGGCCAGGCCGGAGCGGCTGAGCGAGCTGTCCGCCCTGCTGGGGGTGCCCCTGCGTCTGGAGCGCCGGGGAGAGGGCGGCCTGTCCCTCATCCAGCAGGAGCCTTTGATGGCGGTGGCCGGGGTGGCCGCCCAGCGGAAGGGTGGAGAGACGGTCAGCGGCGATGCAGGGACCTATTTCAAGCGGCCCGACGGGATGCTGTACGTCCTGCTGTGCGACGGCATGGGCAGCGGGCCGGAGGCCAACCGGGAGAGCACCCTGGCGGTGCGCCTGCTGGAGCAGTTTTTGCAGGCCGGGGTCCCCGCCCGTCAGGCGCTGAGCACCCTGTCCTCCGCCCTGGCCCTGCGGGGGGAGGATGCCGGGGGCTTTACCACGGTGGACCTTTTGCAGATCGACCTGTTCACCGGGGACGGGGAGCTCTATAAGCTGGGGGCCGCCCCCACCTATGTCAAACGCAGCGGGGCGGTGCAGCGGCTGTCCGGCTCCGCCCTGCCCGCCGGGCTGTCCGCCGGGGAGGACCCGGTCTCTGACCGCTTCCCCCTGCGCCTGTCCCCGGGTGACACGGTGCTGATGGTCAGCGACGGCATCTGCGGCACGGGGGATGACCGGTGGCTGCGGGAGAAGCTGGAGGGCTTTGACGGGGCCAGCCCAAAGGATCTGGCCCGGGAGCTCATCACCCAAAGCCCACAGGGGGCCACCGACGACCGCACCGCCCTGGTCATCCGGCTGGAAAAGCGCCGGGTGTTTGATCATTAAGCGCAGCTGTCATTGCCGCGTCGCTGTGCTCCTCGCAATGACAATTTAAAAAAATTTCCTGCGTGTTTTCCCGCTGTTTTTCACATACTGAATAGGAACTGTGAACAAAAACGGGAGGTGCGTCATGGGCGGACAGAGACGGTGGGTCCCGGCCCTGCTGGCGGCAGTGCTGGCGCTCATGCTCCCCGGCGGCGGAGAGGCACTGCCCGCCGGGGGCGCGGCTTCGGTGGAGCTGCCGGAAGAGGGCGGACTGGTGGCCCTCACCTTTGACGACGGGCCCCGGCCCGCCACCACCGGGCGGCTGCTGGACGGTCTGGCCCTGCGGGAGCTCCCCGCCACCTTTTTTCTGGTGGGCTCCCGCCTGGCGGGCGACCCGGAAGGGCAGGCTCTGGTCCGGCGCATGGCGGCGGAGGGGCACCAGATCGGGGTACACACCTTTGACCACGTGATGCTCACCGACCTGTCCCGCCGGGATTACGACGCCCAGGTGGGCCGCACCCGGGCTCTGCTGGGCCGGATCGCCGGGCCGGGGGATTATTGGCTCCGGCCCCCCTATGGCATCACTGACCGGGCGGCGGAGCAGTGGGCGGCCAGTCCCCTGGTCCTGTGGTCGGTGGACCCGGAGGACTGGAAGGACCGGGATATCCACCGCATCGTCTCCGCCGTCACCGAGCATGTGAAGGACGGGGACATCATCCTCCTCCACGACATCTACGACAGCTCAGTGGATGCCGCACTGGCCATCGCCGATGATCTGACCGCCCGGGGGTTTACCTTCGTCACCGTGGAACAGCTGGCCGCCCTGCGGGGCGTGTCTCCACAGGCGGGGGTGAAGTATCACAAATTCCCGGTGAATCATGGAAACCGGATGTAAAAACGGCCGTCCCACGGGGCGGCCGCTTTCTGTCCTCCGGGGAAATTTCCCCATTGTCCTATTCTTATGTGGAAAGCTGCGCCAGGGCCTGCTCCATCTCCGTGCGTTCTACCGTGGGCTGCAGACGATTCAGCTGCGCCAGGCATTGAATGCAGTGTTCCCGTTTCGACTCCGGCCACAGGGCCCGCAGGCGGGGCTGGTCCTCCCCCCGCCCGTCCAGCAGGACCCGGATGCGCCAGCACTGATACAGGGTCACGCCCAACCACCAGGGGGAACCGATGCGCCCACACACCTGAAAGGCGTCCTCCAGGGCCAGGGCCGCCCCGTCATAGTCCCCGTCCTCGGCCTGGTAATAGGCCAGATAGCTCATGGCGATGGGACGGCAGCTGAACTCCCGGGAGGAGCGGTACAGTTCGGCGGCATAGGTAAACAGGCTGCGTGCAATGCGGTCCTCCCCCTTTTGGGCGGCAGCCACGCCATAGTCGGTGTAGAACACTGCCGATCCGGGATAGAGTCCCAAGCTGCGGTTATGACGGATGGCCTGGTCATAGTTTAAAAATGCCTGGTCATAGTTTCCTTCCATCCGGTCATCCTCGGCCATGTAGTTATAGGCTCCGGCCACATGGATGTCATAGCAGTTCTCCCCCCGGCGGGGCAGACGCTGAAATACCTGGATGGACCGGCGCAGAACTTGCCGAGAGGACTCATATGCCCCCTCCATCATGTGCAGCACCCCCTCCATACGCAGATAGATGCCAAATTCCTCCGTATTTTCCCGGTCCGTCAGCAGAGTCATACCTGCCCGGAGGTGTTCCCGGATCACCGACAGGTTCCACGTCTGGATGCCGTAATAGATGTATTGCAGGTGGGCCCGGGCCAGCAGTCCGATGTCCCGTTCCCGCTGTCCCTGCCTCAGCAGTCGGTCCAGGGCAGCCAGTCCCTGGTCATACTGTCCCTCGTAGATGCAGCAGCAGGCCTGGTCCAGCAGCAGGGTGTCCTCCAGGGGGTCCAGCTGGTCCTGGGGCGTGTCACAGACCCGCAGCACGGCCAGTTCCTCCTCCAGATGGCGGAAATAGCCCGGAACATCCCGCTCCTCCGCCGCCGCTGCGTCTCCTGTCAGGGTGGGCAATACGGCATAATACATTCCGGTGTATTGGTCCAGGGACAGCACACGGTATTGGAACTCTTTAAATCTGTCCCCCGCAGCGGCATAGCAGCGGATCAGTCGTTCATACAGGGCGAAGGAGCCCGTCTGGGCCTGGTCCTCCAGATATTGGGCCACCCGAAGATAGACGATGCGCCCGGCCCGCCCCTCCAGCTGGGCGGTCACAGCGGCGCGGATACGCTCGTGGGCCGTGGCATAGCACAGCGTGCCCTCCCGCTCCCCCTGAACGATGAGCATCCGCTGCTTCAGCTCGCCGCACTGATAGATCAGTTCCAAAGCATCCCGCTTTAAGATGGCGGCCAGGGCCTGGAAAGGGGCCCAGTCCGGGAAGGCGGCGATCAGGTCCAGCAGCCGCCGCTGCTCTGTGTCCAGGTCCTCCAGACGATAGCGGATGGCCCCGTCCAGGTCCTCAGGTAGACTGCTCAGCCCGGGGCGCTCCTGAATGGTATTCAGCAGCTGTACCAGCAACAGGGCGTTTCCTCCTGTATTTTCATACAGCTGATCGATAAAACTCGCCCCGGGCTCCTGCTGCAGGTGGTGGCGGATGAACTGCTCCGTCTCCTCCCGGGTAAAGCCCCGAATGGGATAGCGTTCCATCACCCCGTCCCGCAGGGCGGCAGAGACAAAGTTCTGTATCTCCTCCGGGGCGTTCACCCGCTTGGTACACAGCACCATCAGGTTCATCCCCCGCAGCCGGCGCAGCAGAGCGGAGAGCAGCTCCAGGCTGTTCTTGTCCATCCAATGCAGGTCCTCAAATACCAGCAGCAGGGGAGCCCGCTTGGCCGCCGCAGACAGGATCATCAGGGCGCTCTCCTGGGCCGCATGATAGTCCCGCTGCACCCGATAGTCCCACTCCGCCCCGCTGCCTCGGTCCGCCCCCACAGACAGACAGGGGAAAATGCTGGCGGCAGCCGTTAGATAGATGCCGGGGACGCTGATCTGCCGGGTCTGCAGCTCTCCGGCCAGATCCATCATCACCGAGTTCCAGGCAGCAAAGGGCATATGGCTCTCCGAGGGGTAGCACGCCCCCCGGCACACCGCCCAATCGGAGAAGTCATAGGAGGAGAGGATGTGGTCCAGCAGATAGGTCTTGCCCACCCCGGCCTCCCCCTCAACCAGGGCACAGGGGGTCCGGCGCATGGCGGGAGAACCGTTGCACAGGGCCAGCAACCGGCGCAGAGCGGTATCTTTGCCCAGCAAAAGGCGATAGGACTGCTCCTCCATCCGATAGGTGGAGGAGTTCCACTCGTTGACAATGCGGTAATACAGGGCGGTGGTCTCCTTCAGGGGGGCGATACTCAGCTCCTCTGACAGGCTTTTGCACAGGTCGTGGTATACCCCGATGGCCTTGCGGTATTTTTTCTGTGCGCTATATACCTCCATCAGGGCGGCGGCGGCGCTCTCCTCCAGGGGATCCAGATGGACATACTTCGTCCCCAGACTCTCCGCCCGGGTCAGGTCCCCCTGGGCCAGGGCCTCTCTTTCCTGGGCAAGCAGATTTTTCAGATACTGGGTCTGGAGCAAGCCGCGCTGCTCCTGCAGCCAATCGTCAAATATCCCGGCACGCGGGATGGAGAAGCCCTCTAAAAACTCCCCGGCGTAGGCTGACAGATCCCCCTGCTCCAGCAGATCCCACACGTCGCATCGGATATCCACGGCTGGGTCCAGCTCCAAGGCGGCGTTCTGCCCCGGGGTGAAGATGTCAAAGCCCAGGCCCTTTCGGATGGTATACACAGCATGGCGCAGATTCTTCAGGGCGGCGGCAGTATCCACCTCCTCCCACAGCAGACTGGCGGCCTCCCCCCGGGCGGCCCGGCGGCGGATCAGCACATAATAGAGCAGCGCATCCGCTTTTCGATAGGAGAACGCAACCTTTTTCCCATCTAAAAAGACCGCCGGACTACCCAGCAGCTTTGCTGTCAGCTTCGCCATTCGCTCCTCCTCCTCTTGGTCACTTCTCTGCCGATAGGACATTTTCCTTCATTTTACCGTATCCTTTCCTGTCAGACAAGGGGCACGAAAAAAAACAGGGTCCGGACCGTATCAACGGCCCAGACCCTGTTCCGGGAACTTTGGATATGTGTCCGAAGCCGCTTAATAGCCCATGGCGCTGGCGATGACCAGCAGCACCACGCACACAGCATAGACAATGCCCTCAAAGGGGAGGATGAATTTAAACCACTTATCAAAGGAGACCCGGGTGTAGGACAAGCAGGCTACCAGTAAGGCCACCGTGGGGAAGGCCAGATTGCTGATGCCGTCGCCGAACTGATAGGCCAGGATGGTGATCTGCTTGCTCAAGCCGATGATCTCGGCCATAGGCATCAAAATGGGCATCAGGATCAGGGCCTTGCTGCTGCCGGAGGGCATGAAGAAGTTCAGCACCACGACGACTGCCATCATGCCGACAGCCGTAACCGCCGGAGGCATGCCGGAGAGCATAGAGGCCAGAGCGTGGACGATGGTATATGTGATCTGACCGGCATCCATGATGACGGACAGGCCCCGGGCGATGCCGATGACCATGGCGGCCACGAACATGGAGGACGCACCGTCCAGCATGACATCAGCGGCCTTATCCGGGGTATACCGGGCAATGATGGCGCAGATCATGGCGCAGATGAGATAGGTCGCAGCCATATCCAGGGTGCCCCAGCCCCAGTTCAGGCTGCCGTACACCACCAGGATGACGGTGGCGATGAACACGCCCAGGATCAGCTTGCGGGTGGCGGTGAACTCCATATCCTCTACATTGCCCCGCAGATCAGAGTAGTCCTGCCCGGCTACCAAGCTCTTGCTGGGGTCCTTCTTCACCCGCTCGGCATAACGAATGACATACCACAGGGCCACTGCGCCCAGCACCACCAACACGATGAGACGATAGCCGATTCCGGAGAACATGGGCAGGCCGCCGATATTCTGGGAATTGCCCACGGTGTACAGGTTGGTGGGTCCGGCAGTCCAGCCGATAATATCGCCGATGACCACGATACACACGGCCGTCACCACGTCATAGCCCAACAGCAGACACACCGGGACTACAATGGGCATAAAGGGAATACATGCCTCAAACATAGAGGGGAAGGCACCAATGAACATAAAGAAGATCATGGCACCGGCCAGGACGAACTTGGTATTCTTCTCGCCGGTCTTGTGGGTCAGGGCCATCAGAGCAGAACGGATAGCACCCGTCTCGTCCACCATGTGGACGGCAGCGCCGATGGTCAGCATCATGCAGATAAGCGAGATGGTGGTCTGCACGCCCTGGGGAATGGCCTTAAACATGGAGAAAATGCTTACGGGCGTATTGTCAACATAGTGATAGCTGGCCGGGTCGATGGTGTTCACACCGTTGACGGTAACGGCATCATACTGGCTGGCGGGCAAGACCCAGGTCATCGCCGTCATAATGATAAGTAGCAGGAAGAGGATAACAAATGGGTGCAGCAGGATCCGTTTCAGTTTGGTGCCGGTACTCTCTTTCATATGGATACCCCCTAAAATGAAATGATCTGCGTTCCGGCGGCTTTGCCTTATGCCGTGACGCACTCCGTGAGGCTTTTCCGGTTTTCTCCCTCAGCTTGATATCATATTAGCAAAACGAAGTTGAAAAAGCGTTGAAGGATTTCGACGCTATATTCTTAAAAATATAACGAACAAAAAACGCCGGGCAAGATAGGAAACGTCTCTCTCATCCTCGGTTTTTCGCACTTTTTGACGTTTTTCTATTCCGCCCGCAAAAACAGGCGGCACTGGGCAGGCAGGCAGGCCCACACTTCCATCCCCGCTTCAACGCCGCGTTCCGTCCCTGTAGGTACTTCCATGCGCAGGGGAACGGCGCCTGCCGCCGCACCTGTCGGCCGCAGTAGCAGGGTGTCCGCCTTCTGTCCCGCTACCCGGCGAAGCACCCGACACAAAAAGCAATCTTCCCCCGGGCCGTCGGCCAGACGCAGCTGCCCGGCCCGCACCCCCAGATAGGCCGTCTTCTCAGGCAGGGGGCCGGTCTGGCGCAGAGCCAGGCCCCAGTCCGTGACCAGCAGGCTGCCGTCCTCCCCCAGACGGACGGGAGTCAGGTTCTCGCAGCCGGACAGTCGGGCAGCAGACAGGGTCTGCGGGGCCCGGAGCAGCTGCTCTGCCGACTGCATGGGCTGGGAGCGCCCCCGGTCCATCACACACACCCGGCAGCACTGGCGGAACACCTCGTCCCGGCTGTGGGTCACCAGCAGCACCGGGCCGCCGAACCGGTCCAGACGACTCATCAGGTCCATCTCGATCTGCCATTTCAAATAGCTGTCCAGGGCGGAAAAGGGCTCGTCCAGCAGCAGCGCTCTGGGGCGGCTGGCCAAAATACGGGCCAGGGCAGTCCGCTGCTGCTGGCCGCCGGAAATCTGCCTGGGATAGCGTTCCAAACACGGGGTCAGTCCAAAGGTCTCTGCCAGGTGGCGGGCCTCCTCCCGGCGGTTTTTCCGGTCCGCCGCCCCAGCGGCGATGTTCTGCTCCACCGTCATGTTGGGGAACAAAGCATAGTTTTGAAACAGATAGCCCACCTGCCGCTTCTGGGGGGGCAGGTCCACTCCCTTGGCTGAGTCAAACAGCACCCGGCCGTCCAGTTCGATGTGCCCCTCATCCGGGCGCTCCACTCCCGCAATACACTTGAGGGTCAGGCTCTTGCCGCAGCCGGAGGCTCCCAACAGACCTGTGACCCCCTCCCCGGCAGAAAACCGGCTCTCCAGGGTAAAGTTCCCCAGATGCTTTTTGATGTCCACGATCAATTCCAATTCAGCTTCCCTCCTTTCCTGCCCGGCGCACCCGGCGGTCCTTTTTTTCCAGCATATTCACAGTCAACAGCACCACGGCGGAGATGACCACGTTCACCATCACCCACCGAAAGGCCATGGCATCGTCGTTGGTGCGCCACAGCTGATAGACGGTTGTAGAGATGGTGGCCGTCCGGCCCGGGGTGTATCCGGCGATCATGGACGTGGCTCCATACTCCCCCAGGGCACGGGCAAAGGCCAGCACCGTGCCCGCCAGGATGCCCTGGCGGCAGCAGGGCATCCGCACCCGCCAGAAGATCCAGGTGTTGGAAAGTCCCAGCGTCTGTGCCGACCAGGCCAGCGTTTCGTCAAAACTCTCAAAGGCACCACGGGCCGTGCGGTACATCAGCGGAAAGGCCACCACGATGGAAGCAAAGATGGCGCTGTACCAGTTCATCACCAGCTTCACGCCGAAATGTTCCATGAAAAAGATACCCAGCGGCCTTTTTGCGCCGAACAGCAGCAACAGGAAATATCCCACGACCGTGGGCGGCAGCACCATGGGCAGGGTGAGCACCACGTCCAGCACGCCCTTGA
>OLFU01001967.1_pt1 | contig 17787 bp, 14 predicted proteins | sample 1605161 | NCBI WGS metagenome assembly OLFU01 (sample SAMEA3888914, study PRJEB22519) | human gut metagenome | biome: human gut; feature: human-associated habitat; material: faeces | place: Denmark | collected 2011
ACACTTTTGGTTCTCGGTGCTTATAAAGAACTGCAAAGGTGCTTTCGCATTTAACAGAGGTGAACGACATTGGCTGAACTATTGCTGATTGTCAGCTTGCTTGGCATATTTGCTTTCGGCTTTTATCTTATGAGCAGGCTGGACCGATTTCTTGAGAAAAACAGGAAGGCGCTGTTAAAAGAGAACAAATTCCGTGAGTTTTCCGAAATTTTGCTGCCGCAAGGACTGTCCGACAGTGAGATATTAAGCGAGATCCGCCGTTTTCGGGAAACACACGGAAAAGTCGATATTATCCTTTCTGACGGAAAAGAGGATGCGTTTTAGTTTACGGTAGAAGATTTCACGATTTTGTTGTATAATGAAACCAAAAAGGCGGTGAAACCGATGCAAATACAAACCGAACAGCCAAAAAACGGTGCGGACGAGCATATCCTTGTCTGCCTTTCCTCTTCACCGTCCAATGCACGGATCATACATACCGCCGCAAAGATGGCTAAGGTTCTTCATGCAAAATTTACCGCCATCTATGTGCAAACCGATTCGGTTGAAAGCGAAAAAAATCGGCTGCGGCTTGAACAAAACATTCAGCTTGCGCAAGGGCTTGGCGCTGAGATCATTATGACGCACGGCGAGGATGTGCCGCTACAGATTTCGGAATATGTCCGGCTTTCAGATGTGACCAAAATCGTGATCGGACAAAGCAGCGCCCGCCGCAGAGGACTGTTTGGAAAACCCACCCTAACTGAAAAACTGATTTCGGTCGCTCCCAATGTGGATATTCATATCATTCCAGACGCACTGAACTATGTAAGACCGCACCGGCACCGTTTGCTTTTCGGTGCAGAAACACCTTCGTTGCGGGATATTGGCGTGACCGTTCTGTCACTTGCCGTATGCACGGCGATCGGTTTTTTGTTCGATCATCTCGATTTCCCCGACACAAATATCGTTACGGTCTACATTCTCGGCGTACTGATGGTCTCCGTTTTGACCAAAGGATATCTTTGCAGTATGGCAGGCTCGCTTTTAAGTGTTGTATTGTTCGGATTTTTCCTTACAGCTATCATTCAAAACCTATGCTGTAGGCTATCCCGTTACCTTTGCCGTCATGCTGGTAGCTTCCGTTCTCACCGGCACGCTTGCCTCGAAGCTTAAGGATCATGCGAGACTTTCAGCTCGTTCTGCGTTCCGCACGCAGGTGCTGTTCGACACCGACCGTCTGCTGCAAAAAGCGAAAAGCAACGATGATATCTTAAGTGTGACCTGTATGCAGCTCTCTCGGCTGCTTGACCGCAGTATTGTTGCTTATACAAAAAGTGAAAATGGAATGTCGACCGGACGGCTTTTCGCCGAAAAAAAGTACACATACTCTGAAAATCTGCTGAACGCTGCAGAACAGAAAGCCGCAGAATGGGCATTCCAAAACGGTCGCCGTACAGGAGCAACAACAGCACAGTTCGGACAATCCGAATGTCTTTATCTTGCGATCCGTGCAGGGAGCAGAGTCTATGGAGTGATCGGAATACCGATGAGACCTGAAAAGCCCGATTCATTCGAAAACAGCATCGTGCTGTCAGTTGTGAACGAATGTGCTCTGGCAATGGATAATACACACAACGCTGCTGAAAAAGAACGGGCAGCAGATCTTGCAAAAAGCGAGCAGCTGCGCGCCGACCTTTTGAGGTCGATCTCACATGATCTACGCACGCCTCTTTGCTCGATTTCAGGCAATGCGGACACACTTTTGCATAACGGAAACTGCTTGGACGAAACGACAAAGCAACAGATATATAAAGATATATATGACGATTCCGAGTGGCTGATTGACGTAGTGGAAAATCTGTTGTATGTTACACGGCTGAATGACGGACGCCTGAAGCTGGAGCTTACCAACCAGCTTGTAGACGAAGTGATCAGTGAAGCCGTTTCACATTTGAAGCAGAAGTCTGTCGGGCACACGGTAACGGTGAAGTGTGACGATTTGATCCTTGCACGCATGGACGCACAGCTTATCGTACAGGTCATCGTCAATCTTATCGACAACGCTTTGAAATATACCGAACAAGGCTCGGAGATCTGCGTAAGTGCAGAAAAGCAAGGAAAATACGCCGTGATCCGTGTTGCAGATAACGGTAGCGGAATCCCCGACGATATGAAATCGCATATTTTTGAAATGTTTTACACTGGAAAAAGTACAGTTGCCGACAGCCGCAGAAGCTTTGGGATCGGTCTTACCTTATGCAAATCGATCGTAGAACTGCACGGCGGAACGCTGACGCTTAGGGATAATGTGCCGTGCGGCTGTGTATTTACCTTTACTTTACCGCTTAGCGAGGTGACTCTGAATGAATAAACCGCTTATACTTGTTGTGGAAGACGACCGCCCAGTCCGCAATCTGATCGTAACAACATTAAAGTCGCACGATTACCGTTACCTGACTGCGGAGAACGGACATGGTGCGATTATGGAGGCGACCTCCCATAACCCTGATATCGTTCTGCTGGATCTGGGTCTACCGGATATTGACGGCACACAGGTGATCGAAAGCATCCGCTCATGGTCGAATATGCCCATTATTGTGATCAGTGCGCGTAGCGAGGATCGTGATAAAATTATGGCACTTGACGCCGGGGCGGATGACTATTTGACAAAGCCATTTTCCGTAGAAGAGCTTTTGGCACGGCTTCGTGTCACACAAAGAAGGCTGTTGCTCCTGCAAGCAAGTGGCGATGCCGACACCCCAATTTTTGAAAACGGCGAGCTTAAAATTGATTATGCCGCTGGTTGCGCTTACTTAAAAGGGGAAGAATTGCATCTTACCCCGATTGAATACAAGCTTTTATGTCTGCTCTCCCATAATGTCGGAAAGGTTCTGACGCACACCTATATCACACAGCAGATCTGGGGCAGCAGCTGCCTCGCTGCGGGTGTTTATGGCGACACTGCGTAAAAAACTGGAGCTGCAAAAGGACAGTCCGCAATACATTCAGACGCATATCGGCGTTGGTTATCGGATGCTGCGGGTAGACTGAGAAAAGCGAGAAAACAAGAAATTGAACCGATATGCAATAGAAAATCCTTTCGGAATTCAAGAGCGCAATATCCGCTTGGTACGGAATCATCATCACCTACGGTATGGTGCTTGGTTTTGCTGTGGCAATATACCGTTTGATTTTCGAATGGGATAATAACAAAAACGACCTGCTTTCTGTTTTAGTAGTCAATCCAGGCGGCCTTGCCATTTACGGCGGAGTACTTGGCGGTGTCGTAGTTGCATTGATTTACCGTAAAGAAAAACGGATTTCCCCTTTTGGGCGCTTCACTCACCGTTAATATCACAGGTGCTGTCCGGCTACCTGATGATTTTCGGTATCGTTACAATTTTTATTATCTGTAAAAGAAAGGCGATGCGGCAATGAGAAAAGAATGGACTTTATTTATTACCTTTCTTAAAATCGGCGCTTTTACCTTCGGCGGCGGATATGCTATGATTGCGTTGCTTGAAAACGAATTTGTAGAACGCAAGAAGTGGATCAAAAAGGACGACTTTCTGAATATGGTAGCCATTGCCGAGTCTACACCCGGACCGGTTGCAATCAACAGCGCCACATATATCGGCTACAAAATTGCAGGCTTGTTCGGTGCTGCGGCGGCTACCGTGGCGGTTTGTATTCCTTCGTTTACCGTAATTTTTTGCATCTCACTGTTTTTTGATCAATTCTTAAGCCTTACATGGGTTTCCCGTGCTTTCCGCGGAATACAGGTATGTGTGATCTATCTGATTTCCTCTGCCGGGCTGAAAATGCTGAAAACCATTGAAAGAAATGCCTTCAACACGGTCATTTTGCTGTCGGTCATTGCTGCAATGTTGGCGTGCACTGTTTTCGCCGTTTCTTTTTCTTCCGTTTACTATATTCTGATTTGCGGTACAGCAGGACTTGCGATTTTCTTCCTGAAAAAACTGCGGAAAGGAAACGGCAATTAACAATGATCTACCTGAAATTATTCCTGAATTTTTTAATGATCGATGCCCTTTCCTTCGGCGGCGGATACGGAATGGTTTCCCTTGTAAGAGAAACAGTCATTTCAAACGGCTGGCTAACGGAAAGCGAATTCTTAAATTTCATTGCCGTTTCGGAATCGACGCCCGGTCCGCTTGCCGTTAATATGGCGACATTTATAGGTTCCACGCAAGGTGGCATTCTCGGCTCGTTTCTTGCTACGCTCGGCGTTGTTCTTCCGTCTTTCATTATTATACTTTTAATTGCGGCGGTACTCAAAAACCTGATGAAATATGCCGGTGTCAACGCTTTTCTCTCCGGCGTCCGCCCCTGCGTTATCGCAATGATTCTCGCTACGGCAATCGGTATGACCATATCAACATTGCTTGGTTTTACGGATATTTATTCGGCGCTTGCTCCGGATCCTAAATCCATTTTGGTCTTTGCCATTCTGTGGCTGACACATTTCGGATATAAAAGAATCAAAAAAACTGCACCGTCGCCGATTATAATGATACTCTTTTCTGCCGCACTCGGCATACTGCTTTGGGGAGTATAAAATGCATCCTATGCCAATTTGCCGTCCGGGAATCGGGCGGCTTTGCTAATTGTTTGGGGATGCACTGTTCGTCACCTGTCTGAACGATTATCTGGAGTAAAACTCAGAGATAAACGTCGCGGAAACCTTTGAGGTTTATGCAGAAAATGAATTTAAGTATGGAACATACAACGAAGAACAAAACTCACGTTTAGCATCAGGACATAATCTAAAGCCTGTTACAACCAATTTCACAGGACGCAAACCAGATGAAATATATGCGGATTTTGTTTTTATAGATGCTGGTAAATATCTCATCAAATGTAAGAATAATTGTGTACCCAAAGAACGTGTTTTTCTAAAAACATGGGTGCGAAAGGGAGTATTTTGGAAATCCGCTGGTTGTACAAAGCAATTACATACATGCAAACAGAAGAATTCTCTGAATACTCATAATTTAGAAATAGAATTGAGGCAATTTCATCTCTTCTCCGCCAAAGGTACCATGTGAATAGGAAAGATACTTGTGCCCCAAAAACGTACGCGCTTATTCTTCAGATTCAAAATAGCAGCATTAGAAACTGTACTTTCGGCACCCTAATCCCATAAAGTCAAAAAGCGCCCCGCAATGCGGGTCGCTCTCTTCTGCACAGCTCAAATGGGTAAAAATTCACTGTGCTGCAGACTGTGGCAGGGAAACCACAGCCTCTTGGTATATTAAATTAGGGAAAGGAATTAACTTAAATTATTTGAAATGACAGCTTACGCTATTATCTCTGTACACGTCCGGAAGCATCGCCGCCAGCCAGTTTCTTGACCTCGTCAACGCTTACCATGTTGAAGTCACCCTCAACAGAATGCTTTAAGCAGCTTGCTGCTACTGCAAACTCGATCGTAGACTGCGGATCGTAGTCGTTTAAGCAAGCGTAGATCAGTCCGCCGCCGAAGGAATCGCCGCCGCCGACACGGTCAACGATGTGCATTAAGTACTCCTTGGAGAAGTAGCTCTGACCATCCTCGTAAAGCATTGCTGCCCAACGGTTATCGTTTGCGGAGATGGAAGTTCTTAATGTGATTGCAACCTTCTTGAATCCAAAACGGTCTGTTAACTTCTGTGCAACCTCTTTGTAGCCTTCCTTGTTCAGTTCGCCTGCGGTAACCTCTGTACCCTCAGACTTGATGCCGAATACGTCGTTTGCATCTTCCTCGTTGGAGATACATACGTCTACATACTTGCAAAGCTCGCCCATCACCTGTCCGGCTTTCTCCTTGGACCACAGCTTGTTGCGGTAGTTTAAGTCGCAGCTTACAGTAATGCCCTTAGCCTTTGCAGCCTTGCATGCCTCTAAGCAGATTGCTGCAACGTTGTCACCAAGTGCAGGAGTGATTCCTGTGAAGTGGAACCAGTCAGCACCGTCAAAAATCTTATCCCAGTCAAAATCAGCAGTCGTTGCTGTTGCAATGGAAGAACCTGCGCGGTCATAAATAACCTTGGACGGTCTCTGGCTTGCACCCTTCTCAAGGAAGTAGATACCTACACGGTCACCGCCGCGAACGATATCAGAAGTGTCTACACCGTACTGTCTTAATGCATTCACACCAGCCTGTCCGATCTCATGAGCCGGAAGCTTTGTAACAAAGCTTGCATCCATTCCGTAGTTTGCAAGAGATACTGCAACGTTTGCCTCACCGCCGCCGTAAGTAGCGCCGTAGGTACCAGCCTGTACAAAACGATAGTATCCTTCCGGTGCAAGACGAAGCATAATCTCACCAAATGTAACGACTTTCTTTGCCATTATTGAATCCTCCTAAATGTATGTTTCACCATGTGAAACCGTGTTTCATTTTCTATAATAAAATTATAACATCTAATACCAGAATGTCAAATATGTTTTTATTTAAGTCCAAAAAAATTCCAAATTATTTCCGATTTTCACTTTTCTATTTTAGCAGGATGATATATAATAAAAACAGATTGGTTCACATTACAGAACTATGTTTCGCAATGTGGAACATACATATCGTATCCATAGACACAGTGTGCTGCATTTTCTCATAAAGCATTCTTTTTGAGATGCCGTGACGTGTCGGAATTTTTACTTTCTTATTTATTCTTACATCATCAGGAGGAGATTATTTATGGACCGTAAATACGATGTCATCACTTTGGGGGAGATTTTACTCCGGCTTTCCACGCCGATCAACGGACGTCTTGCACAGGGCGACACGCTGATGAAGCACCTCGGCGGTGCCGAGCTCAACATTGCTTCCGAGATCGGACAGCTCGGCCTTAAGACAGCAATCATTTCAAAGATTCCGAACAACCTGCTGGCCGCTTTCATCAAGAACCAGCTCAACGCTTCCCGCGTCAGCGAGAATTATCTGATCGAGGATCACTCGGACGACAGCCGCGTCGGCATCTACTACTATGAGTACGGCTCCTACCCGAGAAAGCCGCGTGTGGTCTATGACAGAAAACATTCATCCATCAACAATATTGACATCAAGGACGTTCCGGCTACCATGTTCTACAATACCAGGCTGTTCCACACCAGCGGTATCACTTTAGGACTCGGCGGCAACGCACAGAAGTTCGCGATCGAATGTATCCGCAAGTTCAAGGAGAACGGCACCCTGATCTCCTTCGATGTCAACTACCGCGCAAACCTCTGGAGCGGCGAGGAGGCAAGAAAATGCATCGAATCCATCCTTCCGTATGTCGACATCTTTTTCTGCTCCGCCGACACTGCCCGGCTGACCTTCGGCAAGACCGGCACGATTGAGGAGATCCAGAAGTCCTTCTGTGAAGAATATCCGATCTCCGTGGTTGCCTCGACTGAGCGCACTGTCATCACTCCGAAGAAGCACGACTTTACCTCCATCATCTACTCTGCGAAGGAAGACCGCTACTACAGTGAATCTCCTTACAACAGCATCGATGTGGTCGACCGGATCGGAAGCGGTGACGCCTACGTCTCCGGCGCTCTCTACGGTTACCTGAGACATCACGACTGTCAGAAAATGTTGGAGTACGGCAACGCCATGGCAGCCATCAAGCACAGCGTCATCGGCGATATGGTCTTTACCGATCTCGAGGAGATCGACGGCATCATCGCACAGCACAAGGATACTTCCGGATTCCAGCCTGAGATGAACCGCTAAGTATCATTTTCCTGCGAAGGAATGAAGCGTGCGCCTGCCGCACACTTTGCGCGGCAGATAAAAAAATGATGGCGGCAGTCCCGCGGATACTCTCCGCCGGACTGCCGCCGTTTTTATTCTGAATCTTCTCTATGGTTCCGCCGCCGGCTCCTTTCATCAGAGCCGGCTCTTTTCCGGAATCACGATCTTTTTCTCTTCTGTCGAAGGAGAACGTTCCTCATCCGCCTCCGGAGCATTTCCGGTGCGGTGTCTCTTCACATTTTCGCAACCAGTGCATCCGGCACGGTGATGTGATCCAGATGCCAGATCTCATCCACATACTCCTGAATTGTGCGGTCGGAAGAGAATTTGCCTGCGTGGGCCGTATTTAAAATAGCGCTCTTCGCCCATGCCTGCTTATCCTGATAGTACTCCACAATCCGCTTCTGCGCATCCACATAGGAACGGAAATCCTTGAGGATAAAATACGTGTCTGCATACTGCGTGCACTGCGTGTTGAGCAGTGAATTGTAGAGATCACGGAACAACCCCGGATCGTTCGGCGAAAATGTGCCGTCCACAAGCTGATTTACCACCTTGCGGATACCCTCGTCGCTGTTGTAGATCTGCATCGGATCATAATCGCGGTTGCGCTCATGCGCAATGACTTCCTCGGAGCTCATGCCGAAAATGAAAATATTCTCCATTCCGACTTCCTCTGCCATCTCCACGTTCGCGCCGTCCATGGTACCGAGTGTCAGCGCACCGTTTAACATGAACTTCATATTGCCGGTACCGGATGCCTCCTTGCTGGCAGTCGAAATCTGCTCGCTGACATCCGCCGCTGCGAAGATCCACTCCGCATTGGACACGCGGTAATCCTCGATGAATACGACCTTGATCTTTCCTTTAATGTCCGCATCGTTGTTGATGACGTCCGCCACACTGTTGATGAGCTTGATCGTAAGCTTGGCGTTCCGATATCCTGCCGCCGCTTTCGCGCCGAAAATAAAGGTTCTCGGGTAGAAATCCATCTGCGGATTTGCCTTTAACTCATTGTACAGGTACATCACATGCAGAATATTCAAGAACTGTCTCTTATACTCATGCAGACGCTTTACCTGCACATCGAAAATGGAATCCGGATCGACTTCGATGCCGTTATGCTCCTTGATATACTCTGCCAGGCGCACTTTGTTCCTGCGCTTGATCTCCATGAACTCCTTCTGGGCTTTTGCGTCCGATGCATACGGAACCAGACGTGCAAGCTGCATCAGCTCTGTGATCCAGCCGTCACCGATATGCTTTGTCACCCAGTCGGCAAGCAGCGGATTGCCGTGCATCAGGAAACGTCTCTGCGTGATGCCGTTGGTCTTGTTGTTGAACTTCTCCGGGAACATCTCATAAAAATCATGAAGCTGCTCGTTCTTTAAGATCTCCGTGTGCAGTCTTGCCACACCGTTGACGGAATAACCGGCTACAATGGCGAGATGCGCCATCTTCACCTGACCGTCGTAAAGGATTGCCATGCGGGCAACCTTGCCGTCATCCCCCGGGTAGCGTTCCTGGATCTGCAGTACAAAACGGCGGTTGATCTCATCCACGATCTGGTAGATTCTCGGAAGCAGCCGCTGAAAAATCTCAATCGGCCATTTTTCTAGTGCTTCCGCCATGATCGTATGGTTGGTGTAGGCACAGGTCTTCGTGGTAATCTCCCACGCCTCGTCCCAGCCGAGACCTTCCTCATCCACAAGAATACGCATCAGCTCTGCCACCGTCACCGTCGGGTGTGTGTCGTTCAACTGGAACGTCACCTTCTCCGGCAGTCTGCGGATGTCATCATGATTCTTCTTGTAACGCGCCAGCGCGCGCTGTACACTCGCAGATACGAAGAAATACTGCTGCTTTAAGCGGAGCTCCTTGCCCGCAACATGATTGTCGTTCGGGTAAAGCACTTCCACCAGATTTCTTGCAAGATTCTGCTGCTCGACCGCCTTCTGATAATCTCCCTTATCAAATGAATCCAGCTCAAAATAATCCTTTGCCGCCGCATCCCAGATCATTAACGTATTGACTACGTTGTTGCCGTATCCCAGCACCGGCATGTCATACGGGATCGCCAGCACCGACTGATAATCCTCCTGCACAAAACGCAGGCTTCCATCCTCCCTGCTCTCCGTGCGTACATGTCCGCCAAACTTGATCTCGTAAGTGTACTCCGGTCTGTGCAGTTCAAACGGATAACCATTTTTCAGCCAGTTATCAGGCACTTCGACCTGAAAGCCGTCCTGAATCTTCTGCTTGAACATACCGTAGCGATAACGGATCCCGCAGCCGTAAGCTGCGTATCCGAGTGTGGAGAGGGAATCCATAAAGCAGGCAGCCAGTCTTCCCAGACCACCGTTGCCGAGTGCCGGATCCGGCTCCTGATCTTCGATCACATCGAGATTCAGGCCGATCTCATCCAGCGCTTCCCTCACTTCTTTATATTCCTTCAGATTGATCAGATTATTGCCGAGCGCGCGTCCCATCAGAAATTCCATCGACATGTAGTACACGATCTTTGGATCTTCCTTGTCAAATACCTGCTGTGTTGCAAGCCATCTGTCATTGATGACATCCTTGACCGCGAAGGAGACCGCCTGGAAAATTTCCTGCTGATCCGCCTCCTCCAATGTCTTGCGGTATAAATTCTTCAGATTATCGCGCACACTCTGAATAAAGGCTTTCTTGTCAAAAACACCTGATTTCATCTAGTTTCCTCCTTTTTTCACTCCCAGAAGAACATGTTCGCCGTTAATATTCCATTCCTTGCTGTAAACTTCCGGCTCATCCGCAAATGCTCCGGCTGCATCCGCCACGACATTCACGCCGAGAACGTCCGATTTAATTGTATCACCATACTGCTCAAAAATACCAGATACTTTTTCATCTGACTTGTGATAGATCGTGATCTGATCCATCACCTCGAATCCGGCTTCCTTACGCATGGTCTGGATCTTGCTGATGATCTCACGCACAAAGCCCTCCTCGATAAGTTCCGGTGTCAGGTTCGTATCGAGCACCACCGTCACGGTGTTATCTCCCTCGGTCACATAACCTTCCATCTGCGTCATGGTGATCAGGAGATCCTCCTCTGCCAGCTTGACAGACTCGTCAACGGACGGAAGTGCAAGCACGCCGTTTGCCTTTAATTCTGCCATCGCCGCATTGCCGTCAAGCGCTGCGAGTGCTTTCTGGATCTGTCCTAAGAACTTGCCGTACTTCGGTCCGACGGTGCGCAGCTGCGGCTTGAACGTGTAGCTTGTGTAAGCGCTCACGTCGTCTGTAAATGTCACTTTTTTCACATTCAGCTCATCCTCGATGATCTCCACGAAGAACTCCGGCAGTGCAGACGGAGCCTTTACGAACATGTTTCCGATCGGCTGACGGTTCTTGATGTTCGCGGAATTACGGCATGCACGGCCCATGACAACGATCTTTAAGACCTCATCCATATTTTTCTCAAGCTCTGCATCGATGTACACCTCGTTTGCCACCGGAAAATCGCACAGGTGAATGCTCTCCGGAGCCGTCTGATCCACGGAACGAACCAGATTCTGATAGATATCCTCGGTCATGAACGGGATCATCGGCGCCGCACACTTACAGATCGTCACAAGCGCTGTGTAGAGTGTCATGTAAGCGTTGATCTTATCCTGCTCCATGCCCTTTGCCCAGAAACGCTCACGGCTTCTTCTGACATACCAGTTGCTCATATCATCGACAAAATCATCCAGCGCTCTTGCAGCCTCCGGGATGCGGTAGTTGGAAAGGTTGTTGTCCACTTCCTTAATCACCGTATTCAGCTTGGAGAGCAGCCATTTGTCCATCACGGAAAGCTTCTCATAGTCAAGCGTATATTTCGATGCGTCAAAATTGTCAATGTTCGCATACAGCACGAAGAATGCATAGGTATTCCAGAGCGTACCCATGAACTTGCGCTGTCCCTCCTGCACGAGCTTGCCGTTAAAACGCTTCGGAATCCACGGCGCACTGCTCGTGTAGAAATACCAGCGGATCGCGTCTGCACCGTAGGCAGAGAGCGCCTCAAACGGGTCTACCGCATTTCCTTTGGATTTGCTCATCTTCTGTCCGTTCTCGTCCTGCACATGTCCCATGACGATAACATTCTCAAACGGAGCCTTGTTGAATAACAGTGTACTCTCCGCCATCAGGGAATAGAACCATCCACGGGTCTGATCCACGCCCTCGGAAATGAATTTGGCAGGGAACTGCTGCGCAAACAGATCCTGATTCTCGAACGGATAGTGATGCTGTGCAAACGGCATCGCACCGGAATCAAACCAGCAGTCGATAACTTCCGGCACACGTTTCATGGTCTTGCCACAGTCCGGACAGGTAAAAGTCACTTCATCGATATACGGGCGGTGAAGTTCTACCTCCGCAGCCTTCGGATCGCCGCTTTTCTCTGCAAGCTCCGCACGGCTGCCGATGGACTCCTGATGTCCGCAGCCCTCGCACTCCCAGATATTTAATGGAGTTCCCCAATATCTGTTTCTGGAAATGCCCCAGTCCTGAATGTTCTCCAGCCAGTCACCGAAACGGCCTTTACCAATAGACTCAGGTACCCAGTTAATGGTGTTGTTATTGCGGATCAGGTCATCCTTAACAGCAGTCATCTTAATGAACCAGGATTCTCTTGCATAGTAGATCAGTGGAGTACCGCATCTCCAGCAGTGTGGATAGCTGTGCTCAAATGCAGGAGCATCAAATAACAGGCCTTTTTCTTTTAAGTCTTTTAATACTAATGGATCAGCATCTTTTACAAACTTGCCTGCAAATGGAGTATCTGCTGACATATCACCCTTTGCATCAACTAACTGGACGAAAGGCAGGTTGTACTTGCGGCCTACATTAGCATCGTCTTCACCAAATGCAGGAGCAATGTGTACGATTCCGGTACCATCTGTTAAGGTTACATAGGTATCACATACAACATAGAACGCTTTTTTGTGCTGCTTCTCGCAGTATGGAACGGAGCAGTCGTATAATGGCTCATATTCCTTGAATTCCAGATCCTTACCTACATAAGTTTCCAGAACCTCACAGCCTTCTCCTAATACCTTTTCCATTAATGCATGTGCAATGTAATAGGTATAGCCGTCTGCTGCCTTCACTTTTACGTATTCTTCATTTGGGTTTACGCAAAGTGCCAGGTTGCTTGGAAGGGTCCATGGGGTTGTGGTCCATGCCAGGATATAAGCATCTTCCCCTTTTACTTTAAAACGTACCACTGCAGAACGCTCTTTTACGTCCTTGTATCCCTGCGCTACCTCGTGGGAGGAAAGCGGGGTACCGCAGCGTGGGCAATAAGGAACTACCTTAAAGCCCTTGTATAACAGGCCTTTATCCCAGATCTGCTTTAATGCCCACCATTCAGACTCAATAAAGGAATTGTGGTAGGTAACATATGGGTTGTCCATATCAGCCCAGAAACCAACAGTGCCGGAGAAATCTTCCCACATGCCCTTGTATTTCCAGACACTTTCCTTACACTGCTTGATAAATGGCTCCAGACCGTATTTTTCGATCTGGTCCTTTCCGTCAAGGCCTAACTTCTTTTCTACTTCCAGTTCTACAGGAAGTCCGTGAGTATCCCAGCCGGCCTTTCTTGGAACCATATAGCCCTTCATAGCGCGAAATCTCGGGATCATATCCTTGATTACACGGGTCTCAACATGGCCGATATGCGGCTTACCGTTTGCGGTTGGCGGTCCATCATAGAATACATATGGCTGGCCTTCACGCATCTTAATACTCTTTTCAAAAATGTGTTCATCTTCCCAGAACTTTTCAACTTCTTTTTCTCTTTCCACAAACTTAAGGTCTGTGGGGACTTTGTCATACATCCTTGCTTTTCCTCCATTTCTAAATTTGAAGAATGTCTCACAGGTACTTTTCAAGGTCAGCGCCCTGAATTTTCAATACATGGATCTGTCACCTGACGGTGCATCACCATAAAAAAGAAAAAGCTTCCATCCCCGTAAAAGGACGAAAGCTTAGATTCGTTCAACCACCTGTTACTGCATACCATCATATGAGTTCCCTTAACGCAGGAAATGCGGCCCGGCCTACTTAAACCTTCAGCTGGCAGCTCCGGAGTGATCTTCTCCTCTCTCCTACTAATACCGGATTCCCACCTGCACCGGCTCTCTGTGATGTTTGGAAAAGGATACTGTCTCCTTCTTGGCTTTTCTTTTATAACTTTCATTATAACAGTTACATTATAATGACTGGGGATGGAAATGTCAACGGCTAAACTGAGGAGAAAACTTTAAAAATACACGGTATCTATCCAAAAAACAACTTCATATCCTCTTCCACCGTCGTGATTCCCGCAATATGAAACTTCTCCACCAGCACTTTCAACACCGCCGGGGACAGGAACGCAGGCAGCGTTGGACCTAAGTGGATATTTTTAATACCTAAGGACAACAGCGCCAGGAAAACGATCACGGCTTTCTGCTCATACCAGGCGATGTTATAAACAATAGGAAGGTCGTTGATATCATCCAGACCAAATACCTCCTGAAGCTTCATGGCGATCACTGCCAGGGAATAGGAGTCGTTGCACTGACCTGCATCCAGGATCCTTGGGATGCCGTCAATGTCTCCCAGTTTTAATTTATTGTAGCGGTACTTGGCGCAGCCTGCTGTGAGGATCACGGTATCTTTTGGCAGTGCTTTGGCAAATTCTGTATAATATTCACGGCTCTTCATGCGTCCGTCACAGCCCGCCATGACTACGAATTTCTTTATTTTCCCGGACTTTACCGCTGCCACTACTTTATCTGCCAGCGCGATCACCTGGGCATGGGCAAAGCCACCTGGGATCGTACCAAATTCCAGTTCTTTAGGCGGCGGACATTTCTTTGCCTGTTCTATGATCTGGGAAAAATCCTTCTTTTCTCCTAAGCCCCCTGGAATATAGGTACAGCCCGGATATCCTGCTGCACCGGTGGTGTAAAGACGGTCTTTATAACTGGCTTTTGGCGGCACGATACAGTTAGTGGTCATAAGGATCGGCCCGTTAAATGACTCAAATTCTTCTTTCTGCTGCCACCAGGCATTGCCATAATTCCCCACAAAATGGGGATATTTCTTAAAGGCCGGATAACTGCAGGCAGGAAGCATTTCTGAATGGGTATACACATCCACGCCTGTTCCTTTTGTCTGCTCCAAAAGCATTTCCAGGTCCCGCAGGTCATGACCGGAAACCAGAATGCCCGGATTTTTTCTTACACCGATATTCACTGCTGTGATCTCTGGATCTCCATAAGCCCCGGTATTGGCAGCATCTAACATGGCCATTCCCTTTACACCGTATTCTCCTGTTTTTAAGGTCAACGCCACTAATTCCTCTGCCGACAAGCTATTATCCAATGTCTTTGCCAGAGTTTCCTGTATAAACGCATCCAGCTTTGGATCTGTATGCATCAGGGCATTGGCATGTTTGGTATAAGCGCAAAGTCCCTTGATGCCATAGGTGATCAACTGCTGAAGGCTTCGGATATCCTCATCTGGATTGGAAAGAACTCCCACTTTTCCGGCGATCACCTCCCAGTCCCCGCTTCCGTCCCACAAAGCAGCCTCAGAAAGCCCGGAGGTATCTTTTACCTTCTTTAATAATTCTTTTTTCACATGAAGAGTGTCATGGATCCGGTTCTCAATGGCCTCTTTATCAAAATTAGCATTTGTAATGGTCATAAACAGGTTCATTACCACCATGCGGTTTTCAGCATCACTGATATTCGTGCCTTCCTTACGCAGTCTGGTTGTTACCTCACAATACCCCTTTGTCACATACACCAAAAGATCCTGAGCTGCCGCAACCTGGGGATTTTTGCCACAGACGCCGGTTAAAGTACAGCCAGTGCAGTTGGCTGTTTCCTGACACTGGTAACAGAACATTTTATTTTCCATGGATCTGGTCTCCTTTGCACTAATAAATTTTTGATAATTCTTTGATAGATTTAGAATAACCATTTTTCCTGAAACCATGTAACTATGTCCGGTTGCCAAGAATATACATTTCCTCTATACTAGAAAACAGATATATTTTCCCGCGATCGCGGAAATGATATATCACTAAACTACATATCACCCATTAAAGGACTTATTTTTATGAAATTAAATGAAATTGAAATAACAGACTTTAACGCCCCGGAGCTTGACATCTACGCCCGCTTCAACGAAGCCCAGCTTCTCCACTATTTTGAACCAGCTCCCGGCGTATTTATTGCAGAAAGCCCTAAGGTAATTGAACGGGCATAAAATGCAGGATATGCTCCTATTTCTTTTCTTGCAGAAAAACGGCTGGTCGCAGCTGACGCTGGCGAAACCAGACAGCTTCTTGAAAAATACCCTGATGTGCCTGTATTTACCGCTGAATACAATGTACTTACAAAACTCACCGGCTTTGCACTGACCCGTGGCATGCTCTGCGCCATGAAGCGCAATGTCCTTCCTTCTGTAGAAGATATATGTAAACATGCAAACCGCATTGCTATTTTAGAAGATGTAGTAAACCCAACTAATGTAGGAGCCATTATCCGTTCTGCTGCTGCCCTTGGCATGGACGCTGTACTTCTCACCCATGGCTGCGCTGATCCATTATACCGCCGCGCCTCCCGTGTGAGCATGGGAACTGTATTCCAGATCCCATGGACCATTCTTCCCAAAAATTCTTGGCCGGATGCTTCCATGGATACCTTAAAAGCTTTGGGCTTTAAAACTGCTGCTATGGCATTAAAAACCGACTCTGTATCCATTGACGATCCTGTTTTAACTTCCCATGAAAAGCTGGCTATTGTCCTTGGCACAGAAGGCGAAGGCCTGAAAGATGCTACTATTGCAGCCTGCGACTACACCGTTCTCATTCCTATGTTCCACGGAGTAGACTCCCTGAATGTGGCAGCAGCCAGTGCTGTGGCTTTCTGGCAGCTTGGACGGAGGAAATAGGCATTTTATTTCGCTCTGTCAGAACACTTGTCTTGTCATGTGTATATAATATTGTTAAATTTGTAACGATATGTTCCTTTTTTTACATAAATATGCTATATTGTTACGGAAACTTTACAAACAACCGCACACAGCCATTTATTTCAAACCAAAGACTGTGTACCAGGAGGGAGCCAACTTATGGATCACAGAAATCTCACACTACTCACTGACCTGTATGAACTGACGATGATGCAGGGCTATTTTAAGGAAAAAGACGCAAATGAAACTGTCATCTTCGATATGTTCTACCGTACCAATCCCCATGGAAATGGTTTTGCCATTTGTGCCGGTCTGGAACAGGCCATTGAATATATCAAAGGACTCCATTTTGACGAAAGTGATATTGAATATTTAAGAAGTTTAAATATATTTGCAGAAGACTTCTTAGAGTATCTTAGTACTTTCCGTTTTACAGGCGATATCTACGCTATCCCGGAAGGTACCGTTGTATTCCCAAGAGAGTCTTTAATTAAAGTAATCGCACCGATCATGCAGGCACAGCTGGTTGAAACAGCACTTCTTACCATTATCAACCACCAGAGTCTGATCGCAACTAAAACAGAGCGTATTGTCCACGCTGCAAAGGGCGATGGCGTTATGGAATTCGGTCTCCGCCGTGCCCAGGGAGCTGATGCCGGTACTTACGGCGCAAGAGCTGCCATGATCGCAGGCTGTATCGGTACTTCCAATGTACTCTGCGGAAAGATGTTTGATGTTCCGGTAAAAGGAACCCATGCACACAGCTGGATCATGAGCTTCCCGGATGAGCTGACCGCTTTCCGTACCTATGCAAAGCTGTACCCATCTGCATGTATCCTGTTAGTAGATACTTATGATACCTTAAAATCCGGTATTCCAAATGCCATCAAGGTATTTAAGGAAATGAGAGAAGCTGGCATTCCGCTGACCTTCTACGGTATCCGCTTAGACAGCGGTGACCTGGCATATCTGTCAAAGAAAGCGAAGAAAATGCTGGATGCAGCCGGCTTCCCGGATGCAGTTATTTCCGCTTCCAATGACCTGGATGAATATTTGATCGA
>OLFU01001968.1_pt1 | contig 17779 bp, 10 predicted proteins | sample 1605161 | NCBI WGS metagenome assembly OLFU01 (sample SAMEA3888914, study PRJEB22519) | human gut metagenome | biome: human gut; feature: human-associated habitat; material: faeces | place: Denmark | collected 2011
ACTTGTACTCGGCCTTGAACTGGCCGGCCAGCTCCTTCAGGTCCTCAGCGGTGAGCTCCACGTCCTGAGTGACACCGCGCTTGGCCTTCATCTGGTCGATGAGCTCCTCGAAGTACTTCTTGCCCACTTCCATGACCACGTCGGAATACATCTGGATGAAGCGGCGGTAGCAGTCATAGGCCCAGCGGGGGTTGCCGGACATCTTGGCGATGACCTCCACCACCTCTTCGTTCAGACCCAGGTTCAGGATGGTGTCCATCATGCCGGGCATGGAGGCGCGGGCACCGGAACGGACGGAGACCAGCAGGGGGTTTTCCAGGTCGCCGAACTTCTTGCCGGTGATCTCCTCCATCTTGGCGATATACTCCATGATCTGAGCCTGGATCTCGTCATTGATCTGCTCGCCGTCCTCATAGTACTGGGTGCAGGCCTCAGTGGTGATGGTGAAGCCCTGGGGCACGGGCATACCGAGGTTGGTCATCTCGGCCAGGTTGGCGCCCTTGCCGCCCAGCAGCTCGCGCATCTTGCCGTTGCCCTCAGAGAAAAGGTATACGAATTTAGTAGCCATTTTCCATCAATCCTTTCTTCTTATCAGCAGTTTTTCCCGCAAAGATCCGCCCCGTCTCTCTCCGGGGAGACCGGCGGAAAAGCCCGCTGACTGCAAACGATGCTCTGTCGTTGTTTTGCGTATCATTGCTACGGGACCATTATAATCATTTGCAGGAATTATTGCAATGCCCATATTTGATGAATTTTAAAAGAAGAGGCCTATTTTCTTTTATAACTGCAAGAAAAATAAAGAAAAACAGAAAAAAGATGAAAAACCGGAAACAATCGGGCGGAGGAATCCGTCGTAAAAAAACTGTGAATTTTTTTCGTTCCCGGTCCGGCTTAGAATTCTACCCCGGTGCGGGCGGGGATTCCCAGATCATAGGGGTGCTTTTCCTTTTGAAAGCGGGTGACGTAGTCCGCCCGTTTCACCAGCTCCGCCGCCGGGTCCCGCCCGGTGAGGACCACCTCCGCCTTAGCACAGTCCAGCAGGGAGAGCAGCTCCTTCACCGGTTCGGCGTTCTGGAGCAGACCTTGCTGCACGGCCTGTTCAGGCGTCAGGCGGCCTTCGAACAGGGCCATCATCTGCAGGCGGGTACAGGTCAGCAGGGGCGCGCGACGATCGCGGGCCGCCCTGTGCGCCGTGAGCACGCTGTTGGCCAGGTGCAGTTCCCACCCTTCCTGCGTGTCTGTCAGACGGATGAGCAGATCCAGCGTCTTGCCCTGGGCCCGGACACCATCCAGACGCACACCCAGATAGTCGAAGTACAGGGCCGCGGGCATGGCCCGGGCCTGCGTATTGACCGGGCTGGCGGCATTGGCGGGCACGGCGGGCGCCAGGCCCCGCAGATCGCGGGCGCCGCTCAGATAAAAGTTGCGCCAGGGGGCGCTCTCGGCCTGATAGCCCAGCTGTTCCAGGGCATCGGCGGCCAGCTCGCGGGCGGCCTTGTTGTCCGGCTCGGCAAAGATCACATGGTCGAGCACCTGGGCCACCCAGCGATACCGGCCGGCCTCAAAATCCTTGCGGGCCCGCTTCAGGACAGCGTCGGCACCGCCCATGTATTCCACATACTTGCGGGCAGACTCCACCGGGGCCAGCATGTGCAGGTGCGCGGGATTGCCGTCGAACCAGCCCAGATAATAGTTGTACACGGCCTTGGCATTATGGTTGAGGCTGCCGTAATAGCCGCGCAGGCTGAAGACCCGTTGTAGTTCGGGAGGCAGGCGCAGGGTCTCGGCTATCTCCAGCATGGTCTGGCCCTTGTTGGCCAGGTGCAGGGTCTGGTCGTTGATGTAGCGGTACAGGTCCCGCATCAGGCCCAGCTCGGTGCGCACCCGTTCCGCCCCCCAGACAGGCCAGTGATGCATGCTGTACAGGACTTCCGCCTCGCCGCCCCAGCGTTGCAGGCTCTCGTCCAGGGCCCGGCTCCAGCACAGGGGATCGCGCGCCTTGGCCCCGCGCAGGGTGTAGAGGTTGTGCATGGTGTGCGTGCAGTTCTCGGCGGCGGTCAGGGCCCTGAGCTCGGGGATGTACCAGTGCATCTCCGCCGGGGCTTCGGTATTGGGCGCCATCTGGAAGGTGAAGGTCAGGCCGTCCAGTCGCAGGGTCTCGCCATCTTTCTCGATGAGGCGGGTGGGCTCCAGCAGGCCCGACGTCCCCCGGGAGGTGCCCAGCCCCAGCCCGGCGCCCACATGCCCGCGCGGCGAAGGCGGCAGCAGGGAGCCGTACATGTACTGGGCCCGGCGGCTCATGGCATTGCCGGCCAGCACGTTCTCGGCCACGGCCGCTTCCATGAAGCCCTTGGGCGCGATGATCTGCACCTTGCCCGCGGCCACGTCCTTTTCATCCACCACGCCGTGCACGCCGCCGTAATGGTCCACATGGCTGTGGGAATAGATGACGGCCACCACCGGCTTGTGCGGCCGGTGGGCGTAATAGAGCTTGAGGGCCGCCGCGGCGTTCTCGGCGGAGATGAGGGGATCGACCACGATGATGCCGCTGTCGCCCTCGATGATGGTCATGTTGGAAAGGTCGGCATTGCGGATCTGGTAGAGGCGGTCCACGACCTTGTAGAGGCCGTCGCGCAGCACCAGCTGGCTTTGCCGCCACAGGGAAGGATTGACCGTGTCCGGCGCAGGGGTGGGCATGATGAGCGATGGCGGAAAGTCGCGGCTCATGGCCGGGGCCAGGAAATCATAGGGGACCAGGTTCCAGGTCTCGCGGCCGGCGGCATCGAGGATGCGGCCCCTGTCCGGCAGGGGAGCCAGAAAGCCGCGCTGGGCGTCCTGAAAATCCTGGCGGTCGGCAAAGTCCACTTCTTTGCTCATGGCGGCATGAGCGGCACGGGTATGCTCCGTGGCAGGTTTGCTCATGTCCGCGGCATCGGTGGCCGGGGCCGCCCAGGCAAGGCCGGGACCGCAGGACAACAGGGCGGCGCACAGGGCCGAGGTCAGCAAGCTACGCATATGTTCCCTCCATAAGGGCTATGCTCGGGAAGAGGCGCTGCACAGGAAGGCAGGCCTTGGGAAACTTCCGGCACGGGGCAGATCGCCGCTACCGGATATTTTGCCAGTATCGCGCCCGGTCCGGGCGAATGCAAGCGGATTCCGGGCCGGAGCATGCGGCCGGGACAGGCCGCATGGAAATGAAAAAAGGCCGGAGGTGTTCCGGCCTTGGCACGATCGATGGAGAAGCGGGCTGCCCGCCGCAGGATCACATGCTGTGTTCGAAGTAACGGGCCACTTCCGCAGGGTCGGGACGGCCGTCGGGGCCGTACTGGCTGAGGATGAGCATCAGCTTGAGACGGGCCTTGGCTGCGCTCAGTTCCCCGGCCATGATGACGCCCATCTTGTGCTGTTGCAGCATGCCGCCTTCGTAGCCGTATTCGTCCAGCACGCGGCCGCCCGTGCGGGTGGCGTTGACCACGATGATCCCTTTTTCCAGGGCGCGCGCGATGCCGGGGATGACATAGGGCGGCACGTTGCCGCGGCCGAAACTTTCCACAACGATGCCGTCCACGCCGCGCGAGACGGCAAAGTCCAGATAGGCGGCGTCGGAGCCGGTGACCAGCTTGATGAGGTCGACTTTCTTGCACAGGCTGTGGGGCAAAAAGGTCTGGCGGCCCAGCTGGGCCCTGCGGAAGATGACCCTGTCGCCGTCCACCACGCCCAGGGGGCCCCACCAGGGGGACTGGAAGGTGGCCACGTTGGCGGCGTGGGTCTTGGTGACTTCGCGGGCGGCATGGATCTGCTCGTTCATGACCACGAGGCTGCCCATATTGCGGGCCGAGCGGGAGGCCGCCACGCGCACGGCCGCCAGGATGTTGCGCGGCCCGTCGGGGCTGAGCTCGTCACCGGAGCGCATGGCTGCCGTGAAACAGACAGGCTTGTGGCCTTCCAGGGAAAGGTCGAGGAAATAGGCGCTTTCTTCCAGACTGTCCGTACCGTGGGTGATGACGACGCCGCTGACGTCGTCCATGGCCAGATACTGCCGGACCATGGCCGCCAGGCGGAACATGTGGTCAGGGGTGATGGCAGGGCTCGGCAGGTTGTCGAACTCGCGTACTTCCAGATCGCAGACGCTGCCCAGGCCGGGGATGGCCCGGACGAGGTCCGCACCGCTGACAGCGGGCACGGCCGCGCCGGTCACGCTGTCATGCTGCATGGCGATGGTGCCGCCGGTAGTGATGATGACGACTTTTGACATGGGTGGTTCCGTATGTCTTGCAGAAAAAAGGAAAAAACAGCCGGCGTGCCGCCCCGGACGGCGGCAACGGGAGACTTGTACCCGACTTGCGGACTTTGCTCAAGGATATGGCGGGGAAAGGTATTTTTACTCGATGGCGGCCTTGGGGGCGTTTCCAACCTTTACGCTGCATCTGTCCCATGCTATTGAACTCATTTGCCTTTTTTAGCCGTCGATCCCGCATCTTTCAGTCTTTCTTTCGGGTAACATCATGAACATGCATGAAAAGATCCTGGATAACCTGCAGGAGCTGGTCTACATCGCCGATATGGAGACCTACGAGCTGCTCTACTACAACAAGGCACTGGCAGAAGAGTTCCACATCCCCCAGAGGTTGCAGGGCAAATGTTACGAGATCCTGCAGGGGCGGCGGGACCCCTGTCCTTTTTGCACCAACAGCAAGCTTTCCGAAGACGGCTGCTATGTCTGGAAATTCTACAACCAGCTCGTCGGGCGTCACTTTTTGCTGAGCGACAGCATCTGCGAGTTCAACGGCCGACAGGTCAGGACGGAGATCGCCTCGGACATCACGGAACACATGCTTCTGCAGGAACAGCTGGACAAGAACCTTTCCCTGCAGAACTTCATCAACCATTGCGCCCGCAAGCTGTATCGGCAGGATGCGGACCTGCCTTTCCTGATCGACGACGTGCTGGCTGCCATCGGTGAATATTTGCAGGCGGACAGAGCCTATATCTTTGAGTTTTCCGGTGATGTCGTCCGCAATACCTTTGAATGGTGCCGTGAGGGCGTCGCGCCGCAAAAGGAGTTCCTGGCCAATGTCCCTGTGGGCGTCATCGCCCGCTGGATGCCCAACTTCCACGCCCATCAGCCCATCCTGATCACGGATCTGGAAAGCCTGCGCATGGCCAGCCCTGAAGAGTATGCCGTGCTCAAGCGTCAGGACATCCATTCCCTGCTGGTGTTCCCGCTCTGGAACGGCAAGAGCCTGCGTGGGTTCGTGGGGGTGGACAATCTGGACCCCGATCGCATCGACTCCTCCCGGGTGCTGCTGTCGTCCATGAAATTTTTCCTCAGCTCCTCCCTGTGGCGGCGGGATTCGTTGAGCGAGCTCCATTTCCTCAGCTATCACGACCAGCTGACCGGCGTGTTCAACCGCAACGCCTTCCAGCGCGACGTGCAGAAGCGGGATGCCGACATCGGCGTCATCTTCCTGGACATCAACGGTCTCAAGGACATCAACGACGGCGACGGTTACAGCGGAGGGGACGCTGTCCTGGCGGCGGTGAGCCGTTCCGTCCATGAGCTCCTGCCGGATACGGCCGTGTACCGCATGGGCGGTGACGAATTCGTCCTGCTGTGGCAGGGCGGTGACGAGCGGGAATTCCGCAGGGATGTGGAGCGGGTGCGTTCGCTGTTTGCCGGGACGCTGGGCTTTACCGCTTCTGTGGGCTGTGCCTGGGTACGACGTGAGGATGACATCGGTGAGGGGCTCATCGCCGCCGATGCCCGGATGTTTGCCGCCAAACGGGATTTTTACCGTTCCTCGCCCCAAAGCGGCCGCTATCGCAGCGGACTGGACGACGTGCTCGACCTGGCCCGGCCCGGACGTCTGGACGAGCTGCTGGCTTCGGACAGCTTCACCCTGTATTGCCAGCCCCAGTTCCGGGTGGCGGATGGGGCGGTGGTCGGCGGCGAGATCCTGCTGCGCCTGATAAGTGACGGCAAGGTCATCCCGCCCGCGCAGTTCATCCCTCTGCTGGAATCCCTGTATACCATGCCGCAGGTGGACCTGTATGTGTTCGGCAAGGTCTGCGCCTGCCTGAGCCGCTGGCGGGAGGAAGGGCGGCAGCTGGTCCCCATGGCCGTGAATTTTTCCCGCACGACGCTGGCCTTCCCCGAAGTGGCCGACAGGCTGGAGGAGATCAGGAAGGAATTCGACATCCCGGCCGAACTGTTGCAGGTGGAGGTCACGGAAACGGCCAGTACGGAGGATTACCGCACGTTCCAGCAAGCCGTGGACAGCATCCGGGACAAGGGCTTCCGGGTGGCCATCGACGACTTTGGCGTGGCCTATGCCAATCTCATGCCCCTGGCGCGTCTGGGCTTCGATGAGCTCAAGCTGGACAAGAGCCTGATGGACGACCTGTGCGGCAGCGACAAGCGGCAGCGTCTGCTGCGCCTGGTCATCGAGGCCGCGGGCGACATGGGCATCCGCACCGTTGCCGAGGGGGTGGAGACCGAGGAACAGCTGGATGTCCTGCGCAAACTGGGCTGCCCCAGGGCACAGGGCTATCTGCTCAGCCGGCCGCTGCCAGTGGAGAAATTCGCCGCATTGCTGGCTTAACAGGGAACGTAAAAAGCCGCCTCAAGGGGCGGCTTTTTTATGGGCCCCAGCCCGTCACAGCGGGGGCGTACCATGGAAAACCACCTGTGATACGCGTGGTTTTGCTGTGTTCCCGGTGATGATCGCGGCCGTATGCGTGAGCATGCGGCGTTCCGTGGCGGCCTGACGGTGGCTCTCCTTACAGCCCCAGATGTCGATAGATAGCCTTCATGTCCACGCTCTGGCGCACCACCTCGGCCAGGCGGTCCAGCGAGGCTTCCAGATCGCAGCGCACCAGCTGGCGGCCCTGCGGCTCCAGGCCCACGTCCTGCCGCACATGGTCCAGCCAGGCGCGGCGGAAGGCGTCGTCATCGAACAGGCCGTGCAGATAGGTGGCCCAGAGGCGGCCGCTCACATAGCCGCAGACACGCTCTTCCGGGGAGCCTTGGCCTTCGCGCACGAAGAGGGGCAGGGCCGAAGGGCCGTGGCTGGTATGGCCGTGATGGATCTCGTAGCCGCCGGTCATGACCGGCAGCGGTGTGGCCGCCCGGCGTACGCTGACCAGCGTCTTGTCCGCCGCAAAGGTGGATTCCAGATCCATGAGCCCGAGGCCGGGCACGGAAGGCGCGGCGGATTCCAGCCCCAGCGGGTCGAGGATGGCGCGTCCCAGCATCTGGAGCCCGCCGCAGATGCCCAGCAGCCAGCCGTCCCGGGCGGCATGGCGGCAGATGAGGTCGGCCAGGCCTTCGGCCCGCAGGGCGGCCAGGTCGGCGGCCACGCTCTTGGTGCCGGGCAGGATGACCACGTGGGGCTGCCCCCAGTCTTCGGCCCGACGCACGGCCCGCAGGCGTACGTCCGGTTCGGCGGCCAGGGGCGTCATGTCGGTAAAATTGGACACATGCCGGGGCATGACCACGGCGATGTCGAGGATGCCGGGCGGGGGCGGCGTGGTGTCCGCCGCCTGTGACCAGGGGAAGCCCGCCATGTCCTCATCCGGGATGTTGATGTCGCGCAGCCAGGGGATGACGCCCAGCACCGGGATGCCGGTGGCCTGCCGCACATAGGCGTGGGCCGGTTCCAGAAAGGAGGCGTCGCCCCGGAACTTGTTGACGAGCCAGCCCGCCAGCAGGGAACGCTCCTGCTGTTCCAGGGTCATCCAGGTACCCAGCAGCGAGGCATAGACCCCGCCGCGGTCGATGTCGCCCACCAGCAGCACAGAGGCCTGTGCATGGGCGGCCATGCGCATGTTGACGATGTCGTGCTGCTTGAGGTTCACCTCGCCGGGGCTGCCCGCTCCCTCCAGGACCATGATTTCGTGCCGGTCGGCCAGCGTGTCATAGGCATCGCGCACGGTCTGCCAAAGCCCGGTCTTGTAGCGGAAATACTCGCGGGCCTGCATGTGCCCCACCGGTTTTCCCAGGACGATGATCTGTGACCCGGTCTCCGAATGCGGTTTGAGCAGCACGGGGTTCATGAGGGCCTCGGGATCGATGCGGGCCGCCTGGGCCTGGACGATCTGGGCGCGCCCCATCTCTTCGCCCATGGCGGTCACCCCGGAATTGAGGGACATGTTCTGGGCCTTGAACGGAGCCACATCGTAGCCGTCCTGCCTCAGGATGCGGCAAAAGGCGGCGGCCAGGATGCTCTTGCCCGCATCGGAGGACGTGCCCTGCAGCATGAGGGCGGGACGCCGTGAGCGCGGGCGCGGCGGCACGGACGCGGCCGGATGCAGGATGCCACGCAGGGCGTCGGCCAGCCGCTGGTGGTCTTCTTCCAGCCGCACGGCGGCCCGGAACCAGCTGCCGTCCTCCATGCCGCGATAATTGGAGCAGTCGCGCACCGCGATGCCGTATTCCCGCAGCAGGCGGGCATACAGATCCGCCGGGGCCTGTCGGCAGCGGAACAGCACATAGTTGGCCAGCGAGGGAAAGACCGTGATGCCGGGCACGTCGCGCAGGCAGGCGCACAAATGCTCGCGACGGCGGCGGTTCTCGTCCCGTGTCCGCTCGGCAAAGTCCGAGGTGTCCGCCAGCACGGCCTGTGCGGCGGCCAGGGCAAAGGCATTGACGTTCCAGGCGGACAGCTGCCGGCGCCATCGCCCTGCCCGTTCCGCCCGCGTGACCAGATAGCCCAGCCGCACGCCGGGCACGGCATGGAATTTTGTCAGGGAACGCAGCAGTACGGCATTGTCCGGCAGCTGCGGGATGAGGGAAGAGACGTCGTCAGGGCCCGCATAAGCGGCAAAGGCTTCGTCGATGACCCAGAGCAGGTCGGGGCGGGCCTCCAGCAGGCGGCGGCAGGCGGCAGGCGGCAGGAAGGAGCCGGAAGGGTTGCCCGGATTGGCCAGCCAGACGGCCGCCCGGGACGGGACGTCCGCCAGCAGGGAAAGCAGCCGCCGGAGCATGTCTTCGTCACTGTCTCCGTCACGGCGCACGCCGCAGTCCAGATGGCGTACCTCCAGACCGGCCAGACCGCAGGCCAGGGCGTATTCGCTGAAGGCCGGTTCGATCACGGCGGCGCAGGGGATGTCTTCCTCTTTGAGGGCGCGGGCCAGCAGATGGATGAGCTCATTGCTGCCGTTGCCGAACACGAAACAGTCCGCGGGCAGGCCGTAGAGACGGGCGGCGGCTTCCATGGCCTCTTCCGCATGGGGGGAAGGATAGGCCGAGACCTGGTCCAAGGCGCGACAAAGGGCCAGACGCAGGAATTCCGGCGCGCCTTCGGGACGGACGTTGACGCTGAAATCCAGCAGACTGTCAGGCGTGCGCCCGGCCAGTGCGGCCATGCGCAGCCGGTCGCCGCCGTGTGCTTCAGGCTTCATGGGGATCCTCCTCGAAGGTCGGTGACGGCCTGTCCCCGCCGAGTGGGGCGAGGGCGGACAAGATGCGGGCCGCGCAGTGTTCGGGGCTGGTGCGGCTGGTATCCACACGCAGCTCACCGGGCAGGGGGGTATGGATGTCCCGCGCCTGGCGGGCGGCATGGGGCCAGTCCGGTGCGCGGTCGGTACGGCTTTTTTCCCGGCGCTCCAGTTCGTCCAGTTCGCAGCAGACCTGTACGGGCAGGATGGGGACGCCCCGCAGGCGCTGCCACAGATCGGCGATCCAGTCCGGGCGCTCGCCCAGCACATGGTCCACGATGACCCACGCCCCGGCGTGCGCGGCTTCGGCCGTGGCCGCATGCAGGATGGCGGTCAGGGGCAGGCCCGTGGCGGCCAGGCCCTGCAGCAGGGCCCCTGGACGGCCGGGGCAAGCCCGCAGCAGATCGTCCATGGAGAGGATGATGCTGTGGCGACCGAGATCGGCCAGCAGTTTTTCCTGCAGGGCGCGGGCCAGCGTGCTTTTGCCCGCGCTGGAGGGGCCGTTGAGCAGGATGACCTGCCCGGCAGGCGTGTGGGGTGCCGGAGCGGCAGATGGCGTCTCCGCATCCACACCAGCATCTGCGGCCGCATCGGCCAGGCCGCCCCAGTAAAGATGTACATAGCCCGCCCGCACATTGCCGTGACGCACGCCTTCGGGGCGGGTGCCCGTGCGATCCGTGACGTCATAGAGGGGCGCGTAAGGCCGGTGCAGTTCGATGTGCGACCAGTGGAACTCGTGGCCCCGGCAGGTCTCCAGAGGCAGATTCAGGGGCGCACCGTCCGTGAAGCGGACATCGCGGTAACCCAGCGAGCGCAGGCCCTGTCCCATGCGGGCCGTGGCCTCCAGCACACCGCACATGGGCCAGACGCGGCGTTCCCCGTCCAGACCGTGATTTTCGACGGCGGCCTCCAGCCCGGAACACAGATACATGTAGCCGCCGCATTCGGCGTAGATCTCGCCGCCCGCGGCGGCAAAATCCCTGATGGCGCTACGCATGGCCGTATTGGCGGACAGTTGGGCGGCAAAGGCTTCCGGGTAGCCGCCGCCCAGATACAGGGCGTCCGGCTGCGGCGGCAGGGCCGTATCCCGCAGGGGGGAGAAGGGGACAATCTCCCAGCCGCGGGCGTGCAGGGCGTCCTCGTTGGCGCGGTAATAAAAGCAAAAGGCCTCGTCCCGGGCCACAGCCAGGCGCCGCTGCCGTTGCCCGGGGGCGGGCAGGGGGGACTGTTCTGACGGCCGGGGCTGACGCGTCAGGGCCAGCAGGCGGTCCAGATCCACATGGTTTTCCGTCAGTTCCGCCAGGCGGTCCGTCCAGGCTGTATCGCAATCGCTTTCAGCAGCGGGCAGCAGGCCCAGCTGCCGTTCGGGGATGCGGCAGGCCTCGTGGCGGGGCAGGGCGCCCAGCAGGGGCGGCAGCCCGGCCTTTTCCAGCGCCTGACGCAGGATATCCGCATGGCGCGGGCTCCCGGCATTGTTGGCGATGACGCCCGCCAGCCGGACGCCATGACGTGCCGCCTGTTGCCGGAACCCCTCCACCAGCGCCGTCAGGGAGGCGGCCATGCCCCGCACGTTGACCACCAGCAGCACGGGCAGGCACAGCACACGGGCGCAATCCAGGGTGCTGCCGGAAAGATCGTCCGGAGAGCGGCCGTCCAGCAGGCCCATGCCCCCCTCGCAGATAGCGGCGTCGGCCCCCTGCACGGCGGCCCGCCACTGGGCGCGCACACCGGCCTCGCCCATCATCCAGGTATCCAGATTGCAGGCCGGGCGACCGGTGGCCAGGGCATGGAAGGTGGGGTCGATGTAGTCCGGCCCGCATTTGCAGCCCTGTACGGCAAGGCCCCGGCGGACAAGGGCGCGCATCAGGGCCACGGCTACGGCGGTCTTGCCCTCGCCGGAGCGGGGGGCGGCCAGACAAAAGGCGTGGAAGTCCCGCATCAGCGACCGTCCGCGGCGGACGCGGGCGCGCCCTTGTCCAGATATTTTTCCGCATAGCCGCGGGCCTCGAACAGCGCGCCCTGATCCGTGACCGTGCGTGCGCTGCCGATGAGCACCAGCGTGGACATATCCACGTCATCGGCGGGCAGGTCGGCCAGACGGCCGATCCAGCGCGTCTCTTCCGGGCGACCGGCATGGCGCACGAAGGCGCAAAGGATGTCGGCGCCGCGTGCTTCACGGAAGATGTCCAGGGCCTCGGTCAGCAGCTGGCGGCGCTTGCGTCCGGCAGGATTGTAAAGGGTCACGGGCAGGGCCGACTGCGCCACGGCCCGCAGGTTGCGGCGCACTTCGTCAGCAGGCACCAGCAGGTCGGAAAGGCTGACCAGCGAAAAACCGTTCTGCAGGGGGGCCCCTAGCGCGGCGGCGGCCGTGCTGGCGGCCGTGATGCCGGGCAGCACCCGGATGGGCAGGGCGCGGAAGGCCTGTTCGCGGGCGCGCAGCTCGAACAGCAGTCCGGCCATGGCCAGGATGCCCGGGTCGCCGGAGCAGACCATGCAGACCGTGGCCCCGGCAGCGGCAGCGGCCAGGGCGTCGCGGCAGCGCTCCACCTCGCCCTTCATGCCGGTCTCGATAAGGCGCTTGCCGTGGATGCGGTCGCGGATGAAGTCCACATATTTGCTGTACCCGGCCACGGTGTCGCAGCGGCGCAGGGCCGCGTCCACTTCGGGCGTGAGCTGGGCGGGATCGCCGGAGCCCAGGCCCACCACCAGCACTTGGCCGCTTCGGGGCGAGGGGGCCAGGGACGCCGTGGCATCTGCCGGGGAGACCGCAGCCGGTTCGCTGTCTTCCTTTTCCGCCGGGCCGGTGATGGCTAGTCCGCCGGTGATGCGGGCCACACGCCGGGTCAGACGATCACCGGCATGATCCGGGCCGTCCAGCAGGCAGACGGCATGGCGGCCGCTCTCGGCGCAGCAGATGACGGCAGCACCCCCGGTGGCGGCAGGCAGCAGGGGCAGGGCCTGACGGGGCGTGCCCAGGATGATGTGGGCCTCGAAGCGGGGCAGGGCATCGGCCAGAGCAGCGGCCATGTCGGCCACAGGCTGCTGGTCATCGGCCGGGCAGGAGGCGAAGATCACGGGAGCGGGGGCGTCGCCCTGGGCCAGTGCGGCGGCCAGCGTGCGGGCCTGGGCCAATCCTGCCGGGCTGGCGGCGTACAGGGCGCAGGTGCCGTGGAAGGCTTCGTCGGGAAGGCTGTTGCGGTAGCCGTGGGAAAAATCGCCGTCGTACAGGCGCGAGACCGCCGCGGAAGCAGCCAGGGCACGGCCCACCAGAATCAGGGACTGCCGCCGGAAGCCCGCTTCTTCCACCTTGCGGGCCAGATCGGCCACCGTGCTGCGCACGACCTGCTCGTCAGGCCAGGAGGCGCGGTAGACGGCCGCGGCAGGCGTATCCGGCGCAAGACCGCCCGCATCCTGCAATTCCTGCATCAAGTCAGCCACTTTGCCTGTGCTGAGGAAAAAGGCCAGCGTGGCCCCTGTGCGGGCAAACGTGGCGGCCTGTTCGCCCGCGGGCATGGGCGTGCGGCCGGGCGTACGGGTCAGGACCACGCTCTGGGCCGTTTCCGGGCCGGTCAATTCACAGCCCAGGGCGGCAGCCGCGGCGAACACGCTGCTCACGCCAGGGGTGATGCGTACGGTGATGCCCCGTTGGGCCAGCCCCCGGATCTGCTCGTCGATGGCGCCGTAAAGGGCGGGATCGCCGGTGTGCAGGCGTACCACGCGTTTGCCCGCCAGCGCGGCCTCGCTCATGACGGCCACCTGTTCCGCCAGATCCATGGAGGCGCTGTCCCGGCAAAGGCAGTCCGGGCGGCAATGGCGCAGCAGGGCAGGGGCCACCAGCGATCCCGCATAGACCACCAGATCGGCTTGCTGCAGGGCCCGCAGGCCGCGCATGGTGATAAGGTCTTCCGCGCCGGGACCGGCGCCGACGATTTCCACAAAGGGCATGTTCATGGGCAAACTCATAGGGAGAGGTAAAAGGCTCCGGCCGCAGGGCGGTCAGGGCCTGTCGATGAAATAGCGCAGGCCGATGTCCGGGGCCTGTCCGTCAGGAGACGTGTCTTCCGCGCTGCCGGCCGTGCTGTCGTCCGGGGACGGCAGGGGGGCCGTTGCCGTGCCGGGTGCGTGCCGCAGGCTTTCCCTGAACAGGAAGGTGCCGTCAAAATCGAAGACCAGCAGGTGCAGGGAGGCTACAGCGGGAGCACGGCGGGAAAAATGTTCCAGGGCCGCCCGGGCCAGACCATGCAGCACGGGCAGGCGTCCGGCTTCGGGGATGGAGAGCAGGGCCTCGCGCACGGACGCGCTGTGGCGCAGGGCCTCGTGCAGGGTGGTCTCTCCGGGCAGACAGGCCTGTACCTGACGCCGCAGCAGGGCCATGTCCTGTTCCACCTGATGGGCGTGGGTATTGGCGAAGCCCGCGGCATATTTGCAGAGCTTGCCCGCCATGCAGGCCACGACCACTTCCTGCATCCGGTGGCTGGCGGCGATTCCCAGACTGTCGGCGATGAAGTCCCCGATGCAGACGAAGGCGCTTTCCGGCCACTGGGGCAGCTGGCGACGGGCTCCCGCCTGGGTGCGGCCGCCGGTACAGAAGACCATCCCGCGGCCGCCGCTGCGCTGCCGGGCCCGTACGCACAGACGCACGGTCTCCACATAGGCGGCGTGGCTGTAAGGCCGCACCAGTCCGGTGCTGCCCAGGATGGAGATGCCGCCTTCCACGCCCAGCCGGGGATTGAGGGTGTGGCGGGCCAGCTCCGCGCCGTTCTCCACGCCCAGTTCCAGCAGCCAGCAGCCTTCAGCCATGCCCGCACGGGCAAGGTTTGCGGCCAGCAGACGACGGGGACCGCCGGTGACGGCCCATTTGCCGGGCGGGCAGTCCAAGCCCTGCCGTGTGCAGCGGCCGATACCTTCCACGGCACGCAGGATGAGCACGGCCGTGCCTATGTCGAGGCGATGGTCCTCCGGCCGGGCATCTTCGGGCGCACAGGCGGAAAGGCGGGCAAAGAGCACCGCACCATGCGTGCAGTCGGGATCGTCGCCGCCGTCCTTGACCATCTCGGCCATGCGGCCCGGAGCGGGCGGCCGCAAAGGCAGGAGGCGTTCCTTGCCGTCGCCGAACAGTACAGGCACCACGGCCGGTGGCGTGCCCGTCTGCAGGGACTGCCAGCAGGCCACGGCCAGTGCGGCCGCGCAGGCGCCGGTGGAATAGCCCCAGCGCAGGGACGTGTGGTCTTTGCGGCCCATGGCGGTCTAGGCACTCTCCATGACGGCGTGCAGGGTGGTGACGGCAAGGGCGCTGCCGCCGCGGCGGCCTTCCAGCACGATCTGGGGGACAGGGCAGCGGCCCAGGAGTTCTTTGGATTCCACCACGTTGACGAATCCCACGGGCATGCCCACCACCAGGGCCGGGCGGACGCCTTCTTCAAGGATATAGCGGGCGATGCGGGCCAGGGCCAGCGGTGCGTTGCCGATGAGCACGATGCCGCCATCCAGCAGGGGGCGGGCTTTTTCGGCGCTGCACAGGGCGCGGGTATGGCCTTCGGCGCGGGCCCGTTCCACCACATCGGGGTCCGTGATGTAGCAATGCAGGTCTTCAGGCCCATAGCCCGGATGGAGCATGCGCAGTTTGGGCAGGGACAGGCCGGAGCGCAGCATCTGGGAATCACAGAAGATGGGGGCCTTGCGGCGCAGGGCGGCCAGCCCGGCGGACACCGGATCGTGGCGGAAAACAAGGGTATCCGCGATGTGCATGTCCGCCGTGGTGTGGATAAGGCGGCGTGCCACGCGCCAGTGCGGGGCGGACAGGGTGCGATGCAGGTCGCATTCGGCCTCGATGCGGCGGAAGCTTTCCTGCTCGATCTCTGCGGGGCTCATGTTCCAGCGAATCGTTTCCATGGGATATCCTGCTGAACAGCAGTCAGAAAGGTCGGGAAAAACGCGACAAGAATGCAGAAAATCGGCGTGCTGTGCAAGAGGGGAAGTGGCGGGCCTGGGAGGCACCGCCAGCTGTACAGGATCCGCTTGGGAAGAAGTGCCTTGCCCGATGGGGACAGGCAGGCACGCTGGCGTCAGCCTTTGACAGGCGGACGGGAAGATATGCGGCAGCGTGCCGTGAGCCTATGGAAGAGGAGGGGATGCGCTGGCGGCGATGCCCCGGATTTGTGCGCCGGCCGGCCAGCATGGTTCGGGATGTCGGCGGGGTACGCATGTGCGTGATAAATGGCCGTGACGCCGCAGCGGGTACGGCGTCACGGAAAAAGCGGGACTGTCCGGGACAGGCCTACAGCGAGGCCCCAAAGCGGAACGCCTGATCCAGAACAGGCTGCCCGGCCACGGCTCCGGCTTCGAACACGCCGCCGGCCAGGACCTGTCCGCGGGCTTTCCAGCCGAGGAAGCCCAGGAGCGCGTGGTAGTAATCCAGCACCGGCTTCCAGTTGTCTGCGCTGTTGCCTTCGGCCGCCATGATGAGCGCACACTCTTTTTGGGGATTGGCATAGCCGGGGAAGCATTCGGCCACGGCAAAAAGACGGTCAAAAGCCGTCTTCAGCTGGCCGGAAAAACCCCAGTAATACATGGGCGATGCCAGCACAATGATGTCGGCTTCCCGGTAGGCGGGGTAGATGAGCCCCATATCATCCTTTTGCACGCAGGGACTTGCGGGGTCCTTGCCGCCCTTCACACAGCCCAGGCAGCCGTGGATGTCCAGCTTGTGCAGGTCGAACCGGATCACCTGATGGCCCGCGCTCCGGGCACCAGCGCTGAAAGCATCGCACAGCATGGCGGTATTGCCCTTGCTGCGGGGACTTCCGTTGAGGATGAGGATCTTCTTGCTCATGGTGTTTCCTCCTGTGCCGCATAGGCGGCACTGTGGTTGTGCTGGATGGTGGCATGGCTCCGCGCGTCTCCTGCCGGGTCAGGCCGGAGCATGCTTTGGCCGTTTGCCGTGGCTGGACCCGCTGCCCGGGCTTGCGGGCGTGGAGGACTGGTCATGCCTTTTGTTTTCTTCCGGCGGACGGATGATGGCTGTCGTGTCCGCATGGATATTTTTGTAATAATCACTAAGAAAATGTCAATACCTTTGCGCCACCTGGTGCCCAGGAACAGGCAACAGGAAAAGCGGCAACAGGACTAAGATGTACGGACAGCGGAAGAGCGGGAAGAACAGGCAGGCCTGCGGCTTACGGGAGGCGCGGCGGCAGCATGCGGACGGCGTGGGCCGCGATGGCTTTGAGCTCGGACTGGAAGAGCCCGTCCCGGGCCTGCAGGGACAGGCCTTCGAGCAGGGTGTTCAGCGCACCGGCCAGGGCCGGGACATCGGTATCCGGGGGGATCTGTTTGTCGTGGATGGCCCGGCGGAGCCTTTCGGCAAACATCTGCTTGGTGGCCAGCCGGAGCTGGCGGACGGTCTCGATGATCTCTTTCTCGTCCGCCGCGATGTTGACGGCCGCCAGGACCACCATGCAGCCGCAGGGCGTTTCCGGGGAAAGCAGGATCTGTGCGGCTTCCTGGAAAAAATCCTCGACCGCCGCATAGATGTCGGGGGCGGTCAGAAAGCGTTGGGCCGGGGCCTCCCAGTAGGTCTGCTCGTAATGGCGCAGGGCTTCCAGAAAGAGCGCGGCCTTGTTGCCGAACGTGGCGTAGAGGCTGGGGGGATTGATCTTCATGGCCTTGCACAGGGATGCTACAGAGGCCGGGGCGTAGCCCTGCTGCCAAAAGACCTCCAGCGCACGGTGCAGGGCCAGGCCCCGGTCGAAGGCACGCGGGCGGCCTTTGCCGCGCGCTGCGGCATCAGAGGTACGGTTCGTCGGCATGGGCATTCCTTTGCTTGGTCGTCTGGGATGATGTGTAGGCCAGGGGGCAAAAAAATTCAAATGCTCTTTCCGGACAAAGCAAGCGGCGGGGAAAGATTTTTATAATTTACACTAAACAAATAAGCCGCAAAATTATTCACGACGGATGGATGCCCCTGCGGCCCCACGGCACACACCACCTTACGGCAGCAGACTTTCCCGCATTTCGGGCTGCTGCTGGCGGCAGCGCTGGAGGTTGGCGCGCACCGCCTGCTCCGAACGGTTGGCATAGCAATAGACGCAGAAGTGCGGGCAGCTGTCATAGGCACCGATATCCTTGCTGGGGATGCAGCCGCAGGCCGTGCGCTGGCCCGTATCCTTGGGGGCGTTGGCGGCTGTCTCCATGCCGGGCAGCAGGGAGAGCTGCCGGCGGGGCGCCAGCTCCGCCTGTACCAGTGCATCCTGCGGGCAAAGGCGGCGGATGAGGGCGTCGTCGATACATTTGTTTTTATGGATGCCCAGGGCGCTCAGGTCGATGCCTTCGGCGCAGGTGG
>OLFU01001979.1_pt1 | contig 17669 bp, 12 predicted proteins | sample 1605161 | NCBI WGS metagenome assembly OLFU01 (sample SAMEA3888914, study PRJEB22519) | human gut metagenome | biome: human gut; feature: human-associated habitat; material: faeces | place: Denmark | collected 2011
CCGCGTGTGGGGCTTTGAGTACTGCGGCGGCACGCGTACCGTCGACGTGCACATCCGACGCATCCGCTCCAAGGTGGGCCCGCAGATCGCGGCCCACATCACTACCGTCCGCGGCGTAGGCTACCTGTTTAAGGACTAGATTTCCACCACAAAGGGGACAGGCACCTTTGTGGTGGTTTTGCCGCATATGCGGGCTCCTTTCGGGTTTGCAGAAGAACTTAAGCCTTCCTAAAAGATTGCGTTCTCATACACGTGCACCCGCATATTGGGGTACAACTCAACGTGAACAATGATGGCCCGCCACGTGTTTGGCGGGCCTTTGGTTATTTGACGAAAGGATCGCAGCTATGAGCGAGAACGATTCCCAGCGTCCCCAGGATGTTGGCAATGCCGGCGAGACTCAGCAGCAGCCGCGCGTGCAGGTGGAGTCGACGCCTGCCGGCAGCAACATTCCCTACGTGCAGGCTTACGACACACAGACCGGCAAGCCGCTGGGCGGCCAGCAGGTTGTAAACAAGCACACAGTGGTCAAGACCAAGACCAAAAAGCTGCCGATCTTTATTACGGCGCTCGCCGGCTGCGCCTGCGGCGCCCTGCTGGTCATCGCGCTCATTATGAGTGGCACGCTCAACATTGGCGGCGGAAAGAATGCCGTGACGGCGGGTGCTTCGGGTTCGTCGACGCAAAAGATTACGATCGACTCCGAGGACACCACGCTGGCCGAGGCCGTTTCTGCCAAGGCCTTGCCCTCCGTCGTTTCCATCACCGCCACTTCGAGCGGCAGCCAGAATGGCTCGCTTTCGCAGTCTGCCGACGAGTCGGATGGCTCGGGCAGCGTCGGCTCGGGCGTTGTGCTCGATACCGAGGGCCATATCCTCACCAACAACCATGTGGTCGATGGCTATGACCAGTACGTGGTGACCATGGACGACGGCACCACCTACGAGGCCGAGTTCGTGGGCAACGATGCTTCGAGCGACCTGGCCGTCATCAAGCTCAAGGATGCAGACGCCTCTAAGCTCACGCCGATCGAGATCGGTGATTCCTCCAAGCTCAACGTGGGCGAGTGGGTCATGGCCATCGGTTCGCCGTTTGGCAACGAACAGTCTGTCTCCACGGGCATCGTCTCGGCGCTCTATCGCTCCACGGCCATGAGCTCTACCAGCGGCAACACTATCTACGCCAACATGATCCAGACCGATGCCGCCATCAACCCGGGCAACTCCGGCGGCGCGCTCGTCAACGACAACGGCGAGCTCGTGGGCATTAACTCGCTTATCGAGAGCTATTCGGGCTCCAGCTCGGGCGTGGGCTTTGCCATTCCGGTCAACTATGCCAAGAATATTGCCGACCAGATCATCGACGGCAAGACGCCGGTGCATCCGTACATGGGCGCTACGCTTTCGAGCGTCAATGCACTTAATGCCCGCACCAACAAGTTGAGCACCGATAGCGGCGCCTATGTGGCGAGCGTCGTCGAGGATGGTCCCGCCGCCAAGGCTGGCATCCAAGAAGGCGATGTCATTACCAAGCTGGGCGACGACGAGATTACGAGCGCCGATGGCCTAATCATCGCGCTGCGCAGCCACGAGGTGGGCGAGAAGGTCGAGATCACGCTCATGCGCGGCAAGGAAGAGAAGAAGGTCACCGTCGAGCTGGGCTCCGACGAGGAGCTACAGAACCAGCAGCAGGACGACAGCGCGACCGACACCGGCAACGGCGGTATTACCGACGAGCAGCTGCGCCAGTATCTGGAGGAGCTGCTAGGCCAGCAGGGCCAGGGCCAGGGCTACGGCCAGGGTTACTAACGAGCCGCACATACCGATGCCAGAGGGGGCTGTCCCGTCAATGCGGGACAGCCCCCTCTTTTCTCATCGATCCGTTGGGGATGGAGGAAACCGGATCATTTGGAAATGGCAAGGGCATGAGTTGATCGCGCTATCCACCCCGGTCCGTCGGCTGCCGATTCGGTGCGGTTTGAAAGGGCGATTCGGCCCCATCGTGACCGGTGGTACTCTAGTATCCGTTTGAAATCGAGCGAAGGAGTGCTGCTATGGAGCAATCGAGCCTGTTTGGTGACGGCGTGGACATCGATACCGAAACGCCCGCGAGCGCAGATGCCGCCGCACCGACCGACGCCCATGCCCAGGCGGCAGCGCGCGCGGCCGAGCTGCGCCACGAACTCGATTACCACGCCTATCGCTACTACATGCTCGACGCGCCCGAGATCACGGACGCCGCCTTTGACAAAATGCTCGTTGAGCTACAGGAAATCGAGGCATCCTACCCCGATTTGGTGACGCCCGACAGCTATACCCAGCGCGTGGGCGGCTACGTGAGCGAGCAGTTTACGCCGGTCACGCACATGGCACGCATGTATTCCATGGACGATGCCATGGACCTGGACGAGCTCGACGCATGGCTCCAGCGCACCGAGGATGCGCTCGGTGCCGGCAGCGTTACCTATACCTGCGAGCTTAAGATCGACGGTCTGGGCGTGGCGCTTACCTATCAAAACGGCACCTTCGTGCGCGCTGCCACGCGCGGTGACGGCACAACGGGTGAGGATGTGTCGCTCAACGTGCGCACCATCAAGGACGTGCCCATGCACCTGTCCGAGCCGGCGCTCGCCCACATGGGCGCCGACCGCGAGCGCACCATCGAGGTGCGCGGCGAGGTCTATATGCCCAAGGGCAGCTTTGTTCGTCTGAACGACGAGGCCGATGCCGAGGGCCGCGACCCCTTCGCCAACCCGCGCAACGCCGCCGCTGGCAGCCTGCGCCAAAAGGATCCCAAGGTCACGGCGCGCCGCGACCTCGCTACCTTTATCTACGCCATCGCCGATACCGACCCGTTGCACGTCCACAGCCAGCGCGAGTTTCTCGACTGGCTGCGTAGCGCCGGCTTTAGCGTCAACCCCAACGTGGCACGCTGCGCCACGCCGGCCGAGGTCCACGAGTTCTGTGCCCAGGCGCTCGAGCACCGCGGCGACCTGGATTACGACATCGACGGCGTGGTCGTGAAGGTCGACAGCTTTCAGCAGCAGCTCGACCTGGGCTTTACCGCCCGCGCACCGCGCTGGGCCGTTGCCTTTAAGTTCCCGCCCGAGGAAAAGCAGACCGTTCTGCGCGAGATTCGCATCCAGGTGGGCCGTACCGGTGTGCTCACGCCGGTCGCCGAGTTCGACCCGGTGACGGTTGCCGGCTCCACCATCGCGCGCGCCACGCTGCACAACATCGACGAGATCCGTCGCAAAAACGTGCGCGAGGGCGACACCATCATCGTGCACAAGGCGGGCGACGTAATCCCCGAGGTCGTGGGCCCGGTGCTCGACAAGCGCCCGGCCGATTCGGTCGACTGGCACATGCCCGAGGTCTGCCCCGTGTGCGGCAGCCCCGTGGTCCACGAGGACGGCGAGGTCGCTTACCGCTGCGTCTCCATCGACTGCCCCGCACAGCTCAAGGAACGCCTGCTCCACTGGGTGAGCCGTGGCTGTATGGACGTCGATGGCCTGGGCGACGAGATCGTCGACAAGATGATCGCCGCCGGCCTGATCCACGATGTCGCGGACTTCTACCAGCTCACGGTCGACGATATCGCCGGACTGGACACGGGACGCACCTATGCCAGTTCCAACAGCAAAAAGGGCGTCAAGAAGGGCGACCCCATTCCGGTTGGCCTCAAGACGGCCGAAAAGATCGTCGCCGAGCTCAACAAGTCCAAGAGCCAGCCGCTCGGTCGCGTGCTGTTTGCCCTGGGCATCCGCCACGTGGGCAAGAGCGTGGGCGAGGTCATCGCCGAGCGATTCCTGTCGATTGACAAGCTCATCTTGGCGAGTGAAGAGGACATCGCCGAGTGCGAGGGCATTGGCCCCAAGATTGCGGCGAGCGTCAAGCAGTTCCTGGCCGTGCCCGAAAATCTTGCCGTGCTGGAGCGTCTGCGCCAGGCGGGCCTGTCGCTCGAGGTCGACTTGGGCGCCGCTCATGCGCAAGCCGCAGCCGACGCGGGCGTGGCGGGCGAGCTCGCCGACGCGCAGCCGCTCGCGGGTCTGACCTTCGTGCTCACCGGCACGCTCGTCAACCGCACGCGCGACGAGGCGGGCGCGGCACTCAAGGTGCTTGGCGCCAAGGTTTCGGGCAGCGTGTCAAAGAAGACGAGCTATCTGGTCGCCGGCCCCAAAGCGGGCTCAAAGCTCACCAAGGCCGAGCAGCTGGGTGTGCCCGTGTTGGATGAGGCGGCACTTGAACAGATTTTGGCGACGGGTAGGGTCCCGGAGGCATAATGATTTGTTGAGGAACTGCGCAGAGGCTCAGTTCCTCAACATCTCCTTATAGTGTTTGCCTGTTCAATTACGATATCGTTTCCCTCGTATGATCCAGATGCGTCTACCGACTCAAAGCGTGAGTAGGAAACTCTTGTCCCAACTTTGATTTGGGAAAGCTTGTCTTTGATTCGGCCAGATGAGGGGAATGTAATCCGGGTTTGCTTTCCAGCGTCGGTGTAGCGGGGACTGTTGTCTGTTTGGATTACGAGTTCCGTTCCCTCAATAGAATGAACGCTGCCGACTCCAAAGACAAGGTAATCATCTCCTCCGCTATAGCGGGCTCTATCTGTGCATGAAGAAACGGATGCAAACATAGCGAAAATCACCAATATCGTAACCAGGGCAAAGGCCGTGGTGCCATAGCATTTTGATGGTGCCATCCGGTTTACCAAAAGACTGTTCCGTTCAATTTGACCATATTGGGCGTTGCATAGTTAATCGCTCGGGGATAAGTGTTCCATCCGTCGAATACTTCGAGCCACTGCAGTTCGATGCCAGAGCTTCCATTATGCCCAGTAAAATAGCCAGTTACCGTGACTGTATGACCTGATAGCTCGACGGATCCTTCACTGTTTCGGCTGTTGATCCACATATGATACAAGCCGATATTCCCTTGATCGATAGTTGCTCTGTACTGAGCGAATTGAGGCTGATAACCGAAAAATTGAGTATTAAGTGCTCTACCCTTTTGAGCGGCAAGACTTTTAAACGGAACAATTCCATCTGGGATGATCGTGCTTCCGTACTCGACGCCCTGATCATTGGTCTTATACGTTGTTGTGCCAGTGACGTTCCATATTTCTTTATAATAATCGGGATTAAATTGATTAGCGTTTGAACTGGTGAGACCGTAATGCATTGATACAGCGTACAAGGCAGAAACGACGCATGCATACTTATTAGTGCGGGCTTCAACTAATGATTCCGAGACTCCTCGGAACGGTATTCCGTTTAAATCGTCTATTTGGAAATGCAACATCAAGTCATCTTCATTGATAATGACTGCATCCCATGAAGTTGGGTTATTGCTTTGAGGTGCTATACCCTTTTCGGTGACAATTGGGACAGACCGTATATTGTTATAGTTGGTTACACAGTCTCTAGTTCCTGGCACCAAAGTTCCATATTCAATATCGTTGTACGAAATTAGTACGGTTGGGTTTGTGGCCTGTTGGCCGGAATAAGTTGAAATGGCGTTTGATAGAGAAGCTGAAATCGGAAGAATGGTATCGCCGAGGGTTATCTCCTTCAGAAGCCCAGGATATGATGCGTCAAGTATTAAATAACCGTAAGGGCTTCCTTCCCTTGTGACACTGATTTCATAGCCACAGATAAGGCCGATTTGTTGGCATACGGGAACGATTTGCTCGATCTCTAAGTTCGCGGATCCGTCGACGATGGGCAACAGGGAAAGCGCGTAGTCTTGTGCTAGGTCTGATGTAAAAGCGACGGATGAGTTTGAGTCGGCAGCGAATACTCTTGTCGGGCGTGACGCGGATAAGCCGATGATCGAGGCTAGGCCGAGAAGAAACGAGCGACGTGATTGAACTCTGGGCATAATGTCTCCTGCCTATGGGGGGCAATATGCTGTCATTTTATTTGCTACATAATACAATCTAATTCGGATTAAGGTAAATGGATGGAATTGCTCGATAAATGGTAGTGATTAGCGGACCGGTATCGCGATCCTCGTCACATACGCCCCCGGGTCGTCGCTGATGATGTCGTCGATGGGGGCGATTTCGCGCGAGGGACCGGCGGGGGACAGGTCGCGCTCGTGCATGTAATCGAGTAAGCGCTCATAGCGCGGGGCCGCCTGACCGTGCGTGCCGCGGAAGCTGACCGTCAGACACCGCGCGGCGGGACGTACTTCGACATCGCCCAGGTAATCGTCCGTGCCATCCAGCGGCAGAAAGACCTCGTCGTAGCCATCAAAGTCGCCGGCGGCAAGGCGTTCGGGCGCGATCCCGACGCCCAAGTTGCCCAGAAAAACAAACGTCTCGTGCTGGCCCGTCTGCAGTTGACGAATTTGCCACTCCAGCGCATAGGCGTCGGTAGGGTTGACGCGTTCGCGCAGCACGGCGCAGCGAAGTTCGGGCGCATCGATTGTGCAAATGATATCGAGCTCGTTGTTCAAGGCATCGTGCAGCAGGGCAAGCCGGCTGTTAATCTTGCGCGACACGCGTTCGAGCTCGCGGCGCTTGCGCTCGATGATTTCCTGTTGCTGAGCCAGTTGCCGCTGCATGAGGTCCACATCGCGCGTGGTCACAAACTCGCGGATTTGCGCGAGCGGCAAGTCGAGAACTCGCAGGTGGCTGATGGTGTTGAGGGTGGAGAGCTGCCGCGATCCGTAGTAGCGGTACCCACTTGCCGGATCGATGCGCGCCGGATCCAACAAGCCGATCTGCTCGTAATGACGTAGCGTTCCCACGCTCAGGTTAAACAGGCGTGCCACCTCGCCAATGCGGAGCAGGCCCTCTGTATGTTCAGCTGGCGAGTCGGTCATGGGACCGTTCCTTTCGGTAAAAAGCGGGGGAGGGCCGTCAGGCCTGCGTCGCTCCGTTACGCCATCAGCTTGTCAAAAGCCCCGCGCCGGTTGAGCACGGTAAACGCGACAACACAGATGACTGCCGACAAAATCGATCCGCACGGCGAAGCGATGCCCATGGGAAACAGCGTGTCGGAATAGGCGTTCGACAGCAGCCACGCGCCCGGCACGCGAATGAGCGCCACGGCCAGCACGTTGTGCGCAAAGCCGATGTAGCTCTTGCCATACGCAGCGAAAAAGCCGCTAAAGCAAATGTGGATGCCAGCAAAGATTGCGTCGAAAATATAACTGTGCATATAGCCGGTGCCGGCCGCGACCACCGCGGGGTCCTTGGCAAAAAAGCCAATAAACGCCGGTGCCACCAGCCACATCAGCACCGTAATCAGGCAGCCGTACACTACCGAGATGGTCATGGCGTCCTTGAGCACCTGACGTGCGCGGTCGCCCTTGCCCGCGCCGGCGTTTTGCGCCGTGAGTGCGCTGACGGTGGCGCCCATGGAACTCGGCACAATGAACAAAAAGCTGATCATCTTCTCGACCAGGCCCACGGCGGCGGCGTCGACGAGCCCTCGGTGGTTAGCGATGACGGTGATAAACATAAACGCCACCTGGATGCAGCCGTCCTGCACGGCCACGGGCACGCCGATCTTAAGAATGCTGCTGAGCACCTCGGGCTGGGGGCGCAGGTCGCTACGCTTAACGTGGATGTTCGTGCGGCGGCTCTTGAGCCACACAAGCGCGAGGGCAACGCTTGCCGTCTGGGCGGTTACCGTGCCGAGCGCCGCGCCCACGGGGCCGAGCCCCATGTGGCCGATAAACAGAAAATCGAGCGCGATGTTGATGATGCATGCCACGCCAATCACGTACATGGGCGAGCGCGAATCGCCCAGGCCGCGAAAGATGGCCGAGAGAATGTTGTATGCGGCGATAAACGGAATGCCGACAAAGCAGATACGCAGGTAGGCGGTGGTGCCTTCGACCGCCTCGGGCGGCGTGCCAATGAGCGCCACAACCTGCGGGCATAGTGCAAACAAGATGACGGCCAGTACCACCGAGACGCCCATAAACAGCGTAATGGTATTGCCGATGGCGGTCTCGGCGCGATCGAAGCGACGCGAGCCCACGGCGTGGCCGACGATGACCGTCGTTCCCATGGCCAGGCCCACGAGCGTCACGGTAATGATATAGAGCGTCTGCGCGCCATTGCCCACGGCGGTGATGCCGGCGGCACCGCTAAACTGCCCCATCATGTACAGGTCGGCCATGCCGTAGAGCATCTGCAAAAAGTACGAGAGCATATAGGGCAGGGCAAAGACCGCGATGGTCTTGAGGACATTGCCGCGTGTGAGGTCGTGTTCCATGGGCGGGACTTTCTGGCTTGTTTCGTTTACGTACCAGTGTAGTGAAAACCCTACAACGATTGTAGAGTCAAGGTCCATGTTGCCGGTGGGGCGAAAAAATCGCGCCTTCATTCATTTCCATTTGAATACGGTCGCGCGCTGCGCGGGCTAAGTGCCTGCGCTAACCTTGCAGAAACCGATTTCGGAACACTTGACACCATCGCTCGGCGCGCAATAATACGTGCGTTTGCGAACAACGTTTGATGGGGGATGAACCTGCGTGCGCAATCTCAAAATATTGTTTTCCTACTTGGGGGCATACCGTTGCGATGCCATACTCGGCGTGATGTTCGTCTCGGTCGAGACCGCGCTAGAGCTGTTTATCCCGGTCATCATGGCCAACATCATCGACGTGGGCGTGCCCACGGGCGACGTCAATTACATGCTGCTGCAGGGCGCGTTCATGATCCTGTGCGCCGCGTTTTCGCTGGTACTGGGCTTGGGTTACGCGCGCACGTCCGCCCGTGTCGCATCGGGCCTGGGCGCTAACCTGCGCGAGGCCGAGTATCGCAAGATTCAGACGCTCGCCTTTGGTAACCTGGACAACTACGACGCCAGCTCGCTTGTCACCCGCATGACCACCGATATCACCGTCATCCAAAACGCCATCGGCAACGGCTTTCGCCCCATGGTGCGCGGACCGGTGACGCTCATCGTCGGCTTGGTCTATGCCCTGGTGCTGTCGCGTCCGCTCGCCACGGTCTTCGCGATCATTCTGCCCGTGCTGGCGATTGTGCTGGGCGTCATCACCTACCGTGTGAGCCCGCTCTACCGCCAGCTGCAGACCTCGATGGACCATCTCAACGGCGTAGTGCAGGAAGACCTTACTGCCGTGCGCGCCGTCAAGGCGTATGTGCGTGCCGAGCACGAGGAATCTAAGTTCGATACCGTCAATACCGAGCTCGCGCACACGGCGACGAAGACTTTCGGCAACGCCGTGCTCAACCTGCCGGTGTTTCAACTGTCGATGTACGTGGCCGCCATCTCGATCCTGTGGATCGGCGGGCGCATGATTATCGCCGGCGAGCTGGGCGTGGGCTCGCTCACGGGCTTTATGAGCTACGTGCTGCTGATCATGAACTCGCTCATGATGATTTCCAACGTGTTTTTGCTGCTCACGCGCGCGCTCGCCAGCGTGGAGCGCATCTCGCGGGTGATCGACGAGCAATCGCTCATCCAGGCGCCCGCGGCAGACGCGGCCGTGCGCGAGGTCGCCGACGGAAGTGTCGAGTTCCGCGACGTGTCGTTTAAGTACCGCGCGGATGCTGCCGAGGATGTGCTCGAGCATATCGACCTTCGCATCGAGCCGGGCTCCACGGTGGGTGTGCTCGGCGGCACGGGCTCGGGCAAGAGCTCGCTCGTGCAGCTCATCGCGCGCCTGTACGACGCGACCGAGGGCGCCGTGCTCGTGGGCGGGCGCGACGTGCGCGACTACGACCTGGCCGCCCTGCGCGATGCCGTGGGCATTGTGCTGCAAAAGAACGTGCTGTTTACGGGCACCGTGCGCGAGAACCTGCAGTGGGGCGCGCCCGATGCCACCGACGAGGAGCTGCTGCGTGCCTGTCGCGCAGCGTGCGTGGACGAGTTCCTGGACCGCATCGGCGGGCTGGACGGCGAGCTGGGCCGGGGCGGCGCCGGTGTTTCGGGCGGGCAGAAGCAGCGCCTGTGCATCGCGCGCACACTGCTCAAACATCCGCGCGTACTCATTTTTGACGACTCCACCAGCGCGGTCGATATGGCGACCGACGCCAAGATCCGCGAGCACATCGCGCAGATTCCCGATACGACCGTGATCATCATCGCCCAGCGTATCGCGAGCGTGATGGATGCCGACCGCATTGTCGTGCTGGACGACGGCCGTGTCCATGGCGTGGGCACGCACGAGGAGCTACTGGCGGGTGACAACATCTACCAGGAGATTTACGCCTCGCAGATGGAGTTCGCGGGGAACACGGACGCCAGCGACGGCGGCGACGATGGCTGCGCGAATGATCCGTTTTCCTCCGTTCCCAGCGGATCGCCCTTGGAAGGGGGTGAGCGCCATGCCTAAGACCGCAGCCCAAGCACGCCCGGCCGACCTCAAGCGCACGGTGCGCCGCCTGCTCTCCTACATGGGGCATGCCAAGTTCTCGTTGCTCGCGGTGGGCGTGCCCGCCTCCGTCGCCGCCATCGCGAGCCTCGCCGGCACCTACATGGTGCGCCCCATCGTTAACGGTTTGGCCACGGGCGGGGAGGAGCTGCTCGCCAAGCAGGTCATCCTGACGGCGATCATCTACGCTGCGGGCGTGCTTTCGGCCCTGGGCTACTCGCAGATTATGGTGCGCGCGGCCCAACGCGTGGTGTCCGACATTCGCCGCGACCTGTTCGCGCACATCCAGATGCTGCCGCTGAGCTACTTCGACAGCACGCGCTCGGGTGACATCATGAGCTTCTTTACCAACGACGTCGACACCGTCTCCGAGGCGCTCAACAACAGCTTTGCCAACGTGATTCAGGCCGCCATTCAGGTTGTGGGCACCACGGCCATGCTCATCATCCTTAACTGGCAGCTCACGATTATCACGCTCGTGTGCGATGCGGCCATTGTGCTGTATGCGCGCTACTCGGGCGCGCGCTCTAAGCGTTTCTTTGCCGCCCAGCAGGCATCGCTTGGCGACCTGGATGGATATATCGAAGAGATGGTCTCGGGCCAAAAGGTCATCAAGGTCTTTAACCGCGAGGCAGCGAATGTCGCCGGCTTCACCTGCCGCAACGACGAGCTTCGCCGCACCGGCACCGCCGCCGTGAGCTATGCCAACTCCATGGTGCCCATGACCGTCGTGATTGGCTACGTTAATTATGCCATCGTCGCCGTGGCGGGCGGCATGCTCTGCATCAAGGGGCTCGCCGACGTGGGCGCGCTCGCGAGCTACCTGGTCTTTGTGCGCCAGGCGGCCATGCCCATCAACCAGTTTACGCAGCTTGGCAACTTCTTGCTCAACGCGTTGGCCGGTGCCGAGCGCCTGTTTGCGGCTATGGACCTTAAGCCCGAGGTGGACGAGGGCTGCGTGGAGCTGGTGCAGACGGGCGACGCCGCGTGGGCATGGAAGATTCCCGAGGGCCAGGGTGTGGGCGCGTACGGGCACTTGCATGACGTGGCTGCCGTTGATGAGTCGGGCCGCGCGTTGGCCGCCGACGGTACCGAGCTCACGTGCGGCTTGGTCCCGCTTGCCGGCGACGTGCACTTCCATGCCGTGGACTTCTCCTACGTGCCGGGCACCCGTGTGCTCACTGATCTCAACCTGTTTGCCAAGCCGGGGCAAAAGATTGCGTTTGTGGGCTCGACGGGCGCCGGAAAGACGACCATCACCAACCTCATCAACCGTTTCTACGAGGTCGATGACGGCGAGATCACGTACGACGGCATCGACGTCAAGCACATTGCCAAGGCCAGCCTGCGCGGGTCGCTCGGCATTGTGCTGCAGGACACGCACCTGTTTAGCGGCACCATTGCGCAGAACATTCGCTTTGGCAAGCTCGACGCGTCCGACGAGGAGGTGCACGCCGCCGCCGAGGCCGCCTGCGCGGATTCGTTTATCCGCCGCCTGCCTAGAGGCTACGACACACCGGTCACGGCCGACGGCGCCAACCTGTCGCAGGGCCAGCGCCAGCTGCTCGCCATCGCGCGCGTGGCCGTCGCCGACCCGCCGGTACTCATCCTGGACGAGGCCACGAGCTCCATTGACACGCGCACCGAAAAGCTCATCGAGCGCGGTATGGACCGCATCATGCGCGGACGCACCACGTTTATGATCGCGCACCGCCTGTCCACCGTCCGCGACGCCGACGCCATCATGGTCCTCGAACACGGCCGCATCATCGAACGCGGCACCCACGAAGAGCTGCTCGCCCAGCACGGCGAGTACTGGCAGCTGGCGCATGGCTTAAAAGAGTTGGATTAACCCGTTCGAGCACGATGCTTTGGTCCCTCCATGCTCCTCACCTCGCCTCAAACCATCACAACATTCGACGTTTTTTGCCAAAATCGGGAAAAGCATCGAATGTTGTGATGGTTTTTCTGCCACTCGACCGGGTGGAATCGCTTTCTTGCGCACGAAGGTGTGCGGACCCGTGGGCAGGGGAATAAGGTTGGTTATCCGACTCCATTGGAGGGCTCATGGACCTGCCGATCGTCCTGTCCCATAAGACTGCCTGGCTGTACCACAACGTGGCGCGCCCGTCCGAGCCGCTCTCGCGAGCAAGCAGCCTATACGATGAGGACTCGCTTGCTAACGAGGCGGAGCCGACTGCGGACCTGCCCAAATTGGGGCTCGATACCAAGGGGCTGAGGGCTTCAACGGCAGTTGGGATTGTTACCGACTATCTGGTTTCGCTCGGTATTCCACGAGAAAAGCTCGATCATATCGACACGCTCGTCAACTTCGATTTTGAGCGTTCGACGCCGGCTGGATTTAGGTGCCACGTGTTTGGGGCGCCGATACCTCCAGGCCATCTTATCGAGGTGGCAGAGGGCCTTCTGGTGGTTGATGAGGCCATGTGCTTTGTCCAAGCGGGTTCGTGGATGAGCGAGCCCGAGCAGCTGGAATATGGCTACGAAATCTGTGCCCGATATCATTTGAATCATCTGTCGACAGGCGATTATATCGAGATGGGGCAGAGGTATACCGTTGCCGACTTGATTGCTTATTGCAATGGGAACCGATCTCGTCAGGGGGCTATACGCGCGGCCGCCGTGCTCAAGCGCGTGCACGATGGCGCGCGGTCGCCCATGGAGACGGCCACCGCAATCATGATCGTAGCAAAACGTTCCCAGGGCGGGCTGGGATACGCCAAGATTGAGCTCAACCATCGGGTCGATGTTCCCAACGAGTTCAAGTATCTCGCAAAGGCCGGGTATTTCGAAATCGACGTATATGCGCCTGCGAGCGGTACGGGGATTGAGTACAACGGCTCGGACCATCTTGATAAACAGCGCAGCGCGTCGGATGCGGAGCGTATGACCGTGCTGAGCGCGCTGGGCTTTAAGATGATCGTCCTCACCGGGACTCAGTTTGCCCACCAGCTGCAATTGCACCGGGCGATGAACGCCATCGCGCTCGCTATGGGCCTTAAGTGCGACCGAAGCGAAGCGTTCCAAAAACGGCAGAACGACCTGCGAGAATTCGTGATCCGTCACTGGGACGGTGGCCTTTAGGGGTGCTTTGGTCCTTCTACGGGGTACCGTGGGCAGGCAAACCATCACAACATTCGACGTTTTTTGCCAAAAACGGAAAAAGCATCGATTGTTGTGATGGTCTGTGTTGAGGATGGGCTTGGAAAGTCCGTTTTGCTCGAAGCGACCTGTCCTGTCGTACGGGTGTCGGCATGATTCTCTCGTGGGGTATTATGTTTTCCGAAGAATAAAACGCCGCGTGAGGGGAGGGCTGCGTGGACGGGTACGTGCAACATGACGGTTTTGGCCGCGATATCAACTACCTGCGCATTGCCGTTACCGACAAGTGCAATTTCCGCTGCATCTATTGCATGCCGGCCGATGGCGTGGCGCCCCGCGCGCACGACGAGCTGCTCAGCGCCGAGGAAATCGCCCGCTTTGTGCGCTTGGTGGCGGGGGAGGGCATTCGCCGCGTACGCCTGACGGGCGGCGAGCCGCTGGTCAGCCGCCGTATCATCCCGCTTATTCGCGACATCCGCGCGATTCCGCAGATCGAGGACATCTCGCTCACCACCAATGGCGCCCTGCTGCCCAAGTTGGCGCCGCAGCTCAAAGACGCCGGTCTTAACCGCGTCAACATTTCGCTCGACACACTCGACCCTACGCTCTTTGGAAAGATCACGCGTCTGGGTCGACTCGAGCAGACCATGGCTGGCATCGACGCGGCGCTGGCTTGGGGCTTTGAACCCGTTAAGGTCAACTGCGTTGTGGTGCGCCGGCTCAACCAGGATGTGACTGCCCTTGCGCGCCTGACCGTCGACCGCCCCATCCACCTGCGCTTTATCGAATACATGCCCATCGGTGACGAGCGCACGAGCTCGCATTGCGCTGTGGATCCGCATGCTCCCGCGCTCAATCCCGAGCTGTGGGATGCGAGCGATACCGTGCCGAGCGACGAGCTGCGGGCGCGCATCAATGCCGGGGCCGCCGCGGCGGGACTGGGCGAGCTCGAGCCGCTCGACATCAACGACGCTCCTGCCGGCGCGGGCCCTGCGCGCTATTGGCACTTTCCGGGCGCGGCGGGAACGGTCGGCTTCATTAGCGCCATGTCCAATCATTTTTGTGCGAATTGCAACCGTCTGCGCCTGACGGCCGATGGCAACGTGCGTCCGTGCCTGTTTAGCGATGCCGAGTATTCGGTGCGTGAGGCGTTGCGCCGTGGTGATGATATGCAGGTACTTTCGATTTGGCGCGATGCCGTGGCCCACAAACCGCAGGAACACGCGATAATTGAGGGCACGCAACGATTTATGTCCCAAATCGGAGGATGATCATATGGCCAAGAGCAGGTACGCCGATGCCACCAAGGCCGCTCGCAGGGCCGCGATGTCTGCCCACAAAGCCACGGCTGCGGCCAGCGATGCCGTTGCAGGCGCGCAGCCGTCTGCCGGTGCTGCCACTGAGCCCGCCCGTGACGCCCGTCGTGACGAGCTGACGCACGTGGACGCCAAGGGCGAGGTGCGCATGGTCGACGTGTCCGACAAGGCCGAGACCCATCGCATTGCTATCGCCGAGGGCACTATCCTCATGCATCCTGAGACGCAGGCTATGGTGCTGCAGGACCGCGCCAAAAAGGGCGACGTGCTTGCCTGCGCGCGCGTGGCGGGCATTATGGCCATCAAACGCACAAGCGACATCATCCCCATGTGCCATCCGTTGCTCATTACCAAGAGCAAGTGCGACATTGCGCCCATTGCTTCGGCGGGGACGCCGGCCGAGGACGTGCCCGAGGGCTGGGCGCCGGCGCGCGTTGACGGGCAGGTTGGCTTTCATGTATTGGTTACGGCCGGCGTGACGGGTAAGACGGGTATCGAGATGGAGGCCCTGACTGGAGCGAGTGCTGCGTGCTTAACAATCTACGACATGTGCAAGGCCGTCGATCGCGGCATGGAGATCGTTGACGTGCGCCTGCTGCACAAGGAGGGCGGCCGCTCGGGCGTATGGGATCGCGCAGAGCGTCAGGCCACTGCCGTTGAGGCTGTGGGAGCCGCGGGCAACGCACCCGCGAGCGCACCCGTCGCCGCCGCGCCCGCAGCTCCGGCATCGGCCGTCCCCGCGATCGCGTTTATCGGCTACCAGAACTCGGGCAAGACCACGCTTGTTGAGAAGGTCATTGCCGAGCTCACCCGCCGCGGCCTGCGCGTGGGTTCGCTCAAGCATCATGGGCATCACGGCTTTGATATCGATGTGCCCGCTAAGGATACGTGGCGCCATCACCAGGCCGGATCCAAACACGTGGGCCTCATCTGCGCCACGCGCTGGGCGGAGTACGCCGACACGCGCGAGGAGGACGAGATGCCCGCGCGCGAGCTGCTATCGCGTTACAACGATGTCGATGTGGTGATCATCGAGGGCTACAAGACCGAGGGCTTCGACAACATCGTGGTCGCGCGCTCCGGTGTCGACCGTCTGCGCGGCAAGAGCTCGCTCGACCTAGTCGACGGCCGCACGCTGGCCCTTGCCTGCAATGAGGCCCTGGCACGCCAGGCATTCGACGCCGGCTTTGCGACCCGAGCCATCAACATCAACGACGCCCGAGCCATCTGTGATCTCATCCAAGACCATCTTTAAGGCTTGACGCTGAACCTGCCAAAAAGGGACAGGTTTATTTTGGCAGGTTTTATCTGGGCAAACGTCATTTCCTCCACAAAGGGGCCAGGCACCTTTGTGGTGGTTTTTGCTTTGGTAGATGTGTGGGACATGCCTTACAATCTACCAAGTAGTTCATGACGGGCGAAAAACGGAGAGAAGAGGCTCGATGCGTCCTTAATGTATCATGCGGATAGATTGATTTGACAGACGGTGGCGAATGCCCGTCGTCCGCATTCGCATGAAACAAGGAGTCTCCATGCTCGCCCCTCTTTTCTCAAAGCCTCAATCATCGCTGCCCGTGCAGGCCAAGCGCCTGGTGGCGATGCGCTTTCTCATCTACACCGGTTTTCAGACCAGCTACTTTATCGGCGTCATCGGAACGCTCACCTATGCAGACGATGCCTCGGTCGTCGCGACGTCGCTGGCCGTTCTGTTTATGAACGTCTTTGTGATCCTGGGGTCCTTTGCGGGCGGCGCGGCGCTCGACGCTTTGGGCCCACGCCGCCATTTTCTGCTGAGCATCGTCGGCGCGCTGGCAACCGGCGCGGCGATTATCACCTTTGGCAGCGCGACCGGAACTGTTCTTGCCGGCGCGGTGCTCCTGGGCTTTGTGATGGGGTTCGCCCAGCCCATCGCCACATCCTATCCAGCCTACCTCACCGACGATCCTGTCGAGCTCAAAGACATCAACTCCGCCATCGCCATGTTTTCAAATGTGAGTATCATCGTCGGCCCCACGCTGGGCGGCTTTGTCGCGGCGGCTGCGTCGTCGCGCGCGGTGTTCGTGCTCATGATGCTCTTTACCGCGTTGGCGCTCACTGCCGGTTGGGGCTTTAGACCAAGTGCGGGTCAGGCCGTCACGCACGAAGGCAAACCCGCGATCGGTGACATCACATCGGACAAGGCCAGCCAAAGCTCCGATCCCAACGCGTCCTCCCGTGCCACCTTCGCGACAAGCATCAAGACGGTCTTTACCAACAGCGTCCTCGCGCTACTTTTCTGCATCATCTTCCTCTCGAACTTTGGCTATGGTGCCTTCGATCCGCTGGAGTCGTTCTTCTACCGCGATGTCCTGCACGTCGGTGTTGAGTGGATGGGCTGGCTCTCGTCGGCCAGCGGTGTGGGCGCGGTGCTGGGCGCCGTGGCCGCGCTCCGCTTGCCGGCGCGCTTTGTCAGCCTCAAAACGCTGCTTGTGGCGCTCATGTCCGTGGGTCTGGGAAGCCTGCTCTATGTGGGAACGCCGTACGTGGGCGTAGCCCTTGTCGGCCAGATTGCCCTGGGCGTGGCCTGGGGCATCGTCAACCCGCTCCACAACACAATCGTGCAAACGACGGCCCCGCTCGAGCAGCTCGGCCGCGTGAACTCGGTCATGGGCTTTGGCAATATGTTCGCTGGCGTGGCCCCTCTGGCGGTTGCACCGTGGCTGGCGGCAACATTTGGCGTACAACGGACTCTCGTGGGGGCGGGCATGGTCGTGACGGCGGTTCCCGCGGCGCTGCTGCTGTTTGGACGCCGGCATTTGGATCGTGCCGCAAAGGAGTAAAAACCATCACAACATTCGATGAAAATCGCGATTTTGCCGAAAAACGTCGA
>OLFU01001988.1_pt1 | contig 17608 bp, 14 predicted proteins | sample 1605161 | NCBI WGS metagenome assembly OLFU01 (sample SAMEA3888914, study PRJEB22519) | human gut metagenome | biome: human gut; feature: human-associated habitat; material: faeces | place: Denmark | collected 2011
CGCCGCGCTCCAACCCGGCGACCTATACGGGTGTGTTCAACGACATCCGCGACCTGTTCGCCAAGACGGCGGATGCCAAGGCGCGCGGCTACGGCCCGAGCCGTTTCTCGTTCAATGTCAAGGGCGGCCGCTGCGAGGCGTGTGCGGGTGACGGCCTGCTCAAAATCGAGATGCACTTCCTGCCGGATGTGTACGTTCCCTGTGACGTGTGCAAGGGCCGCCGCTACAACCACGAGACCCTGGAAGTGCGCTACAAGGGCCTGAACATCGCCGAAGTTCTGGACCTGCCCGTGCAGCAGGCCCGCGCCTTCTTCGAGAACTATCCCGTGCTGGAGCGCCGTCTGGCCGTGCTGGAGGAAGTGGGCCTGGAATACCTGCGCCTCGGCCAGCCCGCCACCACCCTTTCCGGCGGCGAGGCCCAGCGCATCAAGATCTCGCGCGAACTGGGCAAGCGTTCCCTGCCGGGCACGCTCTACATCCTGGACGAACCCACCACCGGCCTGCACATGCACGAAGTGGGCAAGCTCATCAAGGTGCTGCACGCCCTGGTGGACAAGGGCGCCAGTGTGGTGGTCATCGAGCACAACACGGACATGATCCTGGCCGCCGACCACGTGCTGGACATGGGCCCCGGCGGCGGCGAAAACGGCGGGCTCGTGGTCTCGCAGGGCACGCCCGAGGCCATCGTGGCCGATCCCAACTCCGTCACCGGCCGCTTCCTGATGCAGGAACGCCGCGATCGCCTCAAACGACGCGGATAAACCGCCTCCATACCGCAATGCCGAAGGCTGCCCCCAAAGGGCAGCCTTTTTTTATAGTATATTTTTTCTGAATGTCCTTTTCATATGATCCCCCAGCCAAGAGACGAAGGATCTCCGTTCATGGAACCCGGCAGTCACTTTTCCTTTCTTTTATCCCCGCAATAGCTGCGTGTGACATGCAACAGTCCCCCGGACATTTTTTTTCAGGATGGAGCGACTCGCCATATTTCCCGGAACATCAGTAAACAAATATCAAAGACCTTTATCCAAGAGTGACAAAACCTTCCGCTCCCCGCATCCCTCCGTCCCTGCTACCGTCGCTTCCGGTCGCTGTAGGTACCGTCCATAGGCAGCGCCTCTTTCCTGTGTTATGCTGGACTCATTCCCATTCCGGGATACATCCCTGTGTCTCAAGGAGGCACCATGTCCGCGTTCCCCTTCTTCCATGGCTGGAATCTTTTTCCCCGGCTCTCCCTGATCTGCGTCGCGTCCCTGCTCCTGCTGCCCGCCCCGGCGCCAGGCACCGACCTTGACGGGACAGCCCTTAACCGCCATGCCGAGATCCGCTCAGGCGACGTCTACGGCAACGTCTACGGCAACATGAACTACAATGACCGCGCCCTGGCCCGGTACGGCACGGTCATCAACAATGGCGGACAGGCCATACAGGTCTTCGGCGGCTGGAGTTACGGCAACAGTGCCGATGCCGCCTACAACAGCGTGGTCGTCCGGGACGGCATCATCAGCAACAATGTCTACGGCGGTTTTGCTGGCAGTTACGAGGCCGCCAGGAGCAACAGCAATACCGTGGTCCAGAGCGGCGGCGAGATCTCCCACATCGTGGGCGGCCATGCCGACAGCGGCCGCGGAAAGGCCCTGGCCGACAGCAACCTCGTCATCATCGAAGGCGGTACGGCCGGTACCGTGGTCGGCGGACACGGAGCGGGCTATACCGACAGTTCGGCCCGCTACAACCTTGTCAGCATCTCCGGCGGTACCGTTGCTAGCGTTGCCGGCGGCAGCGCCACGACGACCCAGGGGACGGCCGATGCCAGCTTCAATGCCGTCCTCGTCAGCGGCGGCAGCATCAAGAACCACATCATCGGCGGTATCGTCTATGCCAGCAGCACCGGCCAGAACTATACCGCGCGCTACAACGCCATCACCCTCACAGGCGGCAGCATCGACGGCGATGTCTACGGCAGCGCCCGTACGAACGTCCTGGGGACGACCTATACGCCCCTGCCCGCCGCCGGCAGCGGCAACAGCCTCAACCTGCTGGGCTGGCAAGGCACGCTCCGGCGTGTGGCGGCCTTCCAGGACCTTAACCTGGCCCTGCCCAACGGCATGCGCTCCGGCGAGACCCTGCTAACACTGGGCAGCGGACAGACCGCGGGCGATCTGCAGGGCGGCACGGTGCGCGTCCTGGGCGCCCTGGGTGGCCAGGGCATGCGCATCGGAGACCGGTACACGCTGGTACGCAGTACCTATGCCGATGAACTGGCCCTGCGCGACGGCGGTATCGTCCGTGATGCGCCCAAGGGCTTCGCCCTGCGCTTCGACGGCACCATGCAGCACACCGCCGATGCCATCGATCTGACCATCACCGGCCTGCGGGCCAACCCGCAGCTCAAGGCCTTCAACCAGTACCGCGTGGCCAAGATGGCGGCCCTCGACCGTGGAGCCCGTCTGGTGGAAGGTGCGGCCCTGGAGCAGGCCTGCAAGGCGACTGACGGACAGGATGCCTGGATGCCCTTCGCTGCCATCCACGGCGGTACGGAACGCTACGGCAACGACGGCTGGGCTGACGGTACCGGCCTGGAATTAGCTGCCGGTCTGGCCCGGAATTTCACGGGCGAGGCTGGCGACCTGCTGCTGGGCGCGTTCTTTGAATATGGCCAGGCGAACATCAGCACCCGCGACGAATTTTCCGTGGGCGATGTCTACGGCACCGGGAACGCCCAGTACGCGGGCGGCGGTCTGATGGCCCGCTTCGACCTGACGTCCGGCCTTTTGTCCGGCCTGTACGCGCAGGCCGGCCTGCGGCTGGGACAGATCAACGGTGACTGGAAGAGCCAGGATATCGCCAGCGAGCTCCAGCAGACGGCAGAGGTCGATACCTCCACAGCCTATTACGGCATGTTCGCCAGCCTGGGCTACCAGTGGCAGGCCACGGAGCGCTTGCGCCTGGACAGCCGGGCCAGCTTTTTCTGGAACCACCAGGACGGACAGGACTTCAGCATCATGGGCGAAGCTTTCAGCTTCGATCCCATGGATTCCTATCTGCTCCGCATCGGCACCCGCCTGAGCTATGAAGTCTTCCAGGGATTCAGCCCCTATGCGGGCGTGGCCTGGGAACATGAATTCGACGGCACGGCCCGGACAGAGCTGAGCAATCACGGCGTGGATGCGCCTTCGGTCTCCATGCGCGGCGACAGTGCCGTATTCATGGCAGGGCTGCAGTGGGATCCCAGCAACAGCTCCCTGCATGTGGATCTGGGGGTCGAAGGTTCCGCCGGCATCCGGCAGAGCATCGGCGGCCAGGCCCGTCTGGTCTGGGAATTCTGATGAAGGAATAATCGCCGCACTTTCCGCGGCATGACGAAAAAGAGGCCGGATGCATCACGCATCCGGCCTCTTGCATGTCATCGTATACCTGCTGTGGGCGGGCCGTTCCGCCGGGACGACGCGCAGTCCGCACCGGTATTGCCATCTGCCCGGCGGCGGATCCTCCCCGGCCCTCTCCGGCCCCAGGGAGCTGCTGCGCGGATGCCCTTTCCGCTCACGGCATGCTCCCGGAACGTCATCCGCGGGCGTGACACCGCAACACCTCGTCCACCAGATCCTGCCCAAGGCTGCCGAAAGGACGCAACGGCGCAGGCTCTCCCTCTCCATCCTCCTGCAGGCAGCGACCGTACCAGACGATGTCGTGCCAGCGGCCCTGCTTCCAGCCCGAGGCGGGGAAATGCCCCAGCAGGGAAAACCCCGTCGCCCTGTGCAGGGCTTCGCTGGGCTCGTTGGGCACGGCGATGCAGCCATAGGCATTGACCACACCCTGCAGGTGCAACAGTTCCAGCAGGGCCCCGTACAGGGCACGCCCCACGCCGCGGCCCCGGGCGGAGCCCAGCACATAGACGGAACATTCCACGTTCCAGCCATAGGCCGCCCGCTCCATGTGCCGGTGGGCATAGGCATAGCCCAGGACCTGGCCCGGCGCCCGGCAGACCAGCCAGGGATATTCCGGCAGCACATGATGCAGCCGTGCGCCGAACTCCGCGGCCGTGGGCACCTCGTACTCGAACGTGATGGCCGTATCCCGCACATAGGGGGCATAGATGGCCAGCATGGGGAAGATATCGCCGTCTCCGGCCACCTGCAGACAAAAGCTCATTGTTCCTCTCCTGTCGTGCCGGGGTGGGGATCCCTGTCTGCGGCCAGCCCGCTGACCACACCACCGATGCAGATCCCCAGACTGCACATGGCCAGCCCCAGCCACCAGATGCGATAAAAATCATGACCAAAGATGCCGTTGACCAGCCAGCCCAGATACCCCAGGTAGAACCAGGCCGTCAGGCGCCAGTGCAGCAGACTGCCCGTGGCCTCCGCAGAGCGCTGCGCCACCCCGCTGTCGCGCAGGGCGCGGCGGATATGCCTGCCTGCCCACCAGACGAAGCCCAGCAAAAAGATCATGCCCAGGATGAAACCGATGATGCCATGGGCATACAGGATGTCCAGGTACATGTTGTGCGGGTGGCTGATGGTGATGGCGTCTTGGGCCGGGACAAGCCCCAGGGCCCGGAAGCAGGCGTTGTAGCGGTCCAGGCCCGCCCCCAGCCAGGGGTGCTCGAGGAAGACCTGCCAGCCCAGGGACCAGAGGCTCCAGCGCCCGTCACCCGCGATGGTGGAGGGATCCATGCGATGGAAGGACAGCAGGGTGAAGCCCCCCAACACCACGACGCAGCCCCAGAGGGCGATGCGTTCTGTCTTGCCGCCCACCAGCAGCGCCCAGAAAACGAAGGCGGAAGCCACGGCAAGGATGCCGCTGCGGCTGGAGGCGCCTTCCAGCAGGAAAAAGGCCGGGACAAAGAGCACCACCCAGACGATCGCTGCGGGCCAGACACCCAGACGGCGGCGCAGCAGGAACCAGCAGGCGAAGGCCGGAATCATGGCCAGCGCCATGTAGTTGCCCACGCAGTAATCCCCCAGGCTGCCCGTCAGGCGCCCGGCGTTGGGCGCATAGCCCATGATGAAGTCGAAACCGGTCCAGGCCTGCCACATGCCGTCCAGTCCCTGCCAGACACAGGCCAGCACGCACGCCCAGACAAGGCGACGCAGATCCCGAGTGGAGCGCACGCACTCCATGGCGATGAAGGGCAGGATGTAAGCCTTGTTGATGCCCATGCCCCCATGCAGGAAGGACTGCCAGACGTCTGTGGAAAAGATCACGCCGATGAGGGTCATGGCACCGGCGCAGAGGAAGAGCGGCCAGACCGCGAGACGGCGCAGGACGGAGCCATGCCAGGCGTGACGGTAATAGAGCAGCAGAAAGATGAAGCAGAGCGGCGGCGTCACTTCACGCCAGCCGTAGCCGATGGGGAACAGGGCCAGGGAGACCCAGAACGTCCAGAAAAGACAGGCATGCCAGAACTCCCCAGGGTCAGCGTCATGGCGTCTTCGGATACGCTCCATCACATCCGCGACACAGCTCTTCAGTTGCGACATATCCGGGCCTCCTGTAGTGGGATAGCGGCACCATAGCGGCAGGGTTTGCCGAATTCAAGCCGCCTCTTGCCACCCGGCCCCCGCTGCGCTAAGTAAACTCAACTTTATTTCATAAGCGATTGAGGAGATTATGGCACGTTTTACCGGTTTTGATGAAGTGTACAGCGCCCTGTATGTGGACTTTGACAACATTTACACCCGTTTCCTTGAAGCAGATCCCGAAGCGGCCCGGGCCTTCGGCATGGCCCCCTACCGCTGGGTGCGCTGGATCGAGAACCACGCCCTGCGCATCCTCTACGGCGACGGCGTGCGCCGCCGTATCCTGAAGCGCATGTGTTACCTCAACCCCCAGCGCTATCAGGAATTCCGTTACCATTTCATCCGCAGCGCCTTCCAGGTGGTGGACTGTCCGCCCCTGACCACCCGCGGCAAGACCAGCACGGACATCCATCTGGTCATGGACTGCATGGATGACCTTTCCCACCCCACCCATTTCGACGAGTTCATCATCCTGTCCGGCGATGCGGATTTCCCCCCCCTGCTCATCCGCCTGCAGGAACACGCCCGCCGCACCCTGATCCTTTCCGTGGGCTATTCCTCGCCCGCCTACACGGCCGCGGCCTCCTGGCGCATCCGCGAGGACTGGTTCCTGCAGCAGGCCCTCAAGGACGAGCGCCTCGAGGATGAGGCGGACGCCGCTCCCGGCAATGCCGCCCTGCCCCAGGCCCGTCCCCTGCGCGATACCCTGTCGCGCATGGCCCCCGGCGCCAATGACGAGGACGACGAGGACGACGGCCCCGCCCCGGGCAACAGCTGGTAAGGCAGTTGACGGCGCTGGCCCTCCCGCATAAGACAAGATATGGTTGGCCGTCCCGGCATGCGTGTGTCACATGCCGGGACCTATCCCATCAATCTTCCGGAGGCAGCGATATGATCCGTAAACTGACCCTTGCCCTGTGCTTCCTTTTCCTCATGTCCTCAGCCGTGGCCGCCAAGACCCTGGTGGTGGCCGGACACTGCGGCTACCCGCCCATGGAATACCTGAACGACAAAAAAGTCCCCACCGGCTATTCCATCGATTACATCAAGGAAGTGGCCAAGCGTGCCGGCTTTGACATGAAATTCCGTGACGTGGCCTGGGACGGCATCTTTGCCGGTCTGGCCTCGGGCAACTACGACATCCTGGCCTCCTCCACCACCATCACCCCCGAACGCCAGAAGACCTTCGACTTCTCCGACCCGTATTACGGCGTCGTGCAGGCCGTGGTCATGGCCAAGGGCAAGAAGATCGACAGCCTGGCCGGCCTCAAGGGCCTGACCGTGGGCAGCCAGATCGGCATCACCGGCGTGTTCGTGCTGCAAAAGGCCAACGTGGGCGCCAAGATCAAGGAATACGACGACATCGGCCTGGCCTTCGAAGACCTGGCCGCCGGCCGTACCGACGCCGTCATCTGTGACGACCCCGTGGCCAAGTTCTACGCCAACAAGCGCGAAGACTTCGCCGGCAAGTTCTCCGTGGCCTACCTGCACAAGGATCCCGAATACTACGGCTTCTGCCTGCGCAAGGGCGAGACCGAGCTGCTGGAGCGCCTCAACAAGGCCATCGCCAGCATGCAGGCCGACGGCACCGAAGCCAAGCTGAAGATCAAGTGGATGGGCTCCGCCGACTAGACCATCCCCCGGCCGGACGTACCGGCCATCCTTCTGTCATCCTAGGGAAGGGCCTGCGGGCCCTTCCCTCGTTTTTTGTCCCGGAACGGACGGCAAGGCCCCGCAGGCGGGAAAACTGCCGCTCCGGCGCCCGCCGGGTATTGACGACAGGGGCCTGCGCGGCTAATAAAACGCAGTTTGGCCGGTTTTGGCATGCGGGCGCGAGCCTCAGGCCAAACATCTTCATCAACCTTTGGAGGCAGCATTATGTTCCGCAAACTCACGCTTACCCTGTGTGCTCTCATGATGATGTGCACGTCCGTGGCCGCCGAGACCCTGGTGGTCGCCACCAACTGCACCTATCCGCCCATGGAATTCCTGAACGACAAAAAGGTGCCCAACGGCTATTCCATCGCCTACGCCACGGAAGTGCTCAAGCGTGCCGGTTATGAGATGGAACTGCGCGACGTGGCCTGGGACGGCATCTTCGCCGGTCTGGCCGCCGGCAACTATGACCTGCTGGCCGCTTCCACCACCATCACTCCCGAACGCCAGAAGGCCTTCGACTTCACCGAACCTTACTACGGCGTGGTGCAGGCCGTGGTCATGCCCAAGGGCAAGAAGATCAACAGCCTGGCCGACCTCAAGGGCCTGACCGTGGGCAGCCAGATCGGCATCACCGGCGTGCTCGTGCTGCAGGAAGCCAACGTGGGCGCCAAGATCCGCGAATACGACGACATCGGTCTGGCCTTCGAAGACCTGGCCGCCGGCCGTGTGGACGCCGTCATCTGTGACGACCCCGTCGCCAAGTACTACGCCAACAAGCGTACCGATTTCGCCGGCAAGTTCGGCATCGCCTATCAGCACAACAATCCCGAATACTTCGGCTTCTGCGTGCGCAAGGGCCGCACCGATATGCTGAATCGCCTGAACAAGGCCATTGCCGAGATCAAGGCCGACGGCACCGAAAACAAGCTGAAGGTCGAGTGGATGGGCACTGCCGACTAGGGCAGCCGCCGCGACCGGCACCGCCGGTCCCCATTTTGTGACAACCGTTCGGAAGGGCCTCCGGGCCCTTCCGGCGTTCCCGCATACAAGGGGCAACCTGTACAATGAAAGACGAAGGGCAAAGCAAAGGCAACATCATCATGGTGACGGACGGCCCGTCCATCCCGAACCCTCGCGAATGGCGGCTCATCAACGCATGGTCCATCGCCCTGTGTGGTGCCATCATCACCCTGGTGCTGCTCTGCACCACCGGGCCGCAGGTCTACCGTGATGCCATCATCTTCCTGCCTGACGGCCTGCTGCTCACCTTCAAGGTGACGGCCTACTCCATCTGCGGCGCCGTGCCTCTGGGCCTGCTGACCGGCCTGGGGCGCATCTCGCGCAACCGCTTTTTCAACCTGCTGGCCTCCACCTATGTGGAAGTCATCCGCGGCATCCCCCTGCTGGTGCAGATCTTCTACATCTACTTCGCCATCTCCATGCTGGTGAAGATGGAAGGCGTGACCTCCGCCGTCATCGCCCTGAGCTTCTGCTACGGCGCCTACATGGGCGAAGTGTTCCGCGCGGGCATCCTGGCCATCCCCCACGGGCAGACCGAGGCGGCCCGCTCGCTGGGCTTCAACCGCGTGCAGACCATGTTCTACGTGGTGCTGCCCCAGGCCTGGCGCACCATCATCCCGCCCGTCGGCAACGAATGCATCGCCATGCTTAAGGATACGGCCCTGGTCTCCGTCATCGGCATGCCCGACCTGATGCAGCGCGCCCGCAGTTTTGCCTCCAAGAGCTACTGCTATTTCGAGTCCTACACCGTGGTCGCCCTGGTGTACCTCATCATCACCCTCATCCTCTCCAAGATCGTCAGCATCATCGAAGCGAGGCTCAATCACTATGACAGAAAAAAATAGCACCGAGCCCATCATCAGCATCCGCCACGTCTGGAAGTACTTCGGACAGCTCCCGGCCCTGCAGGATGTGAGCCTCGATATCGCTCCCGGCGAGCGCGTGGTCATCATCGGGCCTTCCGGCTCCGGCAAGTCCACCCTGCTGCGCTCCATCAACCGTCTTGAAGAGATCGACGGCGGCAGCATCATCGTCAACGGGCAGGACATCAACGACAAGGCCAACAACATCAACGAGATGCGCCGCAACCTCGGCATGGTCTTCCAGCAGTTCAACCTCTTCCCGCACAAGACGGTGCTGCAGAACCTGACCCTGGCCCCGCGCAAGCTGTTGAACATCCCCAAGGCCGAAGCCGAGACCATGGCCCTGAAGCTGCTCAAGAAAGTGGGCATCAGCGACAAGGCCAACGTCTATCCCGCCATGCTCTCCGGCGGCCAGCAGCAGCGTGTGGCCATCGCCCGCGCCCTGGCCATGCAGCCGGACATCATGCTCTTCGACGAGCCCACCTCCGCCCTTGACCCCGAAATGGTGGGCGAAGTGCTGGACGTTATGGTGAGCCTGGCCGAAGAAGGCATGACCATGATCTGCGTGACCCACGAAATGGGCTTTGCCCGTACCGTGGCCGACCGCCTGATCTTCATGGACCACGGCCAGATCCTGGAAATGGGCAAGCCCGACACCCTGTTCAACTCGCCCCGCCATCCGCGTCTGCGCCAGTTCCTGACCCAGATCCTGTAAGCCGTTTCCCGGCCCAAGGTTTTCCGCAGCCCGTCAGCTTTTCTGGCGGGCTGTTTTCGCATCTTCCCTCCGGCCCGGCCGGACGCCAAGGAGACTTTTCGATGACACAACTGGCCGTTGCCGTCAGCGGCGGCGTGGACAGCCTCTGCGCCCTCCTGCGCCTGCGCGAACAGGGACACGACGCCCTGGCCCTGCACGGGCTCTTCCTGCCCGATGCCGCCTCCTCCGGGCCGTGCCCGGCCCATGAAGGCCCCCGCCTGCTCACGGCGGCGGAAGCCCTGGCCGCGCCCCTGCCCCCCGCCAGCCGCCAGGCGGTGGAAGGCCTGCAAACGGCCTGCGGGCAGCTGGGCATCCCCCTGCATGTGGCCGACATGCGCGCGGTCTTCGACAGGGAGGTCGTCACGCCCTTCGTGCGGGCCTATGCCCGGGGCCGGACGCCCAACCCCTGCGCGCTCTGCAACCGGGCCATCAAGTTCGGGGCCCTGCTGGACGCCGCCCTGAGCCTGGGCGCGGACCGCATCGCCACCGGCCATTACGCCCGCCTGCTGGACGGTCCTTCCGGGCCCATGCTGGCCGCGGCGGACGACCTGGCCAAGGACCAGAGCTACTTCCTTTCCCTCGTGCCGCTGGAGCGCCTGCGCCGGGCCGTGTTCCCCCTTGCCCGGCAGGACAAGACCGCCAGCATCGCACAGGTCAAAGAGGCGGGGCTGGCTGTGCCCGTGCCGCAGGAAAGCCAGGAGATATGCTTCATCCCCGCCGGGGAGGACGCCTACCGGGCCTTCCTGGAACGGCGCTGGCAGGCGGAAGGCCTGTCCCTGCCCGGCAGCGGCCCCGTCCTGCTGGAAGAGGCCGGCAGCGACGGCCGCCCCGTGCTGCGCCCTCTGGCCCGGCATGAAGGCCTGTGGCGCTATACCGAAGGCCAGCGCCGGGGCCTGGGCATCGCCCACAGCGAGCCCCTCTACGTGCTGCGCAAGCAAGGAGAGGACAATACCCTCGTGGTGGGCGGCAGGGCCCGCCTGGGCATGCACGGCTGCCTCACCGGTCCCGTCAATCTGCTCTGCCCACCCGAACAGTGGCCGGACACCCTGCTGGCTCGCCTGCGCCATCGCCAGCGCCCCACCCCCGCCCGGGTGGAGCTCACGGACGACGGCCTGCGCATCACACTGGCGGAGCCGCAGTTCCCCAGCGCCCCCGGACAGGTGGCCGCCATCTACGACGAGCAGGGCCGCGTGCTGGCCGGCGCGCTGGTACGGGAACTGTTCTAGCAAGACGGCCCGGGAAGGAGCCCCGGAAAGAGATCCGGGAGGGGGCATCACTGCCTGCTTTTCCTAAAGCATCCTGCTCCGCCAACGGACCATAAAAAACGTCCCTGTGACAGCACACAGGGACGTTTTCTCTTTTCAGGACAGGAAACTATCAGCGCAGCACGAGGCCGGGATCGGCCGGGCAGCGCATGCCTTCCAGCAGGGGCGCGGCCGGGGGCAGCTCGCCCAGCACGCTGACCAGGACGAAACGCCCGTTGGACTGCGCCAGAAAGCAGACGCCATCCTGACCGTCCTTCTTGATGGGGAAGCTGTACTGCCCCTCCCGTTCTACAGGATCGGCCGTGGCGCCGGTCACGGAGGCCAGCTCAGCCGCGATCTGGGCGGGGGCAAGGCCCGCATCGGCGGCCACCATCACGGCTATGGCCGTCCGGCGATCCGCCTGCTGGAGCAGCAAGGTGGACGTCGTCCCGGACGTGTTTTCCTCCACGACGCTCCAGCCCTCAGGCAAAGGGAAAAAGACACCGGCCACTTCCTTTTCCGCAGCCGGCGCAGGAACGGCCAGCAACAGGATCAACAGGCCTGCCAGCAATATTTTTTGCATCTTCGTCTCCTCAAAGGTGATGGAAAAAACATACAGCCCGCCGCAGGGCTACCGGGCATGGCTTACAGCGTCCCGTCCGGAGCACGGCCTCCTGTCAGCCACAGGCCGCCGTCAAAGCTCCGGCACGAAAGGCGCCGTCCCGTCGTCATCCCTAGGCCTGTCCCTGGGGACGGCCGCGCCGCAGCCGCCGCCAGGCAGGCTCCAGTATGCCGGGTGCCAGCCTGTAGCTCAAGGGCAGGAAGATCACGGCAAAGGCCAGACCGCTGGCAGCGCAGGCCAGGCACGCCTGGGCCACGGCGGGCAGCGCCAGCGTCCCGGAGGCGCGCAGACTGTCCAGCCCGTACTGGGCCGCCCAGGAGGCCGCCCCGGCGGGCAGGGAGCACAACAGGGCCCGACCGGACAGGGAAAGCAGGCCCGCGAAGGCGCCCGTGCCCTGGCGTCGCGCCCAGATGGCCACCAGCCAGAGCACATAGGCGCTGACGCTCACCGCCGAGGTCAGGGCGATGGCCCACGCGCCCAGCGGCACGGCCCACCAGTAATAGACCGGCAGGGCCAGCAGGGTCATGGCCGTGCCCGTGGTGGCCGGGGTCAGGGGATCGCCGTCGGCATAGAAGGCGCGCACCAGCACGATGTACACGATCCACAGGGGCGTGGTGGCCACGGTCTCGGCCAGGCCGAAACGGCCGCCCTGGAAGATGACGCCCATGATGGGCTGGGCGGCCACGCCCATCCAGAGGGCGCAGGGGATGATGAGGCCCACGCTGGCCCGCAGGGCCGCGCTCAGGGTCTGGTCGAAGCGTTCCTTCTCGCCGTTGGTCAGCAGGGAGACCAGGAAGGGATAGGAGGCCACGGCGGCCGCCTGTCCCATGAGGCCCACCGGCACCTGCATGATGCGCCGGGCATAGTTGAGCAGGCTCACGGCGCCGTCGCCCACCAGCGAGCCGAACACACGCATGAACTGCTCATCCAGAAAGATGACGGTCTGGCCCAGCATCAGCGGCAGGGCCATGATCAAAAAGCGCTTGAGCAGCGGGTGCCGGAAGACCAGCGAAAGGCGCAGCCCACCGGCGGCGGCCACCCGGAAGGGCAGCAGAAAGGCCCCCAGGCCGGCCCCCACGGTCACGCCCACGCAATAGCCGGTCATGCCGCCCAGTTCCCATTCCGCGGGCAGGGCCATCCCCTGCGTCAGCCAGGGCAGCAGCAGGCCGCCGAGGATGATGCAGCCGTTGTAGATCAGGGGCGCCAGCGCGGGCACGCGGAACTGCCGCCGCATGTAGAGCAGGGACGTGACGCAGGCCCCGCACAGGAAGAAGACCTGCGCGGGCAGGATGATGCGCATGAAAAAGGCCAGCCGTGCCGTCTGGGCGGCATCGAAGCCCGGGGCCGTGATGTGGGCCAGCTCTTCGGCGCCCAGCATGCCCGCCCCCGTCACCAGCAGCGAGGCCACCACCATCCAGCAGAAGATGCAGGAGAAAAAGCGCCAGCCGTCGTCCTCGTCCTCCTGGAAGCGCCGGGACAGCAGGGGGATGATGGTGATGGCCATGATGCCCCCGGCCAGCAGGTGGTTGATGATGTCCGGCACCACGAAGGCCGCGAAGTACATGTCCGCTTCACTGCCCGCGCCGAACTGCCAGGAGATGACCTTGTCGCGCACCAGCCCCATGAGACGGGACAGGATGGTGCTGGCGGCCAGGATCAGGGCCGCCGCGCCCATGCGCTGTTTTTGCGAGAAAAAGCTCATCCGCGTCTCCCCCGTCCTGCGGGACGTCGCGCCCCGCGAGCTCCATCCCGGCGGGCCTGGCCTTTGCCGTGCACGGGACGCTGCCCGTCGCGGTCACGGCCCCGGCGCTGATGCGGCAGTTTGGCATGCCGGACCGAAGGTCTTCCCGGCCGTCCCTGCCGCCCGCGCGACACACGTCCGCCGCGGCGGGCCGCCACGCCCAGTTCCGTGGGCAGCAGACGGATCTCCAGACGGCCGCTGTGCACCTCGGCCAGCACCACCTCAAGGGACTGGCCCATGCTCCAGCACAGGCCCGAACGCTGCCCCACCAGACACTGGCGACGGGCATCGAAATCGTACCAGTCGTCGCCCAGATCCTCCACGCGGATCATGCCTTCCACGGGCATCTCGTTCAGCTCCACGAACAGGCCGAAATCGTTGACACCGGCCACTACGCCCCGGAAGCGCTCGCCCACGCGGCCCTCAAGGGCCATGCAGGCCAGCCGCCGGGCCATCTCGCGCTCGCAGTCCAGGGCGTCCCGCTCGCGCCGGTTGAGCTGGTCGGCCACGCGCAGCAGCTTCTGTCCGGCGGGCAGGGCGCCGCCGTACAGGCCCAGGCTGGCCTTGAGCGCCCGGTGCACCAGCAGGTCCGCATAACGGCGGATGGGCGAGGTGAAATGACAATAGGCACGGGAGGCCAGACCGAAGTGCCCTTCGTTCTCCGGCTGGTAGCGGGCCTGGGGCATGGCCCGCAGGCACAGGCGCCCCACCAGGAACTCCCGGTCGGAGCCCTGCACGTCCCGCAGGATGCCCTGCAGGGCCGGGGCCGCAGGCTTCACGGGCACCAGTTCGGGATCGATGGCTTCCAGAGAGTCGAACAGGCTCTCCAGCCGCTCGGGATCGGGCTGGGGATGCACGCGGTAGAGGAAGGGCTCCTTCGGGCCCCCCTCCGGACTGCCGTCGGCTTTCAGACCGCCCAGATGGCGGGCCACGGCCTCGTTGGCCGCGATCATGAACTCCTCGATGAGGCGGTGCGCGTCATGGCGCACACGACGGGACACACGCAGCAGGCGGCCCTTGTCGTCAAAGCTGTATTCCGGTTCCGGCAGGTCGAAATCCAGGCTGCCCCGGCGCTGCCGGGCCTCGCGCAGGCAACGGTACAGTTCGAAAGCCGTCTCCAGCATGTCCAGCACTTCCTGCCCGCGCGGTCCGGCGGCCAGCGCGGCACGGGCCTGCTCGTCCCTGTCCAGCAGGCAGGCCTTGACCTGATCGTAGGTCAGCCGGGCCGCAGAGCGCATGACCACCGCCGCGAAGCGCGGCTTGCCCGGCTGCCCGGTGGCGGAAAAGGGGATCTCGGCCAGCATGGCCAGCCGGTCTTCGTCAGGGAGCAGGCTGCACAGGCCGTCGCACAGGGCGGGCGGCAGCATGGGCTCCACCGACGTGGGGAAATACCAGGAATTACCGCGCGCCAGGGCTTCGGTATCCAGCGCCGAGCGCGGGCGCACATAATGGCTCACGTCGGCGATGGCCACACGCAGGAGCCAGCCCCCGCCGGGGCGGGCCTCCACCTGCACGGCATCGTCGAAGTCACGGGCATCGGCGCCGTCGATGGTCACCAGCGGCAGCGCGCGCACGTCCTCGCGCCCGGCCATGTCGGCATGCTGGGGCGCGGACGGCAGGGCGTCGGCCTCGGCCTGGACACGGGGCGGGAACTCGCGCGGTACTTCGTGGTTGAGTTTGACCAGATCCTCCTGCACGGCGATGTCGTCTTCCCGGCCCACGGCCTGCAGCAGACGGGCCTGCCAGAGGTCGGCGGCCAGGCGTTTTTCCGGTGCCACCAGCAGCAGCGAACCGCCGGAGGGCCGCTCCATGTCCTCAGGCAGCTCCACGCTGACATCGAAGGGCATGCGGCTGTCCGCCGGGCGGCACAGGGCACGGCGTCCGGTCACATGGATCACGTGCACGGGCACCTCGCGGCAACCGCGTTCCAGTACCTCCACGATGCGGCCTTCCTGGCTCTTGCCGCGGGCATGCGAACGCGGCGACAGGGCCACGCGCACCATGTCCTGATGCCAGGCATCGCCCGCCTGCAGGGGGTGGATGAAGATGTCCGGGCCGGTCACCTGCCCGTTGTCGCCCAGGGGCGTCACGAAACCGCCCGCACCGCTGCGCAGGGCCATATAGCGGCCGCGCACCTGGCGCAGGCCGTCGGCACGGGCCCAGAGCCCGCCCTGCAGGCGCACCAGCCGGCCTTCGTCAGCCAGGGCATAGAGCTGGTCTTCCAGCATCTTGCGGGCCGCACGCGGCAAGCCCGTGACCCGCAGCAGGGCATCCAGGCGCAGGGGACGGTTCTGTTCATGGAAGATCTCCAGCAATTCAGCGTCATCAAGACCGGCCGGAAGATCGAAGTATTTGTTTTTCTTGCTCATAGATCCTTGTACGTCGCACAGGGCGACGATGTTTGCACAAAATGTCCGTCCGTCCTGCATACGGGCCCCGGGCCCGCTTGTCAAAGCGGCAGACACAAGAGGGGCGGAAGGTCACCCTTCCGCCCCTCTGTCATATCGTTAGCGTGGCCGTTCCACAGGCGGCCATCCATCCCGCGCCCCTGTCACTGCCGTGTCGTTCCCGCCGATACAGGGCACGGGATCTTCCCTCTTCCCCCTCATGTGCGGGCGGAGGAGGGAAGGTGAAGCCCTTTCCGCTAGTCGCGGTTGCCGCCGAACAGGCGCAGCAGCATCAGGAACAGGTTGATGAAGTCCAGATACAGTTCCAGGGCGCCCAGCAGGGCACCGCGGCGCATGGCCGTGGCGTCGTCCACAGGAGCGTTCATGCCGAAGACGCGCAGCTTCTGGGTGTCATAGGCGGTGAGGCCGGTGAAGATCAGCACGCCGATGCAGCTGATGACGAAGTCCATCATGCTGCTGGCCAGGAAGATGTTGACGATGGACGCGATGATGATGCCGAACAGGCCCATGATCAGGAAGTTGCCCATGCCGGTCAGGTCACGCTTGGTCACCGTGCCGTACACCGACATGGCCAGGAAGGTGCCCGTGGCCGTCAGGAAGGCATTGGCGATGGAACCGATGGGGTAGACAACGAAGATGCTGGACAGGGTCAGGCCGGTCAGGGCCGAATAGGCGATGAACACCGCCGTGGCCGTGGTGGCCGACATTTTGTGGATGGCGGCGCTCAGGGCGATGACCAGGCCGAACTGGGCCACGATGAGGGCGATCATGATCACCATGTTGCCCAGGATGGCCATCTGCAGGTCGGGGCTGGAAGCCACGGCAAAGGCCGTCACGGCCGTGATGGCCAGGCCGGCGGTCATCCACATGTAGACCTGGCGCATATAGATGGAAACGGCGCTCACAGCGCTTTGCGCAATGGTACGAGCAGTCATGTTTTTCCTCCAGGATTTGGCCGCGCGGCATGCACGGCCGTACTTTCATTCCTTGCTTAACATATAGGGATATGGCGCGTAAAAGCAAGTCCCGGGCCGTCGGGGCAGCCCTTCCCTTGCCGCTCCCCCCGGCACATGCTACCGTGCGCCTGTCGCACCGGCATGGTGCGGCAGATCATCAAGGAGAACCCTTCATGAAGAAATTCACTCTCTTCACCCGTCTGCTGCCCGCCCTGCTGCTGGCCTGCGCCCTGCTGGCCGCTCCCCAGGGCATCCGCGCCCAGGGCCCGGACCCCGTCGTCAAACTGGAGACCAGCATGGGCGATATCCTCGTGCGTCTGGATGCCCGCAAGGCTCCCATGACCACGGCCAACTTCCTGGAATACGTCAAGGCCGGCCAGTATGACGGCACCATCTTCCACCGCGTCATCAAGGACTTCATGATCCAGGGCGGCGGCATGACCGCCAGCCTGCGCGAAAAGACCACCCGCGCCCCCATCAAGAACGAAGCCGACAACGGCCTGCGCAACCGCAAGTACACCATCGCCATGGCCCGTACCTCCGACCCGCATTCGGCCACGGCCCAGTTCTTCATCAACGTCAAGGACAACAGCTTCCTCGACCACCGCAGCAAGGACCCGCAGGGCTGGGGCTATGCCGTGTTCGGCAAGGTCATCCGCGGCCAGGACGTGGTGGACCAGATCGCGGCCGTCAAGACCGGCAGCCGCGGCTACTACGAAGACGTGCCCATGCAGCCCGTCATCATCAAGCGCGCCACCATCGTGGAATAAAGAGAAGATGCGGGGGAGGGAAACCTTTTCGGTGAAAAGGTTCTCCCTC
>OLFU01002001.1_pt1 | contig 17519 bp, 15 predicted proteins | sample 1605161 | NCBI WGS metagenome assembly OLFU01 (sample SAMEA3888914, study PRJEB22519) | human gut metagenome | biome: human gut; feature: human-associated habitat; material: faeces | place: Denmark | collected 2011
GCGGTGGATGATCCGCCGCCGGCCCAGAGCGGTGCCCCCGGACATGGCGGCGGCGCACAGAAGGGACAGCCACAGGGGGACCGGTCCCGGCGGCGCATCCCCCTGTCCCCGGGCCAGGGCCAGCCCCAGGAGAAAGACCCCCAGCAGCTTCTGCCCGTCCTGAGCCCCGTGGAGAAAGGCGGCGGCCGCCGCCCCGGGAAGCTGGGCCAGGCGGAGGGCGTGCGGATCGGCGTTCAGCCGGGACAGCCGCCGCTGTACCGCCCGTCCGGCCCAAAAGGCCAGGAGAATGGACAAAATCAGTCCGCCCAGCACCCGCCCCCAGGCCCACCAGCGGATGCAGGACAGATCACCCGCCTGGGCCACGGCGGCCCCGGAAAGACCGGCGGCCAGGGCGTGGCTCTCGCTGGTGGGGATGCCCAATGCCCAGGCGGCCACCGCCCACAGGACGACGGCGGTCATGGCGGCGCACAGGGCGCACAGGGCCTGGCGGGGCGTTCCGCCGAAGCGGGCCATGGAGTAGACGGTCCGGGCCACCGGGGCCGCCGCCGTGACGGACAGCACCCCGGCGCAGTTGCACAGAGCAGCCAGCACCGCAGCGGCCGGGAAGGGGAGCGCCCCGGAGACCACCACCCCGGCGATGGCGTTGGGGGCATCCGTCCAGCCGTTCACCACCAGCACCGCCAGGGTGAGGAGCACGGTGACGGCCAGGGCGGGGCTGCGGGCCATGTGGCAGAGCAGGTCGGAAAAAGCCATGGGCGAGGGATCACCTCCATGGCAAAGGCTATGCGGAGGCGGCGTGGACTATGTCCCCTCCCGGTCCGGGAAGGGGTCGTGGCCGGTGGAGGCCGTGTTCCGGGGGGCGGAGGCGGGCTGGATGGCCCTCCCGCCGTATTTGGCCCGGATGGCGTCCATGGCCTGCTCCAGCCGCTCCCGGCGCTCCCGCTGGTGCTGCCGGTGGGCATCCCAAAGCTCCAGCTGGGCGGCGGCCTCCTCTGCCGGGATGAGATAGATGGCCGTGACGGTGAGGGCCCGCACCGGGCGGTCCATGGACCAGCACTGGTCGGCCAGGGCCATGGCAGACCGGGCCAGCTCCCGGCCCAGATAGGTGGGGGTGTCCAGGCGGGTCTGGCGGCTGATGTCGTGAAAATCCGGGTCCCGGATGGCAAGGGAGACCCCTTGACACTTCATGCCGCACAGCCTGAGCCGGGCGGCCACATGGTCAGACAGCTGGGTGATGCCGCCCCGGATCTCCTCCCGCCCCTGCAGATTCCGGGGAAAGGTGAAGCCGTTGCCCACCGACTTGGGCGGGGTGTACTGTCCGGCAGGAGCGACGGGGGAGCGGTCCAGACCGCAGGCGTAATCGTGGAGCTGAACACCGTGCTTGCCCAGCAGGGTAAACAGGGCCTGGCGGTCAAAGGCGGCCAGGTCCCCGATGGTCTTCACGCCGAAGCGCTGAAAGGTCTGCTCGGCGGCCCGGCCCACATACAGCAGGTCGGACACGGGCAGGGGCCAGACGATGCGCCGGAAATTCTCCCGGGTGATGACGGTGGTGGCATCCGGCTTTTTATAGTCGCTGCCCAGCTTGGCAAAGACCTTGTTGAAGGAAACGCCCACGGAGATGGTCAGCCCCAGCTCCCGGCGCAGCCGCTCCCGCAGCCGGTCGGCCAGGGACGCAGCGTCCCCGCCGAAGAGGTGGAGGGAGCCGGTGAGGTCCAGCCAGCTCTCGTCGATGCCGAAGGGCTCCACCAGGTCGGTGTACTCCCGGTAGATCTCTCCCACCTGGCGGGACAGGCGGCGGTATTTGTCGTGGTGGGCAGGGAGGAGGACCAGCTCCGGGCACTTTTTCCGGGCCTGCCAGATGGTCTCCGCCGTCTTGACCCCAAAGCCCTTGGCGGGCTCGTTTTTGGCCAGGATGATGCCGTGGCGGCTCTCCGGGTCGCCGCACACCGCCACAGGCAGGTGGCGCAGCTCCGGGTGGTCCAGCAGCTCGGCGGAGGCGTAAAAACAGTTCAGATCGCAGTGAAAAATGATCCGGTCCACAGCCCAGCGCCCCTTTCCCATCGGTTTGGTAAGGCCATTATACCGGTTCCTGCACGAGAAGTCAAACGGATGTTCTAAATTAACAAAAGAAACAAAAATGACCGGGAAACTATTTCAAAATTTCAACGGATATGCTATACTGGGCGAAGAAAGGAAGTGCATTGTCCCATGATCACGGAGAGAGATTTTTGGAACCACCGCTCCCATAACTATGACGAGCAGATAGGCCCCCTGTACGAGCGGGCCTATCAGCTGACGGCGGAGCGGACGCTGGCCTATTTAAAGCCGGAGGACCGGGTGCTGGACTTTGCCTGCGGCACGGGCATCGTCACCCTGGAGGAGGCCCCCCATGTGAAGTACGTCCGGGCCATCGATATTTCGGATGAGATGGTGGTCAAGGCCAAACAGAAGATGGCCGATCATGGCGTGACCAATGTAGAGGTGACCCAGACCGACCTGTTTGACCCCTGTCTGGAGCCGGCCAGCTTCGATGTGGTCACTGCGTTCAACGTGCTGTGCTATGTGGAGGACAGCGCCGCCGTGCTGGCCCGGATCAGAAGCCTGTTAAAGCCCGGCGGACGGTTTCTCTCTGCCACCGATTGCCTGGGGGAGAAGCTGACCAAGGTGGGCGTGAAGAAGTGGTTTAAAAGCCGCACCGGTTCCATGCCCTATGTGGCCTTCTATAAGATGAAGGGGCTGGAACGGCGCATTGCCGACGCAGGCTTTACCGTGGTAGAGAGCGAGAACCTGTTCCCCGCACCGCCCAACCTGTTTGTGGCGGCAAGAAAAGTGTGACAATGACTGGGGTATCATGAAAAATAAGGACAAAAGTCCTGAATAGCTGTGAAAAACCGCCGCAGGAAGCCCTGCGGCGGTTTTGTGACTGGTTGCGGATCAGACCTTCTGTGCGGTGGGCTTCTGCCAGCCCTCGCCGTGGACGATGTAGCGGGACACGGTCTTGTAAAGCAGGAAGGTGACCCCGGAGTTCAGTCCGGCCTTGATGAGGTTGAAGGGGAGAATACCGGGCAGCAGCAGGGCGTCCACCGCCTCCACGGGCCAGCCGGTGAAGTAGGGGGTGATGATGTGGTTGGCGGGCATCATGATCAGACCCATGGCCAGGGTGCCCAGCAGCAGGCCCAGGACCCCGCCGGAGCGGGTACGGCGGAAACGGTAGATGGAACCGGCCACCAGTACCAGGGTGGAGGTGGCGATGATGTGCATCACAATGCCATAGAGGCCGCTGCCCGCGCTGACAGTGACGCCCTGGATCAGGCTGGCCACCACGGTGAGGGCCACGCCGGCCAGAGGACCATAGGCCAGAGCGCCGATGAGAATGGGGATGTCCGCCGGGTCATACTCCAAGAAGGCGGCGGCGGGGATCAGGGGGAAGCGGACCGCATAGATCAAAACTACAGATACGGCCACCAGAAGGGCCATTACGGCCAGCTTGCGGATATTCGTGGTGCGGGACATAAAAAACAACTCCTTCGATTTGTCTTGAAACACCTGAAAAGCCATGCCTTCCAGGTGTCAAAACGATCAAAGGAGGAGGGAGATCGGCCGCAAAGCGGCATGGATCGTTTCCACACATCTTCTTCCATCCGGACTATACCGTTGGTCCCGGAGTTTCACCGGGTCAGCGGACCTGCGAACAGATCCGGTCGCGGACTATACCGCCAGTGGGGAATCACACCCCGCCCTGAAGACATTGAATTCAGTTGTTCGTTGGTTTTATTATAAGCGATGACGGGAGGAAATGCAAGTGTTTCTTTCCTGCAGGCGACTGTGGAGAAATGGGGAAAAAGTATTGACAGAGGCGGTATTTGGGTGCTATGATACACAGGTATCTGACAGAAAAGAGGAGGCTGACCCATATGGAGAGCGTCCACCGCACCCGCTGCATGATGATGGAGGGGATGCGCATGGTTTCCATGCGTATGATGCGCTGCGCTCAAAACATGGGCTCGTTTGGTCTCCGCTTCGTCTGCTGATAGGCAATGAGCGCAACCAGGACCTGAGAAACGGGCGTGTTTCTCAGGTCTTTTTTCACGGGATCGGACCTGAGCGTCTGGACCCTGCTGATCAGTGTGTATATGTGTATAAAGGAAAGGGGCGTCCCCATGATCGAATTAAAGCATTTGGGCAAGACCTATGAGACCTCCTCCGGCAGCGTCACCGCCCTGCGGGATATCGACCTGACCATTCAGGACGGGGAGATCTTCGGCGTGATCGGTCTGTCCGGCGCGGGCAAGAGTACCCTGGTGCGGTGCATCAATCTGCTGGAGCGGCCCACCCAGGGCGAGGTGTGGATCGACGGCCAGGAGCTGACCCGGCTGCCCCAGAAGCAGCTGCTGGCCATGCGGCGGAACATCGGCATGATCTTTCAGGGCTTTAACCTGCTGGAGCAGCGCACGGTGCTCAGCAACGTGGCCTTCCCCCTGATGCTGGCGGGGGAGAAGAAGGACAAGGCCCAGGCCCGGGCGGCGGAGCTGCTGGGGCTGGTGGGCCTGTCTGACAAGGCCAGGTCCTATCCCAGCCAGCTGTCCGGCGGACAGAAGCAGCGGGTGGCCATTGCCCGGGCCCTGTCCACCAGCCCCAAGTATCTGCTGTGCGACGAGGCCACCAGCGCCCTGGACCCCAACACCACCCGTGCCATTCTGGAGCTGCTGCGGCAGATCAACCGGGACCTGGGCGTGACGATTATCATCATCACCCACGAGATGAAGGTCATCGACCAGATCTGCGACCGGGTGGCGGTGATCGACCACAGCTCCATCGCTGAGGAGGGCAAGGTGAGCGACGTGTTCACCAACCCCCAGTCCCAGATCGCCCGGGAGCTCATCCTGCCCCAGGATATCAGTGCCGCCCAGACCAGCGGCGGAGCCCAGCTGCGCATTATCTTCAGCGGCGAGAGCGCCAAGCAGCCTGTGCTGTCTCAGCTGACCCTGGAGTGCCAGGTGCCGGTGAATATTCTGTTTGCCGACACCAAAGAGGTGGAGGGCAAGGCCTATGGCCAGATGCTGCTGGAACTGCCCTGTGACGAGAACCAGGCGGAGAAGGTCCGCGCCTGGCTGCGCAGCAGCGGCATCCAGTGGAAGGAGGAGAGCAAGTGATGTCTGAAATGCTTGTAAAACTGTGGGACAACGGCCTGCTCCAGCTGGGCGTGTGGGAGACCATCTACATGACCCTGCTGTCCACCGGCTTTGCCTATCTCTTCGGTCTGCCCATGGGCGTGATCCTGTGGGTAACGGATAAAAACGGCCTGCCCCAGGTGGGGAAGGGGAAGCAGATGGCCTGCCGCATCATCAACTGCGTGCTGGGCTTTGTGGTCAACTTTTTCCGCAGCATCCCCTGCATTATCCTGATGGTGGCTATGATGCCGGTGGCCCGGCTGATCCTGGGCAAGAGCCTGGGCAACGGCTCGGTGATCGTCACCTTAATTATTGCAGCCGCCCCCTACATCGCCCGGATGGTGGAGTCCTCGGTGAAGGAGGTCCCCAGCGGGGTCATCGAGGCCGCCCAGTCCATGGGCTGCACCAACTGGCAGATCGTGTGGCATGTGCTGCTGCCCGAGGCCAAGCCCTCTCTGATCCACGGCTCGGTCATCGCCACCGTCACCGTTCTGGGCTACACCGCCATGGCCGCCACCCTGGGCGGCACCGGCCTGGGCCAGGTGGCCATCATCTATGGCCACCAGCGCAGCAACGCCGACGTGATCTGGGTGTGCGTGGTGCTTATCTGGATCGTAGTCCAGGTCATCCAGTTCATTGGCGAGCTGGTGGCCCGGAAAACGGACAAGCGCATCCGATAACGGGAGGACCGGCGCGGCTTTTTCCGCACCGTTCACCATATTTTACTGAAAGCAAATTCAAGCAAAAAGGAGATCATTTTAAATGAAGAAGAAATTTGCTCTTGCCCTGGCCCTCGTGCTGGCCCTGGGCGCGTTCACTGGCTGCTCTGGCAAGGGCGGCAGCTCCGCCTCCGTGTCCGGCTCCGGCTCTGATGCCGCCAGCAGCTCCTCCGCCCAGACCGGCGACCTGGAGACCATCACCGTGGGTGCCAGCTCCACCCCTCACGCCGAGATCCTGGAGCAGGTGAAGGACAGCCTGGCCCAGGAGGGCTACGACCTGAAGATCGTGGTCTATGACGACTATGTGCTGCCCAACCGCGCCCTGGCCGACGGCTCTCTGGATGCCAACTACTTCCAGCACACCCCCTATCTGAACAGCTACAACGCCTCTAACGGTACCGACCTGGTCTCCGCCGCCAAGATCCACTACGAGCCCTTCGGCCTGTATGGCAATGGCGTGGCCAGCGTGGCCGACATCCAGCCCGGCGCCACCATTCTGATCCCCGCCGACGACAGCAACGAGACCCGCGCCCTGTTCCTGCTGGCCCAGGAGGGCCTCATCGACCTGCCCGAGGAGGCCAGCGCCGAGACCGGCGTGACCACCCTGGACATCAAGGATGACCACGGTTTTGACATCCAGGCTGTCCAGGCCGACACTGTGCCCACCCAGCTGGCCAACAGCGCCCAGGGCACCGTGGCCGTCATCAACGGCAACTATGCCCTCCAGGCCGGTCTGCACACCGAGGATGCCCTGGCTGTGGAGGATGCCTCCGGCGATGCCGCTCAGACCTATGCTAACGTGATCGCTGTGCGCAACGGCGACGAGAACACCCCCAAGATCAAAGCTCTGATCTCCGCGCTGGAGACCGACTCTGTGAAGCAGTACATCGCCGACAAGTATAATGGCGCTGTGGTCGCCATGTTCTGATCGCCTTTCCAACGGAAAAGCAGCCAAAAGAGGGACGCGAGCTCGCGTCCCTCTTTTCTTTTCAGAAAACAGCCCGCGGAGAGAGCGCCCGGTGAAATGACGGAAAAGTATAGAAGTGAAAAATGTTTTTGTTACATTAGTCAATTTTCGTTGAGAGGGGGTTAAAACGATTGAAATTTTGAGAATTTGGTATTAAAATCTACTTATTAGTCGTTAAAACGCTAAAATGTAAAAATATGTAACGTTTTTAAGGCGAATCCGCTTCTGAAAAGAAGCTTGACGTTCGGGTTACGCACAGCGAGGTGAGCGGAGTGAAGGAGAAGCGGCGCAGCCGGGGTTTTACCCTGACGGAGATGCTGGCGAGTATCGCCATGCTGGCCATCCTGGCGGGGCTGCTCATCCCCGTCAGCGCCTCGATGTACCGCCGGTTCCGGCTGACGGAGATGGACGACTTTGCCCGGCAGATCTGTGTGGCGGCCCAGAACGAGCTGACCGCCATGAAGGCCACCGGGCGGTTAGAGGCCTTTGCCAAGCAGACGGACCAGCGTCTGACCCAGCAGCCCCAGGACTACCCTAAGACGGACAACGACGGCTGGAAGGATCTGTACACGGTATACAGCGCCGATCAGGCGGCGGAGGATTTTCTCCTGCGCGCCGGCGACTCCCTCAGCCAGGCCACCGAACACGGGGGCTATTTCCTCCTGGAGCTCAACCCCCTCACCGGGGACGTGTACAGCGCCTTTTATTCCGAGCAGCCCTTCACCTATGAGCAGATCGGCGCCTGGGCGGACCGGAGCCGGGAGACCCGGCTGGGGGAGAAGGACCTCATCGGCTATTACAGCGCCGCCTCGGCAGACTATGGTGCCGTTGGCGTGCCGGAGAAGTTCTGCCCCACCATCGAGCTGATCGACGGGGAAGAGCTGTATGTGAAGATCGACTGCGGCGGTTTGATGGCCCTGCGCCGCACCCAGCGGAACCTGACCGTGACCCTGACTGTGAAGGGCGCGAGCGGGGGCGAGGTGCCGTTCACCTATCGGGGCGGAACGGACTTCTTTGTGGAGCGCGACAGCATCACGCTCTATAAGGTGCTGGACAGCCTGGACGAGGATAACGCCTTTGCAGCGGTGTTCAAAAACAGCGGGATCAAGGCCGGGGACGACATCACCGTTCAGGCCGCGATCACCTATGATGACCCCAACCAGGGCCTGAATATCACCGGAGAGACCGGCCTGGCGCAGGGCAACACCCTGTTCGGCGCAGTGGTCACCGGTGATGACGGCAGCGGACAGATCCAGGTCTCCCGGGTGCGCCACCTGAACAACCTGCGGGACAGCATTCTGACCGGCGATGCCGCCGACGCGGCAAAAGCCTGCCGCAAGGTGGTCCAGACCGCGCCCATCTCCTTCTTATTCCGGGACTGGAAGGACGGAGACTGGTGTCCCGCGTCCAAGTGGTCGGGGAACCCCATGGGCGAATTCCGGCCCATTCAGAACCAGGCGCTGTTCGGAGCGAAGGAGAGCGAGGCCCCGGCAGTGCGGGCTTGCTATGACGGACAGAACAATGTGCTGAAGGGCTTTGTATTCGGCATAAACGATCGCAGATCCGCCCTGTTTGGCACTGCCAGCCATACGGACTTTCAAAATATCCGCCTGGCGGACTGTCAGGCAAACGGAATGTATGCCGCCATGCTGGGAGGATATCTGTCCCAGTGCAGCATAGAAAACTGCGGCGCATATCTGACGACTCAGGACGAGAACGGCTCCTATTATAATGACATGGATGACCGGCGGGCCAGATATATGGTGCAGAGCAACGATCTGATCGGGTGGGCGGGCGGCCTGGCCGCTTATGCAGACCGCACGACGATCACGGCCTCCTTTGGCGCGGTTGATGTGACATGCAGCAGCACAAACGGCTGTGCCGGGGGCCTGGCCGGCTATCTGAATAATTGCCAATTAGAGGCGTGCTATGCGTCCGGGAACATCAGCGCTCCGAACCGATCAAACGGGGCGGGCGGCCTGGTCGGTACGATCTCCAACGATTATCAGGATGCCATGAAAAGCAGCGTGAAGAGATGCTATGCCACAGGCAGTGTGACGGCCGACCAGAATGCCGGCGGTCTGCTGGGCAGAGCGGCGGGAACGGTGAGCGGCTGTGTGTCCTACGGCAAGGTGACGACCGGTGCAGAGACGGAAGATACCAGCACCAGCGGAGGCTTTATCGGAAACAGCAATGGTGCCCTGCGGATATCAGACTGCTGCTATCTCAGCCAGGCAAAATACAACGCGACCTATCATGCCCCCAACGGGGTGACGGCCTCGGGGTACAGCGCCCTGAAGGAGACGGCCCATGTGGGGGAGAGCCACCCCTATTCCGTGGGGCTGCGGGGTCTGGGCATCCCCTTCCCCCTGTGTCAGTATCAGGGCAATCGCATCGATCATTACGGCGACTGGCCGGAGGCCTATCAGCTGCAGACCTCTCTGGTCTACTATGAGAAGTACGCCGACGGCAGCTATGGCTATTATGCCCGCACCAGCCTGACCAGCGGCGGCCAGAGCGCGGGAAGCAACTGGATCGCGGACACCCTGAAAGACCGGCCATGCGTGGAGGACGGCTATGCCCTGATGACCGTGTACGAGCTCAGCCGCTTTTCCTACACCCTGGACGTGGGCGACCGGAGCGAGGCCCTGAAGAAGGGGGATATTGCCATCACCACCGACCCGGCTGCCTGTACCCAGAAACAGGCCGCCCTGCTGCGCCAGGGCGAGGTGGTGGACTTCGTGTCCGACGGCCAGACGGTGGAGATCCAGAACGCCAAGCTGTATCGCCTGCCCTTCGATCTGCAGATCAACAAGCGGGAGGCGGCCTATACCTTCTGGGAGACCCTGACCGTCACCGGCTACGGCCCGGACAGCAGCGACCCCGTGGTGAAGAACGAGACCTTCTATTACTGCCCGGACTTTGCCCGGAACGCGGTGAACCCGGAGCCGGGCGTGAAGAGCAATCTGCCCCAGGAGCCGGGCGGCCCAGAGCGGCCCGTCTATGTCCGCTCCGCCCGCCAGCTCAACGGCATGTCCCGTTCCACCTACTACTGGAACCTGCGGGGCGGCGGCACGCAGATCCAGTTTGTGCAGGAGACGGACCTGGACTATCAGCTGTACACCAAGCACTACTGCGGCGTGACCTATAACCTGATGGATACCAGCGAGGGCAACCCCTATAAGAACCAGCCCATCGGAACGCCCAATGTAAGAACGGCTGGAGGAGATATGGAGGCCCACAACTTCCGCAACTCCTATGACGGCCGGGGCCACAAGATCATCGACTACTGCTGTGAGACCTATAACAAAGCGGGGAGCGCCGTCTACCGCTTTACCGGGCTGTTCGGCGAGGCGGAGCAGTGTACCCTGAAAAACATCGTCATGGTGGCCTCTGACCCGGCCAACCGCTCCGGCTATGTGAGAGCGACCAACTATTACGGAAATTATAACGAGGAGCCCGCAGTGGGCGCGCTGATCGGATTGGCCTATAAGGACAGGGATGCGCCCGCGAGCCAAAAGACGACGGAGATCATCAACTGCACTGTCTCCGGCTATGAGGTCAGCTTCCAGATGGGCGGCAGCAGCAAAGACCCGGCTGTGGGCGGCCTGGTGGGCATCAACTTCGGCTCCATCGTCAATTCCTCCGCCACCTGCAGCGTCTCTATCAACAGCAGCAACGGCCATCTGGGCGGCCTGGCGGGCAGCCTGAACGGCACCGGCTCCATTGACCGCTGCTATGCCGGCGGAACGCTGCGCTATCAGAAATCTGGCCAGACCGGCGGCCTGGTGGGCGGATTCGTCAACGTATATGGCTATGGACAGATAAATGTCAGCCTGCGGGATATGCGGGTGTCAAACAGCTATGCCGCCAACGCCCGCCTGAGGAGCAATATGCCGGCTACATCCACCTGGAACTATTCCGTAGTAGCACCCAGCGAAGACGGAAATGTTGGGAACAGTAGGTTCAAGGTCAGCAACTGCTATTATCTGAGCGATCCCGGCACGGTGGATATCGACCTGATGGATGACGGTACCAGCCGGGGGCTCCCCGGCCGGGAGCTGGGCGATCTGACGCTGGACGGCTTCACCTGGGCCGACGCGGGCCACACCTTCTCCTGGAGCGCTGGCCTGAGCGGGAAGGCGTACCCCTATCCCACGGCGACCACCGGGGCGGACGGCCAGCCCATCCACTACGGCGACTGGTACGGCTCCGGCACCGCAGCCGAGGAGGAGCAGGAGGCTGACCGGCCTCAGCCCGCGGAGAAGACAGCATAAACACAAAGCAGAGAGGGGAGACGCGCCATGAGACAAAAGCTGAGCAGCCGGCGGGGCGCGTCTCTGCTCATCGCCCTGCTGTATTTTCTGGTGTGCGGCTTGGTCGCGGCGGTGATCATCGGCGCGGCCATGACCAACGTGCAGAAGCTGAAGGGGGCCCGCCAGCGGCAGCAGGCCTATGACTCCGTCAGCTCCGCCGCCCAGCTCATCCGGGACGAGATGACCCGGGTGGAGTATCAGGGCATGGAGCGCTGGGACGAGTATGAGTGCAACCGCTCTGCTGCCGATATTCAGGGCTTCCCCCATGGGGATACCTACAGCTGGGAGGGCTTTTCTGCCAGCAAAGAGGCGGGCAAGTCTTTGACCGCCTTGCTCCAGCCCGGTGTGGAGAAAGCCTATCACAGCCACGCCAAATTTTCACTGAACCAACGGAACTTCACCGGCTGGGAGGATAGCTTCACTGTGGACGACGGGGTGTGTCCCGTGGAGGTGAACGTGAAGATCGACCGGGACTATACCCTGACCTTCACTCTGGCTCCCTGGCAGGCCGACCTGACGGAGGACTATCGCATGACCTTGGTCAGCAAAGGCCAGGCCGGCGAGCCGGTGGAGAGCCGGACGGAGAGCAGCTGCTCTCACAGGGTAACGTATCGGGACGAGACAGATGGACTGTTCCACGAGGCAGACACCGATTTTAAAATCACCGAGCACCACTATGCCACTGCCATCCGGTGGACCCGGGGGACCATTTCCAAGGGGGTGAGCCGCAGTGAATAGCCTGCATCATACCCGCGCCCGCCGGGGGGAGACCCTGGTGGAGACCCTGGCCGCCATCCTGGTGGTGTCCCTCACCAGCGTGTTCCTGCTCACCTCCGTCATGGCCGCCCAGCGGGTGAACCGCCGGGCGGGGGAGGGGGACGAGCAGCTCCGCCTGGAGCAGGACGTGGTGGAGCGCCGGTCAGACGGCAAACAGAGCACCGTTCAGATCGGCAAACAGAGCACCGTTCAGATCGGCGGCGGCTCCTATCCCGTGATCCGCTACGGCGAGGGGGAGGCCCTCCAGGGCTATGTCCTCCAGAGCGAGGAGGGAGCCGGATGAAGCGCCAACGAAACAGACGGGGCTTTACCCTGGCGGAGACGCTGGCGGCGCTGGTGGTGGTGGTCCTGCTGGCTATGTCGGTGCAGATCGGGACCATGACCGCCCTGCGCGCCAGAACGGTCTCCCGCTTTCAGTCGGAGAGCGAGATCCTGGCCGCCACTCTGAACAGCGCCCTGGGGGACATGCTCCACTATGCCACCTGCACCCGATACGATGGTGCCGGGGGGACGGTCTATCTCAACAACCCGGGCTATGGCATCGTCAATGGGCAGATCCTGGACAGGGGCGGACGGCTGTATGTCAATGCTGCCGCCAATATTTCCGCCGACAGCGGGGATGCCGCCCTGCTGACCCTGACGGGGGCGGGGGCATACACCGATCTGACGGTGAGTGGCTTTCAGATGCTTTACGACAAAGATAACTGCCTGTTCTATGGAAGCTATGAGATCAACGGACCGGAGCAGGCGAAAAAAACCATTGATTTTGCCTTTCGTTCCCTGAACGAGGAACCGAGAGAATAATAGGAGCTGATTCATCATGGCACATCCACGGCTGGGCGACCTGCTGGTCTCCTCCGGGGTCATTTCTCAGGAACAGCTGGGCCAGGCCCTGGCCCGGCAGAAGGAGACAAAAAAGCGGCTGGGCGAGGAGCTCATCGACGACGGGATCATCACCGAGCAGCAGTTCATCGACACCCTGCGCCTGCAGCTGGGCATTGAATTTGTAGACCTGTCCGCGGTGGAGCCAGACCCCCAGCTGGTGGACGTGCTGCCCCGGAACATCGCCAAGAAATACGGTGTGACCCCGGTGCGGCTCCATGGCAACACCCTGTATCTGGCCATGAGCGACCCCCTGAATTTTATGGCCCAGGAGGAGGTGCGGGCGGCCACCCACCGGCGGGTGGTGCCCATGATCACCACCGCCGACGGCATCGAGCGGGCCAACGCCAGCCTGTATGGCGGCGAGGGTGCCCAGCGGGCCATCCGGGACATGCGCCGGGAGGCCCCCGACACCCAGCAGGGGAGCACCGCAGACGCGGTGGTGGAGCTGAACGAGACGGCGGCCCCCACCGTCCGTTTGGTAAACTCCATCATCGAGCGGGCGGCGGCGGAGAACGCCAGCGACATTCATCTGGACCCCTGCGCCGACTGCATCCGGGTTCGGATGCGCGTTGACGGCGTGATGTGTCCGGTGATGACGGTGCCCAGCGACCTGTATGCCTCGGTGCTGGCCCGCCTGAAGATCATGGGTGGCATGGACGTGACCGAGCGCCGGGTGCCCCAGGATGGCCGCGCCGGGGTGCGGTTGCGCAATCGCAGCTTCGATCTGCGTATGTCCACCCTGCCCACCATCTACGGCGAGAAGTGCGTCATCCGCGTGCTGGACAAAAACTCCGACTTTTTGAGCCGGGACGGCATCGGGGTGGAGGGCAGGCAGCTGGAGCAGTATGAGTATCTTATGGGCCGCCCCAGCGGGACCGTCCTCATCGTGGGCCCCACAGGCAGCGGCAAGACCTCTACCATGTACACCATGATCCACCAGCTCAACAGCGAGCAGGTGAACCTGCTGACCCTGGAGGACCCGGTGGAGTATAACATTGACGGCATCAACCAGGTGCAGATCAACGAGAAGACGGGCATGACCTTTGCCGGCGGCCTGCGGTCTATCCTGCGCCAGGACCCGGACATCATCGCCGTGGGCGAGATCCGGGACGGGGAGACGGCGGAGATCGCCATGCGCGCGGCCATCACCGGCCATCTGGTCCTGTCCACCGTCCACACCAATGATGCCCTGTCCACGGTGGAGCGGCTGAAGGACATCGGCGTGCCCAACTATCTCATCGCCGGGGCCCTGAACGGGATCATCTCCCAGCGCCTGGTGCGGGTGATCTGCCCCGACTGCAAGCAGAGCTATGACCCAACGGCGCAGGAGCTGGCCGAGCTGGGCCTGAGTGCCGACAGCAAACAGAAGCTGTTCCGGGGCAGGGGCTGCCCCACCTGCTTTGGCCGGGGCTATCGGGGCCGCACCGCCGTGTTCGAGATGCTGGTGCTCAGCCGCCGCCTGCGTTCGGCCATTGCCAAGGGCAAAGACCGGGAGGAGCTGCGGTCTATCTTGCGCCAGGAGGGGAACTATACCACCCTGCAGGAGAACTGCCGCCGCCTGGTCCAGGAGGGCGTGACTACCATAGAGGAGGCGCGGAGACTGGGCAGCTCCGTGGAATATGATGAGTGATATTCAGATGAATGTGGAGGAGATCGTCCGCCAGGCCCACCAGCTGGGGGCCTCGGACGTACATCTTATCAAGGGTCTGCCCCCTTATTTCCGGGTGGTGGGCCGGCTGGTCCCCCAGCGGGAGGGCCGGCCCCTGACCGAGGACGACTGTGATCGGGCCGCCGCCCAGCTGGCGGGCTGTCAGCTGGAGCAGCTGAAAGCGGTGGGGGAGGTGGACCTGGCCCGGACCATGGTGGGCCGCCGGGTCCGGGTGAACCTGTTCCGCCAGCAGGGCAGCTTTTCCGCCGCCATCCGTCTGTTGGCCGACGAAATTCCGGCTTTGGAAAAGCTGGACCTGCCCCCCAAAGTGCTGGAGCTCACCGACCTGCACCAGGGCCTGGTCCTGGTCACCGGCGAGACGGGCAGCGGCAAGTCCACGACGCTGGCCGCCATGATCGACAAGATCAACCACACCCGGGCCGCCCATGTGCTGACATTGGAGGACCCGGTGGAATATCAATACGCCCCGGACCGGTGTATCTTCAACCAGCGGGAGATCGGGCAGGACACTGCCAGCTTTGCCAGCGCCCTGCGCGCGGCCCTGCGGGAGGACCCGGACATCATTCTGGTGGGGGAGATGCGGGACCGGGAGACCATCGAGACCGCCATGACGGCGGCGGAGACGGGCCATCTGGTCCTGGGCACTCTGCACACCAACTCCGCCGTGGACACCATCGACCGCATTGTGGATGCCTTCCCGGCGGACCGGCAGCAGCAGATCCGGGTGCAGCTGTCCATGACCCTGCTCAGCCAGCAGCTGCTGCCCACCACCTTGGGCACCGACCGCACGGCGGCCTGCGAGCTGCTGGTGGTCACCGCCGCGGTGCGCAACCAGATCCGGGAGGGCAAGACCCCCCAGATCGCCGGGACCATGGCCGTGTCTGCGCAGGAGGGCAGCGTGACTATGGATGCCAGCGTCCTGCGCCTTTATCAGCGAGGCCGCATCAGCGCCCAGGTCGCCGCTCAGGCCGCCCGGGACAAAGAGTTTGTGAAAAAGCATCTGCCCCAGAGCATGGGGCTTTAAGGGGGTGTTCCCTTGCAGACCTATCAATACAGCGCCATATCCAAGGACGGGGCCAAGGTCAGCGGCGTGATCGAGGCCTTCGACGAGTTTGCCGCCGTGGCCTCCATCAAAGAGACCTGCTCCGTGGTCACAAAAATTCAGGCGGTGGAGCAGAAGGGCCTGCTGACCCGGGACGTGTTCACGCCGAAAATAAAAGAGCGGGACCTGGCTGTGATGTGTTCTCAGTTCGCCATTATTCTGGGGGCGGGCCTGCCCATGGTGCGGGCGGTGGAGCTCATCGCCCGCCAGACGGAGGACCGCCGCCTGAAAGAACTTTTGGATCAGGTGGCCGGAGACGTGGCCGGAGGCGTGAGCCTGGCCCACAGCTTTGAGACCCGCAGCAGCGTTCTGCCCGTCACCTTTGTAGAGACGGTGCGGGCGGGGGAGGTCTCCGGCACGCTGGACAGCTCCTTCCGGCGGCTCCACGCCTATTATGACCGGGCTTCTAAATTAAAGGGAAAGGTCCAGGCCGCCATGGCCTACCCCATCTTCACCATGATCGTGGCCGTCATCGTGGTGGCCATCATCATGGTCAAGGCCGTCCCTACGTTCGTCACCAGCTTCTCTGAGATGGGCACGGCTCTGCCCTGGCCCACCCGGATCTTGATCGCCGCCAGCAGCTTCTGTTCCGCCTGGTGGTCGGTGATGGCCGCCGTGTTCATCGGGGCGATTCTGGCCTGGAGGCTGTGGGGACACTCCGCGGACGGGTGTATCAAGCAGCACCGCTGGCTGCTGCGGGTACCCGTGATGGGCAGGCTGAGTCTGATGCGCACCGCATCTCAGTTTGCCGGGACCACAGCGGCCCTGCTGGCTGCAGGACTGCCCGTGCTGAACGCCATGGACATCGTCTCTCGGGTGCTGGACAACCGGGCCATGGGCCACGACCTGGGCCTGCAGCTGCCCCGCCTGGAGGAGGGCAAGCCCCTGGCCGCCTGCCTGCGGGACTGCCCGGATTTTCCAGACCTGCTGGTGGAGATGACCGGCGTGGGGGAGGAGACCGGTACCTTAGAGCACACCCTGGACGTGGTCAGCGACTACTACGACAACGAGACCCAGCTCAAGGCCCAAAAGGCCGTCAGTCTGCTGGAGCCCGCCATCATCTGCGTCCTGGCCGTCATCGTGGTCATCATCCTGCTGGCCGTGTATCTGCCCATGTTCTCTATGTATGGTTCGATCATGTGACGGCCCTCTCAGTCACGGCTTCGCCGTGCCAGCTCCCCCACAGGGGGAGCCAAGGACGCTTTTTCGGAAGCGGTCCTAACTTGCCTCCCCCTGTGGGGGAGGTGCCCAGTGCGCACACTGGGCGGAGAGGGTCTACCTATTTTGGTCGTCCGCCGGGTTTGACCCGCCCGGTTTGATGATAGATACGCTCCCAAGGGAGCAAAGCGAAAACAAGACATAAGGAGAGTGAACATCGTGTTCAAAAAGCTTTCTAAGAAAAAGGGCTTTACCCTGATGGAAATGATGATCGTGGTGGCTATCATCGCCATCCTGATGGCTGTCATCATTCCTTCTTTCAAGACCGCCATTGACGGGGCCAATATTGCCACTGATGAGGCCAACCTGCGTGCTTATTACGCTGAGGCTATGGCTAACTCTGTTTTGGGCAACAAGGCTCCTAGTACTTTCAATGGCGATAGCTTTACAGTCTCTGGTGTTACCTACACCCTGAAGGCTGGTTCTGCCACTTGCAAAGTGAATGGCGATAATCAGCTGGTCATTACTTATACCCCGACTGGTGGTAAAGCTGTTACGATTCCTGGCGGTGAAAAAGGCTAATTTCTAACCTCCCCGCCGTTGGGTCGCGGTGAGGGACTTACCCCGGCACTGAACCCCTGCGCCGAGTCCCGGGCTGTTTCAGGCGGCCCGGGACACGGGGAGAGAATCCCTCAGTCATCGCCTTGCGGCGATGCCAGGCTAGCCCTATCCCTTTTGTCCCTTCGGGACATTTC